>Ga0134128_10005603_pt1 | contig 15214 bp, 14 predicted proteins | sample KB31754_FD_96462 | JGI IMG/M metagenome (GOLD analysis project Ga0134128, IMG submission 96462) | Terrestrial soil microbial communities with excess Nitrogen fertilizer from Kellogg Biological Station, Michigan, USA - KB3-175-4 | ecosystem: Environmental > Terrestrial > Soil > Unclassified ... | reverse complement strand
TTCCTGTCGCTCCGTCATTGTCTGTTACCTGAAGTTGAAAAACATACGTTCCTGCCACAAGCCCGGTAAAGGAAGTAGAAGCACTTGCAGGAGCTGTAATAGTAGCTACTCCGCCGCTTATTTTAGTCCATAAGTAAGAAGAGATGCTTCCATCTGTGTCCGTTCCTGAACCTGTTACGGAAACCGAATTATTAGGAAGTTGAATAGATTGATCTGAACCGGCATTCGCTGTTGGTGCAACGTTTGTCACGGTGTCGCTTAGTTGGTAAACATTAAACCCCTCGGTAACTAATGAGTACTTTCTGCCCCTTGCAAGACTATCAGGATTTGTTATCCAATTTCTCCAATCGTATAATCCTCCGAACTTGACATAATCATCATAATATCCCGACCCTATTTGAGTATTTTTTAGATAATAAACAGTTTGGCCATCAAGTTCTACTTTCATGAAAGCACCCGCACCGTTTCCTTCTTTGATGGTGAATCTTAATGTTCGGGAATGAGTGAAATCAGGAATATAACCGAGTGTCAAACTATCGGTTTGGAATCCCGCGTAAATATTTCCCTTTACCCCTTCATTCATTCCAAAAACTGTGGGCGTTTGAGATAAGGAGTGAATCTGAAACATCGTTAATATTTCAGCCCAATCAGGCGCACCATTGGTGTTGATTAAGTTCGTGTCAGATGGTAAATAACCTTTCCACTCGAAGGCGTAAATTTTAGAGGTATCTATAAGAAAATCTCCATCTGCCAGAGCTATTTCCGCCCGTGAATAGTAAGTGGTTCCATCACTTGTTTCACCGGCATATCCATCTTCGATTGTACTAATTAACTTGCCTCTTTGTGCATCAATTCTTAATCCGTTTAATCGGTCTCTGAATAAGTACCACTTATGACCGTTACCGTCCGTAACTTGTCCCAGAGAGTTGGAGGGAGGAAAATAAGTAGTTGTATCACTGCGATTATTAACGATACTTAGCACTGTTGCGTCACTTAAAGGAAAATTAAATAACAAAGTAGAATTAGCGGGTGCAGTAGTGTAGTTTACAGTTATCTTTACTGTGTCCACGGCTACCCTGTCCACATTATCCGTTACTTGAAGTTCAAAATAAAAAACTCCCTGAGGAAGTCCTGTTACAGTCGTTGAAACTGAAGTAGGACTGGTGATTGTCGCTCCGCTTGAATAATCGCTCGAAACTTCACGCCACACATAACTTAATCCTGTTCCTGTACTTGCAGAACCGTTTAGAGTGACCTGATTAGTTACTGTCAGGTAAATAGTTTGATCGGCTCCGGCGTTTGCTGTGGGTGTTTGAGCCTGTGTAATTTGCAGGAAGAAAAAGGATAATATGGTTAAATATCTTTTCATTAATTTATACTTCGCGACATTTCATAAAAGTTAGTTCCATCATACCTAAGCGTTATAGTAGCGTCGGCAGATGTCGTAAAATTGCCTGCCAGTTTTAAATTATTCCCATCCGTGAAGGTTAGTGACCCATCAAAAATTATGGTTATTACCGAACCCGCCTTTACATTGGTAGCTGTGATACTTGTTATTGTAGTTGTTCCGGTTACGTGGAAAGTATTTCCTGTTGGAGTGATGGCGGACGCACTTGCTACACTTGCCCCTACATTTGCAAAAACGCTGTCCACATACTTCTTATCGGTCATGGTAAGGCTATCTGCTGACGTCATGGTCGGGTTGGCGGTGTATCTATTTTTTACGGACCAAATTGCATTTGAGGTAGTAATATCGGCCATAGTAACAGTTAGCGCTCTATTCCTTATAAGAAACTCATCCGCCTGTATATTAAATACTTGACCAGCACTCGCCATTGAAAAATAGGCCGATGATCTATTAAATATTACTGATGCACCGCTTACGGTTGTGGTACCCAACCCATCGCTAACTATTAAATTTGATGTAAATGTTTTTACGCCACCAACATTTTCATTTAAAGTATTATGGACAACTGAATTATCGTTTGCTTTTGCAGACAACAGGGCGTCTACGGCCGTTTTTATATAATAAGAAGAAGCAGGATAACCACCTAAACTATCTGCATTACCAACAGAACCCCCGGTTATGTTAGAATTCCACTTGCCATTCTCATAATACACAAGCCCAAAGGCTTTTTGATAAACAACATCACCACTTTTACCAGTTAATTTAGCTGTATCAACAGGGAAAGCGATTGATTTTAAAGATATTTTTGCGCCAGAATTTTTATTAATTGCCGAATCTGTAATGTTATTCTTGACATTTACTACACTTAAAAAAGTAAGTGAATCTGTTAGATTCCATTTCTTATAAATTGGTACGGGCGCTGTGAGAGTGGTATCGGTATTTATTCCATTTGAAATATTGACATTTTTTACAACAGAGATTGAATCATTTATCAATTGTGATGAAGTAGTGAAATTTGAAAAATTGTTGATATTAAGGTTTTTTATGTTTGAATTTATTAGACCTATGAGTGGGTAGTTGCCTATTGTATCATAACGTGTAACATTAGATATATTCAAATTTCTCATTTGTTTAGCTCCGTCAACCCTTATAAATCCGCTTCTTAAATTTGCACCTGATTTATTACTTACGCTCATTGCACTAACATTATTAATGTCTACATTTTGAATCACCCCTGGATTAAATCCGGTGTATGTTGTTTGAATGATTATTGGAGCATAACGGGTGACACCTGAAACCCCATCAACTTGTGCATGAAACAAAGTGTCTCCATTGGCAGAATGTACCCGAACGAGCCGGAATGCGTACGCAGAATCAATGCCTTTATGAGCGCTATCGTATAACTCTCCGGTTATATTTCTAATCGCGACATTGTAAACATTCTGCTTAGTTGGCCAATAGCCAGCTGGGAAGCCATGATTACCAAAGCCTCCATTTGTCCCTACAATAAAACCAACCATGTCATCATTTGTATATCCAGAAATATTTTCAATCAAACAATTATCTCCGAAACCAGATATCCCATCACCGTTATACGAATCCCTCAACATTTGATGGAATTTGATATTCCTGAATGTTTCATAATTACCAATAAAATGGCCTATCCCCCATGTTTGAGTGTTATCGATCTCAAGATTTTCAACAAGTAAATTATTTACCCTGCAAAAAACAAAACCAAAACCATAATAATCAGTGTCTAAAGTTGTGGAATCATTAAGCCTCAAAATGCCATTAGCAGCTCCGTTTGCGTGCCATGTGCCACCTGTAATTGAGATATTTTTATTCCCCTTATAGAAATCATCATTTCTTACCATGTAATCATTAGCCCCTGAATTCAAATAAATATCTGCACCAGTAGCAATAAGGGTGACATTATCCTTTATCCGAATAGCCTTATTGATAAGATATTTTCCCGGAGGGATAAGAACTGTTCCACCACCGGCGTTGTATTGTACTGTAATTGCTGCATTAATCCCGTCTGCACTCAACGTTGAACTATCTGCTTTAGCACCATAATTAAGAACGCTTACCCATCCATTGTTATGAATCCTGTTATCTATTGCTTTTCTTATCGCTAAACTACTCGCCACTGTGGTATCTGTTGCATTTCCAAGAGTTGTATCAGTTGTCATATAAGCATGAAGCTCATTAGTAGAATCATTGACTTTAACTGAATAAAGAGGAGCAAAGACAATTTCAATATTTTTATGAGAAGTATCTACTTTTTTACCTAAGTCATTAGGAGTGACATAAATTATTCCGCTGTCTGACTTATTTACTTTTCCTGAAATATCCTGTTGAGGTACTTTTACAACTACCTGAGAAAAAGAATAAGAAGAAATAAAAAGAGATAATATGGTTAAGAGTTTTTTCAATTTAATTGCGTTTTAAGAAGTGTTCCTGAAATATTTACCCATAAATACACATTGCCGCTTGTACTATTTTTATAGACTGCTGAATATCCATCTGGAATATCTGTTGTTGTTGGGTCGGAGGATTTAGTAGTTACTTTTAATTGAGAAAGTTGAATGTTACCTGTGCTATCTGCCAAACTTCCATTTACAGAAGTTGCTATTTCATGAGGTAAATCATCATTTATTCCTCCACCTCTTGTTATTGTTGACTGGTGTGGAGTTATAAGCATTTCTCTGACTGTCCCATTAGAGGAATTTCCAGTTTGGCTTGCAGAGTAAAAATCTATTCCATAATTAGAAGTGGATATAGAATTACTTACTGTATCGGTATTATAATTAAAGTAAAGTTCTGTCGTATCCTGTTGTAAGTCAGTAAATGTATTCGATAAAGGATTCTGAAATATAGTTTCAAAACTTTTTCTATCACCTAAATTTTGGCTAAATCCAAGTATAAATTTGTAATATCCACTTGAATCTAATTTTATGACAAGTGTATTACCAGTGCCGAGTGTCATTTCCCTATCCTGTACTCCTGTATTATCTTCAATTCCAAACCGTGAGGCAGCTCCTGCACTATCACTTTCTCCTACAAATCTTACTGTATCTATCCTTCCATCAGGAGTATTAATAGTAAAGTAAGAACTGTCAGACGCTTGCCCTATTGTATGATAAGCAGTAGAATCAATACTGCTAAACCCGGCTACTATTGAATCAACCTGACTTATAGTATAATACCCTCCTAATATAGAATCTATAGTAGAACGGGAAATACCGGCTTCACTCCATGTTGAATCTTTGGGGTTGTAGAAGTAAAAACGGTTGTTACAAGTGTCTGCTGCGATGGCGGATTGACCATTTCCTCTAACAGGCGCAATTGAAGGCACTCCACAAACTGTTGGAATTAAAAGAGACTTAAGTATTTTAATTCCGTTAAATTGGAATCCCGGCTCCATGTGGTTAACCTGCCAAGATTGCCCAAAAGAATGAGCAGAAACAAATAAAAAAAGTATGATTAAATATTTTTTCACGATGTAATAATTTGACCGTAAATGATGTAAAGTGTTTCACCAGCACCAAGTGGGTTGCCTGTTATAGAAATCTGCCCATTAGTTGTATTAAATCCAAAATCGGCAGCCTTTAAAGGCTGAATTTCTCTTGTTATCTGTATGATGGACGATTCTATTAATTCAGAAAGTATAACTGAAGTTTCGCCGCCAGCAGCCGTATATTGAATTTCAGATGTTTTTTGATATTTAATCATGTTACCTGGATTTGGTGGTTGCCATGTTGGAGGCTGCCAATAAGTACTTCCGGTATTACTTGATGAAGACCCCAGCACGATCGATAATACACTTCCATTTAATAAAACCTTTGTGGCGTAAATAATTTTTGCGTTTTGGGAAATCTGGTTTACCGCCTGGTCAATAGTTAAAGTTTCGTCCCAAATAAATATCTGGCCACTAACAGGATAAACATTCACATTATCCACCCCATTGTCCTGGATCAACTTGATAATATAATCCAGTGAACCGTAGGTATTTAAGCACACATCCCATAAACTTTGTCCTTCAATGGCCTGGTAAGAAAGCATTTTAATTTATATTGGTTTCAATCTGAAGTTTACCTGCGCTATCGTAACTTATAGCTGGACTTGAATCATATCCATCCGATTTCAAATTCAGTTTTATTGACCTTGATAATTGCTGCTCTATCCCACGTCCTTTTAAAAATGATACAATCGCTACTCCATCTGAAGGACTTTCCTTCCACCATCCCGGACATGCATTGATTGTGTCAATAACATGCTGATCATCACTTTGCACTAAAACAAGGTCATTATTTGTGATAACAAGGTCGTTGTTGTTTAATTGTACATCGGTTCTGTATGTCATCTTTTTTTATTTATATGCCATGAATTATTTGAGTATTTTCGATATCATTTCTTTTAGTAGGAGTTAACACAGTTGTTTCAGGGCTGACTGTAGGCGCTGCTGTTCCCGTTCCGCTTGTAAGTGACAAAATATGAGTATGGGAATTAAATTTTGCAGCTAAATCATTGACCAGGTTTTCAAGATTGTTCAGTTTGGTTACCAGATCTATTACCTGAACAAGCCCACCCTTGCTTCCATCATTCAATGAAATTTTATCAGCAGCGATAAGCGTTATATTTTGAAGCTCCGAATACTGGCAAATGAAAGGCTCCACATTTTGCGAGAAAATAACTTTTACAGTACTTCCAATCACAGGCTCCAATAATAATCCGTCATCCACGACGGCCATTAATTTAACTCCAGGCAAATCATACTCGGTATGTCCATCGATTGTAGTACAATCACACGTCCGGGAAGAAAGATCGATGCTGTTGACAATGGCATTTACATAGTAAACAGGATCAACTTTATGTAATCCCGCCATCTTAGTTATGGATTCTATAATGGATCGGTCACTCATATTTCTATTATATCGCGGTCAGCACAATCTCATTGTTATTAATTTAAAATGAGATAATCTAATTCTATGGTTTGTCTTAGCCCATTCACTCCTCCGGTATATTCAACCCCTCTCACTTTATAAAGCCCGTTCCTTTCCGGAAGTACATTATCCATCAGTTGAACATTATCACCCATTCTCACATAGGGAAGCCCAAACGTTGTAAACTTTCCTTTAAAGCCGGTGTAATAAAATTTTTTTAATTCAGCCGTCGCAAGGCTTACGAGCTGAGCAATAGAGGTGGCTCCCGGATAAGGCAATGTCATTCTTTCTCCCCCGGTGTTGGGCGGATAATCCTGTCCTTTCGTTTTTACGAATGTTGTGGGAACGTCAGAGCCGTTTTGAAGAGTTACCAAAACTTCCAAACGGGTACACTTGGTTTTATTGTGCCCGTCTTTTGTAAGCTTGCCCGTTTCTTCTTCAATTTTATTTGAGGCTACAATAGAAAGAACAATGTCATCCTTTCTTCTATATTCCAATTCATCACTGATAATGTTTTGCTGAAAAGTAAACGTGCTTGTATTGGCCTCACTTTCTATGTAAATAGTTGAGCCGCATCTTAATTCATTGCCTCTGAAATAGCTTTCAAAATGAAATTGTTTTCTGAGGCGGGCCAACACTTCAGCAACGGTCTCATTACCTACCCGGAATGCGCCAAATGTTGTAGAAGTAAGAGCATTTACCGTGTAGGGTGTATTTTTCAACAGGTAGCTCAAAATATTTTCCAGAGTATCAGTCGCGGAAAATGTATGAAGAGGAGCCTGGATTTGTTTTAATTTCCACATGTTATCCTCAACCAAAAATTCCATTGGTTTTTTTGATGTTACCTCTGAAATCCATCCCTGAAATAAACTTCCATTATTGCTTTTTGTTCCCTGAAAGATCTCTTTCCCATTCTTAAAAAATTTATATCCCCAATCAATTGTCACCTGGTCTCCTCGCATTAATAATGGTGGATTGGAGCTGAACCCACCGATATTCACATTAGTGCCAAATAATGGAACCAGCTGGTTATTTGCATCCCTTACATAAAGGTTCTTTGGTACCGTTACTTTTCCTTTATTAGTGAGATCCCGCCAATTATCAGAACATGAAAATTCATGTACAAAATCAAAAATTAAAGTCTTGTTCCGGACCATGCCTGATCTTGGCTGCTGCACGATGGTAATATTGGAGATAACGCGATACATAATTTACATTCCGGTTATTAATAGTTCCTGCGGTGTATCAGAAACAGAGTTGACAGAAAATGATTGATATGAATAACTTCCTTCCTCCTGCTCAAATGTTCTTTCGTCAAAAACAACATTATAAATTCCTAAATTTTGAAGATGAGTGCATATAACAGGAATTGCCACCGGTGCTTTAATTACTTTCATAAAATCAGAAATTATTTTTTCCGGATAGATGCCATTGCCACCGGTGATCACTCCGGAAAACGTTACACTGGCATCGCCCTCGCCGATATACTCTTTTACAGTTCCATTCCTGCCCTGTATTTCAGTCTTCACAATATTTCGCGGAAAAACAACGCTCACTAATATGGCCTGAAAAGTCATTTTTGGCGTTGAGATGGAATTATTATTATTATCGGTGTAGGTAATAGTATCAAAGGTTACATCGGCATAAACCTTCGATCCCAGGTCTGATTTATATTTAATAAAGTCATCAGCAGTTGCATTAGTTGGATTGGTAGATACTCCTCTTATATATGGATTTGTTGAGGATGCATTATTTCTTGCATTAGCTGTAGCAATATCAGCCAGCTCTCCCGCTTTCCTAACTTTGTCCAGCGTAATACCCGGCGCGGTGACTTTTGGTATGATAAGTTTTTCTGTCATTAGTAAGCTGCTACTATTAATGAATCATGGGTCGCTCCCTCTAAAATCGCTGTAACTTTTTCCTTCAGGCTTCCAAGTCCTTCCTTCATATTAATTGTACTGATGGTAAAATCTTTGATCAACGGAGCGTTATATGCAATATGAATATTGATATTTTTTTGTCCTTCAGCTTTTGTTTTGGGTGCAGGAGATCCGTCCTTACCATCGCCTCCTTTGCTTCCTTTACCTCCTTTACCAATTAAACTTTTCATTTTTTTATCGGCCAGGTATTTTGCAGAAATTTCATGCTGTCTTTTAAGCCATTCTAAATTTGTGAATTCACCGCTCCAATCCATTTTAATCCCATTCCTGTAGTTTTCCATCATTTGCATATAGCTGGCCTGAGATTCAGAATTATGTTTCTTTAAATCATCAATCACTTTTGTCAAAGGATCTTCCATGCCGGTAAGCGCGTGAACACCCTGATTCCAGACATCCTTTAATTCCAGCCAGAATATTTTTGCGTTATCAACTACATCCTCAAACGCCGATTTAAACCCGATACCAATCAACCCGGTCACATTTTTTACCATATCCCATAAAGCCTTTAATGAATCGGTCCATGTTTCTGTTGAATTGTGAATCCGGTAAAGCCACACAATTAAACCGGCTACAGCGGCAATGGCCAATACAATAGGGTTTGCATCAAGGGCAACATTTAAAAGCCACACGGCCCCGGTCCATAATTTCGTAACGGTTGCTACGGTTCCAAGGATTGCTGCATAAGTTCCTATGACAGTTATGATAGGAATGATCGTTTCTTTATTTTCTTTGATCCAGTGCCAAACTTCTTTTAAATCTTTTATCAAAGTCATCAAAACAGGGGTCAGCTTTTCTTCTACTTTCATCACTAATTCACCAACTTTATCCTTTATATCGCCCATCTCTTTTGAAAATGCAATCACGGGATCAACGTTATAGGCTGCCTGAGCACTACCTGCAAATTCATTTTGCAGTTCTTTCATGATGAGCTGTTGGGCTTTTAACTTATCACCTGCAGCAACCAGTTTTTTAATATTTGCTAACTGCTCCTGGCTTAAATTAACGCCGACACGATGCAATGCCATAGATCCTCTCACCGGATCCTGCAGTGCTTTACCTACCTGGATGACTGTATCTTTCAAATCCTGGTGCATTCTGGTAGCCATATCAGTTATTGCCTGAGAAGCCGGTCCAAAAGCTTCCCTGGTTATGGCCGGAAACGTAACGAGAATGGATTGCATATCCATGATCTGATCCCTTGCAAAAGTCGAAGAATGGTAAAGCTGATCAGTTACTTTTTCAATATTTTCAAATGTGATTCCAGCGGCATTATTGGTACTTTCCAGCCCCGCCTTTACCTCGGCCTGAGCGGTTATTAAATCCTTGGCGCTTTCAATTGATTCTTTTATAAATTCAAATCCTTTTGTAACAACAAAAGCAGCACTCAGAGCAAGACCAACGCTTTCTGCCATTGATTTTAAACTTCCTAATCCACTTTCCATATGCTTCACATGGGTAGTGGCATCATCAATCTTCGGACTTAGATTGTCCTTCAGATTCATTACATATTCAACTATGGTACTTGCCATTTAACTGAATTTTACCTGGTGTATAATTTCTAAATAATATTTGGTTTGTCCCCATAACTCACAAAACTCATCTTCAGTCATTTGTTCCATCTCCTCTTTCTTTAAATGATGATGGCAGCGGATGAGCGCTGCCATTCGTGCATAAGGTGCACCCGAATTTGAAATTTCAAACTCCGCTATTTTTTTTTAAATGAATTATTGATTACCTCAATAATAGGAACACAGGTTCCGGTCATTCCAAGTCTGTAGCAATCGCAATCCTGTGAAGTGCTGTATGTTCTTGGATCACTTTCTTCTTTTAAAGTGAGTGCTTCTCTTAATTCGTCACCGGCGGCAAACATTCCTACGGTAGCGATTTTATCAAGCGCAAAAACCTTTTGCAAATAATTCGGTTCTTTCAGAAATCCAACAATGCGTTCATTGGTGCTTTTATCAATTCCGATATAAACATGAACCTTTGAAACATTGTATTTACGCGCCAATTCTTTGGCGTGTTCATCATAGGCTGCAATCTCTTCATCAGATAATTTAGATGTTATCTCAGTTGGTTCAATTTCAGCTACCTCCGGTTCATTTTGTACGTCTTCCATTATCTATCTATTTGTCCGATGATTAAAGGTATTTTTACAGTCAATTTTGTGTCGCCCTCTTTTGCATTAAAAGGATCTTCGAGAAACTCTACAGCCCGCAAAGTATCCTGCGTCATGTCAGCAATCGAGTTGCCGTATTTTACCGGAATATCAAACCAGCCGATTGAAAGAGGATCACGATTTGGAGCGGCAGAAATAACTTTTTTCCATTCATCCTGGTAAATTTCAATTGAACCTTCATATTCTTTTTTCCCGTATCCTCTGCTTACTGGCTCCTGCCCGGCACCATAATTATTTGTCTTCGTCTGTTTGCGGGTATAATTAATATCCACGATGCCGGCAACCGGCACTCCAAACAAATTAAATGTGATGGATGACCAACTATATGCAACGCCATTTATTAAAGGAGTCATAATTTTTTATTTAAAACTTATCGGTATCTGAATATTTCTTGCAATACCATTCTCATTCAATTGTATATTAATAATCAAAAGATTGGTGCTGGTAACGTTTTGTGTGGGATCAATGTAAACATCATCTGAAGAAACATCTCCCAGGTCCTGATCCCGCGCCATTTGATACAACGGCTGTAAGGCTTGTGTTTCAAGAAATGCAATCGTTGTGGCTGCCAATGTTCCGTCGGAGTTCTTTAACAACTTGCTTTTTAAGTAAGGAATTAAGGCGGTGTAAATACCACGAATTGCTTTATCAATAACTCTGTTATCATTGATATAAGCATAATCTGATGCAGTTGAAATAGCACAATGGTTGTCATTAAAATAAGTGCCTGCATAGCCTACATATTTTTGACAAAATATGTGTCTTTTTGCATCAATAGCGTCCAAAGCGGAATCGCTCAATGATGCATCGCTTAACAATTTACCATTAGCAAATGCAGGAATATCATTTTCGGTACCATCGCTAATATTAAACTTAGCAGGCTCTCCAAAATCCTCAGATACTGCACTTGCACTCAAAAGTCCCAATGCAATACCCAACTGGGTGATTGATTTTCCATAGGCCAAAAACAATAAATTTCCTAATGCTCCGCCATCCTGGCCAATAATAGAACTGGCTTTATTGGCAGTTAGTAAAGATAAATCAGCTATTGTGGTGATATCACTGGTTGCAGAAAGGTCTGCGGCGTACAAAGCCGATAAGGGCTTATGTTTTGCGTCATTTAATGTTTTGATCACTCCGTCAATAGCTGTTAAATCACCGCTTGCATAAGCGGCACCATCTTTATAAATTCCTACCTGACGAATTGTTCCTCCGGCGGCAGTCTGTAATAATGTTATTTCTGAAAAAGTGTACGGATTAGGAACGGGAAAAAATCCAAGCCATAACTGTCCTGATGGATTACCTCTGAAAAATTCAGCAATATGATAATGCCATACTGCTTGCTTTGATGCAACACCACCGGTGAACTGAGTTAATGTTCCTGCAAGTGTTGCGCCTGTTGAATAAGCTATCGCTAACGGAGTTCCTGAATTTAAAAATATTCCTAAACCTTTACGAGCTGTGATGGTTACAATGGCTGCAGAAGAAGAAGCTGAATATCCGTGCGTATTAGTGCCCGCGTTGATAGCTGCTGCTATTCCTGCTGCTACAAGAGTTGTAGTACTGTCGCTGGAAATTTTAATATAAGTTCCCAAAGCAACTTTAACTCCATTGGGTTCATTGACCGTTAAGGCAGCGGTATCTCCGTTTGTTCCCATTACTGTGACAGTAACAGAAGCAGTTGCAGGTGTTTCATCAGAATAATTAGATCCAATCCCAGCATTTTCGGCGTCGATTACGGAAAATAACTGTTTAATATTTTGAGAAGTCGTAAATCCTGAGGGAAGGGTCGCAGAATAATAAATAAGGCCTGAAATAAAATCCTGGCCTGCTGCCACTCTTTTACTTGCTCCCTGGCCTTTTATAAATGTAATATCGCCTCTGGCCATATTTTATTTTTTTACTGCCTCAACCGGCAATGTTTTTATTTTTTTTTCTTCCTCTTCACCACGAACATATTTTTTACCACCGTTGTTTGGATGTAAATGGAAATGTCCGTCCTTAGTTATCCAAATCTCATTTATGTGAGGTAGCGCCTCAAAAACGTTTTTTGCGTTTACCATAATTAAGCAGTTATGGTTCTGTGGCTTTCACACCATGAAGCTCCATTGAAAATGAAAGTGATGTTTGCAGTTTTCCCGGCTGCTGTTGAAAGTGTGCCGGTGCTTAACATTCCAGTTCCAAAGGTTACCACCTGAATACCAGCCGAGGTAAACAAGAATGTAATCTTATCACCGACATAGGGTGCTGTAGAAGCACTTCCTACTCCTGTATTGATCGTTAAAGCTCCGGTTAATGCAGCTACGTTTACCAAAGTCTCCGATGCATACGGGTTTACATTGATAATAGCAGCGTAAGCCGGATTCAGATATTGATTATTTTTTATCCGACTGGTATTGTCTGTACCCTGTGCGATTGGACCGGTACCTGATGTAAATCTTGCTGATGTGCTCATTTTTTAAGTATTTTTAAGGCGGTTTTAGCCGCCTTGGTTAATTAAGCGTTGAATGATGATGTGGTGAGTGTGGTGTAAAGGAAAACCTGTTCAGAAAAACCATACTGAACATCAAACTTCATTAATCCCTTCAGAAAGAATAATTCTGAATTATTCTGTAATCTCTGCAACTGAAGGTTATTATCTTCTGTAGAGTTCATTCCTACATAAAGATTTGAACTTACATCGTCCAGGCCTTCGACGAATAAAATGGTATTGTCAGGCATACCTGCAAGGGCTACAATTTGAAACCCTTTGTATGGTTGAGTTTCACCATTCTGAACCAACTGGCCTTTGAAAGTAAGATTAATAGATGCAGCCTGGTATATTTGCTCTGAGGCGATGCTCATAAAGAATTTCAATCTCTTAAACCTGTTCGGGCGGCTTAATAATGCTTTTTTATTAGTTGCGCAAAGATTGATCAATGAATCCATGGCGGCCAGGATGTTAGTATGAGACCCGTCGCTTGCGGTTGCAACCAAAGGAAAAGGTGATGCAACTTGTGAAACAGCGGCATCATTGAGCATCTTTTTGATAAAACCATCAAAGAAGCAAATCTGTCCGTTGCCGGTAGAACCGGGAGCTGCAGTATAACTTGTTGAACCCATCCAGAGGCCTAATTCGATTTGCTCGAAAGCTCTGTCAAGGCCAATCTGCATCATGTAATTTTCGGCAGTTATCGGGAGCTCACGTGCAAGCAATGTCGGGCTTAGCTCTTCAGCCAGCCAGTGTTGCTCATAATCACGCGGGTTAAATTCGGTGTACGCCATCAGGTCTTTCGGGCTTAACACACGGCCATCAACAGTGAATGTGCCACTGGAAGTTGGAGTAGCCTGGCGCGGCTGCAAAGGATTGGCGAAATCAACACGACCAATGGTGTGCTCTTTCTTGATGCCGTCCTGAACGTAAACACCGCCTTTTTGAATAGTGTCCATGCCAAAGGTGGCAGGAAGCCAGAAATAAGAGGCAAATGTGCCCGCATATGATGTGTCTGAAATAACTAAACTCATGTTATGTATTTTTAAAAAGTTTTTTTTTAAATTAGATTTTTCCTTCTCTGCGTAATTTGTTTTTTACAGCCAGGCCAATAGCTGTTGTTGGCAATTCATCTTTCCCGATCTTGTTGGGAACCGCGTCTGTAATCAATACAGCATCCTTATTCAAAGGCAGCGCTTCGATCATGCTTTTTACTTCATCGAATCCCAATGTTTTTGCAGTGGTCATCCATTTGAGTTTTACGGTTTCCTCATTTTTGATGCGACCAGCTTTGGCAAACCCTTCGATCATGTTTTTCGCTTTTTCTTCTTCGGCTTTATCCTGGGCAGCTTTTTTATCAGCTTCCATGGCATCCAGCTTTGCCTTGCTGTCATCAAAATCCTTTTGGGCTTTTTCAAGATCTGCTTTGGCTTTATCAAGCTTCGCTTTGAGCTTGTCCATTTCCTCACTATCAGCCTTTGCTTTATCCTTAGCTTTATTTTCAGCTTCTTCGGCCCTTGCTTCAGCTTTCTTCACTTTATTTTCTGCGTCGTCAATTTCAGCTTCGGCTTTTTTTGCGCGGTTTTCAATCGCATCGATAGCGGATATGATATCATCTTCCCTGGCTGCGTCGTTGAGTTTTAAACGCATCGTTACTTTTGTCAGTGACATAGTATTTGTATTATTATTTAAAAATGAATTGAGAACTTTATTACATTCTCTGTAGAATTGAAGAGAATCTGTTATTTTTCTTAAATATTTTGTATTCATATCCACACTGGAATCAATGCTATCACATAGTTTCATTTCCATGGCTTCATCTGCATCAATAAAAGTGGTACGCGCCATCATTTTTGTCACATCTTTTTCATTCATGCCACTTCTTTGCTCGATCATCTTAATGATTGAATCTTTCATTGTTTTCAAAAGAGCATCATCTCCACCGCCAAAAGGATTGTGGTACATTAACCAGGCATAGTCAGCCATAATCCTTTTTCTGCCTGCCTGGAAGATCACACCTGCAATTGATGCAGCTGCTCCAATTGCATAAGTATCAACAGGAGTATCAGATTTTAATATAGCGCTGTAAATGGAGTAACCGTCAGTAACTACACCGCCGGGAGAGTTAATCCAAACCTGGATTCTTTTCTTTCCTAAGGTGTCAAGTTGTAAAAGTTCTGTCTGAAAAATGGAACCGTCGATACCCATGCCTTCTTGTTCATCGTAACCGATATGCTTATTTAAAAGCATGATTGGTTCGTCAACAGATGG
>Ga0134128_10005602_pt1 | contig 15217 bp, 12 predicted proteins | sample KB31754_FD_96462 | JGI IMG/M metagenome (GOLD analysis project Ga0134128, IMG submission 96462) | Terrestrial soil microbial communities with excess Nitrogen fertilizer from Kellogg Biological Station, Michigan, USA - KB3-175-4 | ecosystem: Environmental > Terrestrial > Soil > Unclassified ... | reverse complement strand
CCGGAACTCTGAATTACTTCTGCATATTCTATATATTCCTTATCTAATTCCGTATTATCAGACATTAATTTTGAAAGCAGTAAAATTGAATTTAAGGGAGTTCTCAACTCGTGAGACATGTTGGCCAGGAATTCTGATTTATATTTGGTGCTTAGCTCAAGTTCTTTAGATTTTTGAAGGATATCTGCATTTCTTTCTTCGATCAAAGTGTTCTTTTCTTCTAATAAACCAGTTCTTTCTTCAAGCTCTTGGTTGCTTTGCAAAAGCTCTTCCTGCTGCACCCTTAATTCTTCTTCTGATGCTTGTACTTTTTGAGTTTGGGCTTCCAGCTCTGCGTTCATATTTTCGAGCTCGCTATGTTGCGTTTGCAGCTCTTCAGCCTGGGCCTGCGTTTCTTCCAAAAGATCCTGCAATTTTTTTCGATTTTGCGCGCCATAAAATGCAATTCCGATATTATTTGAAACATTTTTTACAAAATCTAATTCCAATGGCGTATAACTTTCGAGGCTCGCCAGTTCCAGAACTCCTATAGGATTTTTGTCTCTGAATATCGGCGCCGCAACTAAAGCGCGGGGTTTCGTTTTGCCGGAGGCGTAAGTAATCGTAGCTTCATTATCAGGAATGTTTTCAAGAAAGATCATGCTTCCCGACCTTAATGCCTGGCCGCAAATACCTTCTCCTACTTGCAATACTTTTTTGTTTTCATCAGGAGCTAAAGCATAGCTGCCCTCCAGCCGTAAAAGATTATCGTCTCCCAACAGGTAAATAGCGGCTAACTGGCTATTGGTATGCTCTACAATACTTTCGAGAATATCAGTTGCTAAAACGGGAATTGATTTTTCGCCCACCATTTTATCATTCAGGTTGGCAATACCGGACTGCATCCATTCTTTATCCTGTAATAAATTGAACGAGTGTTGAAGAGATGCAGCCATCGAATTCAAAGAGATCATCAGGCTGCCTAAATTGTCTTTTGTAATGGAATCCAGCCTCATCTTATAGTGTCCTTTAGATATTTGGCTTGCGACATTTTCAATTGCTGAAATTTTATCTTCAATTTCCCGGTTCTTTTGTTCGAGTTCGCCTTGTAGTTTGTTTTTTTCATTAAAGTCAGATGAAACTTTCCTGTAAAAGAAAAGAGTAATTCCAATAGCCAGAAATGCTGCCAAAATAATTAGGGGTGGAGTGACGTTTGCGAGTCTCTTCACATTCATTAGCCTGGATTCTAACTGCCGGGTTTCTTCATTTCTCATTATGGCAATTGTTTCTCTAAGATCTTCCATGTATTTTTTGCCACTTAAAAGATCCTCTGCTGAAACAGGCTGATTGTTCTTTTTATGATTAAGATTTTGTTCAAGAATTGCCATCCTGTTTACGACATCCAACTTAAGCTGAGCTAATTTTTTTCTATCCAGATCTTCGTTGGCAGCTTGTTTTTCTAACTCTTCGAAGAGGATGTCCGACTTTCCTTTTGCATCATTGTAGGGGCCAAGAAATGCGGTATTTCCGGTTAAAAGAAAACCGCGCTGGCCGGTTTCTGCATCCCTGGTAACAGATAATATTGAATTTAAGTTATCAAGAATCTGGTTGCTGTTACGGACCATTTGTGTGCCCTCAATAAGATTTTTAATACTTATATAAGATGCAAATGAAGAGATGAATAAAAGAGCCAAAGATAATCCCAGGCCTAAGCGTAGATTTTTTTTTACGGTTGATCTCATAATGATAGTGATGAATTTTATTCCTGCTCGGAATGTAGTGGTAAATAAAAATAAAACTCTGAACCTTCTCCGGGCACACTATTTACGCCAATGCTGCCCCCATGTCTTTCAATGATTTGCTGCGAAATATAAAGCCCTATTCCTAAACCCTGGAATCTGGTCGAAGTATCCTCTACACGAAAAAATTTATTGAATACATTCTTTTGATGTTCCGCGGCCATACCTATCCCAAAATCTTTAACGGCTATGTAAAGATTTCCATCGCACGTCTTACCGGTGATGATTACCTCGTTGGTTCCCGGCGAATATTTCATCGCATTCGAAATAAAATTTACAATCACTTGCTCTATACGCATTTCGTCGGCAAAGACCATTTGATCGATCGAAATGTTTTTTGTAATCTTGAAATCGGGATTAGATTCTTCCATGATCTCGGCCACATTTATCAAAAGCTTATCCGCAGCAAAAAGTTTCTTATTGAATTTCAGTTTTCCATTTTCAATTTTAGAAATGTCCAGCAAATCCGCAATTAATTCATTTAGCTTTTCAACCTGGACTCTTACTTTTTTCAATTGTTTTTTCATGACGGCTCTATCCTCTTTCTCAACGCTTCGTTCCAATAATTGAATATATCCTTTTACACTCGTAAGCGGTGTTTTGAGTTCGTGGCTCGCAATGCTTATAAACTCATCTTTTTTCCGCTCTGCTTCCTTGCGGAATTCAATTTCCTCCAGCAATGTATTTTGCATCTCGTTAAGCCGCCGGTTTTGATCATAGATGCGATAAAAAGTTTTTACTTTTAGTAATAGAATATTTATATCTACGGGCTTCGTTATGTAATCGAGGCCGCCGGATGAGTAGCCTTGTTTGATAAATTTGGTGTCGGTATTGGCTGCGGAAAGAAAAATAATTGCTGTGTCCTTTGCTTTGCTATATCCGGTAATGGCTTCCGCGACTTCAAATCCATCCATCTCGGGCATTTGTACGTCAAGTATAATTAAGACGTAAGATGTTTTTAACACTTTTCGGAGGGCTTCTTTGCCAGAGGAAGCGGTATCAACCGGGAAGCCATTTTTTTCAAGAACCTTCTTCAGCGAAATCAGGTTTTCCGGCGTATCATCTACGATTAGTATCATTCTTAGAAAGAGTTATAGGTTTAAAAGGTTTCGGTTTAAAGTAGAAAATCACATTTAAGAATTACGGAATATACAAAAATATTGGCAAGGGAAATTAACACAAAATAATTCTGGATTTTTTTGAGAAGCATGCGTATTTCTGCAGAATTTAGAAATGTCTTTTTCTATATTTTAGCTTATGTTACCTCTATAAGTCTCAAAATATTCTCCTCTCAAAATAAAAAGAGCCGCGAAAAGCGGCTCTTTTATTAATATTATAAGTGAGGATTATCCTAATGCTACTCTTTTGAATGCTATTACTTTTAAATCTGCATCCAAACCTTTCAGGTAATCTTCAACGGATTTGTTGCCGTCTTTTACGAAAGACTGCGCCAGCAAGGTGCTTTCTTTGAAGAATTTATTTACTTTCCCTACGGCGATTTTTTCTGCCATTTCAGCGGGTTTGCCCTCAGCTTTTATCTGCTCGATTGCAATAGCTCTTTCACGTTCGATCGTTTCTGCCGGTACTGAAGACTGGTCAATGGCAATTGGATTCATGGCTGCGATTTGCATGGCTACATCTTTGCCGGCCTCTTCATTTGATTTGTTGAACCCCACAAGGACGCCCATTCTGTACGATCCATGAATATAAGCTGCAACATAAGGCGCTTCCACCCTTTCAAACCTTGAAACGCTTATCTTTTCACCGATCTTAGCTACCTGCTCATTCAGTTTATCGGCAATTGTTTCGTTCCCGATTTTTACGGCATTTAATTCTTCAACGCTGTTCACGTTGTTAGCAATTACCGCATCCATAATTGATTGGGCAAAGGCGATGTATTCCGCATTTTTACTCACAAAATCAGTTTCACAGCTTACGTTGATAATAAATCCGGTTTTGTTATCTGCAGTAGTTTTAGCAATTACCACACCTTCTTTGGCTTCGCGATCTCCACGCAGGGCAGCAACCTTTTGTCCTTTTTTCCTCAAATAATCAATGGCTGCCTCAAAGTCTCCATTTGATTCAACCAATGCCTTACGGCAATCCATCATACCGGCGCCTGTCTGCTGGCGTAATTTATTAATATCCGCTGCTGTTATTGTTGTTGTACTCATTTTTGAATGTCTTTATTAAGTAATAATGTTAGATACAAATCAAGATGAGATGTATCTAACATTATCAATTATCAATTTTTAAATTATCAATTAATTACCTGCGCGCACCGCCCGGGCCCCTGTTTCCGCCTTGTCCGGGTCCTGCTACACGGCGCTTCTGTGGTCCTGCTGCACTACGTCCTTTTCCTCCTGCCGGTCCGCCACTGCCTCTGCGACGATCTCCACCTTCTTCACCTCCTTCGTCAAATTTCGATGCACGGGAATCCTGCTCTTCTCCCTCTTCTGTGTCTTCTTCTTTTTCTGCCTGTCTTTCTGCCAGACCTTCAGCAATCGCTGCCACGATATAATTAGTGATAATTGCGATAGATTTGGTAGCATCATCATTTGCAGGAATAGAAAATTCCACTTTATTGGGATCGCAGTTAGTATCTACCATTCCGAATGTAGTAATGTTAAGACGCTTTGCTTCTGAAAGAGCAATATGCTCATGCCCGATATCGACTAAAAACAATGCTGCCGGAACACGACTAATTGCCGCGATTCCACCAAGAACTTTTTCCATTTTATCCCTGTCACGGGTTAAAGTAAGGCGTTCTTTTTTTGTAATGCTGTCCAGTGTGCCATCATTTAGCATTTTTTCAATTGCCTGCATTTTCTTTACACTTTTACGAACCGTGTTGAAATTGGTAAGCATACCACCCAACCAGCGTTCCGTAACAAAAGGCATATTCACTTTTCTTGCAGCTTCGGTTACGATTTCTTTTGCCTGCTTCTTAGTAGCAACAAACATGATTTTTTTACCGCTCTTGGCGATTGATTTCATTGCGGCCGCAGCTTCTTCAAGGCCCTCAACAGTTTTGTTGAGATCAATGATGTGAATTCCCTTTTTCTCAGCAAAAATGTAAGGTAACATTTTTGGATTCCACTTCTTTTTTAAATGGCCAAAGTGAACGCCTGCTTCTAAAAGCTGCTGTTGTAAAGAAGTATTATTTTCCATTTATAATTAATTAAAATTGTTTTTAAATTGGTATCAGGATTAACGTTTAGAGAACTGGAAGCTCTTTCTTGCTTTTTTCTTACCTGGTTTCTTACGTTCAACCGAGCGTGGATCACGGGTCAGTAATCCTGCTGCTTTCAACGCAGGCCTGTATTCGGGGTTTACCTGTAAAAGCGCGCGTGAAATACCTAATTTTACTGCTTCAGCCTGTCCCTTTACTCCGCCACCTTTGGCGTTCACTGTTACATCAAATTTATCGCTTGATTCGATTGTCTTTAAAGGCGCTTCAACCTGGTTTTGTAAATAAACCAACGGGAAATAAGTTTTGTAATCTTTTCCGTTAATGGTGATATTGCCATCTCCTTTAGAAAGAAAAACCCGTGTTACGGCTTGTTTCCTACGGCCTACTGCATTTTTTTGTTTTTCCATTATATTAATTTGAAAATATGAAAATGTGAAAATGTGAAAATATAGATCCCGTTTTCACTTTCAATTTTTTTTAGAAAGTTAAGGTTTGTGGTTTTTGCGCAGTGTGTGGATGTTCTGATCCTGCATAAACGTATAGTTTTTTATACATCTTGCGGCCCAGACGGTTTTTAGGCAACATACCTTTTACTGCCCTCTCGATGATTACATCGGGTCTGCGCTTTAAAAGATCGCCAGCAGTTTCTTCTTTTTTACCACCGGGATATCCGCTGTAATTGATGTAGACCTTATCATCCAGTTTTTTACCGGTGAATTTGATTTTATCGCAATTGGTTACAATCACGAAATCGCCACAATCAACATGAGGCGTGTAATAGGCTTTGTTCTTACCACGGAGAACGGACGCGATCTTCGCGCACATGCGGCCAACGGTTTGATTAGTGCCGTCAACAACGTACCAATTACGCTGCACGGTAGCCTCGTTCGCATGTTTAGTGGTGAAATGTAATTTACTCATCTTTGTTTTTTATGATCTCCTTTGTTGTTTCCAATTCCCGGAAATCGTTTGAATTTAATTAGCCGCTATCCCGGCTTTTTTTAGGATGGCGAAGGTAATATCAATTGATAATATAATCGCCTTTTTTGATCGGCTTTTTTTAAGGTGTCTTTATAACTAATTGATTATCTATGAAGAATTTGTTCTAAAAAATATAACCAACATAAAACAGGAGCTAGTTTTGTTAAACATTTGACAACAGGATTTAGACATTTTTCAAAAATTGGTAACATTTTTGCTTAACTGTTCCATATTCTTTTGAAATAACAACCATTCCTAAAAAATCAATAAATGCAAACCCTCACTATTGACATTCTCAATTATAAGGCGGAAAGACTTTTAGAAGATTTAGAGCATCTTCAGCTTATCAGGGTCCGCAAGGAAAGGCATCAGAATCCGTCCGTAATTAATTGGGCCGGAAATTCTAATGAATCGAGAAGCGAAAAGTCCCAGACTCTTCAAAATCCGGCAAACGAGAATGCCGCGATGGGGACTGTGTAATCCCGCAAGCTTTAGAATATTTTTGTAGAATTTATATTTTTATTTCTACACCGCGAAAGTTGGTTGAGTAAAATTATGGCGTTAATTACTTTAACAATTATATTTGCCTAAAATTTAAGCAGATGGACAAAACGCAGCCTGTAAGACAATATTGGATCATGTTCTTTATCTCTTCGATCATAATCATTTTATTTTTGATATTTATCCGCGAATATTTTTGGCTGATCCTTCCGTGGGTGCTTACCAGCTTTTGCAAAGCCATGAGAATTATTTAAAAAAGTTTTCGCATACTTTGTGTTGAATGATTTCGTCTGTCAAACAAGCTAAAATATAGATTTCGCGTTTCGTGAACTGAGTGCTATTCTTGAGTATTCCACTAAAAATAAATTTAACGGGGCGTTTACAAGGTGTCCATAAAATAAACAAGGTGACAATTCAACTGTCACCTTGTTTATTTTATGAGTCATAAAAACTTCTTATTTCAAAACCTCGGCAAGCATGTCATGAAGTTGCGGTCCTCTTAATTCTTTTCCTATTATCTTTCCCTGCGGATCTACCAATACATTAAACGGAATGCCCTCTACCTGGTATAATGTTGCAGCTGCGCTGTTCCAGAATTTAAGGTCGCTGATTTGTTTCCACGCGAGTCCATCATCCTTTATTGCTTTTAACCAGGCAGATTTTTCTTTATCAAGCGAAACGCCTAACACCGTAAAATTTTTGTTTTTAAACTGGTTGTAATTGGCTACAACATTAGGATTTTCCTCCCGGCATGGACCGCACCAGCTAGCCCAGAAATCTACTAAAACATATTTTCCACGAAGTGAGCTTAAGGAAAAAGGCTTTCCATCCACATCTGGCAAAGTGAAATCAGGAGCCATTTGTCCCACAGCGATGGCAGTGCCGGCGCCTTGGGGATTCGCCTGCTGGGATGTGCTATACTCATTTATTTGCTTAACCACTTCAGCAACAGACGTGTTATTTGGATTTTTCTTACTAAGATTTGCCAGCAGGCTTTTTACTGTATCGATATTCACTTCCTGCGCATAGCTCAAAGCAAATAAGGCTACCACAGGGCTTTTGGCGGTATCCACATATTGAACGAGGAAATTTTTATACCATTCGTTGCTTAAGTTGAAATTGTTTTCTGCAATAAAAGCGAGAGAATCATTGTTCTGCTGTTGAAAGTCTTTCCTTTTCTGATCTTCATTGATCAGATTGGTGTGAATAGAGTCAAGCTGAATGATTAACTTGGTAAGTGATGCATTGGCGGGCGTATTAAATTTCGCAGAATTTAAGGTTGAGTCGCTCGCATTTGCGGCAAAGTCAATATCTTCCTGATCGTTTACAAATAAATAACCGGCGTTTTTTTCAAACCGGATGCGGTACAATCCTTCTTCCGGCGAAGTCGCATTGACAACGAATTTGCCTCCAACCATTTCTGCAGTATCGACAACCTGTGGGGCATTCTGATTAAAAAACAGGTGCTCAAGAAATACTTTTTGATCCGGAGCATCTTTCAGATTACCATTCACCTTGAAACTTCCCGTTTTATGCTGCGATGTGCAACTCAACATAAAAAGCGCGCTTAAAAAAACAACTATTTTGTTCATGATTTATTTTGAATTGATTTATTGATTTAATCTTTGTTGAAGCATTTTATTAACAGCCTGCATGTCGGCTTTTCCTTTACTTTTCTTTTTTACCTCGCCGGCAAATAAACCGATAAGGTTTTTTTTCCCTTTCTTATATTCCAAAATTTTTTCTGGCATTTTGGCCATCACTTCGTCGATCCAGCCGAGCAATGCATCGTCATTTTTTTCCTGGAGAATATTTTGTTCTTTCGCTATTTCAAGAGGTTCTTTCAAATCTCCAGCCGCCATTAACGGAAAAATTTTCGAAGCGGCTATGCCGAAACTGACCTTACCTTCATCCACTAATTCTACCAAAAGAGCCATCATTTTTGGGGCCACAGGAAATTTTTCAATCGGGATGCTGTTGTCGTTTAGAAAAGATTTCACAGGGCCAATCATCCAGTTTGCTACCGATTTATATTGTTCGGTATAATTAATTATACTTTGAAAAAACAACGCCGTTTCCCTGTCATCTCCAATCACTTTAGCCGCTTCCAAGCTGAGTCCATATTGGCTGACCAACCGTTGTTCCAGTGCTTGCGGAAGTTCTGGCAGCGCTTCTCTTATCTGTGAAATTTTATTTTCTGAAATGGAAAATGGTGCTAAATCCGGTTCCGGAAAATAACGGTAATCATTCGCCTCTTCTTTGGTTCTTAAAGAAAAAGTAGTGCCGTTGCCGGCGTCAAAACTTCGGGTTTGTTGAATGACTTCCTCTCCGTTTTCCAATATTTGAATAATGCGCGCTATCTCGTGATCAATCGCTTTCTTCACATTCCTTATCGAGTTCAGATTTTTAACTTCCACCTTGGTGCCTAGTTTTTTCCCGCCTTTCAATCTCACTGAAATATTGGCATCGCAGCGCATGCTTCCTTCTTCCATGTTGCCATCACATACCTGTAAAAACCGAACCATTTTTCTTATCTCGGTTACATAGGCAAAAGCTTCTTCCGAAGAAAAAAGATCGGGCTCAGAAACGATTTCCAGCAACGGAACGCCGGCGCGATTCAGATCAATGCTGGTGAATTTTTCATCCGCATCGTGGATGCTTTTTCCGGCATCCTCCTCGAGGTGGATTCTGTTGAGTTGTACATTTCTCTCTTTACCGCTGACATGGATCGTTACAGTTCCACGCTTGCATATAGGTGTCGTATGCTGCGTAATTTGGTATCCTTTGGGAAGGTCGGGGTAAAAATAGTTTTTTCGAGCGAAGTAATTTTCCTTTACGATCTCGCAATTAAAAGCAAGGCCAAGCTTGATTGCTAATTCTACAGCTTCTTCATTCATCACGGGAAGTGTACCGGGATGCGCTAAAGAAATCGCGCTCACATTGGTGTTTGGAGGATGCCCAAATGAAGTACTGTCGCCACAAAACAATTTGCTTTTCGTGAGCAATTGCGTATGTACTTCAAGGCCGATCACAGGTTCATATTTTTCAAAATCCACCATGACGGCGAAGATAGCAACTGATTGCCTATTTTAAATTGCAGCGCTGCGGAATACTCTGTCCTTGTTGAAATTTAATGTTATTATAAACTTAAAATTGCTGAAAAAAAATTGGACAAACACAATGAATTATCTTTTGCCTTCGTAATAATTACAGTGTTCCAAAGAGCCGATCCGAACCCGAAGAGGGAACTTAATTGCTTTCTCCACTAATAATTCTTTTTTACAAAAAAATCCATATTTGCACGTAGAAAAGTCACTGGGTATAATAGCCTCAGAAGCGATTCGACTATTCAAAAACTGTGGAGTTCTGATGTCCCGGGCCGATGAATCCATATTGAGGATTTTGCTTTTTTGAAAAAAAACACCTGTCATTGAGATTGAGTGCAGCGATTGTTGGGCGTTTGCAGATATACTTATCAAAAAAATTAGTAATCCGGCTCCACAAATTTTATTCCAAAAAAACATATCATTACTTTTGTCTGTAAATTTACAATTCATAAATCAAAAAACAGGAAATGTCTTTAAGCCAGCGATTACAACAAAAGCTTCTTCAAAAATTATCACCCCAGCAGATACAATTGATGAAATTGCTCCAGGTTCCGACGGCGCATCTTGAAGAAAGAGTGAAAGAGGAATTAGAGGAAAACCCGGCGTTAGAAGCAGGTGAAGATGGTTTTGAAGATAGCCACGAAGAGCCGAAAGAGGATTTTGAAAGCGCAGATGATGATTTCGAAAATGACGGAAGTGAGAGTGATTATGATAATATTGACATCAGCGAATATATAAATGACAGCGATGATGAGCCAGGCGATTATAAATACCGCGATGATAATTATGGTGATCCCGAGGAAACTAAAGTGATGCCCCATAAAGTAGAAACTTCCTTCTACGATACCTTGAAAACACAGTTATTAATGCTTAACCTGGATGACAGGGAACGCAAGATTGCAGAACAGATTATCGGAAGCATAGACGATGACGGATACCTTCGTCGCGAGCTTTCCTCAATTGTTGATGACCTGGCGTTTCGCCAGAATATCGACAGCAATGAAAAAGAAGTAGCGGCCCTGATCAAGCTAATTCAACAATTTGACCCCGCGGGCGTAGGCGCCAGGGATTTGCAGGAATGTTTGTTATTACAATTGAAAAGGAAAGAGCTTGAAGGGCAGAACGTAGGAACGGCGCTTGAAATCATTGATAAATATTTTGAAGAATTTACCAAGAAGCATTACGAGAAAATCCAACGTGCTATGAATCTTGATGACGAAGGAATTAAAGAAGTCATCAACCAGATCATCAAATTAAATCCAAAGCCAGGGGGACAGGTTGGCGAAACCAATCGTCTTCAGAGTTATGTAATTCCCGATTTTTTTGTGTTAAATAACAATGGAAAACTGGAAGTTACGCTCAATTCTAAAAATGCGCCTGATCTTCGGATCAGCGAAGGCTATCGGGACATGCTCAAGGATTATGACCGCGGTACCAAAAAGGATAAGCGTCAAAAGGAAGCGGTTCTGTTTATCAAACAAAAGATAGATTCTGCCAAATGGTTTATAGATGCCATCAAACAGAGACAACATACGCTGCTGAGCACCATGCAAACTATTGTGGAATATCAAAAGGAATTTTTTCTGACGGGCGAAGACACTGATCTCCGGCCAATGATCTTAAAAGATATTGCTGAAAAAACGTTTCTTGATATTTCCACGGTGAGCCGTGTGGCGAATAGTAAATTTGTCCAAACTGAATTTGGAACCTATCGTTTAAAATTCTTTTTTAGTGAAAGCCTCGTGACTGATAGCGGCGAGGAGGTAAGTACCCGCGAGGTGAAAAAAATCCTGAGCAATATGATTGAAGAGGAAAGTAAGCAGCGCCCGCTAAGTGACGAAAAACTTACAGAGCTTTTGCAGGAAAAAGGCTACAACATTGCGCGGCGAACTGTGGCAAAATACCGCGAACAACTTAATATTCCCGTAGCCCGCCTTAGAAAAGAACTTTAATATGGAAAATCTTTCGATACCCTTAGAAAATATCCAGCCCCCTTCGCCGGGATTTGATGGCAGGCAACCGCTTCTTGCAAGATGGCTGGCGCATGTGTTTTCTTTTGTATTTCATCCACTATTTATTCCGGTTATCGCCGCATGGTTTTTGGCATTTATTCAACCCGGATATTTTACGGGAATTCCTCCGCAGGAAAAAATGATGATCGTTATCCGTGTTGGATATAACACCATTTTTTATCCCGCGTTGACGGTGTTGTTATTGAAAGCGGTAGGTTTTATCAAAAGCATTTTTTTGAAAACACAGCGCGAAAGGATCATTCCTTATATCGCAACCAATATTTTTTATTTCTGGATGTACCTGGTTTTTAAAAACCAGGAGCAGGTTCCGGAAATACTTACCACTTTCATTTTTGGAATTTTTCTTGCTTCTTCGGTAGGACTGATCGCCAATATTTATTTTAAAATAAGCATGCATGCATTAGGCGTCGGAGCGCTGTCAGGACTAATGCTGATCATTATTTTTTCCGGATTCACTTATGCGGTTTTCCTGCAGGCAATGTTGATTTTCATAATCGCCGGCATCGTTTGTACTTCGAGACTGATCGTCAGTGACCACATGCCGTTTGACATCTACACCGGCATCTTGTTGGGAATTATTAGCCAATTTATTAGCTATGCGTTTATCGCTCCATAGCTTTGAGATTAATTGCCGCATGTAGCATTTTGTCCTTTATTAATATTGCCTCATAATCCAAAATGTAGATTTCTTCTTTTCGAATCAATCCGCAAACAATTAATTTATCTGCGCTTTTAAAGCTGAACCGGATTCCGGTCCGGAATAATTTTTTTTATTACTTCAGGATTCCTCTATCAGACTTTTCGGTATTATCATCGTTTTGTCATATCACACAAAATTTAATTTCTTCTAGCAGCTAATTAAAAAAAAGGTTTGTCTTTTTTTAACATCTCAATGGGGAAGAATCTTTTTCGAATTTTTGTATTGAATAGGCTTCCTCTGCGCTAAAAAACAACAACATGAGAAAGTCTGTATTCATTTTTGGTTTCCTGATATTCTGTGGAACATTTGTTTTCTCGCAGGTAAGAGAAGTCACCGGAACAATAACCGATGGGAATGGACTTCCCATCGTGGGTGCATCTGTCAAGCTAAAGGGCGAAAAAAAGGGCACTATTGCTAATAACAATGGTGAATTTAAAATTAATGTGCTTCCGAATTCCACTCTTGAATTTAGTGGCGTAGGATTCGAAACCAAAGATATTGACATTGGCAGCCGTGAATCAATTTCCGTCTCATTGCAACAATCCAAAACGGTCTTAACCGAAGTAGTGGTTACCGCATTAGGCATCAAGCGAGATAAGCGAACTTTGACTTATGCAACCCAGGAAGTTAAGGGAAGCTCATTGGTGGATGCCAAACAGGACAATCTTGTGAATGCCTTAGCAGGAAAAGTGGCTGGCGTGCAAATTAATAATTCAAGTGGAATGCCGGGCAGTTCTTCGCGCATTGTAATCAGAGGAAATAGTTCTTTAACGGGTGACAATGAAGCTCTTTTTGTGATAGATGGAATTCCCATGGATAATAGTGAGGCTGGCAATCCTGATGGTTCATTAGGCGCGGGTGGTACTACGAACAGAGGGGCGGATATTGATCCGAATATCATCGAAAGCATTACCGTATTAAAAGGCACAGCGGCCACCGCTTTATATGGATCCGCAGCAGCAAGGGGGGCCATCATTATTACTACAAAGGCAGGTAAATCGGGAAAGCCGACTGTGTCATTTAGTTCAAGCTACTCCTTTGAAAATCCCATTCTCCCAAAATTTCAGGATAAATATGCGCAGGGATCCAAAGGAAAGTATGTGGATGGAAATAATGGTGAATTCGGATCCTCATCCTGGGGCCCCTTGATAGACACCCTGAAGGTGAACGGCGCTCCCGTGGCAAAAAGAAATAATGTAAAAGATTATTTTAGAACGGGACATACTTCAGATAACAATATTACCATTAGTGGAGCGTCGGATAAATCAAATTATCTTGCCTCCTATTCTTACCTGAATACGGAAGGCACTCAGCCGAACACTGATTATATCAGGCATTCTTTCTTCGTGAAATACAGTACAAAAATTTTAAAGAATCTTAATCTTACAACTCAGTTTAATTATATCTATGTAAATAATAACAGGCTGCTGGAAGGCAATAGCCTTGCAAGCCCCTTGTGGACGATATATGCTGCTCCGATTTCATGGAATCCTTTTCCGGAAGTCAATCCTGACGGCTCGCAGCGCGTTTATCGTCAGGCCAGAAATAATCCTTATTGGCTCGTGGACAACACCGGGCTCAATGATAATACCAATAGAATTTTGCCAGTCGTTAACCTTAGTTACAATCCACTAAGCTGGCTGACTATCACAGAAAGGCTGGGCGCCGATATGTACATTGATAACACGGATTATCATGAAAATGTAGGTATAATTGGCTCTACGTCGGATCAGGGCAGGCTTTATAAACGCCAGATTCAATATCAACAATTCAATAATGATATTATTCTCGAAGCGAAAAAGGATTTCGGAAGGGATTTTTCTCTTGATGTAATTGCGGGAAATAATATTTTAATGAATTACAACAATAACAATTTTGTGCAGGGAGTAGCTCTGTCGAATCCCGGTTTTTATAATGTTGGTAATGCGAGCAATGTTACTTCCAACTTTGCTTATTATAAATCAAGGAAGGTCGGATTTTATGCGCAGGCAACACTGGAGTATCAAAAGATGCTTACACTAAGCCTCACGGGGCGCTACGATGGAAGTTCAGTTTTATCTGCGGATAAACAGTTCTATCCTTACGGTTCTGCAAGCGCCGGTTTTATTTTTACGCAGGCATTGGGCATGTCAAATAACCCTGTTATGAATTTTGGTAAGGTCCGGCTTTCTTATTCTTCCGTTGGTAATGACAATGTTGGTCCCTATGCGTTGAGTAATCCATATTTCCAGGCCTCCGTAGGAAATATTTCTTTTCCGCTGAATGGACAAAATGGGTTTCTGCTCACTACCACTTATGGCTATCCTTTAAAAAATGAAAGTGTGAAGGAATTTGAGGCGGGAATAGAAACGAAATTTTTCAAAAACAGGGCTTCTCTTGACATTACTTATTTTGATAAAAGAAGTTTTGATCTGTTAACCCCCGGAACACCCATCGCACCGGCCACCGGATTTTCTTCTGCAAGTATTAATGCCGGAGATGTCTATAATAAAGGCGTGGAAGTCGTGCTTGGCATCGTTCCAATCAAAACAAAAAATTTTACCTGGAACATTGATGTAAACTATACTAAAATAAAAAACCAGGTAGTGAGACTGGCGCCGGGAATACCTTATCTTCAATTTGCCGGATTTGTAAATCCGGGAATATTTGCCTTTGCCAACCAGGCGTATGGTGTAATTTATGGAACCCATTTTTTGCGTGATTCCACCAGCCACAAATTGCTGCTGGATGATAATGGTTATCCACAAGTAGCCAATGATCTCGCACCCATTGGCAATGTCACACCTAAGTGGAATGCGGGTTTAACCAACACGCTGACTTATAAAGCATTTACTTTTTCATTTACACTTGATTATAAAAATGGTGGTGATATCTTAAATCTTGACAATCACTATCTGCTATTTTACGGTACGCCAAAAGTTACT
>Ga0134128_10005601_pt1 | contig 15219 bp, 11 predicted proteins | sample KB31754_FD_96462 | JGI IMG/M metagenome (GOLD analysis project Ga0134128, IMG submission 96462) | Terrestrial soil microbial communities with excess Nitrogen fertilizer from Kellogg Biological Station, Michigan, USA - KB3-175-4 | ecosystem: Environmental > Terrestrial > Soil > Unclassified ... | reverse complement strand
ATTCGTACACTCTTGCTGCTGCTTTCCCGTTATATTTTGGTATGGCTTCACAGCAACAGGCCGATGGCGTTGCAAAAATATTAAAGGAACAATTTCTTTTCAGCGGAGGCCTGGTTTCTACCACAGAAACAACCGACCAGCAATGGGATGCGCCAAATGGATGGGCTCCTTTGCATTGGATCGCTGTTAAGGGATTGGCAAGATATGGCCATACTGATCTTGCCGCTGATATTGCCAAAAGATGGATGGAACTCAATAAAAAAGTTTTTGAAAACACCGGCAGGATGATGGAAAAATACAATGTTGTTGATCCCGATCTGATTGCGGGTGGCGGTGAATATCCCGCCCAGGACGGCTTTGGCTGGACAAACGGAGTTTATCTTGCCCTCGGTAAATGGATGAACGAATTATCTGAAAAATAATAAGCTCTGCCTTATTTGGAATTTTTTTCATCCTCCGGAAATAAATGCATCGTTATTCCTTTATTTACTGTCAGTTTATTTTATCCTGATTTTTTTTCGCGTTTACCCAACGTTTCTTATTTATTCATCGTATTAGATATAACAGCAACCGCGGCGCTGATTTTAATAACCATGTTTAAATAAAAACTTTAATGAAAACGAAAAACTTACTATCGCTTGGAATTGTTTCTGTATTATTTTTTGCCGCCTGCAAAAAACTGGATAATGGTCCGGGTCTGACTCCGCAGCAAAAAGCATTGACCAACAAAATCTGGAAACTAAAATCACTTACTGTTCCAAAGATCAGCGATCCTTCACAGGATAGTTCTATTACCAAATCCTGTTCGGACAGCGCTTTGATGGCTTTTGATATTTATAGTGCGTATCAGCTTGCTGATCCTTCCAAATCATGTGATTCTTCTATTGTTCCTTATTCAAAAGGAAACTGGGCCATGTCTTCCAATAACGACACTTTGGTGTTGTTCAGCAAAAGAAGACTTGCATGGAAGATCGAGATGCTGAATGATACTATTTTGAAAGCGACTTTCCGTGACAGCATTTCGCCGGAAAAAAGTTCACTTAAAAAGATCACTTTTAAAACTATGTAACCCCTGAATAAAACCGGGGTGGAAAAACTTAAGATAAGTTTTACATCCCGGTATCTTTTTCAACAGATGGATTTTCAATCTTTGCAAAATTTTTTTCCTTGAGGCAACATGAATTGAACGATATAATCACTGCCTGTAAAACTAACAATGCTATAGCCCAGGAAAAGCTGTACAAGCATTTTTTTGCTTTGATGTACTCCATCTGTAAAGATTATTCCGAGAATCAACAAACCGTTGTAAGCCTGATCAATGAAGGGTTTCTGAAAATATTTATGAACATTCAAAGCTTTGATCCGGGAAAAGGGAATTTTGAAGGCTGGTCAAAAAGAATAATGACGAACACGGCCATTGATCATTACCGTTCTGAAAAAAACAAAAATAAAGTGATCGAATTAAATGAGGATCACAGCGTTGAAAAAGACCTGCAGCAAAATCCAAAGAATCATGTTGAAGAAGAAGTTTTGTATTTGATAAAAAATCTTCCGGCAGTAACCCAAAAAGTATTTTCCCTGCACATTTTTAAAGGCTATTCACATAAAGAAATTGCAGGCATGCTTGATATTGCAGAAAGTACTTCGAGATGGCACGTTGCTGAAGCACGAAGAAATTTAAGACAGCAGGCGCATAAAATTTTTTAAAATGAAGGAAAACAATAAACATAAAGCTGATATGCAGAAACTGGCCGAAGAAGGCTGGAAGCAAATGCATGAAACACTGCGTGAGCAAGGCCTCAGCAATGATGATATTGTAGGGCCCGCATCCTCCAAAAGAAGAAATATAATATTACTGATCGCTGCCTGCCTGTTTTTTATGCTCATCATTTCTTATCCCTTTGTCACAAATGAGCCTTCTTATTTTTCATTGAATTCAAAAAATAAAATGGCGCATTCTTCTGAAAATACGTCAGAAAATTCTTTGATTGCAACAAAAAATGTTGCGGCAAATAATGTTTCATCTTCCCCGCTTGGCATTCAGCAAAAAATGTTGCTTCATCAAAAAATTAATGCGCAGGTTTCGCAAATTGAAAAAGAAAATGTTGTTGCCGCCTGGCAGTTGCAGCGAACATCATTGCTTAAGAAATTTTCTTTTGCTAAAGAATTTAAAACTTCCATCCCCGCTTCTGATGAGTTGATCGATACGGCTGTTCCCCTGCAAAGAGTTGAATTTTTACAAACAGAGCCGGTTATAAAGAATTCTAAAAGAATAAAAGCTTTTGCGGGTGTGGGAATCAATCTTTCAGCAGGAAAAAAACCTTTTGACCTGGCAGATGTAAATTTTCATCCTTCCATAACGTTTGTAATTCCTGTTTCGAAAAAGGTAAGCTTTCATACAGGATTGTCGGCGCTTTCAACGATTCATGGCAAAGAAGTTTCAGCCAGGGAAAAAGAATTGCAAAACAGTTTCAGCAGCAATATTTATTACAACATCAATACCACCAGCATCATCAAAGCATCTTATTTTGATGTTCCGCTTACATTACATTATTCAATCAGTAAAAACTGGTCTGTTGGTTCAGGCTTGCAATTATCAAAGCTGTATAAAGTAAATATCAAAGAACAAAAGCAAAGCTTTGATTATAACAATACGCTTTATTCCGCTACCGTACAACAAATCAATGCTACTCCAACACGTGCTGCGGCTGTATTTCAGAAGAAACTGGAAGTGAAGAAATTTGAAACAAGATTTGTGGCGGAAACAAATTATGAGACTGGGAAGTTTCTTTTATCCGCAGGATATTACTATGGATTGGGAAAAACAATTTCTTTGAAAGATGCCATTAACAGTGATCATCAATACCGGAACGTTTATTTCAAATTAGGAGTTCAGTACAGGGTCTACTAAGAAAAGAAAAAGTAATTATTGGTTTGTTTAATGAATTCTGTCGCCACGAACTTCCATGTTTTGCATCAGGCCCGTTTCATAAGCGATCCATTCTTTCCATCTTTTTCTTACTTTTTCTTTTGATAAATAAGTGTCCGCAAGATTGATAAATAAAGTATAATGTCCGGCTTCGCTTTCCATGAATTTCCGGTAAAATTTTCTCATGTATCCATCTTCAAGCCCTTCGCTTAATCGCTTGAAACGCTCACAGCTCCTGGCTTCTATCAAAGCCATTGTTAAGAGATGATCTAAAAATCTTTCTTCAGGACTTCCGCCTTTTTTCTGGAACTCAAGCAGTTTATTTACATAAATATCTTTACGCTGTGGTCCTAAAGACAAATTACGTTTGTGCATCTCTGTTAGTACCATTCTGAAATGTCCCCATTCTTCTGTAACGATAGGTGCCAGCTCATTCACCAGCATTTCTTTGTCACTGTATTTTGTAATAAGAGTGATACAACTTGTAGCTGCTTTTTGTTCACACCATGCATGATCAGTTAAGATTTCCTGTAAAGAAATGGAAGCAAGGTCGACCCATCGCGGATCGGTAACTAATTGTAATCCTAAAATATTTTTTGTATCCAGTGATAAAATTTCCATGGATCAAAATTAGCTGATTTGGGAATTACACTAATTTTACTTTTATGAATGAAAACTTCCTCGATAAAAAATTAAATGAACGTACCGGAGCCAATGCATTGAGATCTTTGAAGATCACAGAAAACAAAATTGATTTTTGCAGCAATGATTATCTCGGAATCGTAAAAAATAAATTAATTGAAGAAGCGATTTCTTATTCACTGCCGCATGGAAGTACAGGATCACGGCTGCTTTCAGGCAATTACCTGTTGGTTGAAGAAACCGAAAAAATGATTACAAATTTTCATGAAGCGGAAGCTGGATTAATTTTTAATTCCGGCTATGATGCCAATACAGGTTTATTAAGTTGCGTTCCGCAAAAAAATGATGTGATCATTTATGATCAGTTGAGCCATGCATCTTTGCGTGATGGAATTCGTTTATCATTTGCCACTTCTTTTTCTTTTTTGCACAATGATTTAAATGACCTTGAAAAAAAACTGGCAACTGCAAAAGATGCTCAAAAATTTGTTGTTACTGAAAGTGTGTTTTCAATGGATGGAGATTTTGCGCCACTTCTGGAAATAGCAAATTTGTGTGAGAAATATATTGCCGCTTTAGTTGTTGACGAAGCTCATGCAACCGGGGTTGTTGGCGAAAAAGGAGAGGGGCTTGTACAAAAATTAAATCTTCAGGGTAAATGTTTTGCGCGCATTCATACTTTCGGAAAAGCATGCGGGGTGCATGGCGCAATAGTTCTTGGATCAGAGAAACTAAAAAACTATCTTGTCAATTTTTCACGTCAGTTTATTTATACCACATCGTTGCCTCCCGCCGCAACTGAAGCGATTTTCCTTTCTTATAAAATATTTCCCGGATTAAAAATAGAGCGGAAAAAGATTAAGGAACTTATTAATGTTTTTCAAAAGACTAGCCTAAAATACGATATCTTAAAAAGCGAAACACCAATACAAATTGTCATTATTCCAGGAAACGAAGAAGTGAAAAATGTAGCAGACATGCTGCAGGAAAATCATTTTGATGTTCGGCCAATTTTGTATCCGACAGTTCCGAAAGGGCAGGAGAGATTGAGAATCGTTTTGCATTCTTTTAATTCCGCGGAAGAAGTGGGGAAGATGCTCGGATTTCTTAAATAAAGCAGGCAACAAAGAAACAATAAGATCAAATTTTTTCTTCATTTACTTCTGATTGATAACATGCTTTTTATTTCTCCTTATCTTTTCCTTATTTTACATTTTCAAAAGCTGTTATGAAAATATTTCTGATCTCTTTGTTTGCGCTGCTCACTGTGATGCTGGTTGTTATTCTTAATTCTTCTTTAGTGCTTCCCGCTCCTTTGGGAAAATTATTAAATCCTCAACAGGGTTTATGGCAAAATGCAGAACCGGTTCAGCAGGATTATTCCGCACAACTTTCGTTTCCGCAATTGAAAGGAAAAGTAAATGTTTATTTTGATGAAAGGCTTGTGCCACATGTATTTGCCCAAAATGATAACGACGCTTATTTTGTGCAGGGATACCTTCATGCCAAATTCCGTTTGTGGCAAATGGAATTTCAAACACGCGCAGCAGCTGGCAGATTGAGCGAGGTGATCGGGCCTAAGGCGCTCGATTATGATCGTGATAAAAGAAGACTGGGAATGGTTTATGGCGCAGAAAATTCTCTGAAAGAAATTGAAAAAGATCCTGAAACCCTTGCTGAATGCGACAACTATACTGCCGGCGTTAATGCCTATATAGAAAGCCTTACCGAAAGTACACTTCCAATTGAATATAAATTATTGGGCTATTATCCTGAAAAATGGACGAATTTAAAATCAGCGCTTTTTCTGAAATATATGGCGCTGGAGCTTGCAGGTTATGAAAAGGATTTCGAAATGACCAATGCGAAAAGCATTTTTTCTTCAGCTGATTTTGATAAGATTTATCCCATCGTTATGGATTCTTTGGATCCGATCGTTCCAAAAGGAACTGTCTTTCCGCCACCGGCCATTAAAGTAAAAATTCCTGCTTCTGCCGATTCGCTTTATTTTGATAAAAAAGATTCTACCAATATCAGGGAAATAAAACCAAGTCCGGATAATGGAAGCAACAACTGGGCTGTGAGCGGACAAAAAACACAAAGTGGCTACCCGATCTTATGCAATGATCCGCACCTTGGTTTGAACCTTCCAGGCATCTGGTATGAAATGCAGGTCACTACCCCTTCTTTTAATTCTTATGGTGTTACATTTCCCGGTTCGCCATCCATTATTATTGGCTTTAACGACAGCATTGCATTTGGATTTACCAATGCGATGCGCGATGTAAGAGATTATTATGAAGTGAAGTTTAATGACAAAAGTCGCAGCCAGTATTGGTTTGACAGTGCATGGCATCCGACTCAGTTCAGAATTGAAGACATCAAAATTAAAGGCCAGCCTGATTATTATGATACAGTAGCTTATACCAATATCGGTCCTGTCATGTATGATAAAACTTTCAGCGGAGAAAGAAATACCAGCAAAAAAAATTATGCTGTAAGATGGAAAGCGCATGATCCGAGCAATGAATTAAAAATGTTTACGTTGCTCAACAAAGCGCATAATTACAGGGATTACCTGCGGGCAATAAAATATTTACACACTCCGGGGCAGAACTGCATTTTCGCTTCTAAGGGCGGAGACATTGCTATTTGGGACCAGGGGCAATTTCCTGCAAAATGGTATCGCCAGGGAGATTTTGTAATGCCGGGAACTGACAGCAGTTATTTGTGGCAGGGAATGATTCCGCAATATGAAAATCCTCATCTGGTAAACCCGGAAAGAGGTTTTGTAAGCAGTGCCAATCAATTGCCAACTGATACAACGTATCCTTATTATCTCGGCGGAAGTTATCCTCCATACCGCGGCTGGGAAATCAATAAAAGACTGGCAACAATGAATAATATCACTCCACAGGATATGATGAAATTGCAGACAGATAATTACAACGTTTTCGGAGAAATGGCGCTTCCGGTTATGATCAGAAATATGCAGGTGGACAAACTTTCGCCGCAGGAGAAAAAGTATTTTAATATTCTGAAAAACTGGGACTACAGAAATGATACCGCTTCCAGGGGAGCTACTTTGTTTGTAGTAACATGGGACAGTTTGGAAACTGTAATTTTCCAGGATGAATTTATGAATTCGGAACTTGAATTGAACTGGCCATCTGAAAGCACTTTGTTGGATGATATCAATAAATATCCTGACTTTAAATTTTTTGATGACATCAATACTGCCAACAAAGAATCTCTTCCTGATGATGTTACCGAAGCTTTTAGAAGAGCAGCAGCCGTTATCAGAAAAGCGGATGAAAACGGAACAATGGCATGGGCAAAATATAAAGACACCAGGGTGGAACATCTGGCTCGTTTAGATGCTTTCAGTCGTTTACATTTACCCATTGGCGGAGGTACCAATACGATCAATGCTGCAAAAGAACAACACGGGCCAAGCTGGAGAATGATCGTTTCATTAACGCCGGAAACCGAAGCTTATGGCATTTATCCCGGCGGGCAGAGCGGAAATCCCGGAAGCCGGTTTTACGATGATTTTGTAACGGATTGGGCATTGGGAAAATATTTTAAACTATGGGTGATGAAAGGATCTGATGCAAATGATGAAAGGGTGAAGTGGACAATGAGGTTTGAGTGAGTGGTGAGTAGTCAGTAGTCAGTAGTGAGTCAGTGTAAGTAGGTAATGAACTAATCAACCAATCAACCAATAAACGAAACAGCCAATTAACCAATTAACGAATCAACCAAATAACGAAATAACCAATTAACGAATCAACCAATTAACCAATTAACGAATCAACCAATTAACCAATTAATGAATCAACCAATTAACCAATTAACGAATCAACCAATAAACGAATAAAAAATGAAAGTTCTTCTCACCATAATTCTGATCATAGTTTTTAGTTTTTTATCCTGCCTGTATTTTCCATGGTGGAGCATCGCCATTGTTGCTTTTATCATTTCTGTTCTGATTCCGCAGGGACAACTGGCGTCATTTATTTGTGGCTTTGTTTCACTGTTTGTATTATGGGGATTATTAAGTTTATGGATCAGTATCAAAAATGAGCACATTCTGGCACACCGTGTTTCTTTATTAATTTTTAAAACCGATAGTCCTTATCTTTTAATTGTGGTGACCGCACTTCTTGGCGCATTAGTAGCAGGTTTTGCGGCATTAACAGGAAGTTTATTAAGAAGAGAGAAAAGAGTTGAAACTACTTTCTGATATTATGACAGAGAAAATGCAGGAACAGAAAAGTACTTCCATTACGGAACATTTTTTGCTCCTTAAATTATACTTTTACCGGCTCTTTTTCGTTTGTAAAGTCAAAAGATTTCTTCTATGAAAAAATATCTTCCATTGGTTTTGTTTCTTTCTCTTGCATTTTTTTCGTGTAAAAAAAAGGACTCAAACATTGAACAAACTTTGCTGGAAAAGTATTTTGACCAAAATGTGATTGGAGCCGATTTTGTGGTTTCACTTGCAAAAGACAGCACAGCCGATCTTACCTCACAGTATAACGGATACACTTTTGTTCTTTTAAAGACGGATTTTTACCACGGGCCCTTAAAAGCCACTTATGGTTCTACCGAATACCAGGGAACGTGGGTAACCAACAGTGATTACAGTAAACTGACGATTACATTACCCTCTTCAGTTCCTCCATTTCAATTCTTATCGCGGAGCTGGCGTTTTACAAAAAAGGATGTTCCCACACTTCAGCTGGCACCATGGGGAAGCGATGAGCCCCTGGTTCTTTATATGACAAGAAAATAATTTCCGGCGACATTTTTTTCTTTGCTGCTGATTTTCAACCGCTGATACATTCAATCATTCAGACTTTATTTCTTTCAAAGTTTTCCCGGTTTTTTTGATAATAAAAGATGCCTTTTATGCGTTAATAGTTTGGTTTCGTACAAAAGGCATTACTCATTTATCCAATATCCGATTTTGAAGAACCTAAACTTCATTCACTCTTTTCGTGTAAAAGTACCTGTAAGTGTTGCAATACTTTTACTCTTTGTATCGGTGTCCTTTACAGCAAAAGGGCAGATAAGTGCGAATTTTATTTCCAATCAAAAGGCTGGCTGCGGACCGCTTGTAGTCCAATTCACAGATTCTTCCAAAGGAAATCCGTCTTCATGGAAATGGGATATGGGAAACGGAACTTCTTCTGTTTTGCAAAATCCATCGGTTGCTTATTTTGAACCCGGAACCTATACCGTTAAATTAATCATCAAAAACGCATATGGCGTTGATTCTGTCATCAAAAAAAATTACATCACGGTTTATGCTTCGCCGGTCATCAATTTCAATGCTTCTTCAGTAACCGGTTGTTTTCCTTTAAATACAACATTTACTGATTTAAGTTCGCCAGGCAGCGGCTCTGTTACAAACTGGCAATGGGATTTTGGCGATGGTAATCTTTCTGACATCAAAAATCCTGATCACACATACACTACCGCCGGAGATTTTAATGTTTCACTGAGAGTTACCAACAGCAACGGTTGTATTACTTCTAAAACTGTTCCTGCTTATATTCATATTCCAACAGGCGTTAAAGCTGAATTTACCAATTCTACTTCTGCTTCCTGTAATGCTCCGGTTGCAATCCAATTTACCGATGGATCAACTGGTTCAGGAGCCTTGAAATACGAATGGAATTTTGGCGATGGAACTACTTCCGGTTCGGCAAACCCCGCTCATACTTATTCAAACCGGGGAAGTTTTACTGTCAGCCTTAAAGTAACTAATTCTACCGGCTGCACAGATGTTATTCAGAAAAATAATCTGATCATTATCGGAGCTACCAAAGCTGATTTTTCCATTCCGGCAAAATTATGCGCTCAAACTCCGGCCACCTTTATTAATACAAGCAATCCTCAGCCTTCATCCTCCGCCTGGAATTTTGGCGATGGAACCAATACCGTTGCATTAAATCCTGTAAAGGTTTTCAAACAACCTGGAACGTATACTGTGACGATGATCAGCAACAACGGAGCTTGTAAAGATTCGATTTCTAAAAGTATACAAGTGATTGCAAAACCTCAAATCGGTTTTTCAGCTTCAGACACCATTTCCTGCGCCATTCCTTTTAACGTTAATTTTATCAATTCTTCTGCTAATGCTGCCAGTTATTTCTGGGATTTTGGCGATGGAACCAATTCAATCAATGCAAATCCATCCCACGTTTATTCAAAAGAAGGAAATTATACTGTAAAATTATTTGTTACCAATGCTTCCGGTTGCACCGACAGTCTTGTAAAAACTGATTTTATCAAAATAAAAATCCCTGTTGTTACTCTTGACAATTTGCCTGGAAAAGGTTGTGCGCCGCTTTCACATACTTTTTCAGCTACCGTAAATTCAGTAGAGCCGGTCATAAAATACCAATGGAATTTTGGTGATGGAAGTTCTTCCAATGCTATCAATCCTGCTCATGTTTATACCAATGAAGGAAAATATACCGTTACGCTTGTTTATACAACAGCCGGCGGATGTACCGGAACAGTTACTGTAACGGATGCCATTTCTGTTGGGTCAAAACCACAACCGAAATTTATTGCCGATCCTGTCAATACCTGCGCTTTCCGGCAAATTCATTTCACCGACCAGAGTAGTGGAAGTCCTGACGAATGGCTTTGGTATTTTGGCGATGGGGGAAGCTCTGGCAGTCAAAATCCTGCCCATCAGTACAGCGATACCGGTCTTTTCGATGTTACTTTAATTTCGATCAACAAAGGATGCGCAGACACGATCACTTATCCTAAAAAAGTTCATATTCATCCTCCGGTTGCGCTTTTCTCTTTTGAAAGAACCTGTTCGATCCCGGGAAAAATCATCTTTACCGATCATTCCATTGGGGCCGATTACTGGAACTGGAATTTTGGAGATGGGACTGCTTCTTCAGAAAAAAGCCCTTCGCATGATTTTGCCACTCCCGGCACTTATGCTGTTTCATTGACCGTTACCAACCAGGTAACCGGTTGCTCTGAAACCAAAATTGATACCATCAAAATCATTCATGAAATTCCGGATTTTAGCATCAGTGACACGGATGTGTGTAAAAAAATGCCTGTGATGTTTCAGTCGCTGAACAATGTTCAAAATGTTAGTTCTTATACCTGGAATTTTGGAGATGGATTTTCTGTTTCTGATTCAGGAAATGCTGCAAGTCATATTTACTCAAAAGCAGCTTCTTATAATGTTACTTTAATTTTAAAAGATGTCAACGGTTGTATTGATTCTGCTACCAAATCTACTTCCCTTAAAGTGAATGGACCGACAGCGGTTTTTGGAGCTTCCGTTGCCGGAATTTGCCTGAACAGTACCGTTAATTTCTACGATAGTTCCTTAACGGATGGAACACATAATATCTTAAAATGGAATTGGAGTTGGGGCGATGGAAAGGTTGATAATGATAGTGTTGCGCCATTTACTCACAGTTATGCTTCAGCCGGAAATTATACAGTTTCCCTGGTGGTTACTGACTCAAAAGGCTGTACCGATACTTTAGCAAAATCAAATGCAATTCTTGTTTCAAAACCTGTGGCAACCTTTACTGCTGATACTCTTTCCTGCACCGGTAAACCGATTAATTTTGCCAATTCTTCTTCCGGGCCGGGCTTAAAATATGCATGGACTTTCGGAGATGGAACCACTTCAAGCCAGCAAGATCCTGTTCATCTTTATTCGAAAGAAGGAGTTTATTCTGTTAATCTTGCTATTACTGATCAGTATGGGTGCGGAAGTAATATTTCTAAAACCAATTACATTCAGATCGCTAACCCGAAAGCCGGTTTTACCGTAAGTGATTCCATTGGAACCTGTCCGCCGCTGGTGGTTACTTTCACCAATCAATCAGTTAACTATTCCAAACTGGAATGGAATTTCGGAGATGGAACTACCTCTGCAGAGTTAAATCCTTCGCATTTTTATTCTTCAGCGGGTACATTTAATGCAGTTCTGACGATAACTGCTGCGAGCGGTTGTACGTCACAAAAAACACAAAAGATCATTGTAAAAGGCCCTTCAGGTTCTTTCACTTATAAAAATATTATTGGTTGCACTCCGCTACAAACCAGTTTCACTGCTCAAACCCAAAACAACAGTTTGTTCATCTGGGATTATAACGACGGCACTACCATTTCTTCCAAAGATTCCAATGTGGTTCATGAATATACAACACCAGGAAAATATTTACCAAAGATGATCCTGCAGGACGCCAATGGCTGTAAAGTGCCTATCATGGGAAAAGATTCGATCAGTGTTTTTGGTGTAACGGCATCTTTCAGTCACAATGGCGCATTGGTTTGCGATACTAATTCTGTAAACTTCAATAATAGCAGTATCAGCAATGATGTGATCATAAAATATCTGTGGAACTTTGGCGATGGAAGCACTTCTGCCGCAACCAATCCAACTCATTCCTACAAGCAGGGCGGTTCCTATAAAATTTCTTTAGTAGTCGTTACGAAAAGAGGTTGTACCGACACGATTGCAAATCCTCAACCGGTACACGTAAACCGCAGTCCACAGATCTCTATTTCAGGAAGCGCAGGAGAATGTGTGGCAAATGTTTTTAATTTCTCAGGAACCGTTTCAAACCCTGATACATCGACCGTTTCATGGAAATGGGATTTTGCAAATGGCAATACCTCATTAAATCAAACACCCGAATCACAGAAATATTCGAATGCCGGAAATTATACCATCAGAGCGATTGGCTACAGCAGCAACGGATGTAACGATACTGCTACAAAATCAATAGAAGTTTTTCCTTTGCCTGAGTTGTCAATTGCAGGCGATACCGTTGTTTGCCTTGGCGCTTCACAAACATTAAAAGTTTCAGGTGCAGAAAGTTATTCATGGACTCCGGCAAAATATCTTTCCTGTAACAATTGCGCCACCCCGGTTTCACGTCCTGATTCTGCCATCACTTATCATGTAAAAGGCACGAGCGCAAAAGGCTGTATCGCTTTTGATTCGATTGCAGTTTCAGTAAAATTTCCTTTCAGGCTTTCCTTTAGTAAGGCCGACACTTTATGTTTGGGAAGTTCCGTTCAATTGCACGCTTCAGGAACCGATCGGTATTCGTGGTCGCCGGCAACAGGGTTGAACAGGACAAACGTTTCTTCACCGGTGGCTTCGCCAAAATCTTCTACCATTTACCAGGTAATTGGTTCTGATTCCAAAGGTTGTTTCAGGGATACCGCCTATGTTCCGGTAAGAGTTTACCCGATCCCTGTGGTAAACGCGGGAGAAGATAAAACGATCAATGTAGGACAGCAAATTCAGATCTCGCCAACGGTCTCTTCTGACGTAACCAATATCACGTGGACACCATCAACAGCGATTGTTTCGAGAGACAATCAATCCATTACCGTGGCCCCAACACAAAGTATTGAATATACGATAGAAGCCAGCAATGCCGGTGGTTGCAGGGCGCAGGACAGGGTTTCGGTGTTTGTTTTATGTAATAATGCCAACGTTTTTGTGCCCAATACTTTCTCTCCAAACGGCGATGGAATGAATGATGTTTTTTACCCGAGAGGAAGCGGTGTTTTTAAAATTCTGAATTTAAAAGTCTTCAACCGCTGGGGACAGATCGTTTACGACAGGTCGAACATCAATGCCAACGATGCGTCGCAAGGGTGGGATGGAACCTACAAAGGAAATGTCCTTTCGCCCGATGTGTTTGTGTATGTGCTGCAGGTAGTTTGTGAAAACAATTCCATCCTGACATTTAAAGGAAATATCGCCCTTTTAAAATAATAATCAAGGCGCAAAAGCGTTTGAATAATAACAAAGATCCAACATGAAAACCGTTTCCATTTCATTCGTTTTTTTCATTGCTTCCACCTTCCTGTTTTTTGAAAATAGTATCGCCCAGGATATTCATTTTTCGCAATTTGAAGAAACGCCGCTTCTTCGCAATCCTGCGCTGGCTGGTATTTTCACCGGTGATGTAAGGGTGCAGGCAGTTTTCAGAAATCAATGGAGTTCGGTAACAGTTCCTTTTCAAACATCTTCTTTAAATGCCGAATATAAATTGCCTGTCGGAAACGGCGATGATTTTCTTACCGTCGGCGGGGCAGTTCTTTATGATAAAGCCGGAACGATCGCGCTTACTTCTACCAGCGTGCTTCCTGTTTTGAACTACCACAAATCTTTGAGCGCTGAAAAGAATATGTATTTGTCAGGAGGTTTTTCTGCCGGGATTGTGCAAAGAAGATTTGATCCTTCAAAAATGACTACCAACAATCAATATGATGGCTTCAATAATGACGCGGCTTATGGAACCGGGGAGAATTTTGCCACCAGCAACTTTCATTATTTTGATGGAAGTGCAGGTTTGAGCTTTAATTCACAGATAGGCGGCAACGTCAATAACAATTTTTATCTGGGTATTGCATATGATCATTTTAACCGGTCGGCCAAAGTTTCTTTTTATAATAGCCCCGATGTGCAAATTGATCCCAAATGGGTTTATTCGGCAGGATTAAAAACGGCAGTGAATGATTTTGCTTATATGACCTTTTATGCCGATTATTCCAAACAGGGAACTTATTCCGAGATCATTGGAGGAATGTTGTACAGTTACCAGCTGGATGAACTTGCTGATGATGCGCGACATATTATTTCCGGGGGAATGTTCTTAAGATGGAATGATGCCTTTATTCCTATGGTCAAAGTAGATGTATTGCCACTTACTTTTGCTTTAAGCTATGATATCAATATTTCTACACTAAAAGCTTCCAGCCAGTCCCGTGGCGGCTTTGAGCTTTCCCTTGCCTATCAAAGATCTCTGAACAGGGATAATTCTTCCGACGAATCTGTTAGGTGTCCCAGGTTTTAAGAGAGGGTAGATAAGAATTATCAGTCGTTGCCGCAAGTTCCGGGCAAAATCGTGTAGGCGAACATTTATGAACATTCCGCCATACTCCAGCTAAACTTCCTGTATATCTCCTCCATGGCGTATCCGTAGATGCTCTATAGATACCCCCTAGCAAAGCCATAGATACTACCTATCAGATACCCTACATAACCGGACTTACATCGGACTTACCCCGGAGTTACTCCGGACTTGCACCGCTCCTGATCTCCGCTCAATATACAAAGGGAATTAAGAAAGTAGTACTAAATTCTATAGGAAAATTTTAGTTTGGCGTTGGATTTAAAGGTACACTTTTTTTGGATATCTATTGCGATTTGGTCCTGCTCTGGTTGCCATAAATTTACAATATTGTAAGATGGCGACCGGTGCCCTAACATCTTTTGCAAACAATTGCTGAATGATATAAGTTTGTATCATTCTTTTTTATCAATTTATTTTTATGAAGATTGCTACTTACAATGTCAATGGTATCGGTGCACGATTGCCCGTGCTGCTTCGCTGGCTGGAAGAAACTGCTCCTGATGTGGTTTGCCTGCAGGAACTAAAGGCGCCGCAGGAAAAATTCCCGGAAGAAGCCATAAAGAATTCAGGTTATCATGCTATCTGGCATGGGCAAAAAAGCTGGAATGGCGTGGCAATCCTTTCGCGCAACGAACCTCCGAAAGAAATAAGAAGAGTACTTCCGGGAGATGACGAAGATCTTCACAGCCGCTATATTGAAGCCAGCGT
>Ga0134128_10005600_pt1 | contig 15220 bp, 10 predicted proteins | sample KB31754_FD_96462 | JGI IMG/M metagenome (GOLD analysis project Ga0134128, IMG submission 96462) | Terrestrial soil microbial communities with excess Nitrogen fertilizer from Kellogg Biological Station, Michigan, USA - KB3-175-4 | ecosystem: Environmental > Terrestrial > Soil > Unclassified ... | reverse complement strand
CACGATTCACCCGATCCAGGTCACCCATAGCTTGGTCGACTGCGTCGCGCTCGCGGTGCACACGCCGCTCGGCGTAATCATCCATACGGGCGACTTCAAAGTCGATCCCACACCGACCGACAACCGGCTCTTCGATCTTCACTCCTTCGCGGAGTACGGAAAGCAAGGCGTGCTGGCGCTGTTCCAGGATTCGACCAACGTCGAGCGCAAAGGCTATACGCCGAGCGAGCGCGCGGTGCGGCGAAAGTTTGACGAGGTTTTTGCCCACACCAAGCGGCGCCTGTTCATCTCGTGCTTCTCATCTTCGATCCATCGCATCAAGCTGGCCGTGGAGATGGCGTGGCAACATGGGCGCAAGGTAGCGTTTGCCGGGCGCTCGATGAATAATTCCGCGGAGATCGCTGAAGATCTCGGTTACATCGAGATTCCCGAGGGTTTGCTGATCCATCCCGGCGAGATGAAAAACTTTCCTCCGGAGAAGGTCTGCGTGCTGATCAGTGGGACGCAAGGCGAACCCATGTCGGCGCTCTCCCGCGCTGCGGTGGACAATCACAAGCACGCCAAAATCGAAAAGGGCGATACTGTAATACTCTCGTCGCGGATCATTCCGGGCAACGAGAAAGCCATCTATCGCATGATTGACCACCTGTTCCGGCGCGAGGCGCACGTCATCTACGATGACGGCTCATCACCCCCGGTTCACGTCAGCGGTCACGCCAGCCAGGAAGAATTGAAGCTGATTATCAACCTGGTGAAGCCGAAGTATTTCATCCCGATCCACGGCGAATACCGGCAACTGAAACTGCATGCCGAAATGGCGGCAGCGATGAAAGGATCGGTCGGGAACGTGATCCTGATCGAGAGCGGTGATGTCCTCGAGTTCGACGAACTGAGCGCGCGTAAGGCCGGGCGCGTGAATGTCGGGCGAGTCTGCATTGACTCCGGATCGCGAACCGACGTGGTGGAGGATTTGATTGTCAAAGACCGCCGGCACCTGAGCGAGGACGGCATTGTGCTGCCGATCATTGCCATCAATAAGCTCACGGGTAAGGTGGAGACAACGCCCGAAATCGTGACCCGCGGATTTTCTCCGGGAGAAGATGGCTTCGTAGGTGGCGCACGCCAGATCGTGATGCAGACTTTGGATTCGTCGAGCGCGGAAGAAAAAGCCGACTATGGCGTGATCAAAGAGAAGATTCGTGCTGATCTAAAGCGTTACGTTTCCAAGCAGACACAAAAACGGCCGCTCATCATGCCGGTAATACTGGAGATCTAGGGTTGTCATCCTAGCGGAGCACAAACTTCGCTTCGCCAAGTTTGCGCGGGTCGAAGGACTCCTACGGCTGAGTACATTGCCGGCAGTAGGGGGCCTTCGACTGCGCGGCTCCTTCGCAAAGCGAAAGAGCCACTCCGCTCAGGATGACATGGGAGACACTGTCATCATCACTCTCAACAACATTCGCGAAGCGCAGTCTCGCCTGCGTGGTGTTGCCGTCCGCACCAAACTGATTCCGTCACACATCCGCAACGCGGACAAGACTGACAACCGCCAACTTTATCTCAAGCCGGAAAATCTGCAGCCCATTGGATCGTTCAAGCTCAGGGGCGCGTATAACAAGATCGCTGCGCTCTCCGAAGAGGAACGCAGCCGCGGCGTCATTACCTATTCCAGCGGCAACCATGCCCAGGGAGTCGCCTACGCCGCGCGAGCGCTGGGGGTGAAATCGGTCATCGTGATGCCCGACAATGCACCCGCAGTTAAACGCGAGGCAACCCTTGCACTGGGCGCGGAGATCATACTGGTGGGTCCGGCAAGTTCCGAGCGGCAGGCCAAGGCCGAAGAACTGGCCGCGCAGCGCGGATACGTAATCGTGCCGCCTTACAATGACGAAATGATTATCGCCGGACAAGGCACCATGGGACTGGAGATCCTCGAAGACTTGCCTGAAGTGGAGACCGTTATCGCTCCCGTCGGTGGAGGCGGCATGCTCAGCGGAATCGCCGCCGCGATCAAACTGAGCAGGCCCACGGTGAAGATGATCGGCGCCGAACCGGAGCTCGCCGCCGATGCGCAGGCCAGTTTGCGCTCCGGAAAGATCGTGCAGGCCACAGCGGAACAAACTACGCGGACTTTGGCCGACGGGCTGCGCACCCAGAGCATTGGCGCCATCAACTTTGAACACATCCGTCGCTATGTGGATGACATTGTGACCGTGAGCGAGGATGAAATCCGAAAAGCCATGAAGCTTCTCGCAACCGATCCCAAGACGCTCGCCGAGCCGAGCGGAGCCGTGGCTGTGGCAGCATTCCTGTTTCACCGGGACCAATTGCCCAGAACAACGATAAACGTGGCCGTCATCAGCGGCGGAAACGTCGAAGCAGAGGTGCTCGCGGAATTAAGCAAGGAGGGAGCATGACGTCTCCCGGTAGCACCGGCACCGCGCCGGCTGTCGCGAGCGTGTCTCGCCCGCCGGACAGCCGTCGGGACGGCGGCGCTACTTTGTCCAGGGCATTTCTGGCGATTGGCTGCCTGCTCGTAATCACTTCTGCCATTCCCGCCGCTGCCGCCACTTTCGAGCGCGGCGCCGTCGTGCGCGTCGCCCAAATCTATCTCTCGCCCGATACGAGTTCAGCGAAACTCGCCGAAATGGATCGAGGTCGCGAAATCATTGTGCTTGAAACCAGCCGCGAGTGGGCACATGTCGAAGCCAACCTCACCGAGGAACGTACCGTCACCGGCTGGGTGCTCGACAAGGGAGTGGTGCGGGCCTCGACCCCGAATGGCGACAAGATATTGTTTGGCGAGGCAGTGGACTCCGAAGACCAGGCGACCCGGCGACGCGGACGCAATGGCGCAGCCCAGGATGCCATGCGCCTCTACTACTGTGTCGCCGACTATTTTCCCACCTCCCCCCTGGCGGGCGAGGCCATGTATCGCTCCGCCGATATCCGCTGGCAACTGGAGAAGCTGGACGTATCTTCGCGTCCGTCGGCGCGGGAGCGTGACTCTTACCTGCGCGAAGGCATGGAAGAGAAATATATGAAGGAGGTCATCAAGAAATATCCTGGCACCAAGTGGGCCGACCTGGCTGCTTTCCATCTGATCGACAATAAGCTGTGCGGTGACTGGCAGGGTAGTTCGAAGTGTCCAGTGAAGGAGTCAGAAATCTACGAGAAGTACGCCACCGAGCATCCTCAGTCTCCCGCAGCGACCGAGGCGTTGTATGACGCCGCCTGGCGCTGGTCAGCCCTGATCGAGATCTACAAAACGGAAGAAGAACCGAAGAAGTCCGAGGAAGCGCGCGCTAAGGCTGTGGCACTGGCGCAGAGAGCGGCGTCGCAAACCTCGTCCGAGGACTGGGCCGCCCGCGCCCAGCGGCTGCTCTACCTGATGGAGCAAGGCGTCCCGACCTACGGAAACGTCACGCAATGACCCGCCATGGCGAGTCTGGCTTCCTCGTCAAAACCGTTCTCGTATTCATGGTCGCTATGCTCTCGGTACAGGCGCTATCGCAAAATTCCGGTGCGGAGCCCAAAATTGCGCCGCCCCGAATAAAAGAAGTTCAGGTCCCTTTCGCTTCCCTCAAGCCCGAAGCCACATTCAAAATCGGAGAAAATGCAGACTGGGTCGAGATCACAGACGATGCGGTTTGGGTCGCCAGCTCGAAGCCTGCGTCAGTGCACCGCATCGATCCGAAGAACAACCAAGAAGTTGCCGTCATTCCGGTGCCGGGTGATCCCTGCGCGGGCCTGGCATTTGGCTTTGGCAGCCTCTGGGTACCCTTATGTGGCCAACCCAACTCGCTTGCGCGCATTGACGCAAGCGCCAACCGAATCGGCGCGATTCTTCCCATCGGGCCGGCCGGCGAAGAGGCTGGAATCGCAGCCAGCCTTGACAGCGTCTGGGTCGTGAGCGATGACGCCGGTACCCTCGCCCGCATCGATCCGGCCACAAACCAGCTCCGCCAAAAGATTTCAATCGCGCGGGGTTCTTACAATCCAAGCTTCAGCGAGGGCGCGGTCTGGATCACTAGCGGGACCGCAAATCTGTTGACTGCCGTCAACGCAACAACGGGCAACGTCATGGCCGTAATCCCAGTTGGGCCCAAGCCGCGATTTCTGACGGCTGGTGCAGGTTCGATCTGGACTCTGAACCAAGGGGACGGTACGGTGACCCGTATTGAGGCGCGGAGTAAAAAGGTGACTGCCACAATCACAGTTGGTATTCCCGGGCCCGGTGGCGACATCGCATGGGGAGCCGGTTTCATCTGGGCCACGCTTTTAAAGGTGCCGCTCACTGCCATTGACCCCACAACCAACAAAGTGGTCCGCCAGTGGATTGGTCCGGGTGGCGATTCTTTGCGCTTTGGGCACGATTCGATCTGGCTGACCGACTACAAGCAAGGAACGTTGTCCCGCATCGCGTACCGCGAGACGCTGAAATCCAAAGTTCCGCAATAGATCCGCTGGCAGCTGTGGAAGAACGGGGTCTCGGCTGCCAATTCAAAGACATGGCCACCTCTGCCATACTGTCTTCTCGTACTCTCCGGAGGAATCTTGAACGACTACCTGCTGTCAGTGGTCCTGGGAATTATCGAGGGTCTCACCGAGTATCTTCCCGTGAGTTCCACCGCGCACCTGCGCATCGCGGAGTCGCTCTTTCACCTCAGCTTGGCGGACGGTTACTGGAAGATGTACACCATCGTGATTCAGTTAGGCGCCATTCTTTGCCTGCCGGTGTACTTCCGTGACCGCATCGCAAAACTGTTGTCCACATTTCCCCAGGGCGAGAACAGGGATCGCACCGTCATGAACCATCCCCTCAGCTTGGTGCTGATCGCGTTTGTGGTGACTGCGATTCCCTCTTTTCTGTTAACCAAAGTAATCGGCAAGCACCTGGAAAGTATGCCTATCATTGGTTGGTCGCTTCTCATTGGTGGAATCGTGATGTGGATCATAGACGCGGCCAAGGCTAAATCTGAGGCGGCAGGACCGGGCGCGCCCTCAAGCAGCATTCGTACGTGGAAGATGGATGCGATGAGCCTGGGACAAGCGGTATGGATCGGCTTCTGCCAAATCTTTTCGGGTCTGTTCCCCGGGACGTCGCGCTCGATGTCGACCATTGCAGGCGGTCAGCTGGCCGGGATGTCCCGAGCTTCGGCCCTGGAGTTTTCCTTCTTCCTCTCCATTCCGACCATGATTGCCGCCACCGGCTACACGCTGCTCAAGTCAGTCATGGGAAAAGGTGAGAATCCGATCGGGGTTTCGCAGATTACTTCGAACCAATGGCTCTTGCTGGCGATTGGGTTTGTGGTTTCATATCTGGTCGCCTATGCGTCGGTGGCGTTTTTCATGGCTTGGGTGAGAAAGCGCGGGTTTGTCCCATTTGCGGTGTATCGGATTGTCGTGGGAATTCTAGTGCTGGCGTTCGCGGCGCGACTTGCTGGCTAACTGCCGCAGATGTGGGAACAGCCGCCCTCGGCTGTTCGGCCGAGCGAAGCGTGGCAGGGGCTTGCCGTTAAATGGAGCATGAAGAAAACAATTCTTCCCTTGCTCTCGCTCAGCAACGCCACTTTGCGCGCGGACATTCTGCCCGCCGTTTGGGCCGGCGGGGCGCCGGCGCTACCCAGAAACTAACTCGATACTGTTTCCAAATTCCTTCATTGTTCCGCCGGAAGGTTCTTGGCATAATCAGTTGTTCTGGCCAGCTTCCGACATCCTGAAGCATTTACATCGCTACGGGCTGCCGACCATGATCCCATGAAGTATTTCTCACAGATCTTCGCTCCCACGAACAACCGGCGGCTCAATGAGCTGATCGGGTTCGTGCTCTGTATTTCAGCCTTGTTGTTGTTCCTGGCCCTGGCCTCGTATTCTCCGCTTGACCCTTCGTTCAATAGCGCGTCCGTGCTGACCGGCTCGCAGTCCGCGCGCAACTGGGTTGGCCTGGTGGGAGCGATTGTCTCCGATCTGCTGCTGCAAGGCTTGGGAATCGGAGCATTTCTGGTTCCTGTTTTCCTGGGGGCGCTGGGTTCGCGCTGGTTCCGTTCGCGCAAGGTCACGTCGCCGGTTGCGAAGTCTCTGGGGGCACTCTGGCTGCTGGTGTTTGTTCCGGCGCTGCTGGCGCTCATGCCCGGTCATGTGCGTTGGATGGGCGTGATTCCCATGGAGGGCCTGGCGGGACGCATCGTCGGAGATGTCCTCATCCATTACTTGAATCCGGCTGGCGCATATATCGTGTGCGCCACGATTTTAGCGGTAGCGCTTTATCTCACAACGGCCTTCTCTTTCGCCTCCCTGCGTGTCTGGGCGCCGACCCGTTTCGCCTTCGTAGTTGCGCTCTGGAACCGCTATAAAGACTGGCAGGACAACCGGGCGAAAAAGAAGATGCAGAAGGAGCTGGAAAAGCGGCGCGCTACCCGGCCGACGGTCGCCGCTCAATTGATTCCAGCACGCTCCCCTGCGGCTCCAGCACCGTCCTATGCGCCAGAGCCGGTTCGAGCTACCGGCATCGACCGCATGACCGCGACCAGCCGAGGTGAGGAATACGCCCACGAGCCGCAGCCACGCCATGTGCCGGAAGCCATCTTTCCGGATGTTGAAGTGACGGAGCGTGCCGACACCGGAGCGAAACCAAAGACGACCATGCCACGCATCGCGGCTGGTGGCTTCAAATTGCCGCCCAGCAGCTTGCTGCACCGTCCCGACGAGCAGCAGGCGATTGATGCCGACGAATTGAAGTTGCTGGCCCAGGTGCTCACCGAAAAGTACTCGGAGTTTGATGTCCACGGGCAGGTGACACAGATCAATCCCGGGCCTGTAGTCACGACTTTCGAATTCAAGCCCGAAGCTGGCATCAAGTACAGCCGCATTACCAATCTCACCGACGACCTGTGCCTCGCCCTCAAAGCCGAGAGCATTCTCATCGAGCGCATGGCCGGCAAGTCTACGGTCGGAATCCAGGTGCCCAACCGTGAGCGCGAAATTATCTGGCTGCGCGAGAACATCGAGTCATCCGAGTTCATCGGCACAAAATCGAAGTTGACCCTGGCGTTAGGCAAAGACATCAACGGACGCATTGTCACCGCAGATCTCGCTGGCATGCCTCACTTGCTGATCGCGGGTTCGACCGGCGCGGGCAAGAGCGTGGCCATCAACGCCATGATCATGTCCATTCTGTACAAGGCCACGCCCGACCAGGTGCGGCTGATCCTGGTCGATCCCAAGCGGCTTGAATTGGGCAACTATGAAGGCGTTCCGCATCTCTTTACTCCGATCATCACCGAGCCCAAGCTCGCTGCCAACGCATTGCGAAACGCCGTTCGCGAAATGGAACGCCGCCTAAAACTGCTGGCTGAAAAGGGCGTGCGCAACATGGAGCAGTACAACAAACTGTTCGACGACGAAGGCACTCGCAGCCTGTTTGGCGAGGATTCCGAAGACCGGCCCTTGCCCTACATCGTCATCATCATCGACGAGTTGGCCGACTTGATGATGCTGGATTCCGGCAATGTGGAAGAGTCGGTCACGCGCCTTGCCCAGATGGCACGAGCCGTAGGCATTCATCTCGTACTGGCGACGCAGCGGCCATCGGTTGACGTAATCACGGGCCTGATCAAGGCCAACTTCCCGGCCCGCATTTCGTTCCGTGTAGCCACCAAGGTGGACTCGCGCACCATTCTCGACGCCAACGGTGCTGAAGCTCTGCTGGGGCGCGGCGACATGCTCTACCTGCCCTCCGGTTCATCCCGCCTGCATCGGCTGCACGCGCCGTTCGTCACCGAGAAAGAAATCGCGGCCGTGGTCGAGTTCTGGAAATCGCAGGGGACGGCGGAGTACGAAGAGAAATTCCTGCAAGCCCCGAAAGACGAACGCGCCGGTGAAAGCGGCGCCGCGGGCGAAGACGGTGAGGAAGAAAATGATCCGCTCTACAACGATGCCGTGCGGCTGGTGGTTGAGTTCGGCAAAGCTTCCACTTCCCTGCTGCAACGCCGCCTGCGGATCGGCTATGGCCGCGCCGCCCACCTGATCGATCTGATGGAACGTGACGGAATCGTGGGCGCCGCCGACGGCCCCAAGCCTCGCGAAGTACTCAAACGACCCGACTGGATTTCTGAAGTCGAAGAGTCGATGCGCTAAATCCGATTGTCATCCAGCTGAACATTCTTGTCATCCTGAGCACGAGCGGCACTTCGCAAAGCGAGGTGCTGCCGAACTCGAAGGCCTCCCTCACGGAAATGCATCGTGGCTATAGGGGGCCTTCACCTCCGCAATCTCGCAAAGCGAAATCTCGCTCCCCTCAGGATGAGACTTTCAACCCGCGAATCGCCAGTGCCGCCAGGATTACAACCGCCACCAACATCGCCAGCCACATGACCGCCTTGTGGCGCTCCGACCACGGCCGATCGTCCGGACGTCCCCTATACGCTGGATTGTGACCGCCCGGTCCAAGCTCTGCCTTGGCTGCCGTCGGATCCGCCTTGAAGAACCTGGCGTAGTCGTAGACCGGGGGTTCGAGTTTGTCGTCGCCGTAGTAAAGCCTGAGCAGGGACTTGCCCTGGGAATCAAAATAGATGCGCCGCTCCACAGATACCAGCTGCACGCCCGCGATAGCCAGGGGTGGATTGTCCCCGTTGTCCACAGTGATCTTCACTTGGCCGGAACCGTGCTCGACGGGCACATCCAATTCCTCCGAGACCACCGTGGTGCCGCCGCGATTCATCCGCACCCGCGTAATCTCTCCGCTTGCTCTGTAACGATGGTCGCTTGCGTCCGAGATGGCAACCGCTCGCCGGAAATTCACTTGCTTCCGATCCACCTGGAAGCGGACGCGATCCACTGGAATGTGCAGCGGAACACTGCAGGTGACGACGGTGGTGCGCGCGATCTGAGATGGCGCGCTGCATGACCCCACGCTCATCCAGACGGCTTTCGTTTCCTGCAGGTTGTAAACCGACGCGCCCTTGATCTGGGCGGGCGCAATCCCGGCTGAAAGCTTGATGTGCAGATAGCGAAAAGTCGAAGGGGGCAGCTTCAGAACGGAATTGGAACCCAGATCCTCGCGAGTGAAGTCATAGAGCGTCGCCGGCGGCAATTGAGTCGCGGATTTCGTATTGAGTTCATTGCTGCCGGCGATTGCGGCCGTCACCAAAAAATCCTTGGCATCCACACTCAGCCGGATGCGATCGTATTCACCAATTTGTCCCGTGCTCGCATCGGACAGGTCCAGATCAAACTCGGCACGCCCGTCCACGCTGCCCAGATTGAGGATTTTTGCAGTGACTTCCTGGCTGGACGTTCCTCCGCGCTCTTCCCTGAACGCATATTGCACTTGGGATTCGCCATCGTAAATTCGCAGGTCCGCCAAGTCGAGGCGCGTATGCGTCCATATCTCTGCGTCCACGGAGAAGTAATTCTGCGCATCCGGTTGTGAGATGCGCAGATCGCGGACGTTGCTGAAATAGGCGATCGAAGGCTCGGGAGGTAGGGACGCGGCGAGAGCCACAGTCAACCCGAGCGCGAAGAAAAAGGACTTCATCGCGCCGCCGGACTTTCGGTTGGGCTTCCTGCTGGACTCTCTCCTGAACTCTCTGCGGAATTGTTTCGGCCGGACAGTCGGAGCCAGTCGCGCTGGTAGACAAACGAAATCGCCAGCAGCAGGGCTCCGAGCACGATGAAACTCACAATGCGGTAACCGCGATCAAGTTCCGATACGTCATAGAGGAAGACTTTGCCGATGGTGAAAGCGATCAAGACCAGCGCCTGCCAGCGTACGAATGCCGAACGCCGCCAGAAGCCCACCACCATCAGCATGGCGCCGTAAGCCATCCACAAGGCAGAGTAGGTGAAGCCGCGTGCGATTTTCACATGCTGCCACTCTGTCCACGCGGATGGATCCCATTGCCCCTGGGGACGAAAGCTCGTCAACTGTTGCGAGTAATAGTCGGCGACTTCGCGGCTCAGCGCTATGAGAGCCAGCAGGTTCAAGGCAACCACGGACACGGCAGCAGCGGTTCGTCCGGTTTCGTCTGTCCTGCGGCTGGCATACCAGGCAACTGCGCCTAATACTGCGACCGCCACCCCGTATGTCGCCATCCGGTTATTGAAGATCGGACGTGTGATGCTGAAATTATCGATCAGCAGGAGACGGCCGACTCCGAGTAAGAGAGCGGCGACGACAAATACATTGAGCAGTTCCGAATGAATCCGATCGGCTACCCACAACAGCACTGCCGCTTCGACGAACCACCCCATGGTGATCCAGTGAGCATCGAGGCGTATGGGAATGGCAACGGTAATGAACCCGATGGCGAGCGCAAGATGCAGCAAGTCGACGATCTTGGCCGCCTCGGGATTATCGGCCCGGCCGCGAGCCTGGCGGCTGAGGAAGATGTAGAGGGCCGCCAGGGCGAGGGCAAACCATGCCGTGTCCTTGGTACCGACCTCCTCGAACATGATGTATATCTGCAGAAAATATCCGGCGGCGTTGACCACGGCCACCAGGGGAGGCACCGAATCGGACATCCATCCCTTCGCTGCGGGCTGCGCTAACAACGGCGCTATGGCAAAGATGGCGAAGAAAAGCGTGGCGAAGCCGACCGTCATCCGCACCTGGGTGACGTCGTAGAAGCTTGCGTACCAGCCGATGTACAGCCCCAACGTTCCGAAATAACTCAAAAGCAGCAGGCGCCGCCAGGGTTTCAGGATCACTAGGGCAAGCGCGCACAGGTCCAAAACGACAACATAGACAAACAGGGCAACTTCACGATTCTGGCCGGTGGAGAGCAACGCCGGTGTACTGAAACCGCCGATCAAGGCGAACGCGGCGAGAATTTCCGCGTCCTGCGTCCAAGCCATCACCGCCGTAGCGGCGGTTACCGTGAACATCATGAGGAACGCCGCGCCGCCCGGTACCAGACCATACACCTGGAACGCAGCGTACAGTGAAAGATAGAGCACGCCGATGCCAACGGCTTTCAGCGAGTAAGAAAAGATGACGTATCCGCGGCGGCGGAAATTCTCGCTCCAGACCACCACGGCAATGCCGGCCAACAGCCCAATGGCAACGCGGCCGGCCGGTCCAATCCAATTGTTGTCGAAGGCAAATTTCAGGAAGTAAGAAACGCCGATCAACACCGCAGTGATGCCGATGCGGTTCAGCCAGTGCGAACCGATGCGGGATTCCAGGTCTGCGCGATCCTGATTAATGGGCGCGGTGATTGCCCGCCTCGGAGGAACAATCGGTAGCGCCGGTTTCAGTTCTGCTGAGGGCGGCGCCGGGGACGCGACCTGCGGGGGTGGCACGTCGGCCGCAACCACGGAGCGCATGTGCAACACCTGCTCAATCCGAAACACCCGCGCCGTGAGTTCACCGAGGAGCCGCCGAAGCTCTTGCAGTTCGCTGCCAGAAGGATCCACCGCACCTCCGGGAAACTGATTTCCAGAGCATTATCTGCGAAACTGGTCTGGCTTTCACGAATTATTAAGGGGACGAACCATGAAGTGTCTTACCGAATACTTGAAGTTTCACACCCGCTCCCACCGCGCCTACGTCCACATAACGCCCCAGGTCGAGCAAATCGTGGGCAAGAGCGGCGTCAAGGAAGGTATGGTGCTGGTTTCTGCCATGCACATCACAGCCGCCGTCTTTGTGAACGACAACGAGAGCGGATTGATTGAGGATATTGATCAATGGCTGGAAGCTCTGGCGCCCTTCCGCAAAGATTACAGACACCACGAAACTGGCGAAGACAACGGCGATTCGCACTTGAAGGCGCTGCTCATTCATCATGAGGTCATTGTCCCCATTACGGCAAGCAAACTTGATCTGGGGACCTGGCAGCGGATTTTTTACGCAGAATTTGACGGCCAGCGCGACAAGAGAGTGGTTGTGAAAGTGATGGGCGAGTGAAGGCGTACCCGCGCAGGATTATTTCACCGCGCAGGAATTTCATCTCTGAGAATGCGATCAGGATCAAAGTAAGGGGGAAGTCTTACCAATTCTTTACGGCTTGATCTTAATACCCGGATCGCTGGCAATGGCCATGGCCAGGTTTTGAATCTCGTAGTCGTAGATGTCTCCTGGCTGCACACTGCCGTTAAGCGGTCCAGAAGCTATTGCGCCTCGAGCGGGGACGACAAATGACGTGACCCCGCTAGCGAAGGGGCTGGTTTTGAATTGTACGGTGAAGTCGTAGTGATGCGGGTTCTGCCATATCACTACATCTCCATCGCGCTTACTGACGTTGACGTATTCGTTATCCACGTTCCCATCTTGGTAAATGTTCACTGGAAGGTATCTCATATTGCCTCCATAGCGATCAGAGTTGAGGGGCCTGGGGGGAATCGGACACCGCGCCTGGGTTCGAATTAACGCAACAACGCTTGCAATCTGGGGTCTCCGCTTAAGTGGTCGAAATCAGGCGTACCGCGTATCAAACTGGCCGAAGTACCTGCCGCTCGCGCCTTCCGCAGCCATTCGAAGGTTCTGTCTGTATCTCCAAAGTGGTTGTAGACCAGTGCTGCCCGCAACCGCACGTCGGGGTCCTGGGGCGAAGATGATATCGCCTTTTGCAAGGATGTCAATGCCTCATCCTTGCGATCCAGCATAGCGAGATAGGTGGAGCGATAGGCCCAGGTAAGGCCGTCCCGGGGATTGACTTTAAGGTCGGCATCGGCGAGTTCGATGGCCTTCTTGTAGGCGTTCATCGCCGGATCGCGCTTGCCGGGCAGTTGGTAAAGAGCGTCGCCAAAATTCCCCCAGCTAAGCCAGCCGTTTTCTCCTAACGTCAGGCCCCGTTCGTAGTCGCTGGCGGCCTCTTGAAAATTCCGCTGAGAGAAATAGGCAGTACCCAGATTGAGATAGGCATATCCGGTCGGGCGAATGGATACCGATTTTTCGAGGGTGCTGATGGCATTCTGGTACTGGCCCATGGCCACGTAAATTCCACCCAGGTTCGAATAGCCACGAAAGTTGTCCGGCGCCAGCGTAATGACTTCTTTAAACATGTTCGCGGCATCGGTGTAGCGGCCGCGATCATAGTAGAAAGCACCCAGCCAGCTGTAACCTGCCCAGTATTGTGCTCTTAGACTGATCGCCTTCCGAAAGGTGGCTTCCGCCTCAGCCGGCCGATTTAGCTTTTGATAAACCTCGGCCAAGCCGCGAAAGGCGTCATTGCTGGTGGGATCGAGCATGGTAGCTTTCTGAAAGTGAGCAACCGCCGTCTCGTACTCTCCGGTCGTACGGGAGACACTGCCGAGACAAGCCCAGCCTTCGGCGAATTTTGGAGCAATGACTACCGCCTGGTCGCACGCTGACCTGGCTTTCTCCATCCACTGACTGCCCGGCTCTTCCTGGTATTCCAGCCAGTAGGCCTTGCCCAGCGCAGCGTAGGCTTCCGCATACTTAGGATCGAGGGTGAGGGCGCGGTTGAAGGCGGAAATCGCACTGTCGATGTTTTCGCGCTTGTGATAATCGAGCAGGTATCCACGCCCGCGGAGATATTGATCATAGGCGGTCGGATCACCGGTCCCGTGTGCCGCCAACACTACGCGGTCGTCACTCTTGATGGCTAGACCCAGCATGCGCAGCGTGCCATCCACCACCCGGTCTTCAACCGCGAAGGCATCGCTGACGTCGGCGTCAACCGTTTCGGCATGGAGCTGGCGATTGGTCTTCGCGTCCACCAGCGTGTAAGTCACGCGTACCACGTTTCCTGAACTGTGAAGGCTTCCTTCGAGAACCAGGCCCACCCCGAAATTCTTTCGGGCCTGCTCCACGCTGGTCACTCCCTCAGAGCGTATTTCGCTGGTCGGTACAACTTGTAGCGGATAGTTGTCAGTCAACTGGGTGAGCTTTGCCGTGAGTGTCTCGGTGAGCCCGTTGCAAAACGCTTTGCTTCCGGGATCGTCCGCCATGGGAGCGAACGGCAAAACTGCCAGCTGCACCGGGGTGGACGATCCGCCCAGGTCTATCGCCCCTTTCGGCTTCGAGTGCCAGAACACGGAAGACTTCGCTTGCCAGTAAACGAGCGCGCAAAGAAGCAAGCCTGCCAGCAGCGCCGCCCATATCCAAATTCCCTTCTTCTTAGGCCGGCCTTCGACCCGTAGTGGAACGACTCGGGCGAGTCCGGCGTCGCTGAGATCGCCATGCACTTCGCGGAGGGCCTCCAGTAGTTGCTGGGCGCTGGCATAACGCTGGCTTGCATCTTTGGCCATCGCCTTGTTGACCAGGGCTTCCAGGTCCCGCGAGACCGAAGAATTAAAAATACGAATCGAGGCCGGTGTCTCGTTGCGGATGCGATCCGTGGTAGCCACGAAACTGCCCGAGAGAAAGGGATGTTGTCCGGTCAAGACCTCGTAGAAGACCACGCCCAGAGAAAAAATGTCAGCCCGGCCGTCCGGGACCCGCTCCAGCAGAACTTCTGGCGACATATAAGCGGGCGTGCCGGCAAAAGTGCCTGCGCGGTCGACAGTCGAGCTTTGGTCGGATCGCGGCAGGTGCTTGGCCACTCCGAAGTCCAGAATCTTGATCTTGCCGGCGCTGGTCAGCATGATGTTTTCCGGCTTGATGTCACAATGCACGATGCCGTGGCCGTGCGCGGATACCAGCGCTTCCGCGCACTGCATTGCGATCTGAAAGAATTCATCCAGCGACAGGGGTTGCCGCAGACGCTGCCGGAGGTTCTGGCCTTCGACGTACTCCAGAATCAGGAATATCTCGCCCTTTTCTTCGAGAACGTCGTAGACGGCGGCGACTTGGGCGTCGCCGAAACGGGATGCGCGCTCCGCCTCCTCCAGGAAGCGGTGGCGGTAGAGAGAATCGGCGCGCAGCGAAGGTGCGAGACGCTTGAGGGCAACAGTGCGTTTGAGCTTGGTATCCTCGGCCCGATACACCTCGCCCATGCCGCCTTTGCCGAGCCGTTCGCCGATGCGGAAGCGCCCAACCACGGTTCCACTCAGGGAATCCTCGGGCTGGGTCGAACTCGCCAGAGAGGGCTGCATCTCCGCCATAAAAGGGTCTAAGTAATTCAGACTGAAGGAACAGCGTCCCTGAGGGCTTTGGGGACAGCTCCGCTGGGCCGCCGCCGTTGGGCAATCTTACTCCTGGCCAAAGGACCGGGCAATATTAGCGTCGGCTTGCCAAAGAACCACGGAAACTGGGGGAAAAGGGAATAACGGAGGATCGGCAGGAGTCACCTCCGTTAGGCATCCGGAAAAT
>Ga0134128_10005599_pt1 | contig 15221 bp, 13 predicted proteins | sample KB31754_FD_96462 | JGI IMG/M metagenome (GOLD analysis project Ga0134128, IMG submission 96462) | Terrestrial soil microbial communities with excess Nitrogen fertilizer from Kellogg Biological Station, Michigan, USA - KB3-175-4 | ecosystem: Environmental > Terrestrial > Soil > Unclassified ... | reverse complement strand
TTGACGTCCTTGAGCGCGATGACGGCCACGAAAATTCCCCCTAAATCGATCTCGAAGTCGTCGTTGGATGGATCACGCCTTGACTCCGCCGGCGCCAAGCCCGCCCTGCCAGAAGCGCTGCATGATGAGGAAGGCGACGATCACCGGCAGGATCGACACCAGTGCACCCGCCATCACCACCGTGAACAGCAGGCTGCCGCCGCTGCCCGAAACCGCCGAGGCGTACCACTGGGCGAGGCCTACCGTGACCGGGAAATGCTCGCTTGAATTGAGCACGACGAGCGGCAGGAAGTAGTTGTTCCAGCTCGCAACGAACGCCAGGATAAAGACGGTGGTGACGCCAGGCATCAGCAGCCGGAAGGCAAGGCTCGAAAAGATGTGGAACTCGCCGGCGCCATCCACCCGGCCCGCATCAATGATCTCGTTCGATACCGCTTCATCGACATAGGCGCGCATCAAAAAAACGCCTGGCGGAAACACCAGCGAGGGCAGGATCACGGCAAAGGGCGTGTTGAGCAGGCCAACCTTGGAGAGCATCAGGAAGATCGGGATCACCAGCGCCGTCTGCGGGATCATCACCGCGCCAAGCACCAGGGCGAACAGGAACTTCTTGCCGAAGAAGTCGTATTTGGCGAAGGCGTAGCCGGCGAGCGTTGCGAACACCGCCGAGCCCGCCCCGGATACCAGCGCATAGTAGAAGGTGTTCCACAGCCACTGCAGAAAGATGCTGTTCTGGATGGTGAACAGGTCGTGGAGGTTCTGCCAGAGATGGAAGTCGCTGGAAAACCAGAGGCCGAAGCTGGTGAAGAGGTCCGGGTTGGTCTTGGTCGAGGCCGTGATGACATAGACCAATGGCAGGAACGTATAGATGAAATAGATCGAGAGGACGCCGGTCAGCAGCCAGCGGTTACGGACGAATCCGGCCGAGGCGTTGGATTTGCCAACGATGGTCACGAGAACACCTGCGTCACCGATTCACCCCGCGATTGGCGGCCAGCATGAAGACATAGGAGATGACGGCCACCACGCCGCCGAGCACGAACGAGATCGCCGCCGAGTAGTTGTACTGCTGGCCCGTGAAGGCCAGCGTGTAGGCGTAAAGGTTCGGCGTGAAGTGCGAATTGATGACATTGCGGGCGAGATTGATCAGCAGGTAGGGCTCGCTGAAGAGCTGCAGCGTGCCGATGATCGAGAAGATGATGGTCACGATGACCGTCGGGATGATCATCGGCAGCTTGATCCTGAGCGCATAGGTGAAGGCGCTGGCGCCATCCATCAGCGAGGCTTCCTCGAGGTCGGTCGGGATCGCCTGGAGCGCCGCGTAATAGATGATCATGTTGTAGCCCATGTACTCCCAGACCGCGATGTTGGCGATCGAGGGGAGGATGGTGCTGTCGGTGAAGAAATCGGGCTTTGGCAGGCCGACCGCGGTGGCGAGCTGCGCAAATGGCCCGTAAGCCGGGCCATACATGTAGCCCCATAGCAGCGTCGCGATGACGGCCGGCACGGCATAGGGGATGAAGAAGCTGACGCGGAAGAAGCTCTTGGCGTAAACCGTGCCGCTATCAAGGATGAGCGCGAACAGCAGCGCCAGGGCCAGCATGATCGGCATCTGCATCAGGCCGAATTTGATGAGCAGCACGACGCCGCCCCAGAAATTCGGATCGGCGAAGGCCCGCTTGTAATTGTCGAACCAGACAAAGCGCGTGCCGCCGATCAGCGCCGATTTATAGACGCTGAGGTCGAAGGCGTAGATCAGCGGGATGATGAGAAAGGCAATGAAGAGCAGAACGAAAGGCAGGAGGAAGACATAGGGCGCGATGCGCTTGCTGATCCACACCCGGCGGCGCGGGCGTCTGGCCGCGACGGCCACCGAACCTGCTGCGATGTCGGCCATCAAACTCCTCCGCCGGGTGCGGCTCCCGGCGCCATTATTATCGCCTGGCGAGTGGCTGGAAAGTCGGGCGCCCCTCACTTGCAGGTGAAGGGCGCCGTGAGATGCTTAGCTGACCGTGAAGCCCTGGTCGCCAGCATAGCTGACGATGGTGTCCTGCACTTTGTCGAACGCCTGGGAGAGCGTGCTCTTGCCGGCAAGAGCCGCCGCCAGCTCGTCCTGAAGCTGGGTGTTCACGTAATCCTGGAAAGGCGCGAACTCGAAGGACGGGTCGACCTCGTTCTCGGCCGCGGCGAAGATTTCGTTCACCGCCTGGCCGCCGTAGAAGTCATACTTGGTGCCCATCAGCGCCTTGTCGTCGATGAGCGCCTTCTGCACCGGGAACAGGAACTCTTTCTGGTTCCAGAATTTGCCCGCGGCGTCGTCACCACCCATGAAGGTTGCAAACAGCGTTGCTTCCTTCTGGTGCGGCGAGGTGGTGAAAGTCGCAAACGTCGAGCCGCCCCAGTTGGAGACGACCTTGTCGCCGGCCTTCCACTGCGGCATCGGCGCGGCGCGCCATTTGCCGACGCTCGCCTTCATCGAGGACACCATCAGCGTCGGTCCCCAGGCGGCAGTGGTCCAGCTGGCATAGGTGCCGTTGTCGAACTTGGCGAACCAGTCGGTGGTCCATTCGGGTTTGGTGTCGATCGCCTTGGCATCCACCAGCTTCTGCATCCAGTTCGCCCAATCCTTGGCGATCGGATCGTTGATGGCGATCTTGATGTTCGTGCCATCGACGTGGAACGGGCGCCAGCCCTTCTGCCACAAGATTGCGGCAATCCAGCCGGCGTCGGCGGCACCGAAGTCGGCGAGGAAGGTGCCCGGCTTGTCCTTGGCGAGCTTGAGGGCGGCTTCCGAATAGGCATCCCAGGTGGCCGGCACGTCGATCTTGGCATCGCCGAGCACATCCTCGCGGTAGAGCAGGCCCATCGGACCCGAATCCCACGGAATGCCGTAAACCTTGTCGCCATCGCTGGCCGACTTCCAGGTCCAGTCGACGAACTTGTCCTTGGAGTCATTGGCCCCGTTCGCGCCCATGTCGGCGAGCGCCTGCAGCGCCTTGAACGAGGGAATGGAGTTGAATTCCATCTGCGCCACGTCGGGCAGGCCGGTGCCGGCCTTGATGGCGTCACGCAGCTTGACGTAATGCGGCGCACCCTGGCCGACGTTCTGCAGGTTGACCTTGATGTTCGGGTATTTGGCCTGGAACATGTTGACGACGTCCTGCGTACCGGGCGTCCAGGCCCAGAACGTCAGGTTGACGGTATCGTCGGCGCGCGCCACCGATGCGGGGATGCTGGCCAGCGCCGGCGCCGCGAGCGTCGCGCCCGCCGCCTGCAGGAAACGCCGGCGGTCGAGCCCGCGTCCCAGTAGATTGGACTTGTCCTTGGACATTGTGTTTTTCCTCCCGTGGCCCGCTTAAGGGGCCGGATCTCAGTCTGCCCAGCTTTTGGACGATGTCAAATGGCGGGCGCAGACTTGCACGGCAATGCACCATACGTAAATTGCACTGTCAATTGCACGGCGTGCACGTTACGCAAGCTCTCGCAAGTCCTGCCGTTCTGTGCTCAAATAACGTGCAATTCATGTGCAGCGGCGGTTTTTCACGTGCTGTCGCCCGTCTCTTCGTGTTCGCCCGGAGCTTGAGTTTTTGCGCACCGCGCCGCGCCGCATCGCCAACCAGATTGCCATCGCCAGGGCGGCCGGTGTTTCCGTATCAACGGTGTCGCGGGCGCTCTCCAATGCGCCGGGCATCAGCGCCGAGCGGCGCTCGCAGATCCAGAAACTGGCGCGCGAAGCCGGCTACCATGGCCGTGGCCCGGCCGCCGGGGCCACCCGTACCCTGCTGACCTATGTCACGGCCACCATTGCCACCGGCGGTCTCGCCCCGTTCTATGACGCCATCGTGAGAAGTCTGGTCGAAAGCGCCCGCGAGGCCGGGCTCGCTCTGGCGGTGCGGCTGGTCGATGAAACCGTGCTCGATCTTGCCCGCGTGCTCCGCGACAGGGCCGTTGAGGCGCCGATCGGAACACTCCTCGTCGGCATCGACCCGTCAGCCGAAATCGCCGGCTATTTCAACGCCGAAGCAGGGCCGCTGATCCTCGTCAACGGCTATGACCCGCAAATGCGCTATGACGGCGTGGCAGCCAACAATTTTTACGGCGGGGCGCTGGCGACCCGGCGGCTGATCGAGGCCGGCCACAAATCCCTGCTCTACATCGAGGACCACATCCGCTGGACCACCATCCAGCGGCGGCGCGGATTTTTGGCCGCGCTTGAAGGCGCTCCGGAGGCGCAGGGCCGGATTCTCGCCATCACCGGCAATCGCGAGACGGCACTGGCCGGGGAAATCTCCCGCCGGCAGCGGGGCGAGGTGGACTGGACGGCGATCTTCACGGTCAACGACATGACCGCCATCCGTGTCATGGGGGCGCTCGAGGCCAAGGGGTTTCGCGTGCCTGCGGACATCTCGGTCATCGGCTTCGACGATCTGCCCTATGCCTCGATGATGAACCCGCCGCTTTCGACCATGGCCGTCGATTGCGGCATGCTTGGCCGGCAGGCCATTGCCCTGTTGCTGCGGCGGCTCGCCGAGCCCGATGCCAATCCGGTGCAGGTAGAATGCGGCGTTGCCAGCCGCGCCGGCGGCACAATTGCGCAATTCGTGCAAATCGAGGCATGACGCAAACTTGCTTGCACGGCTTTTGACCACATGGCATGCCGCCTCCGGCAGGAGAGGAAAGCAGCATGGCAGCGATTGAGGACGGCGCAAGTCGGCCGGGCGTGGCCTTTGCTTTCGGCACGCTCACCGTAAGCGATCTTTTCGCGCCCACCGATGCGGCCCGGCTCGCCAGCCTCTGCACCATCGTCGATCCCGTCTCGCTCGAGACCTTCGATGACCCACGGGCTCGGGCGGCGCTGGCTCGGACCGATATTCTGGTCACCGGCTGGGGCTGTCCCAAAATCGATGCGGCGGTGTTGGCCGGTGCGCCGCGCCTGAAACTCATTGCCCACGCCGCTGGCTCGATCAAAGGCTGGGTAACGCCGGATGTCTTCACGCGGGGCATAAAGGTGGTCGGTGCCGCCGATGCCAACGCCATACCGGTTGCCGAATTCACCCTCGCGGCGATCCTTTTCGCCAACAAGCGCGTGTTCGATTTTGCCGCGCGCTACCGCCGTGACCGGCAAGGCCTCGATCTCTATCTCAAGGCCGATCCGGCAATCGGCAATTTCGGCAAGACCATCGGTATCGTCGGCGCGTCGCGCATCGGCCGCCTCGTCATGGAGCGGCTGCGGCCGTTCGACTACACGTTGCTGCTCTACGACCCGTTCGTCGCTGCCGGGGAAGCTGCGGCGCTCGGCGCGAGGAAGGTGGAGCTTGACGAACTGCTGGCCACCAGCGACGTCGTTTCGCTACACGCACCGTCGCTGCCGTCGACGCGGCATATGCTCGATGCACGGCGCCTCGGCCTGATGCGCGACGGCACGATCCTCATCAATACGGCGCGCGGCGCGCTGATCGAGGAGCCCGCGCTGCTCCGCGAACTCGACTCCGGCCGGCTGTCAGCCGTTCTCGATGTCACCGACCCCGAGGTGCCGCCACCGGAGTCGCCGTTTTACGACCTCCCCAATGTGCTGCTGACGCCGCATATCGCCGGCGCACTGGGCAGTGAGCGCCACCGTTTCGGCCGGCTGGTGGTCGAGGAGATCGCCCGCTTCATTCGCGGCGAACCGCTGAAGCACAGCATTGATCCGGCGACCATCGACCGGCAGGCATAGAGCCCTTTATGCAAAATGGCTCTATTTTCTTGTTGTCGCGGGATCGAACCGCAAAAGTGGTGACCACCTTTGCTGATCCCGCTCTGGAGGAGAATTTGATGCGCAAGGCTTTGATCGTTTGGGGCGGCTGGTCCGGGCATCATCCGGAGGAGGGCGCGCGCGTCATTGAAAAGCTGCTGACCGAGGATGGTTTTGCCGTCGAGCTCACCAGCGACTATGCCGCCTTCGGCCGGGCCGACCTCAAGGAGTTCAGCCTCATCGTGCCCGACATCACCTGGCACACCAGCGCCGATACCCCGGTCAGCGGCGAAACCATCGACAACCTCGTCGCCGCGGTGCGCGCGGGCGTCGGCTTCGGCACCTTCCACGGCTCGGCCGTCGCCTTCCCAACCGCCGTCAACTACCACTTCATGATGGGCGCCCAGTGGGTGCAGCATCCCGGCAATCAGGGCGTCGACTACACCGTCCACGTCGAAAAGCCGTTCGATCCGGTAATGGAGGGGATTTCCGACTTCGCCTACAATTCCGAGCAGTATTACCTCCACGTCGACCCCTCGATCGACGTGCTGGCGACGACGCTGTTCACCGGCGAGCACGACGCGGCGGTGACCGGCATCAAGATGCCGGTGGTCTATAAACGCCAGTTCGGCAAAGGCCGCGTATTTTACTCCTCCCTCGGCCACCTGCCGTCCGAATGGGACACCTATCCGCAAGCGAAGACGATTTTGCGACGCGGGCTCAACTGGGCCGCGAGGTAGGGGGGGCGATTTAGCTTAGGCCTACCTTCTCCCCTTGCGGGAGAAGGTGGATCGGCCAAAGGCCGAGACGGATGAGGGGTGGGCCGCAAACTCTGAACTTGTGGCCCACCCCTCATCCGCCCTTCGGGCACCTTCTCCCACAAGGGGAGAAGGAAGATGGGGAACCTACCTCGGGAACCCCGCCACGCGATTAAAACACCAGGTCAGCGGGTTGTTGACCCACGCGGTGGTCACGTAGTCGTCGTGGTCGCCGTCGGCGGCGACGAAGTTGATGCCGCCAGCGCTCAGCGAACGCGGCAGGTTGGTGGAATAGCCGATCCCCTTGTCGGCGATTTTCTGCATCACGTCGGCGTTTCCCGCCTCCGCCGAATCCGAGTAGGCCGAGAAGAAGAACGCCCAGCGCCGGCTCGCGGCGATCCAGGCGACGAAGCGGTCGTCCTCGCCGACGATGGCATCGAGCAGGATCATGCCGCGGATGCGCCGCGCCACGCCGCCGACCGTTGAGGCATAGGCGGCCGGGTTATAGCCGCCGCTGTAGCCGACGAGGATGATCGGCATGGCGGCGAAGGCCGAGCGGGCGCCGCGCGAGCCGTAAAGTTTTGCCAGCGCCCCCGCCGCTTCCGCCATGAACTGCGCAAAGGCCCCCGGCACCCAGAATCGGCCGGCACTCGAATCGAGCGCGTTGACGGCGAATTGCGGGGCGATCAGCGCGGCGTTGAGGCCCGAGTCCTGCAACTGCTCGAGCACATGCTGGCGGTCGATGACGTCGCGCTGCAAGACGGCATTGTTGCCGTGGAAGAACACCACGATGGCCGCTCTTTTCCGCAAGTCGAAGCCGGCCGGTATCGCCACCAGCACGCGATTGTCGGAATAGGTCTGATCCTCGTAGTAAACGCCGCCGCGCGGCGCGGTATGGCCGAGCCGCCCGCCGCCATCGACATCCATGAACACGCTGCCGTCGTCCGGCTGCGTTCCGTGATAGGGAAACGGCGCGGTGGCGAACGGAAACATCGCGGCTTTCATCGCCGGCAGTCCGGCGCCGAAAGCCGGCAGCGCCGAACCGAACAGCGACAAAGCGGAAAGATTTGCGGCGAGGCGCCCGAACGATCGGCGGGTAAACCTCGCTTCGCCCATCTCAGCCGGCAGCTCCGGCAATGCGCGGCAGTTTCAGCACCGAGAAGAACGCCGGGATCGCCACGAGATAGGCCACCCCCGCTACGCCCAGCACCGCGGCGAGGCCGAAATTGGTGGCGATGATCGGCACAAGTGCGGCCCCGATCACCGAGAAACAGCCGTTGATGCCCCAGGCCCAGACGAACATGTGGTCCTTCTTCAGCCGGGTGAGCCAGGTCATGGCGGTCGCCATCGGGAAGCCCATGAGGAAGGCCGGCGGCGCAATCAGAGCAAAGCAGAAGATGAGTCGCAAGACGTATGGGTAGGCCCCGATCCAGTCGAGCACCGGCGCGAGGAACACGCCATAGCCGATGAGCAGCACCGCGACGAGCAACAGGATCACCGGCAGGGTGACCCGCGCCCGGTCGAACAGCTTTTCGCTGAGGAACGCGCCGAGGCCCGAAAATACCAGCATGCCAGCGATCATCACCGAGGCGGAGATGGTGGGGTTGGTGAGGGCCAGCGTGAAGCGCGAGATCAGCCCGACCTCGACCATGATGTAGCCAAGGCCGAGCCCGGCGAAATAAAGGATGGTGCCGCTTTTGCCCGGCGACTTGGAGAAAACCGCCCGCCAGCCGAACAGCACGGGCAGCAGGATCAGCACGGCGGCACAGCAGGCCGCGACGCCGAGCGTCGCCCAGAGCACAAGATAGCCCCAGTCGTCCTGGAACAGGTCGAGCCGGTCGAGCGTCTTCGGCAGGTCCTGGAATTTCTCGTAGGCCGCGAAATACGGCGCGTCGTTGGTCAGCGGGCGGGTATCGAAGACGTATTGGTTCGCCACGTCGTCCCAGCCGCCGGTCATCATATAGTGCCAGGCGAGCCGGCCCATGGTGGTCGCCGGGACGGCGGTGTTGTCGGGCGGCGTGTCGGCGGCTGCAGCGTCGCTGCCGCCCGCATCGGCCGCACCTGCGTCGGTTGAATCGCCCGTCGGGTCGCTCGCGCCCGCAGCGGGGGCACCGCTATCCGCGGCTGCCGCGGTGGCATCGCTGCCGGTCGGATCGGCGGCACCCGCCGCCGTGCCATTGGCGCCGCTCAGGCTGGCCGAGCTGCCGTCATCGCCGGCGTTGGCGTCGCCGAAAATCGAGTCGTGATATTGCGCCAGGATCGAGGCGGTCTGCGTGGTGTCGAACGGATAGCCCGGACCGTAGAGCTCGTCCCACGACATCGATTTCGTATAGGCCTCGAGCTTTTTCAGCTCGTCGGGTGTGAAGCCGCCGCGCTTGTAAAGGATCGTCGAGGTCGAGAGGTAGCTCGAGGCCGCGAACACCGAATTGGCCGCGTTGGCGGGGTCGAATTGCTTGGCCGCATCGGCCACCGTCGCGTAAAGTTTGAGGATCGACTTCGGCGGCTCTTCCTTGTTCCACGCCGTGATCGACAGGATGCCCCCATCCGCCAGGGCGTGCATGTAATCGAGCATCGCCTCTTTGGTGTAGGCGTACTTTTCGGTGATGGCGAAGCCACCGGGGTTCGACAGGCCGACCGAATCCGCAAGGCTGAGGTCGACCACGTCGTAGCGATTGTCGGTGTGCTGGAGATAAAGCCGCCCGTCAAAGTCGATGACGGTGAGCTTGGGGTCAGCGAGCACGTTGCCGGTCACGTCCTTGAGCGAGGGATCGCGGAACGCCTGGAGCACCGCCGGATTGCTCTCCGCCACCGTCACCGATTTCGAGCCGGCATGAAGCGCGGTCTGGGTCGAAATCCCCCCGCCGAACTGCACCACGAACGTCGAGGGCTGCTGCTTCAGCACGTAGGGGAAGTACATCGGCAGGTATTTGAAATAGTTGGCATCTTCCGGCGGCAGCGTCCGCATGATGCCTTCCGGGCCCTCGCCGTCGATATACATGCCGACATAGGTTTTGGGCGGCAGGTCGGGCAGGTTGAACGCCGCGTTATCCGACAGCCCCGGCGCGAAATGCATGTAGGAGCTGGAGTAGATCTGCAGATCGCCGAATGGCGAAATGTTGCGGTAGAGCCGCGTCTGGTCCGGGAAATTGCGGGCGTAGGAGACGCCCTTGTACTGCGAGGTCGCGATATCCGGGATGCCGAGCAGGCCCGGCAGCAGCATATAGGCGGCGATGGAGACGGCGCCGAGCACCAGCATACCCACCCCGAGCGCCCAGCCCTTTCGTGCGCCGAACCACAGCAGGCCGCCGAGCGCCCAGAGGATCAGCGGCACCGCGATGATCTGCTCGGGCGCGAAAAAATACATCGCCCCGAGAATGACCAGTCCTGCGATGCCCGAGCCGGTAAGGTCGGCGAAATAGACGCGCCCGAAGCCGGTGCGGCTCTTCAAAAACACGATGCCGAGGAAGAACGCGCCGGAGAGGAACGGCAGCAGATAAAGCACGAAATTGGCGAACAGCCGCCACTTCTGCGCCGGATCGGAAATAATGAAGATGGCGTTGAACGGCACGGTCTGCGCCACAAGGTTCGCCGCGACCGTCAGCGGGCCGAAGAGGACCAGCGCCGTCGAGGCCGCACCGCGCCAATGCCGGTCGAAGAAATTCTTGCCGATGAAGATGACGACGCTCGACAGCGAGAAGCCGAGCAGCGCAAGTGACACGACGAGCGAGCCGAAATGCGCCCAGCTCCCCACCGCGAACACCCGCATGATGGCGATCTGCAGTGCAATGATCGCGCCGGCGATGAGCCCGACCGACATATAAAACGGCGGATTGGGATCGGCGGCGACCGCGCTGTTCGTCGTCGAAAGAGGCTCTTCCATCAACCCGTCCTTATGCGCCCTGATGCGCGAAGCCTCCCCGGCACGACCGGAGAGGCATTTTTATCCTAACCTGATTTGGCCGCGTGAGACAGCGGACGAGGATCGTGCACTGGGCAACCCCTCACCCGGCCTCCGCTTCGCTCGGCCGACCTCTCCCCAGAGGGGCGAGGGGTCAACTGACGCAGTGCTCAACAATTGTGTGGCACCGCCCTGCCTCCCCTCGCCCCTTTTGTGGGGAGAGGTCCGTCCGGTAGAGCCTGCCCCCGCGAAGGCGGGGGACGGGGTGAGGGGTAGCCCAGTGCTCCGCCTACCCGTTATGCGTCCCCACAATGGTGTCGCCTTCGAGCTTGGTGAACGGCACGAACGGCACGATCTTGCCGTTGTAGATGTCCGACCGCGCCACGTTGAAGGTGCCGTCGGGCTGCTGCGTCTTCACCACCTTGAGCACGTGCTGCGCCCCCGGCGGGCCAACCGGAATGACCATGATGCCATTGGGCTGGAGCTGCTGCAGGAGATCGGGCGGAATGTGGTCGATGCCGCAGGTCACGATGATCTTGTCGAACGGGCCGTTTTCCTTCCAGCCGTAATAGCCGTCAGCGTTCTGCGAGGTGATGGCCTTGAACTCGGTATAGCCCTTAGCGATCAGCGCGTCGTAGAAGCCGCGCGTGCGGGCGGCGAGCGGCTTGATGATCTCGATGGTCCAGACCTTGTCGGTCAAGTGCGACAGGTAGGCCGACTGGTAGCCGGAGCCCGTGCCGATCTCGAGCACCTTCTCGCCCGGCTGGACATTGATGGCGGTGGTCATGCGGCCGACGAGGTGCGGGCCGGAAATCGTCACGCCGTAATTGATGTCGAGGAAGGCCGAGTCGTAAACGCGGTCGAGGTTCTGCTTGAGCACGAACTCTTCGCGCGGCGTGAACAGAAACGCCTTCTTGTTGCGGTCGTCCAGAATATCCTTGTTGGCGACCATGTGGCGGAAACGGTCGAAACGGAGGCCCAGGTACTTCGGGTCTTCTCCCCGGTTCTTCACCATCCACTCGATGAATTTCTGCTTGTCGTCCATCGGCGGGTTCATCGACGGATCGAACGGCACCGGCACATCGGCAAAGGCCAGCCGGGGCGCCATTGCGGCGGCGGCCACCGTTGCGGACGCTGCGAGGAAATCACGACGTTTCATGGGATTCTCCGACTCCAAGCCGATCTGATGACCTTGGGCTAGGTTTTTGTGGCGGGTTTATGGCCCGGATTGCCGCTGAGCGGTAGCAAAGCCTGCGTGAATGAAAGATGACCAGCCGCCCGCCAATGTTAAAAGCAGGGCGCGCAGGAGCTTTGTTTGATTCCCGAAGGTTCGCAAAGCGCCAAATGCACAATAGCGCCGCGCCATCCACCGCTGCGTTACTTTGTCGCGCCGCTTACAATTGCCGGGCAATCCGCCGGCCGCCAAATCGGGCGGCGCTGAGGAAATAGCCGATGCCGCCGAGCGCCGTGATCCAGAAACTCGTTGGCCAGTCGGTCACATAAGCGAGAACGAGGCTCAGCCAGGCGATGGCCACGGCGAGGATGATCGACACCGCAATGCCCGTGCCGATGCGGCGCGTCAGCCGCAGTGCAATCGCGGCCGGTGCGACCATCAGCGCGAACACCAGCAGCACCCCGACGATCTGCATGGCTTCCACCGTCGACAGCGCGACGATGACGAGAAACAGCGTCGAAACGAGCGTCAGCCGCACGCCGCGCGCTTCGGCGAACTCCGGCTGGAGGCTGGCGAACAGCAGCGGCCGCGCGATCAGCAGCAGCCCCGCGAGGCTCACCACGGCAAGGCCGGCGAGCGCCCATATCGTGTCGACGCTGATGCCGAGCACGTTGCCGAACAGCACATTGGTCGCCTGCGCCGCATAGGCGGTGTAAAAGTGGAGGAACAGCAGCCCGAGGCCGAGCGACAGCGTCAGCACGATGCCGATGGCCACATCGCGGTGCGCCCTGTTGCCCAAAATGCCGATGCCGATGCCGGCGATAATGGTGAAGACTGTCAGACCGGCGATCGGCGACAGGCCGATCAGCACCGCCCCCGTCGCGCCGGGAAAGCCGACATGGGCCAGCGCGTGGCCGGCAAAAGTCTCGCCGCGCAGCACGAGGAAATAGCCCACCGCGCCCGCGACGATGCCGACGATAGCCGTCGCCATGAACGCGTTGCGCATGAAATCGTAGTCAAAGATGCTGGTGATCGTGGTCATCGTGACCGTGCTCCGCTCCCTCAATATTCACATCGTCGGCGAGGACAAAAACCCGCCCGTTGGCCTTGAGCACGGTGATCGGCGTGCCGTAAAGTTTTGACAGGACGTCGGGGTTGATGACCTCGTCAACACCGCCAATCGCCGCCTTGCCGCCACCGAGATAAAGCACCTCGTCGACTGCATGCAGCAGCGGGTTGATCTCGTGCGAGCAAAACAGCACGGCGATGCCGAGTTCGCTGCCGATGCGTCGAACCAGCTCGACAACGCTGCGCTGGTGGGCGGCATCGAGCGAGATCAGCGGCTCGTCGAGCAGCAGCAGTTTTGGGTTCCCCAGCAGCGCCTCGGCAATGAGGATGCGCTGCCGTTCGCCGCCGGACAGGTCGCTGAACGGCCGCCGCGCAAGATCGCTGGCGCCAACCCGCTCGAGTGCTTCGGTCGCCATCGCCTTTTCGGCGTGTGACGCAAAGGGCCAGCCCCAGCGGTGGCCGCCGGCGGCGCCCAACACGAGATCGTAGCCGGTGAGGCCGAGCGTCGGCGGCAGCCGCCGGGCCTGCGGCATATAGCCGATCGCCGCATTGCCGCGCCGCGGAGTCCCGCCCAGCACTTTGATTGCTCCCGCCGATGGCGCAATCAGGCCCAGCACGGCGCGCAGCAGCGTGGTCTTCCCGGCGCCGTTCGGCCCGAGGACGCCGACAAAACTGCCTGCCTCAACGGTGAAGGAGACGCGCTCGAGCACGGCGCGTCCCCCATAGCTGAGGCTCACACTCTCGAATGACAGGGCCGTCACGATTTCAGCGCCGTCTCGATTTCATCGAGCTGGCCGAGGAACCACGTCACGATGGTTTTGCCCTTCGGCTCCGTCTCGGTGACGCCGACGACCTTCACATGGCTGTCTCTGGCAAGTTTCAGCAGCCGCGTCGTGGTGTCGTCGGTCACCTGCGAATTGTAGAACAGAATTTTCGCCTCGCCCGATTTGAGGCTCCGCTCGAACCCGGCGACTTGCGACGGCGAGGGCTCGGTGTCGTTCATCGTCGCCACCTGAAAATCATAGTTCAGCATTTTGAAGCCCAACGCTCCTGCCATGTAGCCGAATACCGGTTCGGTCGCGGTGACTTCAGTGCCGGCATGGGCGGCCTTGATCTCGGCGACCTTCGCCGCGACTGGCGCGAGCGAGGCGATGAACTTGGCGAGATTATCCTTGAACGTCGAGGCATCAGCCGGATCGCGCTTTTCAAGCTCGGCTTCGAGCGCCGTGGCGACCGCGGGCAAGGTCGTGGGGTCGTACCAGAGGTGCGGATTATCGCCGCTCTTGTGGTGCGTGACATCGGCGGCCACGATCGACACCCGATCGGGCTTTGGCGAGGCGGACAGCAGCTTGTCCATCCACGGGTCGTAGTCCGCCCCGTTCGAAATGACGATCCCGGCACCGGCGATGGCGCGTGCCGTTGACGGGCTCGATTCGAACAGGTGCGGGTCGTCGTCGGGGTTGCTGAGGATCGCGGTGACCTTCACGTGGCTGCCGCCGATGTCGCCCGCCAGTTCACCGTAAAAATTCTCGGCAGCCACAACGCCGATCGGCCCGGCCGCCTGCACGGAATTCGGGACGGCAAAGGCCAGCGCGGCCAAAACGGCCACGCCAACAGCTTTCAAATGCATGATCAGCTCCTGCGACGAGGATAGCACGGCAGGCCGGAGCGCCAGCCTATGTAACTTTATAACATTAAGATGAGGGAGAGGGACGTGTCAACTATGCCCGGAGCGGGCGGTTCAATCGTCTCCCTCCCCTCGAGGAGAGGGATCAAGGGTGGGCCACAAGCGCCGAGTCTGTGGCCCACCCCTCATCCGGCGCTATCGCGCCACCTTCTCCCGCAAGGGGAGAAGGAAGGGCTCTTTGGCGGCGCTCTGCAGCTACAGCGTCCCCTTCGTCGAAGGAATCGCGTCCTTCTGGCGCGGGTCGATCTCGACGGCTTCGCGCAGGGCCCGGGCCAGCGCCTTGAAGGCGCTTTCGGCGACGTGGTGGTTATTGTCGCCGTAGAAATTCTCGACATGCAGGGTGATGCCGGCGTTCATGGCGAAGGCCTGGAACCACTCGCGGAAGAGTTCGGTATCCATTTCACCCACCTTGTCGGCGGTGAAGGCGACCTTCCAGACGAGGAACGGCCGTCCCGATACGTCGATCGCGGCGCGGGTCAGCGTGCCATCCATCGGCAGGTCGGATGAGGCATAGCGGCGAATGCCCTTCTTGTCGCCGAGCGCCTGCTTGACCGCCTGCCCCAGCGCGATGCCGACATCTTCGGCCGTGTGGTGGAAATCGATGTGCAGGTCGCCCTTGGCCACGACCTTGATGTCGAGCAGCGAATGGCGCGCCAACTGATCCAGCATGTGGTCGAGAAAGCCAATGCCGGTCGCCATATCGTGCTTGCCCGAACCATCAAGGTCGAGCGTCACGACGATGTCGGTCTCGTTGGTTTTCCGTGCGATTTTGGCCTTGCGCGCCATGGCATGCTCCGGCTTTTCCCGGGCACCCTGCCCGGCTGGCTAGGCCGCGCTTTAGCAGCCATTGCATTTGAGTGACAGCGCCTTAAATACGAGAAAATCCTTTTGGAGTGTTGAAT
>Ga0134128_10005598_pt1 | contig 15222 bp, 15 predicted proteins | sample KB31754_FD_96462 | JGI IMG/M metagenome (GOLD analysis project Ga0134128, IMG submission 96462) | Terrestrial soil microbial communities with excess Nitrogen fertilizer from Kellogg Biological Station, Michigan, USA - KB3-175-4 | ecosystem: Environmental > Terrestrial > Soil > Unclassified ... | reverse complement strand
CCTGGCTCTGCACGATCACGCTGGACAGGCCGACAGGCACGCCATCCGCGATCGCAATGGATTGTGCGAGGAACTGGCCGAGAAACAGTGTGAAGCTGATCGCGATCAGAAGCGGCCAGGATACAGCCGGCTTGCGCACGAACAGGCACGGCGTTGCGGCGATGCCAAAGCGCAGCGCCGTCATCAGCTCCGGCGGCAGTTCGTCGAGCGCGATCCGGCTCGCGACAAAGGCAAGCCCCCAGATGACCGCCACAAGGACGGCGATGCCAATGTGGGCGGGTTTCACGGCTGTTCGCAGCTCCAGAGCTCACAATTCGACGTCGTCATTGCGAGCCAATGGGTCGCGCGAACGCGCGGCCCGATGACAAGCTCCGCGAAGCAATCCAAACTGTCTCCGTAGAAACAGTCTGGATTGCTTCGTCGCTTCGCTCTTCGCAATGACCTGAGAACCACGGTCAGCCCTGCTTGTCGGGTTTCCGAAGCAGATAGGTGCCGTGCATGGGCGCATGGTAATCCGCCGAGACGAGCGTGAAGCCGACCTCCGCAAGCATGCGCTCCATCACCCAGCCGAAAGTGGAATACTCGTCACGCATATGGGCGACGACGCTGTCGCGGTCGAAATCATGGTTCTTGATGTGGAAGTCGGCCCACTGCTCGATGCTGCGCTCGCTTGCATCGGGCATGCTGACGAACACGATGTCGCGCAGATAGAAATTGGCGCCAGGTTTCAGCGCGGCGTGGATCCGCGATATCGCCACCGCCTTCCAGAAGTCCGGCAGATGATGGAGCGCGAATTCGCTGACGATCAGGTCGTAGGAGTTGGGCTGATAGGCGAAGCTCAGGAGCCCGGCCGATTGCATGCGCACCGCCGCGCGGCGGTCGCGCGCATAGAGTTCGGCGAGCGCGAGCATCGCCGGCGAGATATCGATCGCGTCGACCTCGGCGCCCATCAGCGCGGCTTCGGTCGCGAGCACGCCATTGCCGCAGCCGATGTCGGCGACGCGCCAGCCCTTCTGCATGCCGAGCATGGTCAGCGCGGCGCGGGCGCGCAAATCGCTGTCGTCATCGCGGCCATAGATGGAGGCGACCGCAGGCTCCAGACCAATCCGTCCGCGTTCGTTGTAATACCAGTCGCGCGCCAGCATGGTTCACATCCCTTCGGGCCCGCGCCCGATCGCGGCAACGCCGGTGCGGGACACCTCGACCAGGCCGAGCGGGCGCATCAGGTCGATAAACTGGTTGATCTTGGCGGTATTGCCCGTGATCTCGAACACAAAACTCTCGGTGGTGGCGTCGATCACGCGGGCCCGGAACGCGTCGGCAAGTCTCAGCGCCTCGACCCGGTTGTCGCCGGTCCCCCTCACCTTGACCATCGCAAGCTCGCGCTCGATCGAGCGGCCGGTGAGCGTCATGTCGACCACGCGGTAGACCGGCACCATGCGGTCGAGCTGGTGCTTGATCTGCTCGATCACCATCGGGGTTCCCGTGGTGACGATGGTGATGCGCGAGAGATGCTTCTGGCTCTCGGTCTCCGACACCGTGAGGCTCTCGATGTTGTAGCCGCGGCCGGAGAACAGGCCGATCACGCGCGCGAGCACGCCGGGCTCGTTCGCCACGAGCACCGAGAGCGTGTGCGTCTCGCTCGGGTCGTGGCGATCTTCGAGGAAGTAGGCCGATGCGGGCTGGTTCATGATGTTAGTCCCGGAAAAGAAAAGTCCCCCTCTCCCCGCTCTTCGCGGGGAGAGGGTTGGGGTGAGGGGCAGCCTCCGCGAATGCGGTGACAGTTGAATGCGTGGAGAGTCCCCCTCACCCGGCGCTGCGCCATAGCCGAAGCTTTGCTTCGGCGTCCTTCTCTTTGAGAACGGCCGCCGGAGGCGGCCTGTGCCTCTCCCCGCAAGCGGGGCGAGGTGAAGAGAGGGAGCGCAAAATGCACGCTGCTCATCACGCCACCACCTTTTGGACAGCCGTAACGCCCGGCCCGACCCAGCGGCGAAACAGTTCAAGATCAATGTTGCCGCCGGACAGGATCAGCCCGACGCGCTTGCCGCGCAGCCGGTTCCTCTCCTGCAGCGCGGCCGCGAGCGCCGCAGCGCCCGCTCCTTCGGCAAGGTTGTGCGTGTCGGTCCAGAGCGCGCGGATGGCGAAGGCGACCTCCTCGTCGGTGACCTGCACGATGCGGCAGGCGCCCTTGCGGATGATCGCAAGCGCGTCCGGCTCGGGAATGCGGGTCGCCATGCCGTCGGCGAGCGTGTTGGAGGTTTCCGTCGTCACGATGCGACCGGCGGCAAACGACAGCGCATAGGATGGCGCAAGCGTCGACTGCACGCCGACGATCTCGGTCCGCAGTCCCAGCAGATCCCGCACCAGGATGCAGCCGCAGATGCCCGAGCCGAGGCCGATCGGCACATAGAGCACGTCGAGATCGCGCTCCTTGCGCAAGAGTTCGAGCGCATAGGTTGCAACCCCCAGCACAAGGTCCGGATGGTAGGACGGCACCATATGCAGGCCGGCGAATTGCGCGCGGCGTTCGGCCTCTTCACGCGCGGCCTGGAAATCCTCGCCATGCTCGACAAGCTCGGCGCCAAAGGCCTGCATCGCGCGGTTCTTCTCGACCGAATTGCCGTGCGGTACACAGATCACCGCCGCCACACCAAGCCGGGACGCCGCAAAGGCGAGGCTCTGGCCGTGATTGCCGCGGGTCGCCGAGATGATGCCCGGTATATTCGGCTGCTCGCGCTTGAGCCGATCGAGATAGACGAGCCCGCCGCGCACCTTGAAGGCGCCGACCGGCGTGTGGTTCTCATGCTTGACCACGACCTCGGTTCCGAGCCTTTCCGCCAGCAGCGGCCATGCGTGCGCGGGCGTCGGCGGCATCACTGCATGGACGATCTGCAGTGCCTGCTCGAGCTCGCTCAGGCCGAACATCAGCTTGCCCCCAGAATGAACGCCGCTTCATCCTTGCACGCCGGTGAGCTCAATCGCCCCGCTTGCGGGGAGAGGGTTGGGGTGAGGGGCTCTCTCCACGAAATGGGTGAGAGTCGGACTCGCGGAGAGTCCCCCTCACCCGCGCCTTCGGCGCGACCTCTCCCCGCGCGCGGGGAGAGGTGAAAAGAGAGATCGAGCGAAGTGCTCATGCTCACACCAGCGCCTTGCCGCCGGCAAAGGCGGTTGCGGTTGCCTCGTCGTTTGCCTCCTCCGGCAGCAGCATCTCGTTATGCGCCTTGCCGGACGGGATCATCGGGAAGCAGTTTTCCAGCGCCGCCACGCGGCAGTCGAACAGCACCGGCCGCTTGACCGAGATCATCTCCCTGATCGCGCCGTCGAGATCGGACGGCTTGATCGTCTGGATGCCGACGCAGCCATAGGCGTTCGCGAGCTTGACGAAATCCGGCAAGGCCTCGGTGTAGGAATGCGACAGGCGGTTGCCGTGCAGCAGCTGTTGCCACTGCCGCACCATGCCCATGTACTGGTTGTTCAGGATGAAGATCTTGACCGGCAGCTCGTGCTGAACCGCCGTCGACATCTCCTGGATCGTCATCTGCACCGAAGCATCGCCGGCGATGTCGATGACGAGGCTGTCCGGATGAGCCACCTGCACGCCGAGCGCCGCCGGCAGCCCGTAACCCATGGTGCCGAGGCCGCCGGAGGTCATCCAGCGGTGCGGCTCCTCGAAGCCGTAGAACTGCGCGGCCCACATCTGGTGCTGGCCGACCTCGGTCGTGATGTAGGTGTCCTTGCCGCGCGTTAGCTCGAACAGCTTCTGGATCGCGTATTGCGGCAGGATGATGTCGTTGTGCTTCTTGTAGGACAGCGATTTGCGCGCGCGCCATTGCGCGATCTGCTGCCACCACGCCTTGATGTCGGGCTTCCTTGCTTCCGCCTTGAACACAGTGAGCAGGTCGCCAAGGATGTTGCCGGCGTCACCGATGATCGGCACGTCGACGCGGATGTTCTTGTTGATCGAGGACGGATCGATGTCGATGTGGATCTTCTTCGAGCCCGGCGAGAAGGCGTCCGTGCGCCCGGTGATGCGGTCGTCGAAGCGCGCGCCGACGCACAGCATGACGTCGCAATCATGCATGGTCATGTTCGCTTCGTAAGTGCCGTGCATGCCGAGCATGCCGAGCCAGTTCTTGCCCGAGGCCGGATAGGCCCCGAGCCCCATCAGGGTCGAGGTGATCGGAAAGCCGGTGACCTCGACCAGCTCGCGCAACAGCTTCGAGGCTTCGCGGCCCGAGTTGATCACGCCGCCGCCGGAATAGATCACCGGCCGTTTGGCATTGGCAAGCAGTGCCACCGCCTTGCGGATCTGCGCGGCGTCGCCCTTCACCCGCGGCGCGTAGGAGACATGCACGTCGGATTTGCGCGGCGGATGATAGGTACCGGTCGCAAACTGCACATCCTTGGGCACATCGACCACGACCGGCCCCGGCCGGCCGCTGGTTGCGACATAGAACGCCTCATGCAGAACCTTGGCGAGATCGTTGACGTCGCGCACCAGCCAATTGTGCTTGGTGCTGGGTCGCGTGATGCCGACCGTGTCGCATTCCTGGAACGCGTCGTTGCCGATCAGATGCGTCGGCACCTGGCCGGTGATGCAGACCAGCGGAATGGAATCCATCAGCGCGTCCGTCAACGGCGTCACCATGTTGGTGGCGCCGGGACCCGAAGTCACCAGCACGACGCCCGGCTTGCCGGTCGAGCGCGCATAGCCCTCCGCCGCATGGCCCGCGCCCTGCTCGTGCCGCACCAGGATGTGCTCGACCGCGTCCTGCTGGAAAATCTCGTCGTAGATCGGGAGCACCGCGCCGCCGGGATAACCGAACAGGTGCTTGACACCGTGATCTCTGAGGGCGCGCACGATCATCGCGGCGCCGGTCATCTGGTTCGGATCGTGGCTCTTCTCACTCATGGTCTTTTGTCCTGGTCGTGCTGTTGCCAGCGGCTTGTTTTTGCTTTGGGAAATAAAAAAGGGCCTCAAGAGGCCCATGCGCACCGTCCGTATCCGGATGGCAGTCAGCCACCCCCGGCGGTGCGCCTGGGTACGACGGCGATGAGGAATTTGGTAATAATATTGCGCATCGAGCCGCTCGGACTTCCCAAAGGTTGCGCAAAACATAGCGGCGAAACGGGCAAAGTCAAGCCGGGCCGCCCTGCAAGCGCAATTTGCGAAGTTTAACGGGCTTATTGCTGTTCGGCGAGAGGGAATTTGCTGCAATTGCGCAAAAAGCGCGTGAGGTGTCGTCATTCCGGGGCGACGCGCGGCGGCGAACCCGGAACCCATAATCACAGGGCGCGCTTTGGCCATTAGGCCATTCGCGCAAATAAAAGGGCATGGGCGCTCTGTTTTGCCGCGAATGCGGCAACCCGCAAGCGCGGATGGTGATGGATTCCGGGCCTGCGCCTCCGGCGCATCCCCGAATGACGACCTAACCTGACCTAACTTGGAGCGCACATCGCCACCCAGCCTCCCGCCCGCTCCGGCATCACCCACTCAAACTCCGGCAGCTGATGCCGGAACCAGGTGAATTGCCGCTTGGCGTAGTGGCGGGTGTCGGCGCTGCCGATCACGGCTGCTTCCTCCAGCGTGAGCTCGCCGCGCAAGTGCCGGATCAATGGCCGCACGCCATGGGCCTTCATCGCCGGCAACAGCGGATCGAGTTTTCGCGCCGCCAGCCGCGCAACTTCCTCCAGCGCGCCCGCCTTCAGCATCGCCTCGAAGCGAGCATCGATCCGCGCATAGAGCGCCTCGCGCGCGGGCGCGAGAAACAGCGCGCGAAAGCTTCCAGGCGGCAACAGCGGCGGCAGGCCTTCGCGATGCCAGTCGGCAAGCGACCGTCCGGTTGCCTCCACCACTTCGAGCGCGCGCGCGATGCGGGTGCGGTCACGCACCTTCAGCCGTTCCGCGGAAATACCATCGCGGCGCGAAAGCTCGGCATGAAGCGCCTCGACGCCGTCGCGCTCGAGGCGCGCGCGCACGCTCTGGCGGATCTCCAGCGGGATCGGCGGCACCGCCGAGAGGCCGCGCGTCAGCGCCTTGAAATAGAGCCCGCTGCCGCCGACGAAGATCGGCAGGCGGCCGTGCGCACGCACTTCCGCCAGCACCGTTGTGGCGTCAGCGACCCACGCTCCGGCGGAGAAATTGATCGCCGCATCGACATGGCCGTAGAGCCGGTGCGGGACCGCCGCCTCCTCCGCCGCCGTCGGCCGCGCCGTCAGCACGCGGAGATCGCGGTAGACCTGCATGGAATCGGCGTTGACCACGACGCCGCCATTTCTTTTCGCGAGTTCGAGCGCGAGCGCCGACTTGCCGCTGGCGGTCGGCCCTGCGATAAGCACGGGCTTGTTGCTCCCTTCCGAAGTCACAACATGTCTCTCGTCGCTACCCTCATCTGCAATCCGGACAACCCCGCGCTCGATACCACCATTCTCGACGGCGCGCGCGCGGTGCTGCCGCAGGCCGGCTCCGCGCACTGGCTGTGGGATGAGGTCGCGGCCGACATCCCCTTCGATCATCCGACCCGCGACAAGGACGAAATCCGCGCCATCGCCGACCGGCTGCGCGCCGCGCGCGGCGATTTGCCGATCGATATTGTGGTGCAGCCGATCGCTACGCGGCGCAAGAAGCTTTTTCTGGCGGACATGGACTCCACGATGATCGGGCAGGAATGCATCGACGAGCTCGCCGATTTCGTCGGGTTGAAGGATCATGTCGCCAAGATCACCGAGCGCGCGATGCGCGGCGAGATCGAGTTCGAGCCGGCGCTGCGCGAGCGCGTCGCGCTGCTCAAGGACCTCCCCGTCAGCGTGGTCGACAAAGTGCTGGCCGAACGCATCCGGCCGACGCCCGGCGGCCGCGCGCTGGTCATGACCATGCGTGCGCACGGCGCCTATACCTGCCTGATCTCCGGCGGCTTCACGCTGTTCACGCGCGCCGTCGCCGCCGGGATCGGCTTCCAGGAGAACCGCGCCAACGAGTTAATCGTGCGCGACGGCAAGTTCACGGGCGAAGTGAGGGAGCCGATCCTGGGCCGCGCGATGAAGCTCGCGACGCTGGTCGAGCTCACCGAATCCTTCGACCTCGACGACATCGATACCCTGGTCGCAGGCGACGGCGCCAACGATCTCGGCATGGTCCAGGGCGGCGGCCTCGGCGTCGCCTACCACGCCAAGCCCGCCCTCGCCGCCGCAGCCGCAGCCAGGATAGACCATGGCGATCTCACCGCGCTGCTTTATGCGCAAGGGTATCGGCGGGACGAGTTTGTGGAGGATTAGTATTCTTCACTGTCATTCCGGGATGGCGCGCAAGCGCCAGACCCGGAATCTCGAGATTCTCAGGTGCGCAATTGCGCACCATAGTTCGATGCTTCGCATCGCCCCGGAATGACGATATATCAATCGAAGCTACGGCACGCTCAGCGCCACGAAGCGCAGATCGCCCTCGGCGTTGGCGACGAGCAGCAGGACGGACTTCTTGCCGTTCTGCTTGAGCTGGTCGAGCCGCTTCTTGATGTCGGCGGCGCTGGACACGGACTCTTGCGCCACCTCGACGATGACATCGCCGGCCGAGAGCCGCTTGTCGGCGGCATCCGAGGCGGCGTCAACGCCGGTGATCAGCACGCCCTTGACGCTATCCTTGATCTTGTACTTGGCGCGCAGATCCTTGCTCAGGCTCGCCAGATCGAGTCCGAGCGCCTTCTGCGTCACCGGCTTGTCGGCTTCCGCGTCCTTCTTCACCGCGGCCGGCTGCGGCTTGTCGTTGTCCTCGAGCCGGCCGAGCGTGACCTTGTGGGTCTCCTCCTGGCCCTTCCGGATCAAGACGACGTCGACCTGCTTGCCGACGCCGGTGTCGGCGACGGCGCGTGAGAGCTCCTTGGGATCCTTGACGTCCTTGCCGTCGAATTTGACGATCACGTCGCCGGGCTGGATACCGGCGGGTTTCGCCGGTCCCTTGTCGTCGACGCCCGCAACCAGCGCACCGCGCGCCGGCTTGATGTTCAGACTGTCGGCGATCTCTTCGGTGACGGCCTGGATGCGCACGCCGAGCCAGCCGCGGCGCAATTCGCCGAACTGCTGCAACTGCGACACCACGCTCGCGACCGTATTCGAGGGCACGGCAAAGCCGATGCCGATCGAGCCGCCGGAAGGCGAGATGATCAGCGTGTTGACGCCGATCACCTCGCCGTCGAGGTTGAACAGCGGACCGCCGGAATTGCCGCGGTTGATGGCGGCGTCGGTCTGGATGTAGCTGTCATAGGGACCGGAGGAGATGTCGCGGTTCTTGGCCGAGACGATGCCGGCCGTCACGGTGCCGCCCAGGCTGAACGGATTGCCGATCGCGATCACCCAGTCACCGAGTCTGAGCTTGTCGGAATCGCCGAACTTGACCGAAATCAGCGGATGCGGCGGCTTGAATTTCAACACCGCAAGGTCGGTCTTCTTGTCGATGCCGACGATATCCGCCTTGATCTTGGTGCCGTCATTCAGGATGACGTTGATCTCGTCGGCGTCGGCGATCACGTGGTTGTTGGTCACGACGATGCCGGACGGATCGATGATGAACCCGGATCCGAGCGAGTTGGTCTTGTGCGGCAGCAACTCGCCGCCCTTGTTTTTGCGGTTCTTGAAGAAGTCGTCGAAGAACTCCTCGAACGGCGAGCCCGGCGGTAGTTGCGGCATCGTGCTGTGGCCGTCACCGCCCTTGGCCTCGATCGTCTGCGAGGTCGAGATATTGACCACCGCGTCGATCACCTTCTCGGCAACGTCGGCAATGGCCTCCGGCCCGCGCGCGTGAGCCGGCATCGCGACGAGCGCGGGCGCTGCGCCAAGAAAGATCGCAGCCAGCACGGGGCGCAGGCGCTGACTCAAGGCTGTGGTCGCAGCGGTCATATCGGCCTCTCTCCAACAGGAATTGATTTCGGCGCCCACCTGGTCCGGAAGGGGCAGCGGCGCAGGCGCTCCGGCTTCTCACCGCCGCCATCAAGCTACTTAATACGGCGAAAAGCGGACGTTAAGCCCTCACGATCGCGTTGTATTTAACACATGTCATTCCCGGGCGTGCGCGAAGCGAGCAGACCCAAAATTCGCGATTGCCAGCCATGGCGGAACGAGCTTCGGTCAGATCGGGCGGCGGACCACCCAGATCAGGATCAGGCCAACCACCGCCGAGCCGATGCCGACCGCGCGCAGGATATGGTCCGGCGTCGCCAGCGCGCTTTTCATCGCCCGGCGCATCCAGGTAGGGCTGGCGGCGAACAGGATGCCTTCTATCACGAACAGGACGCCCAGACCGATGAGGAAATCGGCAAACGCAATGGACCTCATCGGACTGGAACCTCCCGTGTGAGACTCGTTCTGGCGTCGCTGGGAACGAAGCAATCGCGTCGCTTCGTCCCTGTCAACTCAATAGCTTGACCGTCCGGCCCTATTGTTTGCGCATGATCTTTTCGGAAAACCGGGTCCACTTTTCCGGATCATGCGCTAGGGTTTCGCGGGAGGCGCCTCGGCGGTACCGCTTGCCGCCGGCGCCGCCTCGGCGGGCTTGCCCAATTGCCCCTGGGCCGGCTTGCCCGAGGGGTTGCCGAAATACCGGAAGAAGTTGGAATCCGGCTTGAGCAGGAAGCGGGTATCGCTGCTCTTCAGGCCGGTTTCATAGGCCGACATCGAGCGGTAGAAGGCGAAGAAGTCGGGATCCTTGCTATAGGCCTCCGCATACAGGCGGTTGCGCTCGGCATCGCCCTCGCCGCGGATCTGTTCAGCCTTGGAGTTGGCTTCCGCTACGATCACGGTCGCCTCACGGTCGGCATTGGAGCGGATCTCCTGCGCTTTCTGACCGCCCTGCGCACGGTACTCGGCCGCCTCCCGCTCGCGCTCGCTGTTCATGCGCTGGTACACCGCCTGACTGTTCTGCTCCGGCAGGTCGGCGCGGCGGATGCGCACGTCGACGACCTGAATGCCGTAGCCGTTGGCCTCGTGGTCGAGCTGCTCGCGGATGCGCCCCATCAGCGCCTCGCGCTCGTCACGCACGACCTGGATGAGCGTCACCTCGCCGAGCACGCGCCGCAGCGATGCGGTGAGCAGCGTGGAAAGCTGCAGATTGGCGGCCTGGATGGTGCCGACGCTCTGGTAGAAGCGCAGCGCGTCCTTGATGCGGTAGCGCGCGAAGGCGTCGACCACGAGCCGCTTCTGATCGGAGGCGATCACCTCCTGCGAGGGATTTTCAAGATCAAGGATGCGCTTGTCGACGGGAATGACGGTGTCGATGAAGGGCGCCTTGAAATGCAGCCCCGGAGCGGTCGCGACATCGACCGGCCTGCCGAACCGCACCACCAGCGCCTGTTCGGTCTGCTGCACGGTAAAGAGCGAGCTATAGGCCACGATCAAGACAAGAAACAGCACGATCAGCGTGACGATGCCGGTGACGGGGGACCTCATCGCGTGCCTCCGCTCGGTTGCGGCTGCTGGCCCGGCTGGGCCTGCTGACCCTGCTGGCCTGTCGTCGCCTGGCGGTGCGGCGTCAGCTCTTTCAAGGGAAGGTAGGGCACGACGCCTTGTCCGGCTCCGGAGCCGGAGTCGTAGATCAGCTTGTCCGAACCGCCGAGGATGCGCTCCATGGTTTCGAGATAGATGCGCTCGCGCGTTACGTCCTTTGCCTTGGCGTATTCGTCATAGACTTTCAGGAAGCGCGCGCTTTGGCCTTTGGCTTCGGCAATCGCCGCCTGCTTGTAGCCTTCGGCGACCTGGATGATCTGCGCCGCGTGGCCCCGCGCGTTGGGAACGACTGTATTGGCGTAGGTCTGCGCCTGGTTCTGCAGCCGCTCGTAGTCGATCTTTGCGTTCTGCACGTCGTTGAATGCCTTGACCACCTCCGCCGGCGGGTTGACCGGCGCGAGCTGCACCTGCTGGATCTGGATCCCGGAGCCGTAGCGGTCGAGCGTCTTCTGCATCAGTTCCTGCACGGAGGTCTGCACCTCCTCCCGGGCGGTGGTGAGGATCGGCTGGATGTCCCGATGCCCGATGACCTCGCGCATGGCGCTTTCGGCGACTGCCTTCACGGTGCCTTCCGGATTCTGGATGTTGAAGAGGAAATCGGCGGCGCCAAGCGGCTTGATCCGCCAGAACACCGTGAACTCGACATCGACGATGTTCTCGTCGCCGGTGAGCATCAGGCTTTCCTCCGGCACATCGCGCGGGCTGCGTTCGCGCCTCACCGTGCCGTCGTTTTGCATCCAGCCGATATTGATCGTGCTGACGCGCAGCGCCTTGGGCAGCAGCACGGTCTCGATCGGATACGGCAGGTGATAGTTCAGCCCCGGCTGCGCATCGCGCACATATTTGCCGAAGCGCAGCACGATGCCGAGCTCTTCGGACTGCACGCGGTAGAAGCCGGACATGGCCCAGATCGCAAGCGCGCCGACGAAGATCAGGGCAAGGCCAAGTCCCGAAAAATAGCCGCCGGGCAGAAGCTGCCGCAGCCGGTCCTGGCCGCGCCGGAGCAAATCCTCCAGATCGGGCGGACGCGGGCCCACCGGTTGCGGGCCGGAGCCCCACGGCCCCTTGGGACCGGAGCCCCAGGGGCCACCGCCCTGATTCTTCCACGGCATAGAAGCTCTCCTTCGGGGACGATGGGGCGCAAAAGCGCCCCGCCGCTCGCTCATTGGGCAGGCCTTATAAGGGACGCCTCCTGCCCTTACAACGCAAGCTTAAGTCGGAAACCAGCTATGCCTGCGCCGATATTTGTCAATGTCAACATTACCAAATGGGGTTAATGCCGCAGACCTCGACGGCGATACGTCACGTAGGAAAATGGCGCAGTATCGTCGGGGCCTGCCGGATGACGCTCGCGCGCGACCTCTTGCCATTGCGCCGCATCGATCGCGGCAAGATGAGTGTCGCCGGCCGGGTTCGCATGGACCTCGGTAATCTCCAGACGGTCGGCATAGTCCATCCATTGCGCATAGATTTCCGCGCCGCCGATCACGGCGATCTCGGCGACAGAACGCCGCAGCGCATCGCCGCGGGCGAGAGCGCGTGCCGCCTCGAGCGAGGTCGTCACCACGGCGCCGGCAGCGCGAAAGTCCTGATCGCGCGTGACCACAATGTTGGTGCGGTGGGGCAGCGGCCGCTTCAACGAGAGGAAGGTCTTGCGGCCCATGACCACGGGCTTGCCGACCGTCATGGACTTGAGGCGCTGCATGTCGCTTTTGAGCCGCCAGGGGATCGCCCCGCCCGCGCCGATCACACCATTGTCAGCGACCGCGACGATGAGGACGGTTTCGATCACGGCACGGCCTTCGCGAGTTTCCTGAGCGCCTCGCCATTGACGCGGCACACCGTCCATTCGTCCATCATGACCGCGCCGAGCGATTTGTAGAAATCGATCGACGGCGTGTTCCAGTCGAGCACCGACCATTGCAGCCGCGAGCAGCCGTGCGCGATGCTGAGTCTTGCGAGATAGGAGAGCAGCGCCTTGCCGATGCCCTTGCCGCGAAAGGCCGGGCGCACGAACAGATCCTCCAGATAGATGCCGGGACGGCCCGAGAACGTCGAAAAGTTGAAGAACCACACGGCAAAGCCCACACCCTCGCCGTTCCATTCGGCGATCTCGCAGAACAGGCGCGGGTTGTCTTCAAACAGTGCCGCCGCGATGCCGGCTTCCGTCGCCTCCACCTCGTGGCCGAGCTTTTCGTATTCGGCGAGCTCGCGGATGAGGGAATAGATCAGCGCGGACTGGTTCGGACGCGCACGGCTAATCGACAGCGACATCGAGCGCCCTCACACCGCGACTTCGGCCTTGATATGCGGGTGCGGGTCGTAGCCTTCGAGTTTGAAGTCCTCGTATTTGAAAGCGAAGATGTCCGTCACGTCAGGATTGACTTTCATCACCGGGAGCGGGCGTGTCGGTCGCGTGAGCTGGAGCCGCGCCTGCTCGAGATGGTTCGAGTAGAGATGCGCGTCGCCAAGCGAGTGCACGAAGTCGCCGGCCTTCAATCCCGTCACCTGCGCGACCATGATGGTGAGCAGCGCGTAGGATGCGATGTTGAAGGGCACGCCGAGGAACACGTCCGCCGAGCGCTGGTAGAGCTGGCAGGACAGTTTGCCGCCCGCGACATAAAACTGGAACAGGCAGTGACACGGCGGCAGCGCCATCCTGTCGACGTCGGCCGGATTCCAGGCGGTGACGATCAGGCGGCGCGAATCGGGATTGCGCTTGATCATCTCCACGACGTTGCGGATTTGATCGATGCTTTCCCCGTCTGGCCCCGGCCAGGAACGCCACTGCCAGCCATAGACCGGGCCGAGATCGCCGTTGGCGTCGGCCCATTCATCCCAGATCGTGACGCCGTGGTCGTGCAGATATTTGACGTTGGTGTCGCCCTTCAGGAACCAGAGCAGCTCGTGCACGATCGCCTTCAACGGCAGCCGCTTGGTCGTCAGCATGGGAAAGCCGGCCTGCAGATCGAAGCGCATCTGGTGGCCGAACACGGACAGCGTGCCGGTGCCGGTGCGGTCGTGCTTCTCCGCGCCATCGGCGAGAATGCGCTCAAGCAGGTCGTGATACTGGTTCATGGCGCGCCTTTTTCGGAACGCGAATCTAGCCCTCGATAGCCGCGATTCGGGGCCCCGCCGAGCAATTATACAGGGGAAAGTGTGGGTTTTGCCCGCAAACAACAAGGGCGCATACGCGCTCAAATGAGGCCGGCAAAGCCCACAACGCCGCCGACCAGCAAGAGCCAGAGCGGATTGAGCCTGGTGGTGTAGGCGAGCATGGCTACCGCCAGAGTGAGAACGACCGCCGGCCAGGTCCGGTCTGCGGCCTCTGCCACAACCAATGCCGAGGCAGCCATCAGGCCGATCGAAAGCGGGACGAGGGCGGCCTGAATGATGGACGGCCAGCGCGACGTGCTGGAGCGGCGGAGCCAGCGGCTCACAACATAGGCGAGTGCCGCGGTCGGCACGCACATCGCAACTGTGGCGACCAGCGCACCGCCAAGGCCCGCGACCGCGTAACCGATCAAGGTCACGATCAAGACGTTCGGCCCCGGCGAGAGCTGGGAGATGGCGTAGATGTCGGCGAACTGGCGGTCGGTGATCCAGTGGTTCACCTCGACCGCGATGCGGTGCATTTCGGGAATTGCGGCATTGGCGCCGCCGACCGCAAACAGCGACATCAGGCCGAAGGTGAGGACCAACGACCAGATTGGATTGGGAACCGGGTTCATGCCGAGACCCGCCGCATCAGGACCAAGGTGACACCGATCGACGCCGGCACGGCGATAAGGAGCACCGCCTGCAACGGCAGGCGCGCGAGGCCGATGGCGACAAAGACGGCGATCATCATGATGAGGCCGACAATGTCGCGCCGCTTGATCAGCGGCATCAGCATCTTGACCACCACCGAGACCAGGAGACCAACGGCGCCGCAGGAAATCCCGGCGAGGATGCGCCGTAGCACTTCGAGATGGCCGAATTGGGCGTAGAGCACGGCGAGCACCATCACCAGCAGCATCGGCGGGCCGACCAGGCCGGCAAAGGCGGCGATCGCGCCCGCCACCCCGGCAAAGCGCGAGCCGAATACGATCGACAGGTTGACGGTGTTGGGGCCGGGCAGGAAATGGCAGAGCGCAAATGTCTCATTGAACTCGTCCGCCGTCATCCATCGATGCTGCTCGACGATGCCGCGACGGGCAAAGGCCAACACGCCGCCAAAGCCGGCGAGCGACATTTTCGCAAACGCCAGGAACAGCGTGATCACGCCAGGCGGAGCTGATTTGGCAGGCTTGTTGGTTGGCTCGGGGAGTTCCGGCGCGGGAATGTCGGCCGGCGGCGATTCCAGGGACATCCTTCGGATTTAAGACCGCCTTGACGCCGGGGCCATCCCAATTCGACGTGTCATGCCGGTTTTGCAGCGCTTTTAGTAGGGAACGCGGCGTCCGACGGCACTGTCTTTTCCGCGAATTGCGCCCTATATTGGGGGTGCCGGTTCGCCGGCTATGGAAATAAATCGCCGTCGCAATAAACCATTCGGACCCGGGGGCGGTACCCGGCGCCTCCACCCAAGCCCGATCACCCGAGCCCGATCCTTGGCGTCGGGCTTCGGCGGGGGCGAAACAGGATCGACGAGGGCGTAAAGGGCGCGCTTTTTCCCGGTATTGTTCCGCCGTTATCGGGCTACTGCAATAGTTGCCAACGACAACTATGCTCCGGTTGCTCAGGCTGCGT
>Ga0134128_10005594_pt1 | contig 15225 bp, 11 predicted proteins | sample KB31754_FD_96462 | JGI IMG/M metagenome (GOLD analysis project Ga0134128, IMG submission 96462) | Terrestrial soil microbial communities with excess Nitrogen fertilizer from Kellogg Biological Station, Michigan, USA - KB3-175-4 | ecosystem: Environmental > Terrestrial > Soil > Unclassified ... | reverse complement strand
TCGCGCCACTGCCGTTCCATGATGATGGGAACGCGGTGAATGACTACGTTGAGGAAGCTGCCGACGATGAGGCCGAGCACCAGGCAGGCGCCGATGTAGAGGCCGGGAGAGGAGGCTAGGAGGGTCGCGATGGACATGTGTGTTGTGACGTCAGGTGCTCAAACGAAACGCCGCGCGGGGCGCGGCGTTTCGGCGATCCTGTTTTGATCGAGTCGTCAGCCGACGACCTGGCCCAGGTGAAAGATGGGCAGGTACATGGCGATCACGAGACCGCCGACGATCACGCCCAGCACCACCATGATCAGCGGCTCGAGCAGGCTCGACATGGCGTCGACCGCATTGTCGACCTCCGCCTCGTAGAATGTCGCGACCTTGCCGGCCATCGTGTCGAGCGATCCCGACTCCTCGCCGACCGCGATCATCTGCACGACCATATTCGGGAAGATGCCCCTGGCTTCCATCGCGCGCTGCAGCCGCTGCCCGGTCGCAACCTCGTCTTTCATCTTCATCACCGCATCTTCGTAGACGATGTTGCCGCAGGCGCCGGCGACTGATTCAAGCGCCTCGACGAGAGGAACGCCGGCTGCAAACATCGTGGCCAGTGTACGCGAATAGCGCGCGATCGCAGCCTTGTTGATGATTGGGCCGACGACGGGGAGCTTCAGCGTGATTCTGTCGAGCACCTCGCGCATCTTGCGCGAGCGCTTCTTGAAATAGAAGAAAACCCAGACGATACCGGCCAGAACGATTCCGAGGTAGATGCCGTCGTGCTGCACGACCTCCGAAATATTGATGACGAACTGCGTGAACGCCGGTAGGTTGGCTCCAAAGCCCTGGAAGAGGCTCTGGAACTCGGGAATCACGAAGATCATCAGGATGATCGTGACCAGGAAAGCCACGACCATTACGGCTGCCGGGTAAAAGAGGGCCTTCTTGACCTTCTTTTTCATGGCCTCCGTTTTCTCCTTGTAGGTCGCGATCTTATCGAGCAAAGTCTCGAGCGCGCCCGCCTGCTCGCCTGCCTCCACCAGATTGACGAACAGATCATCGAAGTGCAGGGGATGCTTGCCGAGCGCCTCGTGCAATGAGGTTCCGCTCTCGACATCGGACTTGACATCGAGGATCAGCTTCTGCAGAGCCGGCTTGTCGCTGCCGCTGCCGACGATCTCGAACGACTGCACCATCGGTATACCCGAGGCCAGCATGGTCGCGAGCTGGCGGCTGAATATCGCGATATCGCCGGCATTGACCCTGCCACCCTTGAGGCTCTGAGATTGCTTGCGAATCCTGGAGGGAGCGATGCCCTGACGGCGCAGCTCGACTCGGAGCGAGGCCTCATCGGGGGCGAGACTCTTGCCTTTGATACGCTGGCCGCGCTTGTCGCGGCCCTCCCATGCGTACGGGGTGTCGCGCTTGATCGTCCTGACGGTGGCAGTTGCTGCTGGTGCCATGAGTAGTCCGCCTCGCGTCAGTCAATCGTGACGCTGTTGATTTCCTCGAGACTGGTAAGGCCGGACTTGACCTTCTCCAGCCCCGACCGACGCAGGTCCCAGATGCCTTCTTTGGCCGCTTGGTCGCCTATTTCAGGCGCGCTGCCGCCCGCGAGGATGATCCGGGCGATGGCCTCGGTGATGGGAAGGACCTGGTAGATGCCCGTGCGTCCTTTGTAGCCGTCGGTGCAGTTCGAGCAGCCCTTCGGGGCGAAGATCCGCAGCCCTGCTCCCACGTCTTCTTTGCTGAAGCCTTCCTTGAGAAGAGCTTCCGCGGGTACGTCCACCGGCTGCTTGCACTGGCTGCATAGACGTCGCGCCAGACGCTGCGCGATGATGAGACTGACCGAAGTCGCAATCGCGTAAGGCTTGACGCCCATATCTACGAGTCGTGTCAGAGTCTGTGGTGCGTCATTGGTGTGCAATGTGGAGAGCACGAGGTGGCCAGTCTGCGCGGCTTTGATGGCGATTTCCGCGGTCTCGAGATCGCGAATCTCACCGACCATGATGACATCGGGATCCTGGCGCAAAAAGGCGCGCATCGCCGCGGCGAATGTCAGCCCGACTTTGGGATTGACGTTGACCTGATTGACGCCCGGCAGGTTGATTTCGGCGGGGTCCTCGGCGGTGGAGATGTTGGTGTCTTCGCGATTGAGGATGTTGAGCCCGGTATAGAGCGAGACGGTCTTGCCACTGCCGGTCGGGCCGGTCACCAGGATCATGCCCTGCGGCTTGGCGAGATATTTCTCGTAGAGCACCTTCTGGGCGGGCTCATAACCCAGGGAGTCGATTCCCAGCATGGCCTGCGAGGGATCGAGAATACGCATCACGATCTTCTCGCCGTGGAGCGTCGGACAGGTGCTCACGCGGAAGTCGATGGCCCGATTCTTCGACAGCTTCATCTTGATGCGCCCGTCCTGGGGGACGCGGCGCTCAGCGATGTCGAGACGCGACATCACTTTCAATCGAGCCGAAAGCTTCTGGGCGAGAGCCACGGGCGGCTGTGCGATCTCCTTCAGCACGCCGTCCATGCGAAATCGCACGCGATAAGTCTTCTCGTACGGCTCGAAATGAATGTCAGATGCACCCCGACGGATGGCGTCGAGCATGAGTTTGTTGACGAATCGAACGATCGGCGCGTCTTCGACATCGTCCCGGCTGACCTTATCGTCGACTTCATCCTCGCCGCCGGTGACCTCGAGCGACTCGAGATCGACATCGTCTTCTCCCACGAGCGGCGCCATCTGGGCTTCGGCCTGCTCGATGGCCCTATCGATGGCCTTCTGGAGCTTGTCTTCCTCGACGACGATTGCGTCGATCCCGAGGCTCGTCTGGAACTTGACCTCGTCAATGGCATGCAGGTTCGTCGGGTCGGAAACCCCCAGGAAGAGGCGCTTGCCGCGGCGGAAGAGCGGCAGCACGCGGTGCTTTGCGATCAGCTTGTCGCTGACCAGGCGCACCGTCTCCACGTCGGGAGTGATGGCATCCAGGTCGAAGAGCGGGACGCCGAATTCATTGGCGGCGGCTACCGCGATATCGCGGGCGCTGGCCGCGCCGCTGGCGACCAGCTGGGTCACGATGCCGCTCTTGCGCTCACGCGCCGCATTCATGGCCTCGAGGATCGCGGCCTCATCGACCACGCCGTCCTGCACGAGGCGCTGGGGCAGTCCCCCCAGTCCGGAGCGTGCGGCTCCAAGCACCGCAGAAGCGTTTTCATTCATGGACTTACGACAAGCAATTCGGGCCCGTGATGCCCAAGTCTACCGGAGCCGGAGCCTCAGGTAATTGTCAAATCTGCCGCATGGTCGCACAGGCGCAAAGGCCTCTGCGTGACTGGCCTCCCAAAAGAGGAAGCCCCTCCGGAGAGGGGCTCCCAGTCGCTCCTGACTGCAATCAGATCAGGTGCAGGAGGACGGAGCGTATTGAGCAGGAACTGACCCAAGGGTTGCCGGCAGCTTCTGCTTGGTCGCAGTCGCATCGCTGGACGTTGCGCATGACCAATCGACGGGATCGGCCGACTGAGCCTTGGTCGCCGCGTTGAGGAGCGCGGTCCCGACGCTCGGGGTCAACACCATCGTGTCGCCGCTGATTTGCGTGGGCGCCTCGTTCCCGAATGTAATCGTAATCGCGCCAGTCCCTGTGTCGACCTTGATGTCGCTGACGTACTTCGTCTGCGCAAAGCTGCTGTTCCAAGCTGATGCCGCGGCGGTGACTCCAGTCGTGCCGTTTGACTCGAAGCCCTCGGCGACGGCGGTCTTCGCGGAATCCGCGAGACTGAGACCTTCCGTTACCTTGGCGCGGATGGTGTAGTTCTGGTAAGCCGGAATGGCGATGGCCGCCAAGATGCCGATGATCGCGACAACGATCATCAACTCGATCAGGGTAAAACCCTTTTGCACCGATTTCATTTGGAAACTCCCGAGGAGTGGTTGAGGATTCTTTGCAGCGGCGCAAACAGGGCCTCTGCTGGATGGGAAAATGCACACGGCATGCCAACGTCCCGCATAGTACCTAAGTTAATGATTTACAAGAGAAATTTAAACTTTCATGAGTTCCGAGATTTAACTTAGCTTCGGCGCGTGCTGACGACACCCGCCGGCCCGCCTGTCACAAAGTGACGCGCTGCGTCACCTATGTTGTGGGCATACCCGAGGATTGTGATGGCGCGCACCAAAAAGCGATCCGGTCCGCCGGCTGGCGCGATTTGGATTATGTTTCCATCCCACCTTGGACCGATTCTGGTGCCGCATCCATGGTTCTCGACTGGTTCAATGCGCGTGAAGCCGTCGAAGTCGGTACGTCGCTTGCCGACTACTACCTGCCGCAGGCCAAACCGGAGGCTTCCGGTCAGCGCACACCACCTCGATCTGCGGATCCCGGGAAGGATCTCCAAAGATTTCTCCAGCGAGCGGCACGGGATGTCCGTCCGCTCAAGCTGAATCTTTTTAAACGCGCCAAGCTGCTGAACTCCTTCAAATGGAGGCTGCTCGAGCGCGGCTGCGATCAGAGCACGGTCGACAATCTCACCGAGATGCTGCTGCTGCAGATCGCAGGTGGTCCGTTGACTGCGCGGGCCCGCGGCGGCGGTACCACGGCAAAGCCGATCGAGGGAAATGCTTCGAGGCGAATCCCAGGCCTAATGGCCGACGCGGATGCCCGCTTCGCACAGGGCGATTACGAAGAGGCGGCGGCTCGCTTGCAGGACGTAGTCGCAATCAATCCCCGTCACGTGCTCGCTTATTCCAACCTGGGTGCTGCCCTCGTACACGTCGGGCGATATGCTGAAGCAGAGCAGGCATTTCGCCGGGCCTTGGCGCTCAAGCCTGGCTCCGTCGACCCGTATGTGAATCTCGGCAACCTGTTGCAGTTGAGAGGCCAGTTCGCAGAATCGGTTGCCGTGCTTCGTCGCGCCGTGAAGAAGGACCCCCGGAGCGCTGACGGCCTGGCTGGCCTCGGTGTCAGCCTGGGTCTAGTTCAACAGATGAGCGAGGCCAAGGAGTGCTTCCAGAAGGCCCTGCGCGTGCAGCCCCGCAACGCAGCCGCGCTTTGCGGTGCCGGATGGGTAGCGGGTATAGAGGGGCGGTTCGAAGAGGCCGAGACGTTTTACCGGAGCGCTCTCGAGATCGACCCGCACAGGGTGGCTGCCTGGGCGTGGCTTGCGATCTTGCGACGGATGACACCCGCGGACAAGGTGTGGCTGGAAGGCGTTGAGCGAACTCTCGCCAGTGGCGTGCCCCCCCTCGATGAGTCCCGGCTGCGCTTCGCGATGGGCAAGTACTTCGACGATCTGGGGGAGTTCTCTCGGGCCTTCGAGCAATACAAGCGGGCGAACGAACTCTACAGCAAGGCAGTGGCTCCTTATGACCGTGCGGCACGAACCAAGTTCGTCGACGACATGGCGCGCGTCTATAGTCGTCAGCGCCTCGCGCAGCCTCGCGAGGGTGCCTCCGAGTCCGCGCTGCCCGTCTTCGTTACCGGAATGCCGCGCTCGGGAACTTCCCTGGTAGAGCAGATCATCGCCTCGCATCCGGACGCGGTGGGCGCCGGCGAGCTCGATTTCTGGAGCGAAGCGGCGCACCGCTACCGGCAGACAGTGCGCTCCGATCTTCCGGATGCACCGACGGCCAGGCAGCTCGCGGACGCATACCTGCGAAAGCTCCAGGGCTTTTCCACCGAGGCAAAGCGGGTCGTGGATAAGTCGACACTCAATTCCAGCCACTTGGGCGTCATCCAGGCCGTGCTTCCCAAGGCGCGTATCGTCTATTTGCGGCGCGATCCAATCGATGTCTGTTTGTCCTGTTATTTCCAGGACTTCGCCAGTGCGATCAACTGGACCATGGATCTCTCGGATCTCGCGCACTATTACCGGGAGCACCATCGGCTGATGGAGCACTGGCGCTCGGCTCTCCCGGACGGGACGCTTCTGGATGTTCCGTATGCGGAACTCGTGGCCGATCCGGAGACCTGGAGCCGCAAGATCATCGAGTTCATAGGGTTGCCGTGGGACCCGCAGTGTCTCGAATTCCAGCAAACGAAGCGCGCGGTAGCGACCGCCAGTCACTGGCAGGTTCGCCAGAAGGTCTACTCGAGCTCGGTGGGGCGCTGGCGAAACTACCGGAAATTCATTCGCCCTTTACTCGAACTGCAGGACCTCGCGCCCTGATTCCTGTCGGATGACGGTTCCTGATTACTTCGAGAGCCTGAAGAGGCGCAAGCGCGCGGCTCTCTGGTATCGCAATCTCTGGCTCTATCCGCGGATCTGCCGGCATCTACACGGTAGAGTCGTGGATATTGGCTGTGGCATAGGCGATATGGTGCGCTTTCGGCGGGATACGATCGGCGTCGACGTGAACCCGAAGGCAGTAGCTTTTTGCCTGAGTCAGGGATTGAAGGTAGAGCTGATGCAGCGGGACCAACTGCCGTTTCCGGACGCCGTATTCGACGGGGCGATCCTTGATAATGTGCTAGAGCACCTCGAGGAACCGACGGCGCTGCTTGTGGAAACTCGCCGCGTGCTAGTACCGGGAGGTACGTTGATAGCCGGCGTGCCGGGCCAGCGCGGCTTCGCGAGTGATTGGGATCACAAGCATCATTATCCGGAGGCAAAGCTGGTCCGGTGCCTGCAAGCGGCCGGCTTTGAGCTGCTCTATTTATTCCATCAACCCTTCCGCTCGGGCTTCCTGGACCGCCATTTCCGATATTACGCGATCTATGGCGTATTTCGGCGCAGCTGAGCCGACGCGCGCAGCTGCCCGACAATGTCGGTCTCACATGGACGACCGACCGACTCTCGCGTGTCGCGGTGGTCGATTCCGGTTCCACCGACGGTAGCGACGGGGTGGCGGCTGAAACCGGGCTTGCCCGGGCCGAATCTGCCGAGCTGGTCACACCGCTTCCCGTCCCCGCGCGGACATAATGTTGCCAGGCGACGGCTTGCGCCCACGCGACAAGCTGATTTTTTTCCGAAGTGGTGTCGGCGGCAGGCTGCGCCGCTGGCGCGACCAAGACGGAGCACGAAATGAATTCCGCCGAAGACTCGGTGAGACCGCCGCCGCGACGGCCTGAACTGTTGTCGAGGGTGCTCAGCCGGTCGGCCGCCTCGCCCCGGCTTTGCATCTATCTCGCCTGCACTCTGCTGGCGATCGCGACCAGCTACCTCCTTGGCAAGGACGTGAGATGGGACACGCTGGACTACCACTTCTACGCCGGCTTCAGCGCCCTGCATGATCGTTTCAGTTACGACTACTTTCCGGCGGGATCGCAGTCGTATTTCAACCCTTACGTATATGTGCCGTTCTACTTGCTTGCTGTAAGTGGTCTTCCCGCCATTGCAGCTGCCTCCATACTCGCGATCGTACAAAGCGCCATACTCTGGTTCACCTATGAGTTGACACTCGAAGTGGCACCGCCGCGCAGCCCACGCACGCGGTTGACGATGGGGCTCTGCGCCGTCGCTCTTGCGTTCGCCAATCCCATTCTAATCAATCAATTCGGCTCGAGCTTCTCGGATGTCATCACGGCTGAGATCGTCGTCGCCGCTTGGTTGCTGCTCGTGCGCTCGATCCGCCTTCCGCGGGTTGGACTCGTTATCTTCGCTGGAGCGCTTCTTGGGATTGCGAGCGCTCTGAAGCTCACCAACTGTGTGCATGCGCTGTCAGCAGGTGTCGTGATTCTCTTCCTTCCGGTGGGCTGGAGGAGCAAGGCACGCTATGCGGTTTGGTTTGGCGCGTCGGTCGCGGCGAGCTTTGTCATCCTATGCGCTCCCTGGTCAATACGTCTCGAGCAGCATTTCGGCAATCCACTGTTTCCACTGCTGAACGGCGTGTTCCGATCGCCGCAATTTCCTACGCAGTCTGTGATGGATTATCGGTTCGTGCCGACCTCCGTTGTCGAGGCTCTGTGGCGTCCTTTTGCAATTGCGACTCCTCTGAATATGGTGGATGATGAGCTTGCGGCACCCGATCTACGGTATGCCGTGCTGCTGGTTGCGGGTTGCCTGCTGGTGATCAGGTGGATATGGCAGCGGCTGAGCTCTGATCACCCCGGCGGGAGTCCGGGGCACTCGGATACGCCACTCGCGACGCGAGCGGTCACGGCGCTCGGCTGCGGTTTCCTGGTCGATTGGATGCTATGGCTTGCGGCTTCGGGGGATGGCCGCTATTTCATCGCGATGGCCTGCGTTGCAGCCACGTTGAGCGTGGTAATTGTCTGCCGCCTGTTTGCGTCGCGACCGAAGATCGCTGCCTATGTCATAGGTGCGGTTCTTGGTGCACAAGCGTTGCAGTTGTATATGGGTACAGACTATCGCTACCACGCGCCATGGCGGAATCGTCCATGGTTTGACGTATCGGTCGCAAAGACGCTGGCTCAGCAGCCAAATCTGTACCTTAGCTTCGAGACCTTCGGGATGCAGTCCGCTTCGTTTCTCGTTCCATTCCTGGCACGAGGTTCGGGGTTTATTAACTTGGCCGGTGATTATGTGCTCGGGGCTGATGGACCGAATGGTGCGCGCGTTGAATCGCTAATCCACAGGTATTCGCCGTACGTTCGGATTATCACACCCGACCCGCGCCGCCAGGCCAGCTATGATGTGGGAGTTCCAAGTCCTTCTGAAATAAACGATACACTCGAGCCGTTTGGTCTGCGCGTCAATGAAGGCGATTGCTCGAAGATCGTCGTGAGAGACGCTAGCCCGGCAACATTGGTAACCATTGTGAACGCCGCGGCGAAATTGCCGTCGATTCCCGCGGAAAGGGCGTCCCCGTCGGATACGGACTATTATGTCTCCTGTGGTACCGTGCCTGATAGCGTTGTCCGCTCCTGGTATAGGAAAAACAGCCGGGAGATTGACTTGGTATTAGATCGCGTCGAAGACGCGTGTCCGGAGCTCTTCCAACCTCGCCGACCGGTCACGCGATACTTCGGGCACGAGCGGCTCGGCGGAATATGGGAGCGACAATATGGGAGCACTAATCTCGCACTGTGGGTTAGCCGCGGATGGGTAAACTTCACTGACCCACTTAGGGGCGGGTCTCCTACATACATTGGACGAGCAAAGGACTGGGAAAGCGCAGCCCAGCGGCTTGAGTGCGGACGACGGGGGGAACGATATTTCGCTAGGTTACTTCCCTCAGCGAAGCCCGGCGGCCAATGAACTGCGCTGCGGCTGCACCAGCTCAACACCAGCAGATTCGCCGCCGCTGAAAGTCCTCGGGGAGATCAGCCTCAACGGGATGCCGGTCCGCTGGCCTGTCAGGCGCCTGCTGCGCGGCGTCCCCCTTCCAGCCGGTAAGTGATGACCCTCTGAGCGGCGAAACTGACGGGAGCATTCACTGCTGCGAGCACGATCGCCGCTGCGAGGTACCACATCTGGAAGCCATCGACGAAGAGCTTCAAGGCGACCGTGTTCACACAAAGCAGCACAACGTTGACCAGCAGGTAGCGGACCGCACCGGCATGATCCACGCAGCCGGCAAAAAACGTGAACCGTGCGTTGAGCAGATATCCGGAAAGATTGCCGAGAATGAACGCCGTGACATAGGCAACCAGATAGTTGACGCCAGCTAAATCGTGCAGTGCCGCGAGGACGATCAGAGACAGCGCGAGGCAGGTAATGCCGACGATGCAGAACCGTGCGAGTTGCAGTAGGCGCTCTGGCATATGGATTCTGGCTTAGGCCTATTTCGCCCGCGCGGTGACATCGGATGGCGCCAGTGGGTAGTACGACCAGTACCCCGACATGTCTTTGCGCATATATGCCCCCGCGTTCGAGTGCTGCATCGGGTGATCGTCGATTTCCGCTCTCGGTCCGATGTAGAACTCTCCGAGTGCCAGACCCACACCCGCACCGATCAGTCCCGGTGGCGTACGGTTGAAGTTCTCGCGCCACCATCGTTCTGAATAGAAGAGAGCGCAGTAGTCCGTGATTATGGCTTCGTCGATGAAAATATAGCCTCTGGGGGTCAAATGTGCGTAGATGTGTCGCACACAGCTGTCGAGACTCGCCTCCAGATCAACGTCGATAAACGCGAGCACGACGGGTGCGTCCAGTTGTGGCAGTGTTTCATTGAACCATCCGCGCACAAACTCGCAGCATTCGGGTGCGCCATATTTCGTGATATTCGCGCGCACCTCTTCAAAAGAGCCCGCATAATCCCCGCGCTTATACCACTTCGCCTCCCGATCCAACGGATCCCCCGGTGGAAGGCCTTCGAAGGAATCGAAAATTTTGAGCTTGCGACCCACCATGCGGCACGCGAGGGAAAGGTTGGCGGCCGAGCCGCCCTTCCACGTGCCGCACTCGATCACGTCGCCTGCGATCTCCGGCGGAGTCTCGAACAGTTTCAACGCCATCACGAGATGCGTCTTGTACGTGGTGCCGGTCTGTATACGAGTACCGTTGAGAAAAAACTGCATTCCGAGGCGGAGCTTCTTCCACCGGGTGATCTTGTAGGCGGGATGAATGTGACGGGAATCGAGAATGGCCATGATGCTGAAGGGCATCGTGAGCACGTAATAGACCGACACCAGCCAATGCCGCTGTCTGACCAGGGCCAAAATGTGTCTCATGCGCCTCGCCTGCCCACGCCAACCACCGCGCCATCGAATTCGGCGGCGCTTATCGGCTGCAATTGTAGCGCATACACAGCACCGGATGGCCCGGGCTGAATCGGGGTATGCGCAAAACGCAGCCGCGGAAATGCACGGGCGGTGGTACCCGGAAGTCCCCGCACAGGTGATTTCTGTTGATCGAGTCACATGCGTTCTCGCCCGACCACGACATAATTTGATCCTGGGACTTGCCGTACAATGATTTGAAATGGCTGATGCGGTTCATGAGGATTTCGACTCAGAATCGGGCGATTTTCGTGCCCGGTTGAGCCGGGAATCATTGTCCGAGAAGATCGCCGCCCGTATTCGGGAGCGCGAAGCGGTTTTGGCGCGCCAGTGGAATGGGACGGCGCCGATCAATCATTTTGTGCTTGATGACGTTCTGCCAGTGACCTGGGCGGAGGCAATCGGCTCGGCGTATCCGGACGCCGGGTCCATGACCCTGAGGCGGAGCCTGCGCGAATTGAAATGCGTCGCAGTGCAGATGAACAAATTTCATCCGCTGCTCGAGGAGATCATCTACGCGTTTCAGACCCCCCATATAGTCGGCGCCATAGAGAGGATTACCGGGCTTAAAGATCTGGAGCCGGACGAGCAGTTGTATGCGGGAGGGTGCTCCTTGATGGCGCCTGGCCACTTTCTCAATCCGCATATCGACAATTCGCACGACAAATTCCGCCGCCGTTACCGGATTCTCAACCTGCTGTATTACGTATCACCGAATTGGCCGGACGATCGCGGCGGCAATCTCGAGCTGTGGCCGAGCGGCGTGCAGGGCCATCCCGTCACGATCGTCAGCCGGTTCAATCGTCTTGTAGTGATGATTACCCATCGGGGATCCTGGCATTCGGTATCTAGGAACCTGACTCATGCTGATCGTTGCTGCGTATCCAACTACTATTTCTCCGCGCACCCAATCGGCGGCACGGATTACTACCACGTCACCGAGTTCCGCGGCCGGCCCGAGCAGCCATTGCGGGACCTGGCCCTGAGAGCAGACAACTGGTTGCGGACCTTGATTAGAACGCGATTCCCCGCGGCGTTCTCGAATCCCCACTTCTATGACGCGCCCCGCACGCCCCCGGGGCGCACTGGCGGACAAAGGAATGACTGAGCTGAATTCGCCCCAGTAAACTGCCGACCGAATCACGCCGGCCACTGGCCGCGCCGCGACATAATCAGCGGTGGCTTACCTGGGCGCGCACGGGGAGTCGCAGTCACCATTTGTTCGTGCTCTGCAGTTCAGTTGCGTGAGAAGTTCACAATGCCTGCAACCGTAATGAGCGAAATCGGCGGGGAAACCGCAGAGCCGTTTAGTAAACGCGAACTCGAGCTGACGATTCTCATGCCCTGCCTCAATGAGGCGGAGACAGTTGCGACCTGCGTGCGCAAGGCACGTCACTTTCTCCAGAGGGCGGGAATAGCAGGCGAGGTGCTCGTCGCCGACAATGGCTCCACGGACGGATCCCCGGAGTTTGCCCGCAATGCTGGCGCGCGGTTGGTTCATGTATCGGTGAAGGGCTACGGTAGTGCTCTCATCGGTGGCATCGAAGCCGCGCGCGGCCGCTTCGTCATCATGGGTGACGCAGATGACAGCTATGACTTCTCGCGGCTTGACGCGTTTATGGATTCCCTGCGCGCCGGCAACGCGATGGTCGTTGGGCATCGGTTTCGCGGGGGAATCCGGCCTGGCGCCATGCCCTGGTTGCATCGTTACCTCGGCAACCCGGTTCTGAGCTTTATCGGCCGGCTGTTCTTCTCCTGCCGAATTGGTGATTTCCACTGTGGGCTGCGCGGCTTTCAGCGCACCGCGATGTTGCGATTGGGGCTTCGTGCGCCCGGAATGGAGTTCGCCAGCGAGATGATCGTCAAGGCTGCCTTGGCGCGTTGGCGGATTGCCGAGGTGCCAACGGTGCTTTCGCCGGCGGGCCGATCGCGACCGCCGCATCTGCGCAGCTGGCGGGACGGGTGGCGGCACCTACGTTTCCTGCTGATGATGAGTCCGCGCTGGCTCCTTCTCTATCCCGGTATCGGCTTGATCGGTGTCGGGAGCGCAGCGGAGCTGGCCATTCTTCGAGGACCGATCATCGTCCATGGTGTCGCGTTCGATATTCACACAATGCTGTACGCAGCCGGTGCCACCATCCTGGGGCTGCAACTGCTACTCTTCTCGATTGTGGCGCGGAGTGTGGGGGTGCTCAAGGGCATTCTACCGGTCACAGGATCGCTAGCTCTTTTTCTGCGACTTTTCACCGTAGAGAGGGGTGTCTTCGCCGGAGCTGTCCTCGGGCTCCTGGGCCTCGGGCTCGCCGCATACTCGGTGGATACCTGGGCACATGCGAGCTTGGGAGCCCTGGATCCGGTATCCATGATGCGCGTCGCGATTCCTTCGGTGACGTTGATGCTTGCGGGGGGCGAGATTCTGTTCGCCTCGTTCCTGCTCGGCATGATTGACATGCGTCCAGGGGACGGTGGGGTGCACGCCTGACAGGTAGGTGGAGTGAGGTGACACAACCTGAGGATTTCGGGTCCGCTACCGTGCAATTACGGGACCGAATGCGGATCGTCGTGCCGGTGCGTAACGGTGGCGCACGTTGGGGAGAAGCGGCGGACGCGCTGCGGCAAGCCGTTGCAGAGACGTCTCAGGTGGTCGTCATCGACTCAGGCTCGACGGACGGCAGCGACCGCATCGCCGTGGATTGCGGTTTCCAGCTCGAGCGGGTAGACCCGCGGACCTTCAATCACGGCGGAACGCGCCAGATGGCCATTGACCGTTTCTGTAGCGGCCGGGAATTCGTCGTGTTCCTTACTCAAGACGCGGTGCTCGAAGGACCGGAATCTCTCGACGCGCTTCTCGAAACATTCACCGACCCGGACATAGGCGCCGCTTACGGTCGGCAGTTGCCTCATCGTGGGGCCTCCCCGTTTGAGGCGCACATCATACTGTTCAACTATAGGCAATTGAGCGAGACGCGGTCGATCGACGATGCCCCGCGGCTCGGCATAAAAACGGCCTATTTCTCCAACTCGTTCGGCGCCTACCGGATATCCACGCTGCGTGCTTGCGGCGGCTTTCCGACGCATCTCATCCTCGGAGAGGACGCTGCAGTGGCCATGAAAATGCTGATGGCGGGCTGGAAGGTGAGTTACTGTGCAGACGCCAGGGCCCGGCACTCGCATTCCTATACCGTGGTGCAGGAGGCGCAGCGCTACTTCGATTTCGGCGTGATGCACGCCCAACTGCCGGAGCTGCTGAGCCGTTTCGGGGCTGCCGAAGGCGAGGGCGCGAGATTTGTGCTCTCGGAATTGTGCTACGTCGCGGCCGTCGCGCCGCTACTGCTGCCCGTCGTCCCGCTGCGAAATGCCGCCAAGTACGCGGCCTATCGTCTGGGTAGACAATTCGGGCGTCTGCCGCGGCCGATATGTCGGCGCCTCAGCATGACCAAGATGTTTTGGGATCGGGACCTCGCCGGGGAGCCGCGGGTTCCGCGACGCCGCGCTCCAGGCGCCGCCGATAGGTAGAGAGAGGCAAGCACGGGCGAGACGACCCCCTGGATCATTCGATCCCAAGCTTCTTGATCCGATACCTCAGCGCCCGAAAGCTCATCCCCAGTAGCTTCGCCGCGGCGGTTTTGTTGTAGCGCGTTTTTTCCAGCGCCTTGACGATCGCGTCGCGCTCGATTTCTTCCAGATGCTCACCCAGCGCCGCACTACCTTCCGCCGCAGGCGTCGGCAAGGGAACGGGTGTGGAAGCCCGCGGTGTGGAGCGCAGCTTAATGTGCTCGGCCGTGATTACGCCGCCGACGCAGAGCGTCAATGCGCGCTCGAGCACGTTCTCGAGCTCGCGCACGTTGCCGGGGAACGGATAGGACTTCAGCAGCTCGAGGGCGTCCTCCGCCAGCCTGGGAGGCTGCGTGCCGCTGCGCCGGCCGAGCCTTTCCAGGATCCCCTGCGCGATCTCAGAAATGTCCTCCGGCCGCTCGCGCAAAGCGGGTACGCGCAGCTCGATCACGTTGATGCGGTAGAAGAGGTCCTCGCGGAAGAGGCCTTGGGCCACCAGCTCGGCGAGGTTCTTATGGGTGGCGGAGAGGATGCGGACATCGACCGTCTCTTCCCGTGATTCACCGACCGGGCGCACGGTCTTCTCTTGGACCACACGAAGCAGCTTCACCTGCATGTGCAGCGGCAGATCGGCCACTTCATCGAGGAACAGTGTGCCGCCCTCGGCCGTCTGCACGAGCCCCTTCTTGTCGGCGACGGCGCCCGTGAAGCTGCCGCGCTTGTGGCCGAAGAATTCACTTTCCATCAGCTCCGTCGGGATCGCACCGCAGTTGACGGCGACGAAGGGGCCTTCGCGGCGGGCGCCTGACTCGTGGATCATGCGGGCGACCAGCTCCTTGCCGGTGCCGGACTCGCCAAAGATGTGGACTGGAGCCTGGCTGCGGGAGACGCGCGAGATCATCTCGCGAACCTGCTCCATGACGGCGGAGTGGCCGATGAGGCGCGCGGCGCTGGGATCGGCGGACCGGTCGGGGCCGCTGGAGGCGAGGCGGATGGCGCTGCCGACGAGCTTGCGCAGCACGCCGAGGTCGAGGGGCTTGGAGACGAAATCGAAGGCGCCGAG
>Ga0134128_10005588_pt1 | contig 15230 bp, 14 predicted proteins | sample KB31754_FD_96462 | JGI IMG/M metagenome (GOLD analysis project Ga0134128, IMG submission 96462) | Terrestrial soil microbial communities with excess Nitrogen fertilizer from Kellogg Biological Station, Michigan, USA - KB3-175-4 | ecosystem: Environmental > Terrestrial > Soil > Unclassified ... | reverse complement strand
CCACCGCCGCGGCGCGCAGTCATCACACACGCTTGCGGCGGTGCGACTTTCGTGGCGCGTCAATTCGGCGCGGACCGCATGCGCAAAGCCTGGAACTCCGGTTCCGCATGCAAGTTCATACCCCGGGGATTTTACTGAAGCGCTGTGCGGGGTGTCCCCGGGCTGACAGCTGCGGCAGACGACTCATGGCGATCTTCGGACCCCGAGCGAACCTGTTCATGAACACGGCCCTGCTCGCGCTCGGCAGCGCGCTGGTGTTCATGTTGCTCGCCGTCTGGGTAGTGCCGGTGATGGGATACAATACGCAGGAGCGGTTTGCCCCCAACCAGCCAGTCCCCTTCAGTCACCGCCACCACGTCAGCGGCCTCGGCCTCGACTGCCGCTATTGCCATACGAAAGTCGAGAAATCGTCGAGCGCCGGCATGCCGTCGACCGCGGTCTGCATGACCTGCCATTCGCAGATCTGGACCAACGCCAAGATGCTCGCGCCCGACCGGCAGAGCCTGGCGAAGGACGTGCCGATCCGCTGGACGCGCGTCTACACCCTGCCCGACTACGTCTTCTTCGATCACAGCATCCACATCGCCAAAGGCGTCGGCTGCACCGAATGCCATGGACCGATCGGCGACATGGCGCTCACATGGAAGGCGCGCCCGCTCCACATGAGCTGGTGCCTGTCCTGCCATCGCGATCCTGCGCCGCACCTGCGGCCGAAAGATCAGGTGTTCAATCCCCATTGGCAGCGCACGCCCTCGACGCCGTCCGGCAAGACGTTGATGGCCGCATTCCACATCCACACCACGGGCTTGACCGACTGCGGAGTCTGCCACCGATGACAGCTGCTGGGCGCACCTATTGGCAGACACTGGAAGAACTGGCGGACTCGCCGGAGTTCGCCGCCGCCGTCGCGCGCGAGGCGCCTCGTTTCAAGGACGTCATCCATGGCTTCGACCGCCGGCGCTTCCTGCAATTGATGGCGGCGTCGATCGCGCTCGGCGGCCTCTCCGGCTGCGGCCCCGAAGCCAATCCGCGCCAGTTGCTGCCCTATGTGGAAGAACCCGACAACGTCATTCCGGGACGCGACCGCTTCTTCGCCACGGCGGTGACGCAGAACGGCTACGGCACCGGCGTGCTGGTGACGCACCAGATGGCGCGGCCGATCAAGGTCGAAGGCAACCCGGATCATCCGGCAAGTCTCGGCGCCGCCAGCGCCATCATGCAGGCGAGCATCCTGCAGCTCTACGATCCGCGGCGCGCGCAGCTCGTGGTCGGCAACGGCCAGATCGCGACGTGGGAGTCCTTCGTGCCGGTTCTGTACGGCCGGCGCGGGGCGCTGCTCGAGCGCAAGGGCGAAGGCCTGCGCGTTCTGACCGGCGCCGTCACGTCGCCGTTCCTGGCGGCGCAACTGGCGGCGCTGAAGCAGCAGTTCCCGCAGATGCAGTGGCACCAGTGGGAGCCGCTGCATCGCGACGCGGAGCTCGCGGCCGACACGCAGATGTTCGGCCAGGCGGCGGAGAAACTGTACGATCTCACCAAAGCCGAGCGCATTCTCGGCATCGGCAGCGATTTGATTTCGACGACGCCGGGTGCACTTGCTTACGCCCGGCAGTTCGCGGCTGCACGGCGGCCGAGCGAGACGCACGGACAAATGAGCCGCGTCTACGCGGTCGAGAGCACGCCGACGCTCCTCGGCGCCAAGGCCGATCACCGCCTGCCCTTGTGCCCGGATGAGATCGAGCGCGCGTTGCGCTACGTCGCCGGTCTCGTCGGCGCCGGCCCGCAGGAGTGGACGCAGCAGGAGAACGTGCCGTCGCACTGGCTGAAGGCGCTGGCCGACGATCTGCAGCAGAACAAGGGCAAAGTCCTGGTGCACGCTGGCCGCGAGCAATCGGTGGAGGTGCATCTGCTGACGAGCGCCATCAACAATGCGCTCGGCGCCTTTGGCCAAACGGTGAAGCTTGTCGCCCCGGTCGAGCAGGCGAACGAGGCCAAGCAGCAGTCGCTCGCCGCGCTCACCCATGACATGGCCACCGGTCATGTCGATACGCTGCTCATCATCGGCGCCAATCCGGTCTACGACGCGCCGGCCGACCTGCATTTCGCCACCGCGCTGAAGCGCGTCCCCCTCTCCGTCGCTCTGGCGCTCTACGACGACGAGACCGCGCTCGCCTGCACCTGGCGCATCCCGGCGACGCATGAATTCGAGACCTGGTCCGACACCCGCGCCTTCGACGGCACCGTCACGATCCAGCAGCCGCAGGCGCGCCCGCTGTATGGCGGGCGGTCAGCGCATGCGCTCGTTGCGCTGGTGCTGGGGCAGCCGGAGCAGGACGACTACACGCTGGCGCGCGCCTTCTGGCAAAGCCGGGCGCAGCAGGAGGGCCGCGGCGATTTCACACAGTTCTGGTACGACGCGGTGCGCAGCGGGGTCGTGCCCGATACGGCGGCACAGCCAGTCTCGGTACAGCCGCGCACCGATACTCTGGCGCAGTTGCCGCAGCCGGCCGCCGCGAAGCCGAACACGCTGCAGGCGCTGTTCCGGCCGGACGAAGGGCTATGGGACGGCCGCTACGCCGACAATGCGTGGCTGCTCGAGATGTCGCGGCCGTTCACGCGCCTGACCTGGGACAATGCGGCGCTGATCGCCCCGAGCACGGCGAAGCGCCTCGATCTGGCGACGCAGGACGTCGTCGAGATCGCCGTCGGCAGCAGCAAGGTGAAAGCGCCGGTCTTCGTCCTGCCGGGCCAGGCCGCCGATTGCATCACTCTGCCGCTCGGCTGGGGCCGCAGCGCCGGCGGGCTCGGCGTCGGTGCCGGCTTCAGCGCCTATTCGTTGCGCACGAGCAGCAACGCATGGACAGCCGAAGCCGTCCTCAGCAAAACCGGCGACACCTACAAGCTGGCATCGGTGCAGGGCCAGGATCGCGTGCTCGGCCGCGATCTCATCCGCGAAGGCACGCTGCAGCAGTTCAACGACGATCCGGATTCGCTGAAGAAGAAGACCAAGGACGAGTCGCTCTATCCGCCCGTCGCGTATCCCGACCGCGCCTGGGCCATGGCGATCGATCTCAACTCCTGCATCGGCTGCCAGGCCTGCGCCATCGCCTGCCAGGCGGAAAACAACGTTCCGATCGTCGGCAAGGATCAGGTGCTCGACCAGCGCATCATGCACTGGCTGCGCATCGACCGCTATTACTCCGGCCCGGTCGACACACCGGATGTCGCCTTCGAGCCGATGCCCTGCATGCATTGCGAGGACGCCCCGTGCGAAGTCGTCTGCCCGGTGCATGCCACCGTGCACGACCACGAAGGTCTCAACCTCATGGTCTACAATCGCTGCGTCGGCACCCGCTTCTGCTCCAACAATTGCCCGTACAAGGTTCGCCGCTTCAACTTCTTCGGTTATGCCGCCCAGAACGATCGCCCGGACGCATCGTGGAATCCGGAGGTCACGGTGCGCGACCGCGGCGTCATGGAAAAATGCACCTACTGCATCCAGCGCATCCGCCGGACCGAGATTGACGCCGATCGCGATGACCGCCCAATCAGGGACGGCGAGATCGTCACCGCCTGCCAGCAGAGCTGCCCGACGCAGGCGATCACCTTCGGCGACAAGAACGATCGCGCGAGCGCGGTGGCGAAGCGCAAGGATACGCCGCTCGATTACGTGCTGCTCGAGGAATTGAACACCAAGCCGCGCACCAGCTACAGCGCGCTCATCCGCAATCCCAATCCCGCGATCAAGACCCAAGAGACGTGACGGCCCGGGAATGACGCCATGACGATTACGCTGCCGACCGAACTGCCGGCCGATGCGCCGATCGTGACGCGCGATGTGACGCTCGCCTCATTGAGCGAAGAGGTGAGCGGCCGCGTGCTGGCCAACCGGGCGCCGCGCTGGTGGTGGATCGGTTTCGGCATCTCATTCACGCTGTTTCTGCTGTTGGTCATCGCCATGACGTGGCTGTTCGTGAACGGCATCGGCGTCTGGGGCGTGAACATCCCGGTGGCGTGGGGCCTGGCGCTGGCCGAATACGTCTGGTGGATCGCACTGGCGAGCGGCGGCACGATTGTCTCCGCGCTCTTCTTCCTCACCGGCTCGCCGTGGCGCTCGGCCACCAACCGCATTGCCGAAAGCATGCTGCTCTCGGCAGTGCCGTGCGCCGGGCTGATGCCGATCATGCATCTCGGCCGTCCCGGACTGTTCTACTGGCTGTTTCCATATTCGAACGTCATGGGCGTGTGGCCGCAGGCGCGCAGCCCGCTGTGGTGGGACTTCATCTGCATCGTCTGCTACATGCTGATGTCGCTGATGTATTTTTACGCCGGACTTATTCCGGACCTCGCCACCGTCCGCGACCTCGCGAAGAGCCGCGGCAAGCAGATCCTCTACGGCATCCTGGCGCTCGGCTGGCGCGGCTCGACGCGCGAATGGCAGAACCAACGCACCGTCTACGCGATCATGTCCGCCATCATGGCGCCGATGGTCGTTTCGGTGCACAGCGTGGTCGGCCTCGATTTCGCCGGCGGCCTGACGCCCGGCTGGCACGACACGCAGTTCCCTCCCTACTTCTTCTTCGGCGCCGTCATCTCAGGCACGGCCGTGATCATCATGCTCACCATCCTGGTGCGCTGGGGATACAGCCTGCAGAACGTGCTCACCGAATATCACCTCAACGCCATGGCGAAGGTGATGCTGGTCGGCAGCCTGATGCTGGCTTACGCCTATGTGTGGGAAGCCTTCGGGCCAATCTACGGCAGCGAGGTCGCCGACAAGACCGAGTTCATGCAGCGCGTGTTCGGCTTCACCTCGCCGGCCTTCTGGTCCGAGAAGATCCTCACCGTCGTCATCCCGCAGCTGTTGTGGCTGCCGTTCGTGCGCCGCAACCAGGCCCTCCTCGTCGCCATCTCGACCGGTGTAATCGTCGGCATGTGGCAGGAGCGCTTCGTCTTCGTCACGTCCGCCACCGAACACAACTACATGCCATCCTACTGGGGCGTGTTTTTCCCGACCTTCTGGGACTGGGCGACCTTGGCCGGCACGATCGGGCTGTTCCTGACGCTGTTCTTTCTGTTCCTGCGCTTCGTGCCGATCGTGTCGATCGCCGAAATGCGGGAGGTGGTGCAGAAGGAAAACGGCCGATGACAACGCTGTATGGCGTCCTCGCCGTCTTCGATACGCCGGAGGCCGTGACCAAAGCGGCGGTCTATCTGCGCGAATCCGGCTTCCGCCGCTTCGAGGCCTACACGCCCTATCCGGTCGAGCCGCTGAACCGCATCGTCCATCCCGGCCCGAAACGCTTCCTGCCGCTGCTGATGTTCGCCGTTGCGATCCTCGGCGCCGGCTACGGCTACTTCGTCCAGTACTGGGACGAAGTGCTGAACTACCCGCTCAATGTCGGCGGACGCCCGCACAACAGCTGGCCGGCGTTCACGGTCTCGGCGTTCGAGTTCATGCTGCTGGTCACGATGGCCGCAGGTCTTTTCGGCATGCTGGCCGCATCGTCGCTGCCCAAGCTCTATCACCCGCTGTTCCAGTCTCGCTTCTTCGCGCGCGCTTCGCGCGACCGCTTCATCCTCTGCGTGAAGGCGAGCGATCCGATCTTCGACCCGAAAGAAGTCGAGGAGGCCTTCGGCCAGCTCGGCGCCGAGCACATCGAAGAGGTCCGCACGTGAAGTGGACGGTCGGCATGGCGCTCGTCGGTCTGGCGGTGGGACTCACCGCCTGCGACAACATGGCCAACCAGCCGCGGATGAAGCCATACGAGGTGCCTTACGGCGCGAACAAGGCGTGGCCGGCGAAGCCGGTGCCGCACGCCATCGCACGCGACGACGCGCCCGGACAACCATCGCCACCGCCGGTCACCATGGCTCTGCTCGAGCGCGGCCAGCAGCGTTTCAACATCTACTGCTCGCCCTGTCATGGCCGCACCGGCGAAGGCAACGGCATGATCGTGCGGCGCGGCTTCCCGCGTCCGCCGTCCTATTTCATCGGGCGGCTGCGTAACGCGCCCAACCAGCACTTCTACGACGTGATCTCGAACGGCTACGGTGCGATGTATCCGTATTCCGATCGTGTGAAACCCGCCGACCGCTGGGCCATCGTCGCCTATATCCGCGCGCTGCAGGCCAGCGCGAGCGCTTCGCCCTCCGATGTGCCGCCCGAAAAGCGGAGCGCGCTGCAATGAGGCCGAACAGGATCCAACTCACGGCGATCGTGCTCGGCCTGCTCGGTGTCGTCGGCTGCGTCGTCGGCGCCATCTTCGATCCTGCCGCGTTCTTCCGCGCCTGGCTGTGCAGCTACCTGTTCTGGCTCGGCGTACCGCTCGCCGGCATCACGCTGGTGCTGGTGCACGATCTCAGCGGCGGCGAATGGATGGCAACGGCGCGCGGGCCGCTGACAGCGGCAGCCCTGACCATGCCGCTCGCGAGCCTCGCCGGCATCCCGGCCTTCATCGGGCTGCATTCGCTGTACAGCTGGACCCATCCTGCGCCGGACCTCGGCAACGTCTTCTATCTCAACCCGGTTGCGTTTTTCATCCGCTATGGCTGCTACGTCGTCGTGTGGAATGTCATGGCGGCCTTCGTGGTGTTCGGGCCGCGCGAGGGACGCCTGCCCATCAGCCCGGCGCTGTCGTGGATCAGCGGAATCGCGCTGGTCGCTCTCGCCTTCTCGACCGGCTTCGCCGCGATCGACTGGATCCTGTCGCTCGAACCGAAATTCTGGTCGTCGATCTTCCCCTACACGCAGTCCGCGAGCTGGTTCAACACCGGGTTCGCGCTCGTGCTGCTGACCATCGCGCTGATCGGCTGGCCGGCGGTCGACCGGCGCAAGCACATGATCGACCTGACGCAAATCCTGCTCGCGACCACCATCTTCTGGGCCTACCTCGAGTTCATGCAATTCCTCATCATCTGGGAGGAGAACCTCAAGCACGAGATCCCCTGGTACCTGAAGCGTCTGGAGTCGGTCTGGCATTCAGCGATCTACATCTCGGCCGGACTGGGATTTGTCGTGCCGTTCTTCGTGCTGCTGTGGGCGCCGAGCAAGCGCCGGCGCGCGATCGTGGCGACGATCTGCGCCCTGATCCTCATCAGCCGCCTCGGCAACACCTGGCTGCTGGTGATGCCCGAGTTCGACAGCGGCACCTCGTTCTGGCTCGACGTCGCGGCGGTGCTGGCGCTCGGCGGCGCCATGCTGCTGCTGTTCGCCTTTGCGCTGCGCGCGCTGCCGAACATCCGAGCCCGCGTTCCGGCCTGGAGGGTGGATCATGCCTGACCGGGTCCGCTCACAGCGGCCGCGACGCCGGCCACGCACCGTGAGTCTCGGCGGCGCCGTCGCCGCATTGGCGTGGGGCTATGCGTGGCGGCAGATGGTGCGACGCTCGCGGCACCATGAAGAGATAGCCGCGGCGGAACAGCGCGAAGGAGAGCGGCCGACCACCGCCTATGAAACATCCGACTGGGACCTCGGCCCGGTGGGGCTCATCTATCTCGGCACCTTCGCGCTGCTGGTGATCTCGTGCCTGGTGCTGATCGCCGCCTATCCGGACAGCCTGCACGACGTCGACCGCACGGTGCACATCGCGCCGCCCGGCCCGCGCCTGCAGACCAATCCCGGCGACGATCTGAAGGACTTCCGCGCGCAAGAGCAGAAGCAGTTGGAGACCTACTACTGGGTCGACCGCGAGAAGGAGCAGGTGCATATCCCGATCGAACAGGCAATGAAGACGCTGGTGCAGACGGGCATCCCCGGCTTCCCGAAGGTCCAGCCATGACACGCGCGGGCCTCATCACCATCGCCGTCGTCGCCGTGTGCAGCGGCATCGCCGCATGGCTGCTCGCCGGCGCGGCGCCGGCGCAAACCGGCGACGGCAGCAACGATATCGCGGCGCTTTCCATCCACCCGCACACGGGCGCGAGGTTGCCGCTGGGCATGACATTTGCCGATGAAAGCGGCCATCAAGTCGCCCTGCAAAATTATTTCGGCAAGACGCCGGTCATCCTCGTGCTCGAATACCTGCGGTGCACCTCGCTCTGCGGCGTGACGCTGCGCAACATCGTCCAGGCGCTCGACGGAACGCCGCTCGTGCCGGGGCGCGACTTCCAGCTCGTCGCCGTCAGCATCGATCCGCGTGACACACCCGCCGACGCCGAGGCCGCGCGCGCCAAATACGCCGCCCTCCTCAAGAGCGGCGGCCCTGGCGGCCTGCACTTCCTCACCGGCCCGGCGCAGGCGGCGCGCGAGGTCGCCGACGTGGTCGGCTTCCCCTACCGCTACGATCGTCTGCTCGACGCCTACATGCACCCCGCCGGCTTCGTCGTCGCAACGGCGGGCGGCGTGATCAGCCGCTATATCGAAGGCGTGGCGGTCTCGCCGCAGGATCTCATCAAAGCCATCGCCGACGCGCAGGAGAACAAGACCCCGGGTCTTCTCACGCGCATCATCCTGTTTTGCCATATCCAGGGCGCGCCGCTCGGCAACCTGACCGTCCCGGTGCTGGCGGCCTTCATGCTGGCCGACATCGCGGCCGGAATCGCGGCCATCGCTGTCTTCACTGTCGTCCGACGGCGGAGCAGCTGACCATGTACAGCTGGATCCCCTTCTGGCCCGACACCGCCGCCTCCAGCGGCCACGCCGTGAACACCCTGTTCGCCGCCGAACTCGCTCTCTCGGCCGTCATCATGCTGACCGTCGTCGTCATGATGCTCCATTTTGCGTCCCGCTACCGCAAAGGCAGCGACGCATCGCGCGCCGACCGCGTGCAGAAGACCTGGCATTTCGAGATCGCGTGGACAGCCGCCACGCTCGGCATGTTCCTCATCCTCTTCGTCTATGGCGCGCAGATCTACGTCTGGCTGTTCCGCGCGCCGCGCGGCGACGAGGAGGTCTATGTCGTCGGCAAGCAGTGGATGTGGAAGGTCGAGCATCCGGGCGGCCAGCGCGAAATCAACGCCATGCACGTCCCCATCGACAAGACCATCCGCGTGGTGATGGCGTCGGAAGACGTCATTCACAGCTTCTTCATCCCGGCGTTCCGTCTCAAGCACGACGTCGTTCCCGGAACCTACGAGACAATCTGGTTCAAGGCCGACAGACCGGGAGTTTACCGCCTCGAGTGCACGCAATATTGCGGGCTGCAGCATGCCACCATGCAAGGCAAGGTCGTGGTGATGAGCGGGCCGGATTATGCCCGCTGGCTCACGACCCAGGGCGTGCATGAGTCCATGGCCGAACAGGGCGAGAAGCTGTTCCGTGCACACGGCTGCAGCGGCTGCCACGGCGACAACAGCACAGTGCACGCGCCGTCCCTCAACGGCGTCTACGGCACCTTCGTACACCTTCAGGACGGCTCCGTGCGCCTCGCCGATGAAGCCTATCTGCGCGACTGCATCCTCAACCCGCGCAGCTTCACCGTCGCCGGCTACCCGCCGATCATGCCCGACTTCTCCGGCCAGATCAGCGAAAGCGACCTCTTGAAGATCGTCGCCTACATCCAGTCGCTTTCCGGCAAACAGGAGACGCGCCGATGACGGTCACCACGGTCGATCGCGCCGCATTGCCGAACCCGACGGAGGAGCCGAGCTACCTCACCTCGGAGAATACCGTCGCCTCGTGGCTGTTCACGCGCGACCACAAGCGCATCGCGCTGATGTTCTTCGCCTCGATCACGTTCTTCTTTTTTATCGGCGGCATGGCGGCGACGCTGATGCGGCTGAACCTCGCCACGCCGCAAGGGCTGCTGCAGCCCGCCGTGTACAACCGCATGTTCACGATGCACGGCATCATCATGGTCTGGTTCTTCCTGATCCCGTCCATCCCGACCACGTTCGGCAATTTCTTCGTGCCATTGATGATCGGCGCGCGCGACCTCGCCTTTCCGCGCGTCAACCTTGCGAGCTGGTACGTCTTCAATCTCTCCGGCCTGATCGTGCTGTACTCGCTGATCATGGGCGGCGCCGACACCGGCTGGACCTTCTACACGCCGCTGTCGACCATCTACGCCAACGGCTATGTGCTGGCCGCCGCGCTCGCCGTCTTCGTCAACGGCTTCTCCTCGATCATGACCTCGCTGAATTTCGTGGTCACCATCCACCGCCTGCGCGCGCCGGGCATGACCTGGATGCGCCTGCCGCTGTTCGTCTGGGGCATCTACGCGGTGAGCGTCGTCATGCTGACGGCGACGCCGGTGCTGACCATGGATACGCTCCTGCTCGCCGTCTCGCGCTTCACCGGCGTCGGCCTGTTCGATCCGCAGCACGGCGGCGACCCGCTGCTCTGGCAGCACATGTTCTGGTTCTACTCCCATCCCGCCGTCTACATCATGATCCTGCCCGCGATGGGCGTGGTCAGCGAGATCATCCCCTGCTTCGCACGGCGGCCGATCTTCGGTTATGCGGGCATGACGATCGCGCTGATGTCCATCTCGATCCTGAGCTTCTTCGTCTGGGCGCACCACATGTTCGTCGCCGGCATTTCGATCTATTCCGGCGTCGTGTTCTCGCTGATGACCTTCTTCGTCGCCGTCCCCTCGGCCATCAAGGTGTTCAACTGGACCGTCAGTCTGCACAAGGGCAGGATCACCTTCGACGCGCCGATGCTTTACGCGCTCGGCTTCATCCTCCTGTTCACGCTCGGCGGTCTCTCCGGCATGATGCTGGCAACGCTCGCCGTCGACGTCGACGTACACGGAACCTACTTCGTCGTCGCCCACTTCCACTACATCATGGTCGGCGCCACGGTGAGCGCGTTCTTCGGCGCCCTGCATTATTGGTGGCCGAAAATGACCGGCCGCATGTACCCCGAGATGTGGGCGCGCTTCGCGGCAATCCTCACTTACGTCGGCTTCAATCTCACTTTTTTCCCGCAATTCATCCTCGGCTATCTCGGCATGCCGCGGCGGTCCTACACTTATCCGGTCGATTGGCAGGTTTGGAACGTGCTCTCGTCCGGCGGCGCGTCGATCCTCGCCGTGGCCTATACCCTGCCGCTGCTCTATCTCGGCTGGTCGCTGTTCCGGGGCAAAAGGGCTCCGATCAATCCGTGGCGGGCGACCGGACTGGAATGGATTACGAGCTCGCCGCCGCCGAAACAAAATTTCCCGCACACGCCGATCGTGACGCGAGAACCGTATCGCTACGATCCCGAGAACGGCACCTTCGTCACGCAGGAGGGCACGCCCTATGCCGAATAGCGCGGCGATCGTGCCCGAGGTCCAGTACGCGACGATCAAGCAGCAGGGCGAAGTCGCGCAACTCGGAATGTGGTTGTTCCTCGTCAATGAGACGCTGTTCTTCGGCGCGCTGATCTTCGTCTATTTCATCTACCGCACGACGTATCCGCACGAGTTCGCGGTTGCGGGCAAGGATGCCGTGGTGTGGTGCGGTACGGTGAACAGCGTCATTCTGCTCACCAGCAGCCTGACCATGGTGTTCGCGATCAACGCCGGCGCCCAGGACGCGCGGCGCGCCATGGTCGTCTGGCTCTACGCCACGATCGGGCTCGGCTGCGCCTTCCTCGGCATCAAAGGCTTTGAATACTACCTGGACTTCCAGGATCAGGTGGTGCCCGTCGTCAATTATTTCGCCAAGCCGGGGGAAGGAACGGCGGGCGAACTGTTCTGGGTGTTCTACTGGGTCGCCACCAGCCTGCACGCGATCCACCTTACGATCGGCATCGGCCTCCTCGTCTACATGCTCTGGCGCATTCGGCGCGGCGAGATCACATCCGTCTACTATGCGCCGCTCGAAGTCGTCGGCATCTTCTGGAGTTTCGTCGATACCGTCTGGATCTTCCTCTATCCGTGCATCTATCTCGTGGGGCGATCATGAGGATCGATGTCGAGCCCCGACGTGCCCGGTCTCTCCCGTTCATCATCGCGTGGCTGATCCTGCTCGTGCTCGCCGGCGTGAGCCTGGTCACGGCCTTCCTCGGCGTGGGTGTGTGGGCACCGTTCGCGCAATTCGGCATCGCGGCGATGCAGGCCGCAATCGTCTTCATCCTCTTCATGCGCCTGAAAGGCCCACCCTCGCTCCGCTGGGTCTTCGCAATCACCGGATTCTTCTGGCTCACGTTCCTGTTCGGCTTGAGCATGACCGACTATGCGACGCGCAAGGGCTGGCCGTCGAGCTACATGCCCACGCGGCCGGGCATCACGACGTTGAATGACGGCCCATAAGTGCGCCGCGGCAGGTTCCGCACGTACGCCCGCACCAAACTGTCCGTGACAAGGAACCACCGGACGTTTCGAGACTTGCCGCGATGACTGCGGCGTACGTCCGCGTACGTGCTTCTCGCCTCAGGATGAGGGGGGTCCGATGCCCAATTCGTCATCAACCCGCGGCACCGCCGGCTTCAGTCGCCGGAACTTTCTCACCAGCACGATGGCATCCACTATGACCTTGAGCTTGCTTGACCGGCCGAGCGCCGGCGCCACACCCGCGGAGCCGCGCGTGCAACCCCGCCAGCCGGTGCCTGTCAATTTGCGCATCAACGGCCAGGACCGCCGCCTGGCACTCGACGTGCGGACCAGCCTGCTCGACGCCTTGCGCGAGCACGTCGGTCTGACCGGCACGAAGAAAGGCTGTGACCACGGTCAATGCGGCGCATGCACCGTGCTGATGGACGGCAAGCGCGTGCTCTCCTGCCTCACCTTCGCGGCGATGGCGCAAGGCCACGAGATCGCCACGATCGAGGGCCTGGCCGGCGCGGACGGCTCGCTGCATCCGATGCAGCAGGCCTTCATCGACCACGACGCGTTCCAGTGCGGGTACTGCACGCCAGGGCAGATCATGTCCGCCGTCGCTTGCGTGCACGAAGGCCACGCCAGGTCCGACGACGAGATCCGCGAATACATGAGCGGCAATCTCTGCCGCTGCGCCTGCTATCCGAACATCGTCGACGCCATCAACGACGCCAAGCCGAAGATGAAGGAGACCTGATCATGCATCCCTTCGTCTATGCCCGTGCGACAACGGCGCAAGGCGCCATCGAGACGCATCACCTCGCGGACAGCCCGCGCGAGGCGCCTTCGGTGCGCGCGCGCAGCCAGTATCTCGCCGGCGGCACCAATCTCATCGATCTGATGCGCCTCGACGTGATGCAGCCCGAGCTGGTTACCGACATCAACGCGCTGGAGCGGACGCCGTCCGGCCGCATCGAATACGGCGCGCGCGGCCTGTGGCTCGGCGCCCTCGTCAAGATGTCGCAAGCCGCCGATCATCCCGACGTCGCCGCCAACTACCCGGTGATCGCTCAATCGCTCAATCTCGCGGCCAGCGCGCAACTGCGCAACATGGCCTCGCTCGGCGGCAACGTGCTGCAGCGGACGCGCTGCACATACTTCCGCGACATGTCCTATGCCGCCTGCAACAAGCGCTCGCCCGGAGCCGGCTGCGCCGCGCTGGACGGCGTCAATCGCAAGCACGCGATCCTCGGCGTCTCCGATCGCTGCATCGCCACCTATCCCGGCGATTTCGCCCAGGCGTTGATCGCGCTCGACGCGGTCGTCGACGTGGCTGGCCCGTCCGGGTCGCGCACCATCCCGTTCGCGCAACTGCACAGGCGGCCGGACGACACGCCGCACATCGAGACGACGTTGCAACCCGGCGAACTCATCACCGCCTTCGTCGTGCCGCCGTTGCCGTGGGCGCGACGCTCCAAATTCGTCAAGGTGCGCGACCGCGAGTCGTTCGAGTTCGCGCTTGCCGCGGCCGCCGTCGCGCTCGACATCGCCGACGGCAAGGTGCGCAACGTGCGCATCGCCCTCGGCGGCGTCGCCACCGTGCCGTGGCGCGCGCGCTCGGCCGAGGAGGCGTTGCGCGGTCAGCCGCTCAACGACGACACGCTCAAGGCCGCCGCCGAGACGGCTTTCGCGGAGGCGCGGCCGCGCGGCGAGAACGCCTTCAAGGTCGCGCTCGGTCAACAGACCTTGATCCGCGCGCTGCGCGAAACCGCCGAGATGAACCTTTGAAGATCGGAGCCGCCCCATGAATCGCGCCGCCCCCGCCCCGCTCGACAACATGGGCCGCCCGGAGCCGCGGCTCGACGGCCGTGCCAAGGTGACCGGCGAAGCCCGCTACGGCTCGGACTTCATTGTCAGCGATGTCGCCCACGCCTTCCTCATCACCAGTCCGATCGCGAAGGGCCGCATCGCCAGCATCGACACCAGTCTCGCGAAACGCCTGCCCGGTGTGATCGAGGTGTTCACTTACGAGAATACGAAAGGCCTCAAGGAGGTGCCGTTCTCCACCGGCGGCGGCGGCGCCACCCAATCGATGCAGTCGATGGGGCCCGAGATCCACCACGACGGACAGATCGTCGGCATGGCGGTCGCCGATACCTACGAAGCGGCGCAGGAGGCGGCTTCACTGGTCAAGATCGACTACGACGTCGAGAAGCCGAGCGCCACGTTCGGCTCGCCGGGCGTGACGCAGGAGGACGCGAGCAAGGCCAGTGAGCGCGCCAAGAGCCTGCCGCAGGCCGGCGACGCCGATGCCGCCATCGCCGCCGCGCCGGTCAAGCTCGAAGCGGAATACGGCACGCCGACCGAGCACCACAATCCGATCGAGCTCTTCACCACGACGGCGGTGTGGCGCGACGGCGAAGTCACCGTCTATGAGCCGAGCCAGTTCGTCTACGGCCAGAAGCACAGCGTGGCGCAGAAGCTCGGCATTGCCGGGGACCGCGTGCGCATCGTCAGCCCGTATGTCGGCGGCGCCTTCGGCTCGAAAGCGCAGTTCTCGCCGCGCACCGGCTTCGTCGTCTATGCCGCCAAGGTGCTCAACCGGCCGGTGAAGCTCGTCGTCACGCGCGATCAGGGCTTCACGGTGCAGACCTATCGCGCCGAGACGCGGCACAAGATCCGCTTCGGCGCCGAGCAGGACGGCAGCATCAAGGGATTCAGCCACGAAGGTTTCGAGGTCACCTCGCGGCCCGATCCCTACACCGTCGCCGGCGTGGAGGATTCAGCGCGCGTCTATAACTACGGCACGGTGAAGACGCACGTGACGCTCGTGCATGCCGACCGCAATACGCCAGGGTTCATGCGCTCGCCGCCTGTCGTGCCCTACATCTACGCGCTCGAGAGCGCGATGGACGAGCTCGCGGTCAAGCTCGGCATGGAGCCGGTCGAGTTGCGGCGCAAGAACGATTCGATGAAGGACACGACCGGCAAGGAGTGGTCGTCGCGCTCGCTGATGAAGTGCTACGACGAGGCCGCGAGCGCGTT
>Ga0134128_10005587_pt1 | contig 15231 bp, 2 predicted proteins | sample KB31754_FD_96462 | JGI IMG/M metagenome (GOLD analysis project Ga0134128, IMG submission 96462) | Terrestrial soil microbial communities with excess Nitrogen fertilizer from Kellogg Biological Station, Michigan, USA - KB3-175-4 | ecosystem: Environmental > Terrestrial > Soil > Unclassified ... | reverse complement strand
TGATCTTGTCGTAGAACAGGACGCGCTGCTCAAAAGTACGGCTATCTACAATCTTTACGCCACGCGACGCGCGCCAACCGCAGCACAGAGTCGTCAGCGTCACTTGACGCGGCCGCTCGCGCCTCTGCGCCGGCATAAGTTCACGGCCGATAAGCTGCGCAACTCTCTCAAAGAGAAGTTACCGGAGTATATGGTGCCGTCGGCGTTCGTTATGCTCAAAGCTTTGCCGCGGACACCCAACGGCAAACTAGATAGGCGCGCTCTGCCCCTTCCCGATGGCAACCGGCCCGAGTTGGATGACTCATATGTACCGCCCCGCACCTCTGCCGAGGTCGTGTTAGCAGGAATCTGGGAGCAGCTTCTCGGCGTCGAGCGCGTGGGCATTCACGACAACTTCTTCAGTCTGGGTGGTGACTCGATCCTCAGTATTCAGATCATCGCCAGAGCCAATCAGGCTGGTCTCCGTCTTACGCCAACACAACTCTTCGCACACCAGACGATTGCTGAACTGGCAGCGGTGGCAGGCAGTGTGCAATTGAGGACCGCCGAGCAGGGATTGGTCACAGGCGATATCCCGCTCACACCGGCGCAGCATTGGTTCTTCACGCTCGATATTCCCGACCGTCACCATTGGAATCAGGCGGTGCTCCTCGAGGCACGAGAGCACCTCGACGTCGCGCTGCTTCATGAAGTTGTTCAGCAACTCTTTGTGCATCACGATGCACTGCGGCTGCGCTTCACGCCGGCGGGCGTCGACTGGCGGCAGTCTAATGCAGGCCCGGACGAGATCGTTCCTTTCTCCGTTTTTGATTTATCGGAACTATCGGTTGCGGAACACCCGGCTGCTATTGAGGCTAAAGGAGTTGAACTACAGACCTCCCTGAACATCTCGGCAGGGCCGCTCGCGCGCGTGGCTTACTTTGAGCTTGGGGCGGACCGGCCGGGGCGGTTGTTGTTCGTGGTCCATCACCTTGCGGTAGACGGCATTTCCTGGCGCATCCTGTTAGAAGATTTACAAGGCGGCTATCAGCAACTGAAGAGTGGCGCAAAGATTGAGTTCGCGCCCAAGACGACATCCTTCAAAGACTGGGCGCGACGCTTAACAGAGTATGCCCAGTCGGCGGAGTTACGGACAGAGTTGACTTACTGGCTGGACGAATCGCGCAGGCAGGCTAAGTCTCTGCCGACCGACTACCGGAGCGAAACGAATACGCGGGAGTCGGCACGCTCAGTAACTGTTGAACTCGACGCCGAAGAAACGGCGGAATTACTGAAAAAAGTGCCGCAGGCTTACAGCACGCAGATCGCCGAGGTCCTGCTTGCTGCCGTCTCTCAGGCTTTCTCCGAGTGGACGGGCCAGCCGGCGTTGCTCATCGACATGGAGGGACATGGTCGGGAGGAGATCATTACCGAGGTCGATCTCTCTCGGACGGTGGGCTGGTTCACGACACTCTTTCCAGTATTGTTGGAGCTGAAAAGCGAGGCGACACCGGGCGACGCCCTGCTGTCCGTCAAGGAACAGCTGCGCAGCATTCCCCACCGAGGCATCGGCTACGGCCTCCTGCGCTACCTTGCCGCTGACATGACAATTCGCGGACAACTCAGCTCGCTGCCCCAGGCCCAAGTCAGCTTTAATTATCTCGGACAGTTTGATCAGGTACTCACGGGAACCTCACTCCTGACGCTGGCGCGCGAATCGGCCGGCCAGGGCAGTGCGCCGCAAGCAGGCCGCAGCCACCTATTGGAGATCAGCGGCGGCGTGGTTGGTGGAAAGTTGCACATGGCCTGGACTTACAGCGAACAAAGCCATCACCGCTCGACGATTGAGGCTTTGGCTGAAAGTTTCATACGAGCTTTGCGCGCCTTGATCGCTCACTGCTCGGCCCTTGGAGCGAGAGTTTACAGCCCTTCTGATTTCCCGCTCGCGCGGATCGATCAGGAGCAACTACACCGCCTTAGCGCAGGTGGCCAGGAGATCGAAGACATCTATCCGCTCTCGCCGCTTCAGGAAGGGATGCTCTTTCACACTATCTATTCGCCGGAGACTGACGTTTACGTCGAGCAGTTAAACTGCACGCTGCACGGCGCGCTGGACGTCGCAGCGTTTGTGCAGGCGTGGCAGCGCGTGCTGGATCGTTACTCGATCCTGCGCACCGCCTTTGTATGGGAGAATCTCGAGGCGCCGCTGCAAATCGTACGGAGGCAGGTGCGGCTGCCGTTGACGCAGCACGACTGGCGGGACGTGTCGCCGGCCGAGCAACAGGAACGACTTCAGGCCTATCAGAAAACTGATCGCCGGCGCGGCTTCGAACCGGCCCAAGCGCCGCTTATGCGCCTCACGCTCGTGCGACTCGCGGCCGACGTTACGCGCTGCATGTGGAACTTTCATCATCTGCTGCTGGATGGTTGGTGTGTTTCACTCCTGCTCAAAGAAGTCTTTGCTTACTACGAGGCTTTCTCTCAAGGACAGGAGTTACAACTGGAACAGAGCCGCCCCTTCCGAGACTACCTCGTATGGCTGCAACGCCAGTCACTTGCCGGGGCAGAAATTTTCTGGCGGGAAACGCTCCGAGGTTTTATTGCGCCGACGCCGCTGGGCGGCCGGTCACCTGGCGCTGACAGTCTGAATGAGCAGGACGACGAGCACCACAAACAGCAGATCAAATTATCAACAACCGCGACTAGCGCGCTGCAGTCTTTTGCTCAACGGCACCAATTGACGATGAACACGCTGGTGCAGGGCGCGTGGGCGCTCGTCCTAAGTCGTCATAGCGGTGCGGAGGACGTTGTCTTCGGCACGGTCGTCTCTGGCCGGCCGGCAGAGTTGCGCGGTGTTGAAACTATGGTCGGATCGTTCATCAACACGCTACCCGTGCGTGTGCGCGTCGCGCCGGAAGCGCCGTTGCTGTCTTGGCTCAGTGACCTGCAGACGCAGCAGGCGGCCGCCCGTCAGTATGAGCAGACGCCGTTGGTACAGGTGAAGAATTGGAGCGACGCGCCGCGTGCCTTGCCGCTGTTTGAAAGCCTCTTGACCTTTGAGAACCGACCGGTAGACCTTAACTCGCCGGGTCACCGTCTAAGCATCGAGATTCGGGAAGTCAATCACTTCAACCGGAACCACTTTCCGCTCACTATCGTGGCCAATCCGTTCGGTCAATTGACCCTGCAAGCCAGCTATGACCCTCGGCGTTTCGAGGTCGCAATCATCATGCGCTTGCTCAGTCATCTGCAAACCACCCTGGAAAATATGATCACACAACCTGATGCTAAGTTGAGCGAGATCGAAGTTCGTCCCGAGGCGGAGATGCAAAGTCAGGCCGACGCCCAGCGGCAGCGCGAGGAGGCGAAACTGCAACGCTTCAGGAGTATCAAACCTAAGGCCGTTGGCCTTTCAAGTGGCGGCCTTGTCAAGCAGGATTATCTCCGACCGGGAGAACCGCTGCCGCTCGTCCTCCAACCCACGGTTTCCGATCTCGACGCGTCCAATTGGGCGCAAAACAATCGTGCCTTCATTGAAGGGAAACTCGTGGAGCATGGTGCGATTCTGTTTCGCAATTTCGGACTGCGATCCGTCGCTGAGTTCGAGCAGTTTGCGCAAGCCATCTACCCTGATCTGTTCAGCAACTATGGCGACCTCCCGCGCGAGGAGACCAGCAGTAGGATTTACAAGTCAACGCCCTATCCGGCCGACAAAGCGATCCTCTTTCACAACGAGAGTTCGCACCTCAGACAGTGGCCGCTGAAGCAGTGGTTCTTCTGCGTGACTGCCGCGCAGCAGGGCGGCGAAACGCCAATCGTCGATTGTCGCAAGATCTTTCGCATGCTCGACCCTCGTATTACCGAACCATTCGCCGAGAAGCAGTTAATGTATGTCCGCAATTTCATCGACGGGTTTGACGTAAGCTGGCAGGAGTTCTTCAAGACTGACGACCGGGCGATCGTCGAAGACCGGTGCCGGGAGGCTTCAATAGATTTCGTTTGGAAGGATACGGGATTGAGCACGCGACAGGTCTGTCAAGCAGTGGCCCGTCATCCGCGCACCGGCGAGACGGTTTTCTTCAATCAAGTGCAATTGCATCACGTTTCTTCTCTCGAACCGGAGGCTCGACGCTCGCTGCAATCGCTATTTCGGGAAGACGATTACCCGCGAAACGTCTACTACGGCGACGGCTCCCCGATAGAAGATTCAGTGATCAAGGAGATTTGTGAACTCTACCGGCAGCAGTCTGTCAGCTTCCCGTGGCAAGAGGGCGACGTCCTGATGCTGGACAACATGCTGACGGCGCATGCCCGTAATCCATTTGCAGGTCCGCGCAAAATCGTAGTGGCGATGGGCGAGATGATCGCGCAGGAAGACATCTAGCTTAATGACAGATCAGATAAAAGAGGGTTTTCGGCTCTCACCGCAGCAACGACACGTGTGGCAACTCACGCTGCCAGACCCGGCCGCTTACCTCGTGCGCTGCGCCATCCGACTCGAAGGCCCGCTCCACCTTACAGCCTTAGCCGCAGCATTGCGCCAATTGGTCGAGCAACACCAGATTCTCCGTACCAGCTTTCAGCGTTTGCCGGGCATGAGATTTCCCGTGCAGGTCGTCGGCGCAACCAAGCTGACGTTAGAGCGCGTAAACCTCACAGAGTTTGCCGCGAGCGCGCAGCAGCCTGAAGTGGATCGACTCTTTGCCGAAGCGGGCCAGGTGCCGTTTGATCTGGCGCAGGAGGCGGGACCGCGTTTCACGCTATTGAGTCTGGCGGAGCAGCAACACCTGCTATTCGTGGTGCTGCCTGCGCTCTGCGCCGATGCTCGAACACTTGAAAACCTTGTCGAGAAGATCGGCCAACTTTATGCGGCCACTATCGCGGGCGATCTACCGGCTGATGGACCAGTGCAATATGTGCAGTTCTCCGAGTGGCAGAATGAATTGCTTGAAGATGAAGACGAGCGGCCAGGTCGTGAATACTGGTTACAGCATGACCTGTCTGTCCCGACCGCTGTCAACCTGCCTTTTGAGCTGCAGCCAGCGGAGCCGGCCTTCGCTCCTGACACCCACATGTTTGAGTTTGAGCCAGCCGTATTGCGGAAACTCACAGACGTGGCGCAGCAGCACGACACAACCGTGAGAGTGCTCCTGTTAGCTTGCTGGCAGGTGCTGCTCTGGCATCAATTGCGCCTGCCGGAGATCGTCGTTAGCTGCCTGTTCGACGGTCGCAAATATGAAGAGTTGCATCGAGCCATAGGCCTGTTTTCCCGTTATTTACCGATCCATGCCCAACTCGAGGCGCGCACTCCGTTCAACCAGCTCGTCAAACAGCTCGAGGCGACGATGCAAGAGGCCGCTCAGTGGCAAGAATCTTTTGATTGGCCGCGGCAGCATCCCGCCGCGGCTGAGACCGTCAGCGGAGGGCGTTTCCAGCCCTTTGCTTTTGAGTACATGGAAGCGTCTCCCCCGCACACGGCCGCCGGCATCAGTTTCTCAATGGTCAACCAGCGAGCGTTGATCGAGCGGGCCAAAGTTAAGCTTGACTGCTTGCGGCGCAACGATGCACTGATTGCGGAGATACAGTACGACACGAGCTTTGTGAGGCATGCCGACGCGGTCAAGCTATGCGAGCAGTACGAGCGGGTAGTGCAGAGCGCTTTGACTAATCCGCGCGCAGTGATCAACCAGCTGGAGATCCTCGGCGCCAACGAGCGTCGACAACTGTTGTGCGAGTTCAACGACACGAGAGTCGCTTATCCGAACGCGGTGCGTTTTCAACAGTTGTTTGAGGCGCAGGTTGAACGCACGCCCGAACAGGTCGCCGTCGTCTTTGAAGCTGAGCGGTTGACCTATCGTGAATTCAATCGGCGAGCTAACCAATTGGCCCGCTACCTGCAACGGCTCGGTATCGGGCCGGAGCAGCGTGTGGCGCTGGTGTTAGAACGTTCGTTGGAAACGCTGGTGGCGCTGTTAGGCGTCATGAAGGCAGGCGGCGCATATGTGCCGCTTGAGCCGGGCTATCCGCCCGAGCGCTTGGCCTTAATGCTGGCAGATGCCGACGCCGTGTTAACGGAGCAGAGACTTCTGGAGAGAGTGCCCGAACAAACGACCCGGGTTGTTTGTCTCGATCGCATCGCGGAGCAGATCACCGGAGAAAGCGGAGCAAACCTAACTGACGAGTTGAGCTCCGCTAACCTCGCTTACGTGATCTTTACCTCGGGCTCGACGGGTCAGCCCAAAGGCGTCGCCATCGAACACCGCCAGTTGGCGAATTATCTCGCTTCCATTCAGGACAAACTTGACCTGCCAGCGAACGCCAGCTATGCAACGGTCTCCACTTTCGCTGCTGACCTGGGCCATACCATGATCTTCCCCGCCCTGTGTGCGGGTGGTGCGCTACACATCATCTCACCAGAGCGGGCGACGGACGCACGAGCACTGGCGGAATACTTTCGTCGCGAGCAAATCGATTGTCTCAAGATCGTACCCAGTCATCTCGAAGCATTGTTGTCCGCTGAACACCCCGAACGGGTTTTGCCACGCCAGCGTCTGATTGTCGGCGGCGAAGCTTCGGGATGCGACTGGATCGCCAAACTTCAAGTGCTGGCTCCCGATTGCCGCATCTTCAATCATTACGGGCCGACGGAAACCACTGTGGGCGTTCTGACCTACCGGGTGGAGTCGGAGCAAATTGAGCCGCGGGTGGGCACACTGCCGCTTGGTCGCCCCATCGCCAACACACAAGTTTATCTGCTGGACGCTGACCAGCAACTGGTGCCCTTGGGGACGCCCGGCGAGTTGCACGTCGGCGGCGCAAACGTGGCGCGCGGTTACCTCAATCACCCGGCGCAGACCGCGGAAAAGTTCATCCCTAATCCATTCGGCGAGGAAGTGGGCGCGCGCCTTTATAAGACTGGTGATCTGGCGCGCTATTTACCCGATGGCCGGATCCAGTTTCTGGGCCGTGTGGATCAGCAGGTAAAGATTAGAGGCTACCGCATTGAGTTGGGCGAGATAGAGGTGGCGCTTGAGCAGCAGGCCGAGGTGCGAGAAGCAGTCGTACTGGCTAGCGAGGACGAGCCGGGCAACAAGCGGCTCGTGGCCTACGTCGTGCCTGCGCAGAAACAGGTGCTCACTATCTCCGAGTTGCGCCGCGCGCTTAGCGAGAAGCTGCCACCCTACATGCTGCCCGCCGCTTTCGTCATGCTTGACGCCCTTCCGCTGACGCCAAACGGCAAAGTGGATCGGCGGGCGCTCCCTGCGCCCGACGAGATGCGCCCCGATCTCACTCGAACTCCCGTCGTCCCGCGTACGCCGCTCGAAGAGGCGCTGGCTGCGATGTGGACTGAGGTGTTGCGCCTTGATCGGATTGGGGTGCACGACAACTTCTTCGAGCTAGGCGGTCACTCGCTGCTGGCGATGCGAATTCTCTCCCGTCTGCGGGAGACCTTTCAGGTGGAGTTGCCACTGCGGATCTTATTTGAAACAACCACTATCGCGCAGTTGGCCCAAGCGTTGATCGCGCACGAAAAGACGCCGGGGCAGACGGAGAACATCGCCCGGGTGTTGAAAAAGATCAAAGGCATGTCGGCCGAAGATGTTCGAGAGGCACTCACCGCCAGGCAGGCGGCGCAGAGCGGCTAACTTATGCAAGACAGAAAAGAATTCTCATCCACGTCCGGGCTTTCCGCTGACCAACGCGAGTTGCTCAACGCTCTGTTGGCAGAAGAGGGCATCGAACTGGCCCAGCCACAAGCGGTCGCGCCGCGCGCGGCAATGGGCGACGTGCCACTATCGTTTGCCCAACAACGCCTCTGGTTTCTACACCAGTTAGATCCCGAGACCGCCGTATATAACCTGCCCATCGCAGCGCGCTTCGAGGGCCAACTCAATATTGCCGCGCTGGAGATGACACTTAACGAGATCGTCTGCCGGCACGAATCTCTACGCACAAATTTTAGGCTGGTAGAGGGGAGACCCGTGCAGGTGATCCAGCCGGCACTGAGTTTATCTCTCACGGTGGTTGACTTGTGTGAATTGCCCGCCGGGGAGCGCGGGCGCGAGGCCCAGTCTTTAGCGAGTGCGGAAGCGCAGCGCCCTTTTGATCTTGCGGTAGATCCGCTATTGCGGGCCACTCTGTTGCGGTTGGGTGCAGCTGAACACGTCGTGTTGTTGACAATGCATCACATCGTTAGCGATGCGTGGTCGCGCGGAGTGCTCATTCGAGAAGTAGCTACGCTCTATGAGAGCTTTAGTAACGCCCGCCCGTCGCCCCTTCCGGCATTGCCGCTGCAATACTCCGACTACGCGATCTGGCAGCGTGAATGGTTGCAGGGTGAGGTCCTGACTTCACAACTAGCTTACTGGCAACGACAGCTGGCGGGCGTTCCCATGTTGGCCCTGCCAACCGATCATCCACGTCCCGCACTACAGAGTTTTCGCGGGGCGGTTTACTTTTTCAATATTCCTGGCGAACTCAGCGAAGCCCTGAAAGAGTTGAGTCGGAGTGAAGGTGCGACGCTGTTTATGACTTTGATGGCGGCCTTTACGGCGCTGCTTTACCGCTACACACGGCAGACAGATGTCGTCGTGGGGACACCAATTGCCGGGCGCAATCGCGTCGAGATCGAAGGGCTGATCGGTTTCTTCATCAATACGCTGGCGCTGCGCACAGACCTCTCAGGTGATCCGAGTTTCCGCGAGTTGTTGCAGCGCGAGCGCGAAGTGACGCTGGACGCTTACGCCCATCAGGATATTCCGTTTGAGAAGTTGGTGGAGGAGTTGCAGCCTGAACGGAATCTCAGCCACACACCGCTGTTTCAAGTGGTCTTCACCTACCAGAACGCTCCACGCGAGACGCTGGAACTAACCGGACTCCGTCTCAGCTCGCAGCCTCGTGAGAGTCAGGTGGCCAAGTTTGATTTGACGCTGACTTTGGAGGAGACGGCGCGCGGTTTGGTCGGCTCAATGGAATACAACACGGACTTGTTTGAAGCTGAAACTATCGAGCGAATGGCCCGCCACTTCAAAACTCTATTGCAAGGCGCCGTGGCTGACCTGGACCAGACCATTTCAACGTTGCCGCTTCTGACACCTGCCGAGCGTACACATTTGTTGGGTACACGGCTCGAAGGTGTGCAGGATTTTTCAAGCCAGGCGAGCCTGCACGAATTGTTTGAAGCGCAGGTGGCGCGCACACCTGAAGCCGTGGCACTCGTCTATGAAGACGGCCGGCTGACATATCAGGAGTTGAACCGGCGGGCCAATCAAACCGCGCATCATCTTCGAGGGTTGGGGGTGGGCGCCGATGTGTTGGTTGGCGTCATGTTGGAGCGCACCGTGGAGATGGTGGTCGCGCTGCTGGGGGTGCTCAAGGCCGGTGGCGCATACGTCCCGCTGGACCCGGAATATCCGGCGGAGCGCCTATCGTTCATGCTCGAAGATGCGGCGATCGGCGTGCTGCTCACGCAGCAACACCTGCTCGAACGTTTACCGGCCCCCGGGGTGCCGGTGCGCTGTCTCGACCGCGATTGGTCCTTGTTTGCAACCGAACCGCACGACAATCCGGTGCCGTGCGCTTTAGCCGAACATCTCGCCTACGTGATCTACACATCCGGTTCCACGGGCCAGCCTAAAGGGGTGATGGTGAGCCACGCCAACGTCACGCGCCTGTTCGCGGCCACAGCAGACTGGTTCAACTTCGGAGCGCAAGACGTATGGACGCTCTTCCACTCTTACGCCTTCGACTTCTCAGTCTGGGAATTGTGGGGGTCGCTGCTCTACGGCGGCAAGTTAGTGATCGTGCCTTACTGGGTCAGCCGTGCACCGGAAGCTTTCTACGAACTGCTCGTCCGCGAACATGTGACCGTGCTCAACCAGACGCCTTCAGCGTTTCGGCAACTGATGCGTGCTGAGGAGGCTGGCCTGAATGGCGCAGCTGAGCTATCCGAACCAACCACCGCCGGAAACTTGAGCATGCGGCTGATCATCTTTGGCGGAGAGGCGTTGGAGTTGGCGAGTTTGCGGGCGTGGTACGAGCGGCACGACGAACAGCAGCCGCAACTAGTCAACATGTACGGCATCACGGAGACGACCGTGCATGTTACCTACCGCCCGTTGCGCGCTTCAGACCTTGAGACGAACACGGGCAGCGTGATCGGCGCGCCATTACCCGACCTCCACCTGTGTGTCCTGGATGAGCATTTGCAACCGCTGCCGATTGGCGTGGCGGGCGAAATGTACGTAGGCGGAGCGGGCCTTGCACGCGGCTACCTGGACGGGGCGGAGTTAAGCGCCGAGCGGTTCATTCCGCATCCGTACAGCAACACACCGGGCGCGCGCCTTTACCGGACGGGCGATTTGGCGCGCTACACGACGTCCGGCGAATTGGAGTATCTCGGCCGGCTCGACGAACAAGTCAAGATCAGAGGTTTTCGTATCGAACTCGGTGAGATCGAAGTTGCTTTGGACAGCCATCCCTTGGTGCGTCAGTCGATCGTGTTGGCCAAAGCGGATGAGCACAAAGAGAAGCGGCTGGTCGCTTATGTTGTCGGCAATGGCGAGGACACCGTTACGACGAGCGACCTACGCAACTACCTAAAACAGAAGTTACCGGAGCATATGGTGCCGGCAGTCTTCGTTGTACTCGAGCAGTTGCCTTTGACAGCGCACGGCAAGATTGATCGCCGAGCTTTACCCGAACCGGAACATGAGCGGCCGGAGTTGGCGGAGAATTTTGTCGCACCGCGCACGCTGATTGAGGAGATCTTAGCGGCGATCTGGTCCGAGGTGCTCGGTGTGGAGCAGGTCGGGATATTTGACAATTTCTTCGAGTTGGGCGGCGACTCCATCCGCAGCGTGCGCATCCTCGCTCTGGCTAAAGATAAGGGCTTGGAATTCTCGCTCCAGCAACTCTTTCGCTATCAAACGATCTCGGACCTCGCGAGAGAAGTCCAGATGGCAGTGGCCGGCGCTGACGTGCCAACCCGCAGCGAGCCTTTCGGCCTCGTTGCGGCGGTAGATCTACCGAAGCTGCCGCCGCAGTTAGATGACGCTTACCCGTTGACGATGTTGCAGGCCGGCATGCTTTATCACATGGAACTCATGCCGGAATCGTCGGTCTATCACAACGTTAACAGTTGGCATCTGCGTGCGCGCTTTTGTGCCGAGACGCTCAATGCGGCTACGCAGGAGATCGTCGCGCGCCATCCGGTGCTGCGCACGTCGTTCGACTTAACAACCTTCAGCGAACCGCTGCAACTGGTTCATCGGTTGGCTACGCTGGCACTCAACGTACACGACATTCGTCATCTATCACCCGCCGCACAGGACGAACTGTTGAATGCCTTTGTCGAGAGCGAGCGGAATAATCGGTTCGAGCTGTCGCAACCTCCGCTGCTCCGGTTCCACGTCCACCAACGCACTGACGACTCGTTCCAGTTCTCTTTAACTGAATGCCACGCGATCCTCGACGGATGGAGCCTGAACGCTACGCTGGCGGAAATCTTTAGCCACTATTTCATGCTGCTTAATCAAGCGACGCCGCCACTCGAGTCACCGCCGGCAGCCACCTTCCGCGATTTCGTGATGCTCGAGCGGCTGGCGATCGAATCGGCAGACGGACAGCGCTTCTGGGACGAAAAGCTAAGCGGCAGTACGGTCATGAGAATACCTCGCTGGCCGAAGTCTAATAGCCATCGTCCGGCCAAACGTTTTAGCCGGATTCGCCCGCAGATCACACCGGAGCTATCAAAGGAGTTGCGACAGGTGGCGCGCTCGGCCCAAGTGCCGCTCAAGTCTGTGTTGCTGGCGGCTCACATGAAGGTGTTGAGCGTGATCAGCGGCCAGCAGGACGTGATGGGCGGTGTCGTTAGCAATAGCCGCTCAGAAGAACTTGACGGCGAGCGCGTGCGCGGCCTGTTCCTCAATACCCTGCCGTTTCGCCTCTCGGTCACCGCCGGCACCTGGGCCGACCTGATTGGCGCGACATTCGTGGCCGAATGGGAGTTGTTGCCCTTCCGCCGCTACCCGCTCTTCGCGCTGCAGAAAAAGCGGGGCGGGCAACCACTGTTCGAGACGGCATTTAACTACGTTCACTTCCATACGCTCGACGGCGTCCTCGGCTCCGGCGACGTCGAGGTGCTGGCTCTAGACTCAAAAGGCGTCGAAGAGATCGATTACACACTTGACGCTGCCTTCAGTCTGAATCCGCTCACACAGCAGATCCACCTGAACTTTCAGTTTGATGCCTGGGCATTGCACGAGACGCAAGCCGAAGCCATCGTCGGATACTATTTAAGGACGTTGCAAGCCATCGCAGACGATCCTGGCGCGCGCCATGACCAACAAAGCCTGCTCTCCCACGAAGAACGCAAACGTCTGCTTACGGAGTGGAACAGCACCACGAGGGAATACGATCTGACGCGATGCATACACGAGTTGTTCGAGGCGCAGGCCGAGCGACAGCCTGAGGCGGTGGCGGTCGCTTTCGAAGCGGTGAAACTCTCGTATGACGAACTGAATCGCCGGGCCAATCAAGTGGCGCATCATCTCCAGGGCTTGGGCGTAGGCTCGGAAGTGTCAGTTGGCATCTTGTTGGAGCGAAGCGTGGAGATGGTGATCGCGCTGTTGGGTGTGCTCAAGGCCGGTGGCACATATGTTCCCCTCGATCCCAGTTACCCGCAGGAACGTCTCTCCTATATGTTGCGCGACTCCGGAGTGTCGGTCTTGCTGAGTCAAGAACGATTTCTCCAGGCTGTGCCGGAGTCTAACGCCCAAGTAGTCTGCTTTGACGCGGCCGCTGAACTACTCGCCTCCGAACGCGACGACAACCCTGGGAGGCGGGTGCTGCCCCACAATCTGGCTTACGTCATTTACACATCCGGCTCGACCGGCCAGCCAAAAGGCGTGATGGTCTCGCATCGCAACTTAGTACATTCGACGTGCGCCCGCCGCTCTTATTACGAGCAACCGGTTTTAGCTTTCCTGGTCGTTTCGCCGTTTGCCTTCGATAGTTCCGTCGCCGGCCTCTTTTGGACATTAGTTGACGGCGGCACCCTGGAGCTCCCAAATCAGAATTTCCAGCAAGACCTTTCTGGTTTCATTGATTCGATAGCCGTCAACCAGGTCTCGCATCTTCTATGCTTGCCGTCGCTCTACGCGCTGCTTTGCGAACAGGCGGTCCCGGGGCAACTCGACAGTCTCCGCGCCATTATCGTAGCGGGTGAGCCATGTCCGGCCGCGCTGGTGAAGCGACACTACGAAATGCTGCCGGACGTCGAACTGTTCAATGAATATGGACCGACAGAGGGCACAGTTTGGAGCAGCGTCTATAACTGCAAGCGCGAAGGGGAGGGAACGTCGATCCCCATTGGCCGAGCTATCGCCAACACGCAGATTTATGTGCTCGACCGACATCGCCAACCAGCACCCATCAGCGTTCCCGGTGAGGTTTATATCAGTGGTGACGGGGTAGCTCGTGGCTACTTGAACCGTCCCGAATTGACGGCCGAGAAGTTTGTCCCCAACCCATACAGTGACTTACCAGGCGCACGCCTCTACCGGTCAGGCGATCTGGCGCGGTATCTACCTCATGGCGAGCTTGAGTTTCTGGGGCGCGTCGACCAGCAGGTAAAGGTTCGTGGCTATCGCATTGAGTTGGGCGAGATTGAGACGGTGCTGGCGGCGCATCCTGATGTCCGAGAATGCGTGGTGGTCGTGCGTCCGGATGCGACTGGCGACCGGCGGTTGGCGGCGTATGTTGTGGCCCACCCTGAGTCGCAGCCGACCGTCAGCGATTTGCGGCAGCATATGATGCAGAAGTTGCCTGAGTATATGTCGCCCAACTCCTGGGTGCTGCTGGATGCATTGCCTTTGACTGCGAACGGAAAAGTGGATCGTAAGGCGCTACCCGAACCGGAACATGTGCGCCCGAAGTTAGCCCCAGTCTACGTCGCGCCGCAGACAGACACGGAACGGAAGGTCGCGGAAATTTGGCAGAGAGTTTTGCAGATTGAGAACGCCGGCATAAACGATAATTTCTTCGATCTCGGTGGGCATTCACTGCTGCTCGTCAAAGTTCACAATGAACTCCGCGCAGCTTTCCCGCGCGAGATCCAGCTCGTCGAACTCTTACAGTATCCGACGATCAGCTCGGTGGCCGACTACCTAAGCCAGGAGCAGGGCGAACAGAGTGACCTCCGGGAAAGCCATGAACGCACGGAGACGCGAAAGCGGTTGGCACGTCAGCAAAGGATGAAGAGACGAGTTAACGCCAAAGGCGTTGGCTAATTTCAGCCGGGGGGTTAATAGATCGCCATTCATTCGAACTCTGAAGGATCTCTGCCTCACAAATGCCAAACACTTTCAGCGTTAAGGAACAGGACACTAGCTTGATTACCAACGGCGATAACTTCGACGAAACTACCGAAGCCGACATAGCCATTGTCGGCATGGCCGGGCGCTTTCCGGGCGCGGGCAGTCTTGACGAATTCTGGCAAAACCTTCGGGATGGCGTTGAGTCGATCACGCAGCTCAACGATGAAGAGATTCTGGCTACAGGAGTTGACCCTGCAATTCTAGCCAAAGCGAACTATGTCAAAGCAGCGTCAGTCTTGAAGGATGTCGAACAGTTCGACGCCGCCTTCTTCGGTTACACTCCGCGCGAAGCTGAAATCATGGATCCGCAACAGCGCCTCTTTCTTGAGTGCGCATGGCAAGCTTTGGAGAGCGCAGGCTACGACGCTGAATCCTACAAAGGAGCGATCGGCGTTTGGGCTGGTGCGAGTCTTAGTTCGTATTTGTTCAATCTCTACGCTAATCGCAAGCTGCTGGGCATGGTAACCCGATTCCAACTCATGCTCGGCAACGATAAAGATCATCTGGCGACGCGCGCTTCTTACAAGCTGAATCTGAAGGGGCCGAGCATCACCGTCCAAACCACTTGCTCCACCTCGCTGGTCGCCGTCCACTTAGCCTGTCAAAGTCTGCTCAACGGCGAATGCGACATGGCGCTGGCCGGCGGCGCCTCGATTAAGATTCCGCAGAAAACAGGCTACTTGTATCAGGCAGAGAGTATCAGTTCGCCGGATGGTCATACGCGCACCTTTGACGCCAGGGCGCTGGGGACGATGTCGGGCAGTGGCGTCGGTATCGTAGTGTTAAAGCGATTGACCGACGCGCGGGCCGAGCACGATCAGATTCTGGCTGTCATCAAAGGCACAGCCATCAACAACGACGGTTCTTTGAAAGT
>Ga0134128_10005586_pt1 | contig 15232 bp, 4 predicted proteins | sample KB31754_FD_96462 | JGI IMG/M metagenome (GOLD analysis project Ga0134128, IMG submission 96462) | Terrestrial soil microbial communities with excess Nitrogen fertilizer from Kellogg Biological Station, Michigan, USA - KB3-175-4 | ecosystem: Environmental > Terrestrial > Soil > Unclassified ... | reverse complement strand
GCGCTCGTAAGCGGTCAATGCCCCGGCTTGTTCTTCCGCGGCTTCCGGTTTGCTCTGGATCGAGACGTCGGCGTGATGGCTGGTGAGGCTGTCGCTGAGCGCGATCAGGTCATCCTGGGCGGCCGACCTGGCCTCCCGGAATTCCCGCCGCCGGCGCTCGCGGACGGGCCGCGCGATCAGGAAGAACCCGAGCGCGATTACCAAGCCGATGATGCCCAGCGTAATCAAGACAGCCAGCAGACTTCTCACGCCGTGAACCTCCTGCCACCGACCTGGGGCCGGCATCTAGCCAGAGGCAAGTCGGCGGCTGTGCAGTCGCCGTACGGGCCCGGTGGCGGCGACGTGGAGGTCGGCGAGCTGCGGGGGGATGGTGGGCCTTTGCTGCCACGGATTCGGCTCGGCCTAGGGTGATGCTAAGATGCGAATATGCGCACAACCGTAGACCTGCCCGCAGATCTCATGCATGCTGCCAAGATCAGGGCGGCGCAACGCGGTGAGTCGCTCAAGGATCTCTTCGCGCGGGCGATCGCACATGAACTACGTGGTTCTGTCCGTGGTAGTGCCAGATCCCGCTCCAGGGGTCGCCTTGACTTCCCGTTGATCGGCCGGGACCAGGATCCGAAAGTTGATGTCACTAACGCGGATATAGAGGCGGTCTTCGCCGCTGAGGACATTGAACGGCACCGGCAGTGATTTTGGTGGACGTCGGCCTATGGCTGGCGGCGATCTGGGGACGGCACGTTCATCATCGCGTCGCCAAGCGCTGGTTCGACGAACAACAAGATGACCTCATACTCTGCCGGGTCACGCAGATGAGCTTGCTTCGCTTGATCTCCAATCCTTTGGTTATGGGAGACGACGCGGTCTCGCGGAGCCAGGCATGGCGCGTGGCAGATCAACTCTGGGCCGATGAGCGGGTCCGCTGGGCGGACGAGCCCGACCAGCTAGAGGCGGTGTTCCGTGCCATCTCGGCCCGGAATGACAGCAGCCATAAGTTGTGGACGGACGACTACCTCGCTGCGTTCGCACAGGCGAACGGCATGAGCCTGGCGACATTGGACACCAAGTTCATGGACCGCTACCCGTCCGTTGACGTTGAGCAATTGATCTGAAGGGGCGAAGCTGAATCTAGGCATGTATCGCGCTGAACTGGTCGCTCGGCATGCGGGGCTTCGGCTGGACCGGGAAATCGCGCCGTCGGTGGATCAGCCGTCGCCGCGGTTTCGGCTGCTGGACGGTCAGGTCTTCGCGCTTGATCAGACGTTGACCGCGATAGCGTCCCGGAAGGTCAGGCTTTCGCCCGGAGCGAGAATTCTTAACGGGACGCGAGACTTGTCCCTGATCGTGGCGGCAGATCAAGCCGATCTGGTCGTGATCGCGGCCGAAGAGTTTCGCCTCCCGGTGCCAGAGGCGCAGGCGGCCTGCCTAATTCGGGGCGGCTTTCTGGGCGGCCCTGTGCTGGGCGGCCCTGTGCTGGGCGGCCCTGTGCTGGGCGGCGCTGTGCTGGTGGCGGCCCAGGGCGAGCGAGTGCTTGTGATCGACGCTGACGTCGGACAGGTGCTGGATGAGGTCGAACTCGACCGTTTGGGGTATTTGTCGGCGATCCGGCATCCAGCGGCGCCGGCCGCCGTGGTGACCGCTGGCCAGGGGCAGGACGGGAGTCGCGTCTACGCGGTCGCCGAGGCAGGCGGTCGGCTCTCGGTCACTGACCTGGCCGAAGACGTTCTCGGCGCCAGCTTCAATCCGTCGGGGACGCGCCTTCTGGTCACCCCTCATCCCACCTTCGCTTCGACGTTGCGGGTGCTGAGGTGGCCGGACGGCGAATTGCTTCACGCCGCGAACGCCTCAGATCTCGGGCTGACCGGCGAGAGCTTCGGCGTCTGCGGTTGTTACCTCGACGACGACCTTGTGCTGGCCATGACGAAAGCGGGCCGGATCGTCGCCCTCGACGGCCAGCTGGGTCTGCGCGGCGAGATCGGCCTAGCGCCGGACGGGAGAGGGCCGGATTTCATGATTGGCCTGAGTGCGAAGGAGTTCGCGGTCCAGACCTGGCTGGACGGTGCGGCAAGCGCCTCGGTGTGGCGCTTGCCGCCGTCACTAGCCAGCTGAGATCACGGTCGCCAGAACAGCTTCCAGGGACTATTCGGGAACACGGATCGGAACTTCGGTCCGCCGAGGAGCATCCCCTCGTTGTTGATGATCGGCCAGCAGATGGTGGTGCATACCCCGCGAGAGGTGCCGCCCTCAATGGGTTCCCATTCGGTCGACCAGTCGTTTTCCATCCAGCTGAAGATGTTCTCCTCCGCATGACCGCCCGCCGCCCCCGGGATGAACCTCTCACCCGGATTCAGCGTCCACGCGGCTGGCATCGCTCCGTCGCCGTTGATGGCGATCCAGACTTCGGTGTCGTTGGTGGCCGGGTTCCACATCCGGACCGCGGCGGTCGTGTTGTTCCAGTCGCCGTGCGGGATCTGGCTGTTGAGCTGAGCGGCCCGCGTTTGCAGTTGCTGCGCGCCGGCCTCCGAGCCGCTCGGGCAGCTGTTGTGTACCAGGACCGGGGTATGGCCGGCGAAGACGTAATAGGTGTGGATGCCGGAGATCGCGAGGTTGTACGCCGTCACGTCGGCCCGGTAGATGCGGACCTTCCTGATCCCTATGAGGTGGCCGCCGCGTTCGGCGAGCCGGTCGCCGGGCTCAAGGGCGTCGGCATAGGTGAACGCCCTGGCGGTGGCGTTCCAGAACGGGTGGTGGTCGGTGGCGCGGATCATCGCCCCGCCGATCAGGGTAATCGCCACCATCGTGTGGATCCCCGAGTGGACGATCACGCTGGTGATCCGCCTGGCCGCCGTGTGACCGGTGACCGGGTCGGCGGCGCGTACCCGCTGGCCAGCCCGCAGCCGGTCGATCGCCATCCGCCTTCCGCCCGGGAGCAGCACGCGGGTCGAGCCGACGAACGAGTTCACCGAGCAGGTCGCTCCCTGCTCCTCGGGAGCGGCGTCGCTGGTCTCCGGCGTGGATTCCGGGCTGGATTCGGTGCTGGGTGACGACTCGGTACTGGGCGAGGATTCAGTGCTCGGCGAGGATTCTGTGCTCGGCGAGGATTCCGTGCTTGGCGGGGACTCGGTCGAGGGCTCGGTGGTGGGCGAGGATTCGGCCGACGGGCTGGGCTCAGCGCCGGGATCCGCGCTCGCGACGCTGCCCGCGTCGTCCAGCGCGCTATCGGCCGCGTCGGTGGCCGCATCGGCGGCGTCGTCCACGAGCGCCGGGCCGAGCCTGGAGGCCACCGCATCGACGATTGGCCCCAGCAGCGCGGTGCCCAGTTCGCCGAGCGCGCCCGAGATCGCGCCGGTGGCGGCGCCTTCCAGGGCCGTCTTGGCGAAGCCGCCGACGCTCCACTTGCTGACCGGCGTGGTCATCGCGTAGTTGACCGCGTTGCCGACCGCGCCGGACAGGGCGCTGCAGCCGATGGCTCCGGGCAGCGAGGCGGTGCCGGCCGTGAGGGCGGTGACAGCCGCTTCGCAGCCCATGAACACCGCGGTGCTCGCCACGAACGAGACGATGGTCGCCGCGTGGGCCTGGACGAACTGGGTGGCGGCGTGCACGGCGTACTTGAACGTCGCCACCGGGTGGGTCACCACGTTGACCACGGTGTGCAGGGCGGTCTTGACGAAGCTGCTGGCCGGAAGGACGTTGATCACGGCGTTCAGCCCGTCGCCAACCTTGTGCACGACGGTGGCGATGGTGTGCACGGCCCGCTGGGCCAGGTTCGTGAGCTGGACCTTGGCCTGGTTCAGGAAGTTGCCGAAGTTCTGGGCGGCGTTGGACAGGCCCTGGCCGACGCTGCTCACCGCATTGCCGACCGTGGTCACGGCGTTGTGCACCACGGTTCCGACGGCGCTGAAGGCCGCCCCTATGCAGCCGAAGAAGCCGCCGCAGGTGCCCATCGGGTCGGTGGTGATCAGCGGGTTGTCGTTGCCGTAGGCGAAGGGGTTGGCGATGGCCGGGTTCGGTATCGCGTTGTTGACGGCCGAGTCTCGGCTGAGGAATTGCCCGCTAGCCGGGTTGTACCAGCGCGAGTCCATGTTGACGTTGGCGGTCGACGGGTCGGTCCAGGCGGACTGGTAGCCCAGGTTGCCGATCTCGCCGCTGGGGCCGGGACCCGTGGTAGCGAGCACTGCGCCGAGCGGATCGTAGCTGCTCGATCCGGTCAGCGCGGTGCCGGTCGCCGTGAATTCGCCGACCACGTCCGAGTGCTGATCGGTCAGGGCCAGCACGCCGGACCCAGACGCCGGGGCAACGGCGATCAGGTTGCCGTCGGGATCGCGGCTGTAGTCGTAAGAGCCGTCCGAGGCGACGTCGTTGGAGACACCCGAGTAGGTGAGCGTCGCGGTCTTGTTGCTGACCACCCGGCCGAGTGCGTCATAGCCGAATTGCTGGCTGCCCTGGCTGATCAGCTCGTTGAAGGCGTCAAACGTGGAGTTGGTGGTGGCGCCGCCGGCCGTGACCGAGGAGAGCGTTCCGCGCGGCGTGTAGGTGTAGGTGGAGCCAGCCCCGGAGAGCAGTTCGTCGCGCGCGTCGTAGGTGAACGTCTGCGACCCGACTTCGGTGCGGTTGCCGTCGGCGTCGTAACCGTAGCTGACGGTCGACGTGCCGTTGTTCCAGGAGGTAAGGCGGTTGGCGTCGTCGTAGGTGTAGGTGTTCGAGGTCGAGCCGGTGAAGCCGGCGGTGGTCTTGGACGTCTCGTCGCCGGCCGCGTTGTAGCCGTAGCTGATCGAGGCTTCTGTGCCGCCGCCGGGAGCGGTCAGCGTGTCCGAGGTAAGTTCCTGCACCCCGTCGTAGCCGAACGTCTGAGTGGCTCCGCTGCTCCCGTACCGGATGGAGCTGAGCAGGGAGTCGGTGTTGTAGGTGTAGCTGAGCGTGGTTCCGGTCGCCGGGTCGGTCAGCGTCGACAGCTGTCCGGCGTTGTTGTAGCTGTACGTCGAAGTGCCGGCGGCGGTCGTCTGCGAGGTCAGCTTGCCGTCACCGTTGTAGGCGAACGAGGACGAGCCCGAGGCGCCGGACGCCGACAGCAGCGTTCCGCGGTCGTCGTAGGTGAAGGTGTCGGTGCCGGCTGGGGTGCTCGCCGAGGTCATCTCGCCGACCGCGTTGTAGCCGAAGGTGCGGGTGGCGGTCTGGGCATCGGCGCCGGTCCCGGCCTGGCTGAGGACGTCGCCGAGCGGGTCGTAGGTGGCTGTGAGGACCACGCCGCCCGGCGAAGCCTGGGTGACCGGCTCGCCGTCGGCGTTGTAGCTGGTGGTGAACGTACGGTCGCTTGGGTCGGCCGTCGTGGCCGGGACGGTTGTGGATTCCGGCAGGTTCCAGCTGTTATAGGTGTAGGTCGTGGAGTTGCCGTCGCCGTTCGTGTACCTGGTCAGGTTTCCGGCGGCGTCATAGCCGAACGACGTGATGATCGACGAGGTCGCGTTGACCGGCTGGATCTCCTGGGTGCTCTGGCCGAGGGCGTTGTAGCTGAACGCTGTCGTGTTGCCCATAGCGTCGGTCAGCGAGGTCAGGTTGCCGTCGTTGTCGTAGGTGGACGAGGTCTGCCTGAGCAGATTGCCGGTCGTGCCGTAGCTCGCCGTGCCGACCTGGTTCCCGGCCTGGTCGTAGGAGACGCCCTGGCTGGTGCCGTCGGGCAGGGCTACCGAGACCCGGCGCCCGAGCGCGTCGTAGCCGTAACTGGTGGTATTTCCGGCCCCGTCGGTCACGCCCGTGGTCTCGCCGGCCGCGTTGTAGCCGTAACTGGTGGTCACGCCGTCCGGCGTCGTCGTGGATGACAGGTAGCCGCCCTGATCGGCGTAGGCGTCGGTCGTCGTGTAAGTGGCTGGCGTTGGCTGACGGACGATCTGGCTCGTGGTGGAGGTCCGGCCCAGGAAGTCGTATGTGGCCGCCGACTCGGCGCCGACCGGGTTGGTGGCGGTGAGCTGCTCGCCGTCGGTGTCGTAGGTGTGGTGGGTAACGCCGCCGCCGGGCTGGGTCACCGTCGCTAGGTCGCCGAGCTGGTCGTAGGTGTCGGTGGTGACGTTGCCCAGCGGATCGGTGACCGAGGTGACGTCGCCGAGGCTGTCGTAGCTCCTCGTCGTCGTCGCGGTGATCGGCGTCGAGCCGCCCGGCGGGGTGTAACTGGGCTGGACGGTAGAGATCGCGCGGCCGTTGGCATCGTAGTTGGTGGTGGTGACGTTGCCGTTCGGGTCCTCGACCGAGACCGGCTCGCCGAAGGTGTCGTAGCCATAGGTGGTGATCGGATGCACCTGGACCGGAGCGGCGCCGTTGACCTCGGTGCTCACCGCGGGGCCGGTGGCCTGGGCCAGCTTGCCCGCCTCGTCGTACGCGTAACTGGTGGTGTTGCCGTTCGGATCGGTCATCGATGTCGGCAGCCCGCGCTGGTCGAGCGCCCAGGTCGTGGTGATCGACTTGGTGCTGAGCGCGCGCCCCGGGCGGCCGCCGGTGTAGAGCGTCGCTACGTCCGAGGCGGATAGGGCGTGCTGGTAGACCTGCACGTTGGCGATCTGGCCCTTGAAGAAGGCGGACTGGGCGCCACCGGCCTGCTGGTCACCGCCGATGGTCAGCGGCCCGCTGCCCGACCACGGCGTCGAGTTAGTCCCGGTCGCGGCCAGGGAGCCGTTGACGTACAGGCTCATCGCGCCGGTCGAGGAGTTGAACACGCCGACGAGGTGAGTCCACACGCCGGTCGCGGGCGCGGTCGACAGGTGGGCCGAGTTCCAGGTGTGGGTGGTGCTGTCGGCGCTGGCGGAGGTGAACGACCAGCCGCCGAACCCGCTGGAGTACTGCAGCGCGAACGACCCGATGGTGGTGCCGCCCTGAGACACCACATCGCCTGGAGTATTCGAAGCCAAGTTCACCCACGCCGACACGGAATACGACTGCGCGGTGTTCAGCACCGGCCCGGTCGACGCAAGGAGCCCGCTGGTGCCGTTGAAGCTGGCCGCACCAGAGGCCCAGGTCGCGCCGCTGGTAGCGAATGCGGTGTTGCCCGAGCCAGAGGAGTCGGCCGCGAAGGTCGGCGAGTAGCTGGCGGTCGCCGTCGAGCCGTCGGCTAGCTGCCACCAGCCGGCCGGATGCCCGGCCGAGTCGTCGTGAATGGTCGTCGAGGTGGTCCGGCCGAGCGGGTTGTAGGTGGTGTCCTTGGTCACCGCCACCGTGCCGCCCCCGCTGACCGTCGTATTGACCACGAAGTCGTCGGGGCTGAACGCATAGGTGGTGGTCCGGTCAAGGCCCGCCGGGTCAAGCGTGGTTGAGGTGGTTCGATTGGCCGCGTCGACGGTGTAGGTGGTCGTCGTGGCGCCGTTGTTAGTAGCCCGCTGGATCAGGTTCCCGGCCGCGTCGTAGCTGTTCGACTGCTCGGTAAACGACTGGCCGGTGGCCGGATTCGACCTGGTCAGCGTGGCCACGAGCCCGTTGTCGGTATAGGTGTAACCGGTGACGCGGCCCATCGAGTCGGTGATCGACGCCAGCCGTCCGTCGGGGTCGTAGGCCCGGGACTGCTCGACCAGGTTCGTCGGCGGCGAGGGGTTGGCCGGGTCGCCGGTGAAGCCGGCCAGCGTGACCGTCAGCAGGTGCCCGTTCGGGTCGAAGCCGTAGTCGGTAGTGTCTCCGGCCGGGTCGGTCTGGGCGACCTGATTGCCGTAGGCGTCGTAGCTGTAGGTCGTCTTGTTCCCGAGCGCGTCCGTCTTGGACGCCACCTGGTCATGGCCGGTGTAGGTGAACGTCGTCGTCCTGGACGCGTCACCGCCGGTCAGATCGGACACGGTGACCGAGGTCAGGTTGCCGTCGACGTCGTAGGCGTTGGCAGTCTGCGGGGTGTGCACCGCGCCGGTGACGTGATCGGTGACGGCCGGGTCGGTCTCGGTGAGCACCTGGTCGGCGCCGTTGTAGGTGTAGCCGGTGGCCAGGCCGTTCGGATAGCTGTCCGACACCACCGTCTTGGACGTGACGCGGCCGAGCGCGTCGTAGGAATACCTGGTCACCTCGCCGGTCGGCGTGGTCAGCGTCGCGACGTCGCCATCGGAGTAGTAGCCGATCGACTCGATGGCTCCGCCAGGCGTTGTAGTGGCAGAAAGCAACCCGGCAGGCGTGGTGCCGCCGCCGACCGCCGGCGTCGTGGCCGTGGTGTAGGCCAGCGTCGTGGTGCGGCCGCTGGGGAAGCCGGCCACCGGCGGAGTGGTCGCCGAGGTCTGGTTTCCGGCCGCGTTGTAGGTGTAGCTGGTCAGGTACCGGTTGTCGGTGGCGCTGGTCGACCGGCCGTCCCGCATGGTGAGGATCAGGTCATTGCGGGGATCGGGAGCCAGCGGGGTCGTGGTGTCGTCGGGATAGTAGGTGTAGTACTCGGTCGAGCAGGCGCCGGCGGCCTGGTTCTGGCAGGTGGTCTGCGACACCATGTTGCCGCGCACGTCGTGCCCCGTCGTGATCACGTTCCCGTTGGGCTGGGTGGTCGTGTGCAGGAAGCCCGAAGTGTCGTAGCCATAGGTCGTGCGGTTTCCGAGCGCGTCGGTCTGCGCGATCAGCCGGTTGCCTTCGAGCGGGTCGTAGGCGTAGGTCATCGCGTGGTTGCCCGGGTCGGTAACCGTGATCGTCTCGGTCGGGGCCAGGCCGTGGCTGGACTTCGCGGCCAGGTACTGGCCGATGACCTGGGTCTGGCTGAGCTGGCTCTTGTAGACGGCCACCTCGGCGATCGATCCGGTGAAGTAGCCGAGCGTGTTCGTCGGGTGGGAAGGCCAAGAGCCGCCTGACTCGCCGGCGCCGACGTAGACATAGTTGCCGGCCGAGGCGGCGAGCGCGGTCGACGAGCTGCCGACCAGGGTCCCGTCCAGGTAGAGCGACTGGCCCGTCGGGCTGGCGGCGATCACGGCGTAGTGCCAGTTGCCGTCGTTGACCGTGCCTGAGGAGGTGATCGGGGACCCGGAGCCGTTCCAGAATTCACCCCTGAGCTTGCCGTCGGTGCCGACGTACAGGCCGGGAACCCATTGGCCGGTCGGCATTCCTGGCTGGCTCAGCGGATAGGTCTCGTAGTCATACAGCACGCCTCCGGCCGTGTTCCCCTTCGGGACCATGAACCACAGGCCGACCGAGGCCGGGCCGGTGCCGGGAGCGTCGGCAGTCGGCAGCTGCAGGTAGGAACTGGTGCCGTTGAACGACGCCGCGGTCGAATCCGAGAACGGCCCGGCCGACCCGAGCGTGACGTTGTTGAAGTTGGCCAGGCCGCCTTCGACCTCATCGGCGGCCTGAGCGGGGGTGCCGGTGTCGTTCAGCCGCCAGTAGCCGGCCGGGTTTGCGCCCAGTACCGCGGAGCGGAAGACCTGCGAGGATCCGGCCACGGTCGGCGCGCTGACCGTCCAGGTGCCGCCCTTGGCGTCGGTCACCGAGGTCACCCGGTCGGTGACCGAGTTGTAGCTGATCTGGGCCTGCGTGTTGCCGGACGGCGCGGTGATCGTCTGCAGCAGCCCGACCGAGGAGTGCCCGGTCGCGTACAGCTGCGCGATCGTCGGCGCGGTCAGGTACTGGCTGTACAGCGCGACGTCGGAGATCTGGCCGTTGAAGTAGGACGCGTACCCGGTGTTGCCGCTCTGCTGGAAGTGCGGTTCGTCAGGCCAGTTGCCGCCGATGTACCCGGCGCCCACGTAGACGTTGGGCTGCCCGGTGACACCGACCAGCCCGCTGACATTGCCGACGAGTGCGCCGTCGAGGTATAGCGACTGCGTGCTTCCGGCCGAGGTCAGCAACGCGTAGTGCCAGTTGCCATCGGCGACCGAGGACGTAGAGGCGATCGTGGTGCTCCCGCCCCAGAACTCGCCCTGCAGCTTGCCGTCACTGCCGACGTACAGGTTCGGGACATAACCGCCGGTCGTGGTGCCGGCCGAGATCGGACTGGTGGCTGAGCCGAAGAGAACGCCGCCCGTGGCGGTGGTCTTGAACCACAGGCCGATAGACAGGATGCTGCCGGTCAGCGGGCTGGCGTTGCCGGCCAGGCTGGCCGGAAGCTGGACATAAGACGAGGTGCCGTTGAACTGCGCCGAGGTCGCGGTAGAGCCGGGAAGCGGGCCGGGCGCGCCGAGTGTCACACCCGAGTACGCGGCGTTGTAGACGCCCTCGTTCGGCAGCACAGAGTCTACCGCCGTTCCGCCCGAGCCTTCGCCGAGCCGCCAGTAGGCGGCCGGACCCGCGTCCATCACGGCGGTGGAGAAGTGCGAGCCGCTGGTGTAGGCATAGCCGGTGCAGGAGGACGGTGAGGTCGGCGGGCAGACGCCGGTCAGCTGATCCCCGGTGTAGCTGTAGGTCCAGGTCAGCGCCGTCTGGGGCTGGCCCGCGGCAGCAGGGTCAGTGGAGACGCTCTGGACGTGCTGGGACTGGGCGCCGGCCGGAGTGAACCAGGCAAAGTGCAGCGCCCGGCCGGACACCGCCGAGGCAGCGGTGGTGAGCTGGCCTTGGGCGTTGTAGGTGAAGTTCTCCTTGTTGCCCAGGTAATCCGAGATCGAGGAGAGCTCGAAGACGGTGGACGACGAGCCGGCCTGAGCGAACGTGTAGGTGGTGTCGTTCTTGTCAGTTAGCGTGTAGCCGCCATGCGATGGCAGCGCGGTGAGCGTGGCGTACCGGCCGAGCGGCGCGCTGAACGCGCCGTTGTTGTCGCCGAATCCGACCTCGGATCCGTCCGGGTAGGTGATGACGACGCTGGTGATGCCGCCGGCGGCGTTGTCGACCTCGGTGGCCTTCATGTCGTACAGGCTCGACCAGCCCGCGCCGAACGCGCCTGAGGTGCGCGGGTCCAGGCTGTTGTAGTCGCGGACTACCGACAGGGAGGGACCGGCGGTCTGCACGTTCGCGTCGGTCGCGCTGGTCGTGTAGTTGCCGACCGACTGGTCGAACCCGTGCCCGTCGGAGTTCTGCGCCAGCGTCGAGGTGATCAGCGGCTGCGGCACCTGGGTCGTGAAGTAACTCGCGTTCGCCGCCGATGAGTAGTCGAAGCCGTCGTAGTCCTGGACCGTCCAGTAGTAGGTCGGACCCCAGTTCAGCTTCCCGGCCGGGACCACCCAGTTACCGGTCGAGATCAGGCCCGACGTCGCTACCTGGGTGCCGGTCGAGGTGTACACGGTGAACACGTACTTGACCGGGCTGGCCGGCCAGTTGTCGGCGTCGGTGCCAGAGGCGACTAGCTGCGGGGTCAGCGTCGGCGACTGGTAGTTGGCCGGCGGGTACTGGGAGTTGACCTGCGGCGCGACATCGGGGGTGTAGGTCAGCGAGAGGTACGGCGGGTGCGAGGTGTTGAAGGAGTCGAACCGCTTCCAGGTGAAGTTCGTGCTCCCGCCCGCGTAGATACCGAGTCCGAAGTCGGACCCGCCGGTGGTCCAGGAATTGAACGTGCCGGTCGAGAGCGTGACCGGCATGTCGCCGCCGACGTTGGTGTTGCCGCTGGTGTTGGTGATGCACTGGGCGCTGGACGGTGTATAGGTCGCCGACCCGATGGACGAACCCATCGACGGCCCCGGGTAGGACTTGGCCCCGGTGACCGACCAGGACTGGGTGATCGGCGCGACGAAGAACGGCTCCGGGGTCGTACACGATGAGGCCCAGTAGTCCCAGATGTGCAGGGTCGCGGCGGAGATGTGCTCGCCCGCCAGCGCCGAGCCCAGGCCGGAGAACGCGATGAACGACTTGCCGATCTCACCGCCGTTGTCCCAGGTTCCCACGTCGAGGTCGTCCCAGGCCGAGTAGTCGGTGCTGCCAGCGTCAGAGAGCACCTTGGTGGTGCCGGAGGTGCTGAAGTTCGGGTCGACGGTGACCGGATAGACCCGACGCGGGTCGTGGAGCCAGGCCTTGCTGGCCGTCATCGTGATGGCGATCTTGCTACCAACGGTGGTAAGATTGTAGGTGACGGCGGTTGAGGTGGCGTGATTGCCCGATCGCTTGGCGAAGCTGGAGTCGTACATGTAGGCGGGCGGGATCTCGGCGACACTCCGGCCGGCCGAGTTGAGGAGGTCGATGCCGCCGTTCTTGGTGAGCTTGGGGGTGAGGCCAGTCAGGGTGAGCGGGAACGTCCACGAGGCGGGAGCCTTCGGCGAGCGCAGGACCAGCGCCTCGTCCAGGCCGCTCGCTACCGTGGATAGCCGCAGGTCGGTATAAGGGAGGACGTTGCGATAGGTGGCGGCGTTGGCGTGCAGGGTCGCTGGTGAGTTGGCCGCGCCGAGCAGACTGTAGGAGACGTGCTCGGGCGAGCCGGCCAATCCAGGCGATCCCGGCGAGCCGGGCGATCCGGCAGGGCCGGTCGAGCCGGCAGGCCCGGGCGAGCCGCCAGGCCCGGGCGAGCCGGCGGTCCTGGCGGGTGCGGTGCGGGTGAAGGTCGCTGAGACCAGGTTGGGATTGGAGGCTATAGGGCCGAGGCTGATGGCCGTGGAATTGGCGGTTTCCCTGAAGCGGCCGACGGCCGTGCGTTCGAGGGCAGTCCTGATGGGTTGCCAGGTGCCGTTCGCGGCCCGGAAGTTGACCGGGCCCGGGTACACCTGGCGGGTGTAGCTGCCGTCGCGGTTGCGGTACAGGGTGGACGTCGCGGTGGCCTTGGACATGACCGGCTTAGAGGTAGCCGGCGGGTGGGCTGGGTCGGGCAGAGAACCGCGCGATGCGTTTCCGATAATGGGTCCGGTCTTAGAAGTTCGGCCCGTCGGCCCATGCAGCTTGAACGCCGGGAGTTGCCCGCGGCCCTTGCCGCGCGGGTGCCCGTGTCCGCGATGCGCCATCGTTGCCGAGGCGGGCACGTAGTGCGGTCGGCCGCCAGCGGTGCCGGATTGCTGGGCTGGCAGAGCCGCGTTCGCGGACGGGTTCCGGTGGGTCAGCCAGTCCCAGATGCCGGACCAGGAGGGGCCGGACGCGTGCGTGGTCACGGCCACCGCGGGTGCCACGGTGGTCGTGGTTGCCGTTGCCAGCGCGACCCCGATCACCGCGACCCGGAATGCCCATCGCGCCTGACGCCGAAATGAGTTAGCCATTTAGGGCCCCGCTAACTGCTGCCTGGACAGCCGAATGCACCTGGGTGACTGGTGCTGGAGAGACGCGAATTACCTCTGGATCGGCCGAATGACCGGTCACGACAATGAAGCGGACCTGGCGGAATCTGGCCGCGTCCGCACTCGCGGCGGCCACCTGGGCCGGGCCGACGGCCACGATCACGTCGCACTGGCGCTGCACCAGGCTCGCGACGTACGGCGACGCCGTGGCTTGCGTGGCGTTGGCGGGAACGGGCAGATAGGAGACCATCGCCCGGGTCGAGCCGGACGCACCCTGCATCCCGGCCCAGACCGCCGAGGTCAGCGGGTCGCTTACCCCGGTCGCGCTGGTCAGCAGGCACGCTCGGGTGTTGGCGTACTGCCTGACCCGGTCGGCGCCAGGTGCGGACGGACTCGACGGCCAAGCCAGCCAGGCCACCACGACCGCGGCGACGGAAAGGCAGGCGATGGCGGCCACGGCAAACAGCCGGGTATTACGTTTCATGGCACGGGCCTCCTCCACTGCGAGGCCAGTTTGAGACCGGTATCGTGTCGAACGTAAGAACACCGACCAAACCCGGACCAAAACCCGACCAATCGCTGCTCACGGCCGTAGGGATTCCTGGAAATTTCTGCCATGCATGTCTCGGATGCGACCGAGCCCGGGAGGCAAAAGCTCGGCGATGCGCTGCGCAGCTTGCGCCGGAGCCGGGGACTCGCTCAGCGTGATCTGTTGCGGCCGCTTCATCTCGGCTCGCACAGCGCGATCGTGGACTATGAGGCCGGTCGGCGGATTCCGCCTGCGACAGTGATTTCCGCCTATGAGCAGTTCTTCGGGCTGGACGGCGGCACCCTGCGGCTGCTCAGGGATGAGGCGCTCGCCGAGCGGGCGGCGGCGCAGGAGAAGGTCAGGGTCGCGGGGACGAGCGCGGGGACTGGCGTGGGGGCTGGCGCGGGGACTGCGCCTCGGGTCGTCGTGCCGCGGCAGCTGCCGGCCGCGCCGGAGATCTTCACCGGGCGCGGCGCCGAACTGGCCAAGCTCGACCGGCTGCTGCGGGACCGCGAGACCAGCACGCCCGTCGTCATCAGCGCGGTCAGCGGAATGGGCGGCATCGGCAAGACGGCACTGGCGGTGCACTGGGCGCACCAGGCCAGGGACAACTTCCGCGACGGCGAGCTCTACATCGACATGCAGGGCTACCACCCCACCGGCCTGCCGGTCGCGCCGGAGGCCGCGCTCAGCCAGTTCCTGATCTCGCTCGGCGTCGCGACCGGCCGAATCCCGGTCGCGCTCGGCGAGCAGGTCGGGCTGTTCCGCACGCTGATGGCCGGACGGCGGATGCTCGTGCTCCTCGACAACGTGCGCGATGTCGACCAGGTGCGGCCGCTGCTACCGGGTTCGCCCGAGTGCCGGGTGCTGATCACCAGCCGGTCGCGGCTGCCGGGGCTCGCGGTCCGGGAAGGGGCGCAGCGGATCGCGCTCGACATGCTCGAGCTGCGGGATGCGGTCCGGTTGCTGCGCCGGATGATCGGGACCAGGGCCTCAGAACAGCCCGGCGCGACGGCCGCGCTCGCCGGCCTGTGCGGCCTGCATCCGCTCGCGCTGCGGATCGCCGCCGAGCGCGTGGTGCTCGATGACTGGGCCGTCGCCGATGCGGTGGAACAGCTCAGCCGCTCGGGCGACCGGCTGGCCGGCCTGGCGGTTCCCGATGACGATGCGGCCGTGATCCGGAACGTGTTCGCCTGGTCCTACCAGGGGCTGGCCGAACCGGAACGCCGGCTATTCCGGCTGTTCGGGCTGCACGACGGTCCTGATATCACGGCGACAGCCGCTGCGGCGCTTTCTGGACTGGCGGAAGCGGAGTGCGGCGCCCGGCTTGGGGCGCTGGTCGACGCGCACCTGGTCGACGCGTCGCTGGTCCCCGATGGCGAACCGGGGCGGTACCGGCTGCATGACCTGCTGCAGCTGTTCGCCCACGAGTGCGTGCTGGCCGAGGATACGGCGGCCGAGCGGGACCGGGCCCGGCTCCGGCTGGCCGCCTGGTACCTGCGGAGCGCGGTCGCGGCCAGGACCGCGCTCGATCCGAACCTGCCGCCGCTGGCCTTTGAGCCAGGGAAGGCCGCCGAGCCAGGGAAGGCCGCCGAGCCAGGGAAGGCCGCCGAGCTGAGCGTGCCTCCGGTCGCGTTTGAGACCGAGGAGG
>Ga0134128_10005585_pt1 | contig 15235 bp, 16 predicted proteins | sample KB31754_FD_96462 | JGI IMG/M metagenome (GOLD analysis project Ga0134128, IMG submission 96462) | Terrestrial soil microbial communities with excess Nitrogen fertilizer from Kellogg Biological Station, Michigan, USA - KB3-175-4 | ecosystem: Environmental > Terrestrial > Soil > Unclassified ... | reverse complement strand
CGTCGAATCCCTGACCCGCCAACTCGACGCCGTCCAGCTGATGAGCACGGTGCTGCGCGCCCAGCGCCACGAGTTCGCCAACCGACTGCACCTGCTCAATGGCCTGCTACACAGTGGCCACGTCGACGAGGCCGCGCAGTACGTCGAGGAGTTGTTGGGGTCGGGCCCGCTCGGATCGGCCCTGCCTGGGATCGACACCATCCGCGACGCGTTCCTGCAGGCCTTCCTGGCCGCCAAGGCTGCCTCTGCGCGCGAAGCGGGGGTGACGCTGACGATCGGCGAGAACACCTGGGTGCCAGGTCGACTCGCGCTGCCCGTCGACGTGACGACCGTGCTGGGCAATTTGCTGGACAACGCCATCTACGCGGCCCGCACAGGCACGCACGAAACCAAGGTGGTGGAAGTCGAACTGCTGCAAGATGGTCCGACGCTGCACATCACGGTGGCCGATACCGGGGACGGGGTTTCGCCCGACTTCGTCGAGCACGTGTTCACCGAAGGCAAGTCGACGAAGCCGGACTCCGGGATACCGGGCGGCCGCGGCATCGGAATGGCCCTGTCTCGACAGATCACCCGGGCGTTGAACGGTGACGTCCGGCTGTCGAGTCCGGGCAATCCGGGCGCGGAGCTGTGCGGCGCAGAGTTCATCGCCCGACTGCCGGGCGTGATGGTGGAGGAGGAAGCCCAATGGGTGGCACAGAACTGACCGTGCTCGTGGTCGATGACGACTTCCGGGTCGCCAACATGCACTCGGGTATCGTCAACGCGCTACCGGGCTTCACGGTGACAACCACAGCCACGACGCTCGCCGCAGCGCGCAAGGCGGACCCCGTCGACCTGGCCCTGGTGGACGTCTATCTGCCCGATGGGTCGGGAATCGACTTTGTCCGCGAATTGCAGTGCGACAGCATGGTTTTGAGTGCAGCGACGGACGCACCGACGATCCGGGCCGCAGTGGCGGCGGGAGCCTTGAGCTACGTCGTGAAGCCGTTCGCCCCCGCAGATCTCGCGGCGCGGCTGTCAGGGTATGCGCGCTACCGCAAGATCCTGGCCGGAACCAATCTCGGCGGCAACGAGGTGGATGCGGCGCTGGACGCGCTCCGTCCCCGAATCGCCCCTGCGCAGTCCCCCACCGCCGTGGCCTCCCCCACGAAGCAGCTTGTGCTGCAGGCGCTTCGCGCGTCGGGCCAGCCGATGTCGTCGGCTGAGCTATCCGCGGAGGTCGGAGTGTCGCGGGCCACCGCGCAACGGTATCTGTCGACGCTGGCCAATTCCGGCGAGGTGAAGATCCAGCTTCGCTACGGCACGACCGGTCGGCCCGAACAGGAGTTCGTGGCCGTCGAAAAGCCCCCCAACCGCCCCCCGCGCTGAGCTTCAGCAATGCAGCGATGTCGACAAACTCGACGCTGTCGCGCCCTTCGAACGCGATCGGGATGCCGTGCTCCGCGAGGCAGCGCGCATCGAGCACGACCTCCGCGGCCCCGTCATTGCGCGGGTTCCCGCGCAAAACATCCCGCCGCAACGAAATTGAAGAGCCTTTAAAGACGCCTTCAATACACGGTCGATCAAAGTTTTTGCACCATTTTTTCGGAGCGGATCCCGGCGGTTTGCTACGGTGCGCACAAAGAAAGGAAGTGTTGATGAACGCAGTGCCTATTCCGTCGCAGCGGCAGCGTTGGCGATTGGCTTAATCGCTTCGGCTTGCGGCAGTTCGCCCAGCTCCGGCAGCACGACCAGTGCGGCAACAAGCGCCGCCTCGAACACCACCGCAGCAGCGACCACGACCGCGCAGGCAACGGCGGCGACCACTCCCAGCGACAGTGCTCAACTGCCATCGCTGATACCGACACCTGCGAACAGTCAGACAACCAAGGGGCCTGACAACATCCCCGACAACGGCATCCACATGCACTTCCAGGTCAACGGGTCGCCGAACGATGTGATGGACGCCTACAAGACCGCGCTCGAAGGCAAGGGCTGGTCTGTGACCACCATCGTGACCTCGGGCGGTGGAGGAGGCGGCGGCGGCGCTACGTACACCGGAACGAACGGCGACGCCTACGGCGTGTTTGACGGAGGAGGGTTCAATACGACGACCTACATCGACGTCTGCACGTGGCCGTCAAAGCCGTCGAACCCCAATTGCAGCCGCGGCGATCGATGACCGCGAAGGCAAGAGCCATTGCTCTTGCCAATACCTGGCGTTCGTTCGGGCGACATTTATGGACCAAGTTCGCTGACCAATTCCTCGGGGCCTAACCTACTATTTCCTGTGAACCAGGCGTCAGAAGTCTTAGCGCCAGTAACCCTCATGGGCCTGTGCAGCTTCCGCTTCTAGGAGTGGACCGATGACCGTGATCGGGCGCTGGCCGTTCAAGAGGATGTCGCGACAGGGCAGTGCAAACGAGGTGTGCTCCGGGTCGTCGCCGGTGAATTCGAAGAGTCGACGGTTCGACATGCCGTAGACGACCCTGCCGATTCCGGTCCAATAAGCAGCACCCGCGCACATCACACACGGCTCGGTACTCGCGTACAAAGTCGCGTCATTCATCTCGTCGGTCCCAAGCACGCGCCATGCACCGGCGCTGGCGACGAGCTCTGCATGCTGTGTCGGGTCACCATCGCCTTGGGCCGTCGTGTTGCCTCGTTCGACGATCACCTTGCCGTCGGCATCGGCGACCAGGGCGCCATACGGAGCGCTTCCGCCGTGCCGCGCCTCATCGGCCAACACGAAGGTTCGCCGAAGCAGCGCGAGGTCGGGCACATCATTCGGTTGGCTCACCGCGAGCCGGTATGGCACCGACGAGGGGCGATCCGACCACTCCGACAAGAGCCCCAGCGGCGAGCAGAACCTGACGCCTCTGCAGCTCCTGGATGGTCGACCATGCTATCCGTCGCGGCCTCTGTAATGCGGTTCTTCAAGGCGCGACAGCCGAGAGCGACGGTCCGTGCTGGCACCGCACGTGGGTACAGACGGGTGCCTGCGACGACAGCAACGCTCGGCACTCGACGAAACTCCAATTGGAACTCCATCTTTGGCCGTGCCGCGGCCGACCAGCTACCACGACAAGAATTCGCCAAGAACATGCCAAGGATCCGTCGAGCGGCCCGCTTTACGTTCGCGTCGTCAACACCACAGCGGTCCACCGGGACCGCCGGACCAATGGAGAACACAACATGAACACCAGCCACAACTTCAAGAAAATGATTGTCGGGGCGCTGCTTTCGGGCGGCGTCGCGCTGGCCGGCTTTGGGCTGACCGCGGGCACCGCCCAGGCCGCCCCGGACCGGCCAGGCCCGACGATCGACCACTCGGACTTCGGTGTGCCCGTTGTCGAGTGCGTCCGGTGCGGCGGCCACGGCCTTCCCGGCGGATTGGACATCAACCCCGGCGTCAACCCGGCTGGCAAGCTCCCCTCCGCCGTCCAAGGGATCAGCTAGCGGATAACGTTCGACCCGCCACCACGGAGTGGGTGGCGGGCCGAAACGTGCGACGGTCGAGTGCTGCGAACTGCCCAACTTACGAAACATTCACGCGCACAGGCGATGAGCACCATTCGCCTTCCGCAGCGCGTCATTTGATGACGCGCCCCGCCCGAGAACCGGTGAGCGAAAGCGCAAGGACACCGACGGCGTTACTGGAGATTGATTTGCCGCTGACTCATCGCCTCATACGCCCGGGGATCATCGCGCGTGAGATCGAAGATCAGAGCGTCGAGCAGTACCGGAGATGCTTGTTCGAACAGCGATTCAAACACGTGCGCGCTCTCGTTTGTTGTTCAACGGGATTGCGTGGCTAGTCGACATGACGCGGTGTTTCGTTTCGGGTCGTTGCCGACGGTCGACGGCGGGGTGGGTTGAACACGGGCTAAGTCGTCCACTCCGCCCCACACCCGAAGACCTCGACATCTTCGAGCGTATGCGGCGACGCGTCCTGTGTTGAACGGACTAAATGTGTGCGACGATCGCCGCGATGGCCGTCCAGATAACCAGAACCCAGATCGCGACCGCGATCGCCGCGGAGATCAGCGACATCGTGTCTAGTTTCCCCTTCATGAACGCCTCCTCGGTAGGGCTCGTGGCCCGGCAATCTGAACGTGTGTCTTCGAAGAACAGCCCGCGATGTCTACAGCTCAAACGTCCACGCAGTAGTGAACCCTAGACGTCGGCAACCGACCAGCAGATATCCGCCCGTACACCGTCGTCGCGCCGACGTTGTTGTGCGGGACAACGACGGCTCGGCCATCGAGGCGATTAAATACCAACGACAGAATCGTTAGCGATGCGCTTGCAGACGGAGGCGCCCATGCCCAATCTCGTTGCAACCGCTTCCCAGGGCTCCGACCGCGGCCGCGACTTCTGGAACGATTTCACATGATCCCTCTCTCCGATGGCATCCCATCGAGGCGGTTCCCGGTCGTCAACATCGCACTGATCGCGGCGAACTTCGCTGTCTTCCTGTTCTTCGAGTTGCCCAACGGGGAAGCGGCGGTCAACCAGGCGTCGTTCTATCCCTGTGACGTCGACAACGCCTGTCACAGCGCTTTGCCTTGGGGCGTCGCCTGGATCACGGCCATGTTCATGCATGCCGGCTGGGACCACATCCTCGGCAACATGCTTTTCCTGGCGATCTTCGGCAATAACGTCGAGGATGCGTTCGGGCGACTCGGCTATCTGGTGTTCTACTTCGCCGGCGGATTCGCGGCCATGATGCTGCAAACCGGGATGACCCTGCTCTTCGGCACGGCGGGCGACGCTCAGATACCCAACCTGGGCGCCAGCGGCGCGATCGCTGCTGTGCTGGGCGCTTACATCGTGCTCTATCCCAATTCACGCATCCGCACGCTCCTGCTGTGGTTCCCCATCAGCATCCCGGCGTGGATCTATCTCGGTGGCTGGTTCCTCTACCAGTTCTTCGAGGGCAACTACGCGTTGGTCCACCCCGCGAACGACGGTGGCAGTGGGGTCGCGTTCTTCGCGCACGTCGGTGGGTTCGTCTTCGGCGCGATCGTGGCGAGAATTCTTCTCGCCGCAGGCCGAATCACGCCGACGGAGACGCAACGGGCCGCCTACAGATGATGTCTGGTCGTCGGCGCTGGCCGATACTGCAGCGTTGACTTTGGAGCCCGACCCCCCAGCGCCGACCGCCAATCTCATTCGCGCACCAGTCACCCGCACCTAAAGCCAACTATCAATGGGCGGCGGACCTCGTCGCGGCACTCGTAGGCCAGGTACAAGTCGGGTCGCCGCGTCGCGGAATCCAAACGGAACATTCTTGGTTACCACCACCAACTCGACAGAAAGCCAGCCAATGACCAGCCCAGAACAGCCCACGGCGACGACGCCACCGCACACTGACGCCGAGGCCGTCAAGGCAGTGGTGAGGCTCAACACGGAACAAGTTCAGGGCCAGGGTGACTTCGCCCTGTTCGACGAATTGTTCGCCGACGATTTCGTCGACCACACCCCCCAGCCGGGCACTACGCCCGACAAAGCCGGCGTTCGCGTCCTCTACAACCGGCTGCGACAAGCGTTTCCCGATTTTCGACCCGAGATCCATTGGCAAACGGTCGATGCCGACATCGTCACCACGTTCAAGACCTACCACGGTACCCACCTAGGCGACTTTCTCGGCATCGCTCCCACGGGCAAGGCGGTTCATTTCGAAACGGTCGACGCCATGCGTGTTCGCGATGGAAAGATCACCGACCACTGGGGCGTAGCGAATTTGTACTCCGCGCTACAACAACTTGGACAACTACCGCCCACCTGACAGCCGCTTAATGGACAGCGCTGATCGGATGAACCGTCCGGCGATGTGCGGGTCTGCGTCATCTCGCCGGGAATCACCGAATCCGAACTCGCGGAATCGATCTCAGATGAACAGGCCCGCGACGCCATGCAGGGATACCGCGCATTCGCGATCGCACAGCCGCCCGAGGTCGACGTCAACGAGATGATCGTGCGACCTGCCGCCAGCACGCACTAACCAGGGGGCAGCCGTTACAACCTGAGTCTTAGGACAGGATCTGTCCGCTATAAGCGGCAGGTTGGAGGCATGACCACTACAGAACCCATCACGGCATTTCGCATGGCGATTCCGGACGCGCAGCTCGACGATCTGCACGACCGGCTGCGCCGCACGCGCTTCCCCGCGCCGTTGCCCGGCGACGGGTGGGATACCGGCGTTCCGGTGTCCTACTTGAAAGAACTCGTCACATACTGGGACCGCGCGTATGACTGGCGGGCGGCCGAAACCGAACTGAACCAGCTGCCCCAATTCACGACCGAGATCGACGGTACGACCATCCACTTCCTGCACTTGCGTTCACCCGAGCCTGACGCGCTGCCACTCATACTCACCCATGGGTGGCCGGGCTCATTTGTGGAGTTCCTCGACGTACTCGGGCCACTGACTGACCCGCGAAGCCATGGTGGGGACCCCGCCGACGCGTTTGACCTAGTCATTCCCAGCCTGCCCGGCTTCGGATTCTCTGGCCCGGTACCCGACGCGGGTTGGGATGTCGACCGGATTGCGCGAGCCTGGCTCGAGCTGACGAGTCGGTTGGGCTACGACCGGTTTGGGGTGCAAGGGGGCGACATCGGTGCCAGCGTGTCGCCCGCGGCCGGGCGCGCAGCACCGGAGCGGGTCATTGGGGTGCACGTCAACGGCAGCATCGGCATGCCGGCCGGCGAGCTTAGCGAGGATGAACTCGCGTCGATGACCCATCTTGAACGCGACCGGGCGGAACGTGTCCAGAAGTTCATGCAGGACGAGTTCGGTTACATCGCGATTCAATCCACGCGACCGCAGACGATCGGCGCGGCGCTGGTTGACTCACCTGTCGGCCAGCTCGCCTGGATCGTGGACAAATTCCGCGCCTGGACACACCCGCTGGACAGCCTGCCGGATGCGATCGTCGATCGCGATCGGCTGCTGACCAACGTCATGATCTATTGGCTCACCGCCTCCGCTGGGTCGGCGGCCTATGTCGGTTATGCCCAGGCCTCGTGGGGGCCACCCGCTCAATTCTCGGGCGTGCCGACCGGCGCCATCATGTTCGCTCACGACGTTGGTATCCGTCGCCTCGCCGAACAGACCAACAACATCACCACCTGGACCGATATCCCCACTCGGGGAGGACATTTCGCCGCTCTCGAAGAGCCGCAGCTGCTCACCGACCACATCCGCGCCTTCTTTCGCGATCTGCGATAAGCCCCAACCCGTTTCCCTACACCAGATCGCATAGCGGCCAAACGCACTCGGTGACAAATCTGTTCACCAACTGCTGTAAACGTCCATGTCGCCGCGGCTGTGTGCGTCCTAGTCACCACCGCGGTGCGAATGTGCGCGGTGCGGTTCGGCTGGTCACTTCCCGAGCAACGTTCGTGGACAGTGAGTCAACGAGGAAGTTGGAGGTGACTCGCCGGCACGACGTGGTCGACGAGGTCACCATCCCAGGTTTACCCGGCACAATGCCTGAGGTGCCGTTGTGGTGTCCGGTCCCGTATCGTACCGTCAACCTAGTTGATACGCGGGCCGTCCATCACCGAGATCTTCTACCGTCCGGACGTCGCCGCTCGTCGAAAGGGTCACGGATGCCGCGGTTTTCGATCGGAAGCCGATTGTTGCGGCGGTGGATGCTTCTGGTGGCGGTGTTCGTCAACGTCTCCGCTCAGGGCAATTCCGACTCGATCGGCTGCCGGATCAAGATCGATGACGTCCTCAAGGACACGCGAACGGCCAACACCCTGAACGCCTTCACCTACTGCCTGGACAAGTCCGGATGAGCACCCATCAGGCCGAACGCCAGTCGAGGACAGACCGGGTCGCGGACGCGATCCGGCGTTTCTCGCCGCTGATCGCATTCTTCTGGCTGGGCCTGGCGGTGCTCACGAACGTTTTCGTGCCGCAGTTGGAGACGGTTGCCCAAGCGCACAACGTCTCGCTGAGTCCGCAAGATGCGCCGTCGCTGCAGGCCAGTAAACGGATCGGCAAGGTGTTTCACGAGTTCGACTCCGACAGTGCGGCGATGATCGTGCTGGAGGGCGACCAGCCCCTCGGTGCCGACGCGCACCATTACTACGACGGCTTGATAAAGAAGCTCTCCCGGGACACCAAGCACGTGGAGCACGTTCAGGATTTCTGGGGTGATCCGCTGACGGCGGCCGGCTCGCAGAGCACCGACGGCAAGGCGGCGTTGGTGCAGGTGTATCTGGCCGGTAATCAGGGCGAGTCGCTATCCAATGAGTCCGTCGATTCCATTCGCAACATCGTCGACCAGACGCCGCCGCCGCCCGGGGTGAAGGCCTATGTCACCGGCGCCGCACCGCTGGTCACCGATCAGTTCGAGGTGGGCCGCAAGGGCACCCTCAAGACCACCCTGATCACCATCGGGGTGATCATGGTGATGCTGTTCTCGCTCTACCGCCGGTTCACCACGGTGCTTCTCGTGATCTTCACGGTGATGATCGAGTTGACCGCGTCGCGCGGGGTCGTCGCCCTGCTGGCGAACGCCGGAATCATCGGACTGTCGACGTATTCGACGAACCTACTCACCTTGCTGGTCATCGCCGCCGGGACGGACTACGCGATCTTCATCCTGGGCCGCTACCACGAAGCACGCCACGCCGGGCAGGATCGGGTATCAGCGTTCGGGACGATGTACCGGGGGACCTCGCACATCATCCTGGGTTCGGGCCTGACGATTGCCGGCGCCGTGTTCTGTCTGACCTTCTGCCGGCTCCCGTATTTCCAGAGCCTGGGCATTCCCGCTGCGATTGGGGTCCTCGTCGCGCTGCTGGCCGCGCTGACCCTGGCGCCGGCGGTGCTGAGCATCGGCCGCCATTTCGGTCTGTTCGAGCCGGCCCGCGCGATGCGCACCCGGGGCTGGCGGCGCATCGGGACAGCCGTCGTGCGTTGGCCCGGCCCCATCCTGGTGGTGACTATCGCCGTGGCTCTCATCGGTCTGCTCGCCCTGCCGGGGTACACGACCAGTTACGACGCCCGCCCCTATCTGCCTGCCAGCGCCCCGGCCAACGTCGGCTACGCGGCGGCCGAGCGCCACTTCTCCCAGGCCCGGCTCAATCCCGAATTGCTGATGATCGAGGCCGACCACGACCTGCGCAATTCCACGGACATGATCCTGTTGGAGCGGGTAGCCAAGGCCGTCTTCCACACCGACGGCATCGCGCAGGTGCAGTCGATCACGCGACCGTTGGGCACGCCACTGGATCACACGTCGATCCCGTTCCAGATCAGCGCGGGCAGTTCGGCGCAGATCAACAACCTGCCCTATCAGCAGGCCCGCGCCGCCGATCTGCTCAAACAGGTCAAGGTGATCAACGACTCCATCGACGTTCTGCGCCAGCAGTATGCGCTGCAACAACAGTCAAGCGCCGTCACCGACGAGCAGACCGAGGCGTTCAAGCAGACGGTCGCCACGGCGCAGGACCTGCGCGACAAGATCGCCAACTTCGACGACTTCTTCCGGCCGCTGCGTAACTACTTCTATTGGGAGCCACACTGTTTCGACATCCCGGCGTGCTGGGCGTTGAGGTCCCTCTTCGACGCGCTGGACGGCATCGACGCGCTGACCGACCAGTTGAGCAACGTCTCGGCGAGCCTCACCAAGCTGGATGAGCTGCAGCCGAAACTGCTGGCGCTGATCCCCCCGCAGCTCGCCAATCAGCAGACCAACCGCGACCTGACGATGACGAACTACGCCACCACCTCGGGCATCGACGACCAGACGGCAGCGGCACTGCAGAACGCCACCGCCCTGGGCCAGGCATACGACGCGTCGAAAACCGATGACTCCTTCTATCTACCACCGGAGGCGTTCACCAACCCCGAGTTCCTCCGCGGCCTGAAGCTGTTCCTCTCGCCCGACGGTCACGCCGCACGCATGATCATCACCCACGACGTCGATCCTGCTACCCCCGAAGGCATTTCGCACATCGACGCGATCAGACACGCCGCGCAGGAGGCCATCAAGGGCACGCCATTAGCGGGATCCAGGATCTACATCGCCGGGACTGCAGCGACCTACAAGGACATCCGCGACGGCGCCAAGTACGACCTGGTGATCGCCGGAATCGCCGCACTGAGCCTGATTCTGCTCATCATGTTGTTCATCACCCGAAGCCTGGTGGCCGCATTCGTCATCGTGGGCACCGTGGCGTTGTCGTTGGGCGCCTCTTTCGGGCTTTCGGTGCTGATCTGGCAGGACATCTTCGGTGTCGAGTTGTTCTGGATCGTGCTGGCGCTGGCCGTCATCCTGCTGTTGGCCGTGGGGTCGGACTACAACCTGTTGCTGATCTCGCGGTTCAAGGAAGAGATCGGCGCCGGCTTGAAGACGGGCATCATTCGTGCGATGGCCGGCTCCGGCGCGGTGGTGACCGCCGCCGGTCTGGTGTTCGCGGCCACCATGGCCTCATTCATGTTCTCCGATTTGCGGATTCTCGGTCAGATCGGGACCACGATCGCCCTTGGTCTGCTGTTCGACACACTGATCGTGCGTTCGTTCATGACGCCGTCCATCGCAGCCCTGATCGGGCGCTGGTTCTGGTGGCCGGAAAAGGTTCGCACCCGCCCCGCCCGCAGAATGCTTCAGGCACGCCAAGCAGATCGTCAACTGCCTCTGTGGGAAGACGGGGACCCGGCGCACACTTCCGAATCACCGGCACGCTAAGCGGTGGAGAGCTCCCCGGATGACTCGGGCACCGACAAGGGAGCGTTCTGCAGACGCCCCTTCAACCGTGCGACCCTGCGCAGCTGCGCGACGATGTTCATGGAGGTCAACATGGGGATGCCCCCGATGAACGTTCGAAAGGAGGGGTTGCCGCCATCTTCGTGGAGCATGAAGAGACAGCCAACGACGTAAAAGAACCCCATAGTGAAGAGGACGGCGGGCATCGCGTACGCGAGCGGTGATCGAGCGTCAGAAATTAGTTCGCCCGCATAATCTACTTCTTCCTGCGACATCGATTCGCGCTTGCGCAGTTTGGCGAGAACCGCTTTATGGGCACCAACTTCTTCGCCCAGCGCAGCGGGTGTGCGATCCTCCATCCGCCTTACGAACACGAGTACGCAAGCGGCGAAGAAAAATGCCATCACCGCAGCAAATATCGTGAGACAACCCCAGAGGCCGAGATCCACCTGCCGCTCCCTGCTCCCCCGTCGAACGCCTCTGAAAACGCTATCGCAACCACGTGGTTCTCTTGGTAGCAGTGAAGCGAGTTCTCAGGCAACCGACTGGTCGTGCCCCAATGTCCCTCTGACAACTCACGACCGCTACTGCTGGAGCGACTCCTGCTTGGGATTGCCAGACCGGTCAGCGTCAGCGCGTGGTCGGCGGCGTCGGCTTGTCAGGAGCTCGACCGGCTGGCTGGCCGATAAACGGCCTAGGCTCCGGAAGCGGCCGGAAAGGCTGGCGACGTTGCCGACCTCAAGACCGACGCCGCCGAACTGCGGTCAAGAAAGCGTCCCTCGAGGACCAGTTCGCCGAGGTCAAAGACCTCCTGATTTGGGCCCTGGGCGAGTAGGACCGGCCGCGCGCGGGCGCCTCCCCGATGCCGGCCGGCGGGGCAGTCGCCGGCGCGACATCGTCACCCTGTCGCGGCTAGATGCAGCGCCGCGGGTGGATGAGGTTGAACAGAGGACCGCGGCACGGTCCTCGCCAGCTCGCAGGCGGGGCGTAGCCCGGGGGTGGGGCCCAGCCAACCGGCGGCATCCAGTCGACCGGCGGAGCCCACCCCATCGGCGGAGCCCAGCCCGGTGCGGGGTAGCCGTTGTTCCACCCCGAGCCCCACTCGGGGTGATACCAGTCGGTCCTCCAGCCCCAGTCCTGGGCCCAGCCCGCTCCCCCGGCCGCCAACCCGGCCTCGATCGGGCGCTGCTGGGCGGCAGGCCCGGCGGCGGAAGCGGCCGCCGGAAACGCCAGCGCCGCGGCCACCCCGGCCGTGCCCGCAACCATCGCGAGCGCACGCAGCGACGTCCGCAGCCCGGTCGTGTCGTCCCGCCGATCGCCGGTCGTGCTGACCGGTCGGCGATCACCACGTGTGTTCATGGCTTCTCCAATCTCACCGACCCCGGCCGGTCCGAGATCGTGTAAGACAGTATTACAAGATAAGTGTATTAGATCAAGTAAGTATTCTCAGATTACCTGATCACTGCCTGCTTACTCATGCTCGTGACATAGTCTGGTGTACTCTTGCAATACATCTCTGGGCGGAACTGGCCGGCCGTGCGCGGCGGGCCGGGAACGCCAGACTCGGAAGTGGACGGATGGCGGCACAAAAGGGCAAGACGCTGCAGCTGCGGGTGAACGCCGACTACGCGCGGCGGTTCGCGGCGGTGGCCAAGGCCCGGGGCCTGACGGAGTCCGGTCTGCTGAAGGTGGGCGCCGATAAGGTTCTCGCCGAGGCCGAGGGTGATATCGACGCTCTCAAGGCGCAGGTGCGGGAGCAATATGAGGCCGCCAAGCGGCAAGCGCTGGCCGAACTGGACGCACTGGTGCCCCGGCCGGCCGCCCAGGACTCCTCGGCCGGCGGAGCCGGTGCCGATCAGCCTGCCGGTTCGGGCGGCTGACCCGTCACCGGCAGCGCCAGCGGGCCTGGCTCAGCAGTCCTTGTCGCGCAGCACATACACCGGGTAGGTGGTGGTGGCCGCGCTGGCGTTGTCGCTGGTCGTCACCAATATCTGCACCGGTTTAGCGGTGTAGCCGCACCAGTAGCCCACCGTGGTCCGATCCGGTGGGGCGCTCAGCACGAACTGGTAGATCGTCGGCGACCCGCCCGTGTCGATGGTGTGGACCGGAATGAAGTCGCCGGCGTCCAGGTGCGACTCGGGGGCGACCGGATGATCGGCGTCGGCCATCAGATGGGAATCGGTGACCACGGTCGGGGCGGTCCCGTACACCGACAGCGACAGCTGGTCAGGCGGCAGGTGCGGGTCGCGGATCGACAGCCACAGCTGAAAGACCATCCGGCCGTTGATCCGCAACACCGGAGCACTGACCTGGGGGAGCACCCCCGGCACGGTCTGTGCGCCCCGGGCCGGGCTCGGACCGTCGGCCAGGGCGAACAGCTGCACCTTCGTGTTCGGCAGCCGCTGGGCCAGCGACACGGTGGTCGGGGCGCCGGGCGGAAGCGGAATGGGGTCGGCCGGCGCTTGCCCGGCTGCGGTGCCGGTGCGGCCGCCCGGCAGGAATGCGTACGGGATGGTCGGAATCATCCACTGCAGCAGCCCGAGCACCGCCACCGTGGCCAGGGCGGTAATGCCGATCGGCCGCCACGGGATCGATCGCGGTCTGGACCGATCCGCGGGTGCCGGCATGGTCTCGGGCGGCGGCGCCGCAAGCTGCTCGTCGGCCTCCCGGAACTGGCGGAGGCAGTTCACCACCGAAGTGATCGCGGCGCGCGGGGGATAATCGGGATCGGCGACGATCTCGTCGACCAGGTCGAGGAAATGGTCCCGAACATCGGGCTGGGACCACACCGGCAAGATGACGTCCTGGAAGGCCTCGGTGACCGCCATCGCCAGGCTGAACGCCGCGCCGGCGAGGTAACCGCGGTAGGCGACGGTGCCAAGCGGCGGCCCCGGGTCGGGCATCCGCCCCGGAAAGACGGCGCCGGCGTCCTGGATCAGCATCACCGCGGCACACCCACCCAGCTGATAGCCGAACTTGTCCACCGGGTGGGTCCGGGCCTTGGCCTGCAGGTAGGCGGCATCCATCGCCTCGGCCAGGGCCTGCCCGTTCACCATGGCGTCGTACTCGCCCGGCGCCGCCGCGCCGCGCAACGCCTTGGTCGCCACCAGCAGCAGCAGGCTGCGCTGCAGCGCGTCATACGTGTCGCCCCCGGCGTCATGCCCACTCGTGGACCCCACGGCGCCATCGTAAGGGCCAAACGTGGGACCCCCGACCTGAGCGCCGGCACGCCATCGGCCGGGCGAGCCGGGCCGCCCGCCCGCGGTGTAATGATGTAGTTACGTCTTACGATAAGACGACGGAGAGTGGTGCCCGCAGGACCGATAGGCAGGAGCGCGAGCGACGATGAGCACGGGCGGAGTCCGACGCCGGCGCACAGCCGCCGGGCTGCTGCTCGGCATCGCCGTGGCCGGCCTGGCCTGCTCGCCGGTGGCGTCGGCCTCGCCCGGCCAAATCGTCGACATGGCCGAGCAGTGCCGCGAGCAGTACCCCCGCGATGCCCAGTTCCTGCCCGCGGAGGCCTATCTGGTGGCACCCCGCGACGCCTTCTCCTGGCGGTGCAAGCGCGTGTCCATCTCGCCAAAAGGTGGAATCGTCGGCGATCTGGCGGTTGACCCCAACGCCTACTGCAGCCGCATCAACGCCGGACCTGCCGTCATCAGCATCACCCACCCACCCAACTGGGAATGCACCGGCTAAGCCCCGCGCATCGTTCGGCGCGAGTACACGCTCGGGGCCTCCGGCATCGTTCCTCGGGGAACTTGAGGTCCACCCCGTTGGCCATGCGGAGTGAAACTGCCGGTCGACAAGATGATCATCACTGGCAGCTCGGTCCACCACGCCGACCGGCATTACTAGCCCGGGGCTGACGCGGACAATAGTTAGGTCTGTGTGAACGAAGGCGTGACTGCCGATCACCTATGCGACCCGGCGACGCGGTGCGGGGTTGCTTCCGCGCCCAATGACCCGAAGTTCACCCGCCGTTTGTGCCCGATTCGCCCCGCGTTGCGGCCGTTCGGGCGGGCATGGGCCACGATCCAATGGTGCTCATGAAGCCTCTGACGCCCGCAGGAGAGATCCCGGACACCGGCGTTCCGCCGGAAATCGCCGTCGGCATGACCATCGCCGAACAGTACGAGTGGCATCAGGCCTATCTGCGCCGCCACCGGGTGTCACGGCGCACCTTCCTGCGAGGCTCGGCAGCGGCGGCGGCGGTCGCCGCACTGGGCGTCTCACCGTTCGGTCACCGCGCGTACGCCGAGGACGCCCCGTTGGCCGTGGCCAACCGCCGTGTCGGGTACGGCGCCGACGCCGCCAGCCAATTGCGCTTGGCCGCGCAGTTATCACGAAATCCCGGCCGCACCAAGGGTTTTCTCGACCATGGCCCCACCCCTGCGCTGGGGGCGAGCGCCGAGGCCGAAGTCCGAAATCTGGTCACCCAGGTCCCGGCCAGCGGCGGCGGTGTGCTGGCGGCCGAGCAGTTCTACGTCCACGTTCCCCTCGACGACCTGCCCGCCAGGATG
>Ga0134128_10005584_pt1 | contig 15235 bp, 12 predicted proteins | sample KB31754_FD_96462 | JGI IMG/M metagenome (GOLD analysis project Ga0134128, IMG submission 96462) | Terrestrial soil microbial communities with excess Nitrogen fertilizer from Kellogg Biological Station, Michigan, USA - KB3-175-4 | ecosystem: Environmental > Terrestrial > Soil > Unclassified ... | reverse complement strand
GAGCCCGCGGAGTTGAGCTGCGCGCGATAGTCGATGGAGGCTCGGCTCTCGTCCGAGCGAGGCACGAAGTCGAGCCCGCGCTTGGCGAGCTCGAGCTCCCGCCCGAGCACCTCGCGCACGAAGTTGCGGTTGCTCTCGTACGGGAACAGCTCGGGGAGTTGCTCGGGAAAGAGCTCTGCGGGATCGCGCTTCTCGTACCGCTTCATGCACTCGCAGGCGAGCCGGAAATGGCCGAGCTCGTAGTCGAGCATCCGCTCCCAGATCGCCTTGATGCGAGGGTTCGGCTCCTGCTGCGCGCACCCGTAGTAGAGATACGCCTCGTTCGCCTCGTGCAGCAGCCATTGCTCGATGAGGCTCTGCGTCGGATCGAGGAGCGACTCGTACTGGGTCACGTGCTGCTCCTCGATCGAGGCGATCTCGGCATAGGTCTGGCGCGCAATCGGGTCGGCGAACATCGGGCCGACGTTCATGTAGTAGTCGTGGGTCTGCTGCTCCCCGGCGGTGATGGTCATCGTGTGGAGCTTCGTCAGCGGCGCGGCCGTTCGTTTGTCCCAGGGCCGAGCGAGATCGTCGTGCGGCGCGCGGTGCTCGGCCGAGGTCGGCCGGCCGGGCAGAATATCCGTGTAGCACTGCAGGATGTTGTTCGGGTCCATCCCGGTCAAGCGATCCATCAGCGCCGAGTAGCGATAGAGATGATCGAAGTCCTCGAGCATCGCGAAGCGCAGCGCCTGGGCCACGTACGGATCGGGTTCCGTGCGCGCGAGCGCGGCAGTCACCTCGATCGCGACTTGCTCATAGCCGATCGTCGTCTCGAGAGGGGAGTGGTCCGCGCCGAGGAGCCAGTTGACCATCGTTTGCTGGTGTTGCTCGATGCGTCTTACGGCAGCGAGGGGCTCGCGCAGCTCCGCGGACATCCGCGCCGCATTGTGGCCGAAGCGCAGCGCTTCGGCCTCTATCCCGTTCATGAGAATGATGCGGACGCGCGTGAAGGCGTCATCGTCGAGCTTGCTGATCGGTTTGCCGACCAGCTCGCGCCACGTGAACCTCTGCCGCTCGAGCGGCGTTCCCTTTCCATCGAAGAGGCTGAGCGCCATCGTCGTTCTCCTTGGCAGTCGGGGCCGGACGCGGTGGATGCGACCGCAAAGCAAGAATCATGCGGCCCGATGGAATCGCCATGCGGCAGGGTGGAATCAATCTTGCGGCGAAGGCGACGCCCCGCTCGCGGAAGGCGTGCGATTGAAGCACAGGACACAAGGAGCTAAGGAAATGAGGATTGCCCAGGTTGCACCGCTCGTCGAGGCTGTTCCCCCGAAGCTTTATGGCGGGACCGAGCGGATCGTCTCTTATCTCACGGAGGAGCTCGTTCGCTCGGGTCACCAGGTGACGCTCTTCGCGAGCGGAGATTCCGAAACGAGCGCAGAGCTCGTCGCTTGCCGCGAGCGCGCCCTGCGCCTCGACGCGGGGGTGCTCGACCCGCTGCCGCATCTTCTGGTCATGCTGGCCGAAGTACACAGCCGCGCCGCCGAGTTCGACGTGCTGCATTTCCACGTCGATCTGCTGCACTTCCCGATCTTCCGCGATCTCGCCGCCCGCACGCTCACGACGCTGCACGGACGCGTCGACCTGCCGGACCTGCCGCCCCTCTACCAGCATTTTCCACAGTTCCCGCTCGTCTCCATCTCCGACGATCAGCGCCGTCCACTCGCCTCGGCCAACTGGATCGGCACCGTCTATCACGGACTGCCGCAGGACCTGCTCGACTTTACCGCCCGCCCGCGCGAGAACTATCTCGCGTTCCTCGGGCGAATGTCGCCTGAGAAGCGACCCGATCGGGCGATCGAGATCGCGCGGCGCACGGGCCTGCCGCTGCGGATTGCGGCGAAGGTGGACCACGCCGATCGCGAGTACTTCGAGCGCACCGTGGCGCCGCTTCTCGATCATCCGCTCGTCGAGTACATCGGGGAGATCGGGGAGACAGAGAAGAGCGCGTTCCTCGGCAACGCACGCGCGCTGCTCTTCCCGGTCGACTGGCCCGAGCCCTTCGGCCTCGTCATCATCGAGTCGATGGCCTGCGGTACTCCCGTCATCGCATTCCCCTGCGGCTCCGTGCCGGAGGTCATCGAGGACGGCGTCACGGGTTTTATCGTCGAGAGCGTCGAGGAAGCCGTCGGGGCCGTCGGGCGGCTCGATCGCTTGGACCGACGCACGATTCGTGCGAGCTTCGAGCGGGAGTTCTCGGCGGAGCGCATGGCACGCGACTACGAGGCGCTCTATGCGAAGATCGCGCGCGCAACGACACCGAAGCTGCGCGTGGCTTAGCCGTGGCATCGCAATCGTGGCAGCGCACCCCGACGACGAGGTGCTCGGCCTCGGCGGCCGCATCGCCGAGCTCGGCTCGCTCACGCTCGTGCACCTCACGGACGGTGCGCCACGCGACTTGCAGGACGCGCGGAATGCAGGGTTCGAGACGCGTGAGGCGTATGCCCGCGCACGGGCCATCGAGCTCGACCGCGCCCTGACCGTTGCCGGAGCGAGGGTCCAGCGCCGCGTCCCACTCGGCGTGGCCGACCAGGAGACGCTCTTCCAGCTCGAGACCATCGCACGCGAGCTGATTCCGGTCCTTGCGGACGTCGAGTGCGTGATCACCCATCCGTACGAGGGCGGCCATCCGGATCACGACGCGGCTGCGTTCGCGGTTGCCGCCGCCTGCGCTCGACTCGTGCGCTCCTTGGGCCAGGCGCCGCGGCGGCTGGAATTCCCGAGCTATCACGCCGTTGGCGAGACAGTATCGCGGGGTGTCTTCTGGGACGATCCCGCTCGCCCCGAGACCGCGTTCGAGCTCAATTCCACGCAGCGCGAGCGCAAGCGCGCCGCCCTCGCCGAGTTCGCCTCACAGCGCGCCGTGGTCGCGGAATTCCCGATCGCGATCGAGCGGGTGCGGAGCGCACCGGAGTATGACTTCACCTTCCCGCCGCCCCCCGGTGCAGCTCTCTATGACCGGCTCGACTGGGGAATCGAGAGCGGGGAGTGGCGCTGCGAGGCAGCGCGGGCGCTTGCCGCGCTCGAGCTCGGGTGACCGCGCTCACCGTGCTCAGTGTGGCTTTCCCGCTTGCGCCGGTCTCGCGCGATCCGGTGGGCGGTGCCGAGCAGATTCTCGCCGCGCTCGATGGCGCACTCGTCGAGCGCGGACACCGCTCGATCGTCATCGCGCGGGCTGGCTCCCGCACCGCCGGATCGCTCGTAGAGATTGCCGCGGAGCCCGGTCCGTTCGATCCCGCATGCCGCGCACGTGCTCAGGCCCGCGTGCGGGCCGCGATCGCGGAGGTGTGTGCTCGCGAGCCGGTGGATGTCGTCCATTTGCATGGTCTCGACTTCGCCGCCTATTTGCCGGCGGCCGGTCTGCCCGTGCTCGCGACGCTGCATCTGCCGGCCGCGTCCTATCCCACCGAGGCGCTGAATCCCGCGCGTCCCAATACGTGGCTCGTTCCGGTCTCCGCCGCGCAGGCGCGCGCCATTGCAAGCGCAGCGCTCCTGCCGGCGATCGACAACGGAGTCGAAGTGCCGCCGGCCCGGCCGCATGCGCGGCGCGGCTACGTACTCGCCCTGGGGCGCATCTGTCCCGAGAAGGCCTATGACGAGGCGCTCGATGCCGCAGCCCTCGCAGGCAGGCCGATGCTGCTCGCCGGACACGTGTTTGCGTATCCGGAGCACGAGCAATACTTCCGTGAGCGGATCGCTCCGCGACTCGATGCGCGGCGGCGCTGGATCGGACCCGTCTCGGGCGCACGCAAGCGCCGCCTGCTCGAGGGCGCCCGCTGCCTCCTCATACCGAGCCGCATCGAGGAGACCTCCTCGCTCGTCGCCATGGAGGCGCTCGCGGCAGGCACGCCACCGATCGGCTATCGAATCGGCGCGCTCCCGGAGGTCATCGAACATGGCGTCTCGGGATTCATCGTGGACGATGCGGCCGGGATGGCCTGCGCCATCGAGGCGGCCATGCTGATCGACCCCGAACGGTGTCGCCGCGCCGCACGCGAGCGCTTCGGCCTCGAGCGAATGATCGAGGCCTACCTCGGCCTATATCGCCGGCTCGCGCAATAGTGCGACGCACATCGCATCAAGGACGATGCGGGTGGGCCGATAAAGTGCTGCATGTCCCAGAGCTCCACGGCCCTCAGCGGATCGCCCCTGCGCCGACTGCGGGCACTTCTTACAGGTTGCCTCGACAGCCGGCGCCAGCTCGCCGCGTTCGGCCGCATGCTCCCCGTGATCGAGTTCGACATGCAGGGCAACGTCATCGGCGCGAACGAGAACTTTCGGAAAGCCTCCGGCTACTCGCGCGAGGAGCTGCGCAGCGCGCACCACCGGATGTTCGTCGATCCCGAATACTCGAAGACCGCGGCCTACCGGGAATTCTGGGAGAAGCTGCGGCGGGGTGAGGCGCAGTCGGCTCAGTACCAGCGGCGCGGCAAGGATGGCAAGCCGCTCTGGGTGCAGGCGACTTACTATCCGATCCGCGGCGCGTTCGGCCGGCCGTACAAGGTCGTCAAGCACACGGTGAACATCACCGAGCAGATGATGAAGCTCTCCGACGGTCTCGGGCAGCTCGCCGCGATCAGTAAGGCGCAAGCCGTCATCGAATACGAGCCCGACGGCACGATTCGTACGGCCAATGCAAACTTCCTCGCCATGACGGGCTATGCGTTGAGTGAGCTCACCGGGCGCCATCACGGCGTGCTGCTCGAGCCCGGCTCGCGCGAGGGCGCTGAGCAGCAGGCCCTCTGGGCGCGCCTCGCGCGCGGCGAATACGACGCCGGTCAATACAAGTGCATGGCGAAGGGCGGTCGGGAAGTGTGGGTGCAGGCGAGCTACAACCCGATCCTCGATGCCGCCGGCAGAGTCTTCAAGGTGGTGCAATACGCGACGGACATCAGCGCGCAGGTGCGCTTCTCGGCAGAGTTGCAGCGCGCCGTTCAGGAGACGCACGCGGTCGTCGCTTCCGCCGCGGAAGGAGACCTGACGCAGCGGCTCCCGCCCGAAGGCAAGTCGGGCGACCTCGCGACTCTCACACGCGGAGTGAATGCGCTGCTCGATGTCGTCTCCTCGCTCGTCGGCCGGATCAAGGTCGTGACGGAGGAGGTGCAGAGCGGAGCGGAACAGATCGGCAGCGGCAACGCCGATCTCGCGCATCACGCCGAGGAGCAGGCCTCGAGCCTCAAACAAGCCGCGGCACTCATGGAGACGATGGCAGGCTCGGTGAAACAGACCGCCGGGAACGCCGGGCGCGCGAGCGAGCTGGTCACCGCGGCCTGCGAGAGCGCGGAGCGCGGCGGAACGGTGGTCGGCGCCGCCGTCGAGGCGATGGGCGGCATCAACGATGCTTCCAAGAAGATCGCCGACATCATCGGGGTGATAGACGCGATCGCCTTTCAGACGAATCTGCTCGCGCTCAATGCGGCCGTCGAGGCTGCGCGCGCCGGCGAGCAGGGCCGCGGCTTCGCGGTCGTTGCGAGCGAGGTGCGCAACCTCGCCGGCCGCTCGGCGACTGCGGCGAAGGAGATCAAGTCGCTGATCGAGGACAGCGTCGCCCGTGTAGGGGAGGGCAGCCGCCTCGTCGAGGAGTCGGGACGCTCGCTGCACGAGATAGTCGCTGCCGTACGCAAGGCGACGGACCTCGTCGCGGAGATCGCGACCGCGAGCCGCGATCAGTCATCCGGCATCGAGCATGCGAGCCGCACGGTCATGCAGATGGACTCGATGACGCAGCACAACGCGGCCCTCGTCGAGCAAGCCGCGGCCGCGAGCGAGTCGATCGTCGAGCAAGTGCGCGCGCTGAACGCCATGGTCGCAGGCTACCGCTTCATTTCGGCCGAGCACACGGCTACACTCGCCGCGGACAGGCGCGTCGCGCAGATGTGAAAAGCACCCCGACCGCCGTCCGCTCGTCGCGCGCGTCGGAGGGGTCCCATGAAGCGTTGGATCTGGATACCGGTCGTCATCGTCCTGGCCGGTATTGCCATCACGATAAGAGCCTTTTCCATGGGCGTCACGCATCGGGCGGACGTGCCGGCGACGCCCGACATGGTCAAGCGCGGCGCTTATCTGGTGCAGGCGGCGGATTGCATCAGTTGCCACACCAAAGAGGGCGGCGAGGCCTTCGCCGGAGGCCGTGAGTTCGACCTGGGGTCGATGGGCAAGCTCTACTCGCCCAACATCACACCCGACAAGGACACCGGCATCGGCACGTGGTCCGACGACGATTTCCGCGCGGCCCTGCAGCTCGGCATCGGCAAGGGCGGCGTGCACCTTTATCCGGCTTTCCCGTTCGCCTCCTTCACGAAGCTCACCGATGACGATGCGCTCGCCATCAAGGCGTACCTCTTCAGCCTGAAGCCGGTGCACTACGCGCCGCCGGCGGATGCGATGAATTTTCCGTACGACCAGCGCTGGCTCATGGCGTACTGGAGCTGGCTCTTCGACTCGAACGAGCGCTTCAAGCCGGACTCGACCAAGCCCGCTGCGTGGAATCAGGGCAAGTACCTCGTCGAGGCACTCGGGCACTGCGGGGAATGCCACACCGAGCGCAACTTCCTGCAGGCGACGAGCGGGTCCAAGGCGCTCGGCGGTGCGATCACGCAGAAGTGGAAGGCCTACGACATCACCCCCGACAAATCGGGCATCGGCGACTGGACGGATGAGGAGCTCGCTTCGTATCTGTCGATGGGCTTCGCCAAGGACCATGGGCCGGCCTCCGGGCCGATGGCGGAGGCGATCTCCAACAGCCTCTCGCGCCTGCCGGCCGAGGACATCCACGCGATCGTCACCTACCTGCGCTCCGTGAAGCCCGTCGCGAGCACCGTTGCGGCTGCCGCGGTGGATGGTCCGGCACCGACTTCCCAGGACGCGAACCTCGGCTACGGGCGGGCAGTCTTCGCGCGCTCGTGCGCCAACTGCCACAAGCTCGACGGTTCGGGCACCCAGTCGCAATACGAGGCGTTGAAGGGCTCGGAGACGGTCTCCGACCCGCAGGGAACCAATCTCACCCAGATCGTGTTGTATGGCTCGAGCTTGCAGCTGCCGACCGGACACGTGCAGATGCTCGGCTTCGGCCGCGGCCTCACGGACATCGATGTGGCCGCCGTCGTAAACTACGTTACCCAGCAGTTGGGCGGGCACTCGGCGAATCTCACGCCGAAGGACATTGCTGCGCGCCGTTGAGACGGGTCGGCTCGTTCGCTCTCGAGGTCCGGCCGGGCCGCGGCCGACGAGAGGAGATCGAGAGGATGCTCAGGCGCAGAGTTCTGCAGGGAGGGGCTGCGTCGCTCGCCGCTGCGGCCGCCGCGGCATGGCCCCCGGCCCGGGCCGCAACGCGCAGCCAGGGCTCCAAGCGAGCGGGCGCTCTCAAACGGCTCGGCGCGGCCGCGTCTTTCGACTATGCCCGTTTGAAAGGGATGGCGCGCACGCTCGCCGCAGCGCCTTACAAATCGCAGGCCGGGCGGTTGCCGCCCGCGGTCGCTCATCTCGACTGGGACCACTGGGAAGCCATCCGCTACCGCCCGACTCACAACATTTGGGCGGGCGAGGGTCTGCCCTACGAGATCGGATTCATGCATCTCGGCTTTCACGTGCTCAAACCGGTGCGTATGTACACGGTCGAGAACGGTCGAGCGCAGGAGATCGCGTACGACCCTGCGATGTGGGACTACAGTCGCGCCGGGCTGAAAGCGAGCGAGCTGCCTGCCAATCTCGGTTTCGGCGGCTTTCGGATCTTCTATCATACCGACTGGGTTCGCGATGTCGCCGTATTCCAGGGCGCATCCTACTTTCGGGCAGTCGACGGTGACCTGCAGTACGGCATGTCGCAGCGGGGACTTGCGGTCGACACCGGCATGGCGCGACCGGAGGAATTCCCCGACTTCGTCGCGTTTTATCTCGAGCAGCCCGAAAAGAGCTCGAATCTGCTCACGCTCTATGGGCTGCTCGACTCCCCGAGCGTGACCGGCGCCTATCGCTTCATCGTCAATGTCGGGGACACGCTCGTGATGGACGTCGACGCCGCGCTTTATCCGCGCAAGCAGATCGAGCGGGTCGGCATCGCGCCGGGCACGAGCATGTTCTATAAGGGCGAGAATCAGCGCAACGTCTCGGAGGACTGGCGCCCGCAGATACACGACTCCGACGGGCTGCAGATCTGGACCGGCGGCGGCGAGTGGATCTGGCGACCGCTCATCAATCCCAAGGTCGTGCGCGTCAACAGCTTCCTCGACGATGGGCCGCGCGGTTTCGGGCTCATGCAGCGCGACCGCAGCTTCGCCGATTATCAGGACGACGGCGTTTTCTACGACAAGCGCCCCTCAGTGTGGGTCGAGCCGAAGGGAAGTTGGGGCAAAGGCTCCGTCATGCTGGTCGAGATCCCGACCCGTGACGAGACCATGGACAATATCGTCGCGTTCTGGACTCCCGAGAAAAAGCCCGAGCGCGGCGAGGAGCTGCTCTACGCGTTCCGGCTCTACTGGTGCCGCTGGAACCCTGTCGGGCCCAAGGGACTCGCAATGGCGGGGGCGACGCGCACCGGCATGGGCGGCATCATCGGCCAGCCGCGCAAGTACTTCTCATGGCGCTTCGTCGTCGATTTCTTCGGCGGCGATCTCCCGCTGCTAACCGACATCGACAAGGTGACTCCGGTGATCACCGCGTCGCGCGGCCGCGTCGAGATCACGTCCGCCCGTCCGCTCAAGCCGCTCAACGGGTGGCGCGCGATGTTCGACCTCGTGCCGGATGGAAGCACGGACCCGATCGATCTGCGACTGTACCTGTCCTATCAGGGTCAGCCGCTCACGGAGACGTGGATCTATCAGTACACCCCGCCACCGCTCAACGAGCGGAAGTACTGATGGCGCGTTGCTGACGTCCCGCCGTCGGTGCTACCAGCCCGTCGGGGAGTCGTATGGCATGGTGAACCCCATCGCCTCGATCTGGTGGATCTTGCCGTTATAGATTTTGAATACGTGCGCGGCGGGTAGATCGAAAGGCTTGAAGTTCATCGGCACGCGATCCACGCCCTTCACGCCGACGATCTTTACGAACTTCTCGGTCATCGGCTGACGGAATTGCGAGAGACCGAAGGCGAGGCCCCGCACTGGGTCCGCAATCCACACGCGCCGGGGCTCGATGCGCTTGATGTAGTCGAAGGTGTGCGTGTCGACCTGCGCTTCGCAGCCGAGCGATCCGAGCTTCGCCATCGCCGAGGCTGCAGAGCCCGAGCCGCTGATCGGCGTCACCGCGGGGCCCTTGTTCGAGGTCGTCTGCATGCCGTTCTCGTGACGCACGCAGTCGGCTGCGAAAGGGGCGGCCTTGCCGTTTCCGGTGACGAGCGCCTCGTAGTAGGAGGCGCCGACCTTCAGCATCTCGGCGCGCGGGGTGCGCTCGGCCTCGGGCACGTTCGTCAGAAAGGCCGCGCGCGGCCGTTGCAGGTTCTTCAGGCTCACCGGGCGCAGGTCGCGTGCGATCAGGTGCTCCATCTCCCTGATGCGACCGTTCACGAGCTTCAGGCGCAGGGCGAGCTCGATCGGCTTGCCGTTCTCCTGCATCATGCCGAGAAAGCCGACCTGCTCGGCAACCGGATCGGGCACGTAGATTTTGAAAGTGGTCGGCACCGCGGAAGCCGTCTTCCACAAGCCCTCTCCGGGGATCGTCGGCTTCGTGTTCTCGACGAATTTCGCATCGGCAGCGATCGGCACGCGGCTCGGGTCATGCGCGACGAGCGCGGCGAGGTATGCGTCGACCACGTGATCGAGACAGGCGCGATTGCAGGGCCGCGGCTCCGGGGCTGCCTCGGCACGCGCGGGCGGCGCATCGGCGAGCAGGGCGGCGGCCGCCAGAATGAATGCCATGGCGGCGGCAGCGGCGAGCGCGCGCAGATTGGTTCGTCTCATGTCGCTATCCCTTCATCTCTCGAAGTCGTCGTAGAAAAGCGCGGCTCTCGGGATCGCCCTCAGGCGGCGACCACGGTGCGAACTCGGACGCGGTCGCCGGATCGTACGGGCCTTCCTTGATCTCGAGGAAAGTCGATCCGTCCTCGCGCGCAATGAGCGTATGCCAGGTGGCGCGCGGCATCTCGAAGCCGAGGAGCGCCGTACCGGCACCGATGCTCTGCCGGCCGGTGATCGCGCCCTGCTCATCGAAGGTGATCACCTCGAACGCGCCTCGCACGACGATCGCGAGCTCCGACTTTGCGAGATGGCGGTGCGGGCGAATGTACGATTCGCGATCGACGGCGACGAAGAAGCGCTGCACGAGGTCGGCGGCATCGGCGTGCACGTTGAGATGCGCGCGCCGGCGGGGGCTCGAGGTCGCCCGCGCAGCGAGATCATCGAGGACGGAGGCGGAAAACACTCTCACGGATGGGGCTCGGTGTGCATCGTTTGCCCGATTGTATCCGCCGCCTCGGCGATCGGGGTGGCGCCGTCGCGCCCTGCGGATCACAATGAGGTCATGAAACTCGGCAAGCTCGCCGTTTGGGCATTCGCAGACGGGCTTTCGGCGGCGGATGCCGCGGCGCTGGCGCGGCGCGCGGAGGGGTGGGGCTACTCGGCGTTCTGGATTCCCGAGGCGTTCGGCCGCAATCCGTTTCCCTTTGCCGCATGGCTCCTCGCGCGAACCGAGCGGATCATCATCGCGACGGGGATCGCGAACATCTACGCGCGCGATGCACTCGCGATGCGCTCGGCGCAGCTCACGCTCGCCGAGCAGTCGGGCGGACGCTTCCTGCTCGGTCTCGGTGTGTCGCACGAGCGGATGGTGCGCGATGTCCGTGGGCACGACTACGACCCAAAGCCCGTGACCCGCATGCGCGCCTATCTCGAGGCGATGGCGCGCGTCGAGTACCACGCGCCCATGCCCGCCGATCCGCCGCCCGTCGTGCTCGCGGCGCTCGGTCCGCGGATGCTCGAGCTTGCCGGTCGTATGACCGACGGGGCACATCCCTACAACGTCACGCCGGAGCACACCGCCGAGGCGCGGCGCATCCTCGGGCCCGGGAAGTGGTTGTGTCCGGAGCAGAAGGTCCTTCTCGAGAGCAATCCCGCGGCTGCCCGCGCGATCGCGCGCCAAGCGGTCGGCTTCTATCTCGCAGCGCCGAATTACGCCAACAATCTGCGGCGCTTGGGATTCGGGGATTCGGATCTCACGGGAGGCGGATCGGACCGGCTGGTGGACGCGCTCGTCGCCTGGGGCGACCTCGCTGCCATCCGGGCGCGCATTCGGGCGCACTGGGATGCCGGCGCGGACCAGGTGTGCGTGCAGGCGCTGAGCGCCGATCCATCAAAGCCGCGCGCGATCGACGAGACGCTGCTCGAGGCGATCGCAGCAGGCTAATTTCGGGGCAGCACGATCTGCTTGCCGGTCACGAGGCGATCGGCCAGGCGCTGCAGCGCCACCGGAACCTCCTCGAGCGAGAAGCGGCCGTCCACTTGCGGCGTGAACGGTTCAGCCGTGTGCAAGGCCAGCATGTTCTCGATCACGTGACGTGCCCCTGCAGGCTCTGTCATGAGAACGCCGCCGAATCCAATGCCGATCACCGAGATGTTTTTGAGCAGCAGGTATTCGGCCGGAATGCGCGGGATCGAGCCGCTCGCGAATCCCACGACGAGGACGCGGCCGCGCCGAGCGGTGCACCGGAGCGCGGCCTCGAAGAATTGACCGCCCACCGGATCGAGCACGACATCCACGCCCCGGCCGTCCGTCATGCGCTGCACGGCCTCTCTGAGGTCTTCGGTGCGGTAGTCGATCGTCTCGTGCGCGCCGTGCGCCCTCGCGAGGCGCAGCCTCTCCGGCGCCCCGGCGGCGGCGATGACGCGCGCCCCGAGCCGGCGCGCGACAGCCACGGCCGCGATGCCGACGCCGCCTCCTGCGCCACCCACCAGTACCGTTTCGTGCGCGCGCAGCCCGGCGCGCTCGAACGCGAATCCAGCGGTCCCGTGAGCGACGATGAACTGCGCTGCGAGCTCGGTGGTGAGGCTCTGTGGGGCGGAAAAGATCTGGTCCGCCGGGACGGCCACCTGCTCGGCGAAGCACCCTGCCTTGATCGGGGCGCCCATGATGCGATCTCCGGGACGCCACTGCGTGACGCCGGGTCCGACCGCAACGATTACGCCGCAGAGCTCGAGCCCCGGAACGAAGGGCAAGGGCGGCTTGACTTGGTATTTGCCGGCAACCATCAGCAGGTCGGCGTAGTTGACGCCGGCAGCCTGCACCTGCACGACGACCTCTCCCGCACGCACCACCGGGGTAGGGAGCTCGCAGACCGTGACGTTCTGCGGGGGTCCGAACTGCTGAACGATCGCTGCGCGCACGGCTGGCGTGCCAATATATCCGATCGAGAGGGCGATCGAGAGGGGATGGGTGTGGCGACTGCGGCTGACCCGGCGACTGCGACGAACCCGGCGACTGCGGAGAAGAGGTTGCGAGTGCAGCTCGCGCACGACCTGCGCGTTGCCATCAAGGCACGTGACGGTGCGCGCGTTGCGGCTGTTCGCGCCCTCATTGCAGCGCTCGACAATGCGACTGCCGTGCCGATCGAGAGTCAGCCCATCCCGGTGCCGTTTGGAAATGCCGAGGTGCCACGGAAGGTCCTCACGGACGATGACGTGAAGTCCATTCTCAAGCGCGAAATCGCGGCGCGACACGATGCGGCATGGACATTCGAGTCGCACGGCTGCTTCGAGGAGGCGCTCGGCCTGCGGGATGAGATCGCGTTATTTGAAAGCTACGTAGCCACGATCGGGTGGGACGAGGGAGTCACGCACGCCGAACGGGCCGACCAGGTGGATATGAGATGAAGCCAGCGCGCTCCGACCGTTTCCTCCGGATGATTGCCTCTGCCGCGCTCGCGACTGCTCTCGCGGCGAGCGCGGCGTCTGCCATGGGACCGGCAGGAACAGCCGCAGCCGCCGACGCCGCGGGAGTAGCCGCCGCTACGGGAGCAGCCGCAGCCGCACGCGCGCACTGCGATCGCGCGTGCCTCTATGCGATCCTCGATCGTTACCTCGATGCGCTCGTGGCTCACGATCCCTCGCGTCTGTCGTGGTCACCCCATGTGAAGTACACGGAGAACAATGTCGCGCTGCGCGTCGGCGATGGGCTCTGGGGCAGCACGCTCGGATTCGACAAATTCGCCGTGCGCTTCGCCGATCCGCAAACAGGAGACATCGGTTACGACGGAATCGTCCGCGAGGCCGATGCAGCATCGCCCTTCGCCCTGCGCCTGAAGGTGGTCGCGGGGGCTGTCGCGGAGGCCGAGGCGATCGTCGCGCGCCCGAAGGAGGCGGGCATTGCGTTCGTGAACACGGTCCGCACGCCCATCCCATCGCTCGAGGCGATTCTGCCGCCGTCGGAGCGCAGCTCGAGGGCGCGCATGATCGCGCTCGCAGATGGCTACTTCAGCACGCTGCAGCAGAACGACGGGCATCTGCACACGGTGTTCGACCCGGATTGCAACCGGAACGAGGACGGCTTTCAAACCACGAACCATCCCGGCACACCGTACGGCTTCATCATGGGGCTCGGCTGCGCCGAGCAATTCCGCCTGGGCTTCTATCGCTTCGACGACCGCGTGCGCGACCGGCTACCTCGTCATCGACGAGGAGCGGGGACTGATCTTGGCGGGCGGCTTCATCGATCACTCCGGCCGTACCACCGAGTACCGGCTCACCGACGGGCGGCAGGTCAAAGCCAACATCGCCCATCCGAACAGTCTCTCCTACCTGGAGACATTCAGAATACGCGCGGGGAAGATTCAGCAAGTCGAGTCCGTTTTCACCTCCGTGCCGTACCGGATGCCCTCGCCCTGGGTGGGCGCGGGCTTTCATTACGAATGAGCGGAACGATGAGGCAATAGATGTCCGGAGAACTTGATCCGAAAATCGAGCAAGTGCTCGCCGAATACGATGCGCGCTCGGCCGCCGAGCGGCCGCTCCACGAAGCCGGCTGGGATGCCGATGACCGGCGCAATCAGCTGCTCCTCAGAGTCGGACCGGAGACGGGACGACTCGTCAATATTCTGATCAAGGGCTCCGGCGCCCGGCGCATCCTCGAGGTCGGAACCTCTTACGGGTATTCGACCGTGTGGCTCGCCGAGGCGGCGCGCGCGACCGGTGGACGCGTCATGACCCTGGATCTCGCGCAATACAAACAGGATTACGCTCGCGAGAGGCTCGCACGCGCGGGCCTCGCCGAGGAGGTCGAGTGGCACACGGGCGATGCGCTCGAGCTGCTGAGGAGGATGCCGGGGCCGTTCGACTTCGTGCTCATCGATCTCTGGAAGGACCTGTACATCCCATGCTTCGAGCTCCTCGTGCCGAAGCTTGCTCCACGCGCCCTGGTCGTCGCAGACAACATGCTGTACCCGCCGCACGCGCTGCCCGATGCGAACGCGTACCGGGCGCGCGTGCGCCGCGAGCCGAAGTTCGAGTCCGTGCTGCTCGAGGTGGGCAGCGGCATCGAAGTGAGCCGATACGCGCCGGGCTGAAGCAGCCGGGCTGAACCGGCGGGACTGAATCGGCAGCGCCGAAGCGGCACACCGTGAAGATCGTCTTTGCCAAGAAGTCGGGGCGCACCCGGATGACCTTCCGGCGGGAGGACGGGACGTTCACCTCCGCCGATGTCGGGCCGAGCTTGCCGGCGCATGACTTCGCACATTTGGTCGTCGAGCGGGCGCTCGGGCTTTCGAGCGGCTTTTTCGTCAATGTGGCGAATGGCCTCACCTTCGAGCAGCTCGCGGATGCGGCGATCATTCGCTCTCTCGGGCCCGAGCCCTATGTGGCGGAGATCCTCGCGCGCGCGCTCGGGGAGCTCGCAACCGGCGCGTGCACGTGCGATCAGTACGCGGATCGGGTCGCGACGGAGCTCGGGCAGATGGGGCTCGAGATGCCCGCGGGCGTTAGCGCGGAATCCGCAGAGCGCATGCTCCTCGAGCTCGAGGGCCTCATGAGGCACTTCGGCGAGCTGTCACCCGGGGAGTCGATGGAGGTCGAATGGAAGCGCTGATCTCACATCCGGGCGGCTGCCACTGCGGCCGTGTGCGCTTCGAGGTGCTCGCGCCAGAGGACATCGAGGTCTCGGATTGCAACTGCTCGATCTGCAGCAAGGCGGGGTATCTGCACCTCATGGTGCCGAAGGCACGGTTCAAGCTGCTGCGCGGGAGCGAGTCTCTCACGAGCTATCAATTCAACACCGG
>Ga0134128_10005581_pt1 | contig 15239 bp, 14 predicted proteins | sample KB31754_FD_96462 | JGI IMG/M metagenome (GOLD analysis project Ga0134128, IMG submission 96462) | Terrestrial soil microbial communities with excess Nitrogen fertilizer from Kellogg Biological Station, Michigan, USA - KB3-175-4 | ecosystem: Environmental > Terrestrial > Soil > Unclassified ... | reverse complement strand
TGGCGGAAGGGGTGAGATTCGAACTCACGAGGGAGCTCTCGCCCCCTGCCGGTTTTCAAGACCGGTGCCTTAAACCGCTCGGCCACCCTTCCAATCTGGTCGCGGAACTTTCCAGGAGCCGAATGTCCCATTTTATCAGCGGGATACCGGCGCCGGGCGCGTAAGAGATCGGTAATCAAGCGGTTATATACAATCCTAAGTACTGGATCTCAAAACAACGCATGAACGGGTCCGATAAAAGACGCTGGTTTCGGGTCGCGCCACGGGGGCTTGTACCCTCGAGCGGACGGCTTCTTTTGGGGCCAAAGACGATACCGATCGACTGCCGTGTTATCGATATGTCGGCCGGAGGCGCTTGCCTTGAATTGCCACGGGCCCACGACCTCCCAAACCGGTTCGAGTTTCTCCACGGCAGCACGCGCCGATTCTGCACCCTCGCATGGCAGCGTGGGTACCGTATCGGTATCTCCTATGAAGGTACTATCCAGAGGTCTTCCGTGAGTGGCGGCCTGAGCCGCCCCAAGGGCGGATCAAGCCTCCTGTCGCGCGACCGCTAAGTTATCTCGCCCAACCTCCAACCTTGCCAGCGAGCCTTCCCTTGGCTATGCCCGCCGTCGAGCGCAGCCAAAGCCACAGTGGAACCAACCATTTACCACCGTCCGCTACGGCAGTTCCCGCGGCCGGGTCGACAGGGTAAACTGGGACTTCCGATTGGGGATCGTGCGCGGGATGGGTGACGAGGTGGGCGGCCAAATAAGCGGCTTGGGGAGTAGCGGTCATTACGGCCGTCTCGTGTGTCTGCTCGTCCTCGGCATAAGCGGTTTGGCGCTCGCCAATTGCTCGGGCGGCAACATGGCCGGCCGCATTGATCCGCGCTACGGCGTTGCGGCCAGCGCGCGCGCTGTGGAGCCGGGCCAACCGGTCCCCAAAGGGGGCGGCGTCTACCGGATCGGCAAGCCGTATGAGGTCGCCGGCCGGCTTTACGTCCCCGAAGAGAACATCAATTACAGCGCGGTCGGTCTCGCGTCTTGGTACGGCAATGATTTCCACGGTCGTTACACCGCCAACGGCGAAATCTTCGACATGAATTCGATATCCGCCGCACACCCGACACTGCCGCTGCCATCCTATGTCCGGGTCACCAATCTCGCCAATCATCGCTCCATCATCGTTCGCGTTAATGACCGCGGACCTTATGTCGGCGACCGATTGATCGATGTTTCGGTCAAGACAGCCGAACTGTTGGGTTTCTATGGCCACGGTGTTACACGGGTAAAGGTCGACTATGTCGGACGCGCTCCCCTGGAGGGATCCGATGACCGCAAGCTGGTTGCAACCTTGCGCGAGGGCAAGCCGGCCGACGCACCCTTGCTCGTTGCCTCCAACAAACCGTATACGCCCGCGTATTTTGACCGCCGGCCACTGACGAATTTGTCCGCACGGGGAATTCCGTCGCCGCCTGATCGGCCCTACCGCCTCGGTGAGGGTGCTCGCGAATTGCCCGCGGTTCAGGCGCCGACGACCGAGCTTGCCGCTGCGGCTCGCCCGCGTAGCTCCGGTGCCGCTGCCCGTGCGCCTGTTTATGGTGGTGCGCCCGTCGTATCGGCCGTTTCGGCCTATGCCCCGGGTGGCTATGATGGCCGGTCCAATGTTATGAGCGGCCGCGGCCTTTACTGAGCCGTGTTTTTTGGCCAGAGGTCTGCCGACCGGTACGGCAGCTTCATTGACAGCGGCACACGGCGAAAGAGCCACGATGAAAAGCGTCTGGAGCTATCCCTTTGTGCGATGGCCGGCTGTGGCCGGTCTGGCGGCGCTGCTTTGCGTGGGTGCCTCCGCCGCGCCGACAGCCCCGCACAGGATTGCGCCTGCGCCGGCGCACAAGAAGGAAGCGCCTAAAAAAGACGCCGCGAAAAAGGACGAACCGAATATCAGCGCGCCGCACGCGATCCTTATCGATGCAGAAAATGGCAGCGTCCTGTTCGAGCGCGATGCCGACCGCCTTATTTTTCCGGCGAGTCTCGCCAAGCTGATGACGGCGGAATACGTCTTTCATGAACTCAAGGAAGGCCGGATCAAGCTTACCGACGAATATTCGGTGAGCGAGAACGCCTGGCGGAAGGGCGGGGCGCCTTCGCATGGCTCGACCATGTTCGCGGCGATCAACAGCAAAGTGCCCGTCGACGATTTGCTGCATGGGATGATCATCCAGTCAGCCAATGATGCATGCATCATCCTTGCGGAAGGAATGGCAGGTGACGAAGCGACATTCGGAGAAAAACTCACGCAGCGTGCGCGAGAGATCGGGCTGCAAAAATCGGTATTCACGAATTCGAACGGGCTGCCCGACCCCAATGAGCAGGTAACGACGCGGGAACTGGCGACCCTTGCGCGTCATATCATCCTGACTTATCCGGATTTCTACCCGTTGTTCGGCCAACCCGATTTCACGTGGAACAAGATCCGGCAGCAAAATCGCAATCCGCTCCTGGGTTCGCTCAGCGGCGCTGACGGACTCAAGACCGGGTTCACGAAAGAGGCCGGCTACGGCCTGGTTGGCTCGGCGGTGCAGAACGGCCTGCGGCTGATTGCGGTCGTCAATGGCGTCGGCACCGCAAAGGAACGCGCCGACGAAGGTAAGAAACTGCTCGAATGGGGCTTCAGAAATTTCGAGCAACGTATTTTATTCGCCGAAGGTCAGACGATCGGGGCGGCGAAGGTATTTGGCGGTGCGAGCGGACGCGTGCAACTGGTGGCAACGGGACCGGTCCGCGTCATGCTTCCAAAGGCCGGAGGTGAAAAACTCATCGCCCGGATCGTTTACACCGGCCCCGTGCCTGCACCTGTGACCGAAGGCACACCGATCGGCAATCTCAAGGTGTGGCGCAACGACAATCTGATCCTGACCAGTCCGCTGAAGGCCGCCGAGAACATCGGCAAAGGGAATATGTCACAGCGCGCATTTGATGCTGTGACTGAAATGATAATCGCGCTGTTCCGTGCCGGCGCCGAGCGGCTATGATGGCCACGGCAGCCATGACCGGCGGCGATCGATAAAAGGCGGGCACGTTTGCGCGGACATTTCATCACCTTCGAAGGCGGCGAAGGCAGCGGAAAATCCACGCATGCGGCGACCCTGGCGCAGCGCCTGAAATCGACCGGGCAGGACGTCGTCCTCACGCGCGAACCCGGCGGATCGACCGGCGCCGAGATCATCCGGCATATCCTCCTGTCCGGCATCGCCAAGCCGCTGGGCGCCGAGACCGAAGCGATCCTTTTCGCGGCCGCTCGCGATGATCATGTCCGGAATACCATTCTGCCCGCCTTGAAGACCGGGCGATGGGTAATCTGCGACCGCTTTATCGATTCAACGCGCGTTTACCAGGGGGTCCTCGGCAATGTCGACCCACGTCTCATTCGCAGCCTCGAACGCGTAACCGTAGGCCAGGCGTTCCCCCAATTGACCTTCATTCTCGATGTACCGGCGCCGATCGGGCTGGCGCGTGCCAAAAGCCGCCGTGGGCAGGAAGTGCCCGATCGGTTTGAAGCGGAGTCGCTGGAGTTTCACGAGAAACTTCGTCAGGCCTACCGCGCACTTGCCGCGGAGGAGCCGAAACGCTGCATCATCATGGATGGCCGGGCGCCCCGTGACGTCGTGGCAGATCGCATCTGGTCAATCGTCGCGGAGCGGCTCAAGCCCGAACGGCTCGGTATCGCGGAGACGACGGCACCGTGAGCGCAGACGATGGTGAGGAGAACGCGGCGAGACGCCCGCGCGAGACGGTCGCGTTGTATGGCCACGGCGATGCCGAAACGGCATTGCTAGACGCCTACAAGGGCGGGCGTATCCCGCATGCTTGGATGATTGGCGGACAGCCGGGGATTGGCAAGGCAACACTTGCTTTCCGGCTGGCCCGCTTTGTGCTCGCGCATCCCGATCCTGCTTCGCCTGACGTACAAAACGCCAGTTCGCTGGCCGTGACGCCGGATCATCCGGTTGCGCGCCGTATCGCCATACAGGCGCAAGGCGATCTGCTGGTCCTCGAGCGCACCATCAATGAACAGACGGGCAAGCTCTATACAGTGATCCGGGTCGACGACGTGCGGCGTACCGTCTCGTTCTTCGGCTCGACGGCCGGCGAAGGCGGTTGGCGCATTGCTATCGTCGACGCAATTGATGAACTCCAGCGCGAAGGTGCAAATGCGCTTTTGAAAGTTTTGGAAGAGCCGCCGCCGCGATCCTTGCTGCTGCTCGTCAGCCACGCACCGGGGCGCGAACTGCCGACAATACGGTCTCGTTGCCGTCGCTTGCTGTTGCGTCCGCTCGAAATCGAAGATGTCATGCGTGCGCTTGCCACAGCAACGGGCCGCGACGCCGAGGACGCCGATGTAAGACAGGCCGCGGAATCTGCCGAGGGAAGCCCCGGCCGTGCACTCGGCTTGCTTGAGGGTGACACCTTGGCGCTGCGCCGGCGTATTCTCGACCTGTTCGCGCAGCTACCCAATGTCGACGCACGCGCGCTGCATGCACTCGGCGACGCCATGGGAAGTACCGACCCCAAAACCCTGGAAGCCTTCATGGACATGGTCAATGCCTGGCTTTCGGAGCGGTTGGGCCGCGGCGCCGAAGATGCGGTACGAAGTGTGCGTGTGGCGGAGGCCTGGGAGAAGGTCAATCGTGCCGCACGGGACGTGGAGGCCTATAATCTCGAACGCAAACCATTGGTGTTCTCGGTATTCGGCGCACTGGCACAGACCGTGCGAAGCTGACCGACTTTGACTGCGTGGGCAGTGTGGGCAATTGGGGGGTTCGCTCGGACCGTGCGGTGTGGTTGAATTTGCCGCATCACGTCACGAGTCAACATTCGGCCGCGCCAGAACGGCCTCAAGCCCGGGGAGAACACCATGAGCTATAGAGCCAATCGCCGCCAATTTCTTGTCGGCGCTGCGGCGGCAACAGGCGCCGCCGCGTTTCCGATGCCTTCAATCGCGCAGAATGCGCCGATGAAAATCGGCTTGCTCACGGTCAAGACAGGGCCGCTTGCCGCGGGAGGTCAACATGCCGAAGAAGGCATCACGTCGTTCTTGAAAGAAAAGAACTTCACGCTTTCCGGCCGAAAAATCGAACTGCTCGTAGCGGACACCGGCGGCTCACCGGCTGGTGCCAAGACGAAGGCGCAGGAACTTGTCGAGCGTGACAAGGTCAACGTGGTGCTCGGTCCCTTCGCCGCATTCGAGCTGCTCGCGACGCTTGACTATTTCGCTCAGGCAAAAATGCCCACGCTCGCTTTTGCGGGCGCCGAGGATGTCACCCAGCGTAAAGGAAATCCTTATCTCACGCGTACGTCCTATACTTCGGCGCAGTGCCTCTATCCGCTTGCCGACTACATGTATAACGAGATGAAGCTGAAGACGGCGAGCAGCATCGCCGACGATTTTGCCTTTGGTTACGAGCAAATCGGCGGGTTCCAGCGCGTGCTTGAGGATGACGGCGGGCGCGTTGTGAAGAAGCTGTGGTCGCCGCTCAACACGGCCGACTACGCACCTTATATTGCGCAAATTCCGGATTGCGATGCGATGTGCGTGGGACTTGCGGGGTCCAACCCGATTAAATTCATCAAACAGGCGAAAGGACTTGGCATCAAGCAGCAGCTTGTCGGCGGCTCAACCACCGCCGACGACACGATCATTGGTGCCTATGGCGAGGAAGTCCAGGGACTGATCAATACCAATCCCTATTCGCTCGACATCGACAGTGACGCAAACAAGCGCTTCATCGCGGCGATGCGGAAGAATTTCGGCGCGGATGTACGCATCGGCCATTACGCCGCGTGTTTTTATATCGACGGGCAGGTCATCGAAGCCGCGCTCGCCAAGACTGGCGGGAAATCCGAGAATCCTGACGCCTTCGTCAAGGCGATACGTTCCGTGACGCTTTCGGATACGCCGCGCGGTCCGATCAGCTTCGACGATCACGGCAATGTGGTGATCGACGTTTATGTTCGTCGCGCGGTCAAGCAGGGCGACAAGATGGTCAACAAGACCATCAAGACGTATCACAAGGTCAGCCAGTTCTGGAAAATGAACCCCACAAAATTCCTGGCCGAGCCGGTGTTCTCGCGCGATTACCCGCCAATGAAGGGCTAGGACGAAAGAGCAGCGCGGCCGGAAGCCGCGCTGCCGCTGCCTTCAGGCCGGATAGGAAAGCGTCTCAGGGCTCTTGTCCTTGAGGTATTGGTCGAGGCCCCATCGCTCGACCTGCGCGAATACTTCGTCGAATTCAGCGCGCGGCAGCGGCGTGTTGACGAACCGTTCGCCACGGCCAAATTTGCTGAAATCCCAAGGGTGATACTTTTCAAATTCGGCCGGGACCGCGAGCTTCCACAGCGGCAGGTATTTTGGCAGATCTGCCTCAAGCGCCTGTTCGGCTCGGTTGAGCGCGCGCATATAGCCGTGCACTACACCGGCGGTCGCGTTGTGGGGCACCCACCATAGCGTCTTGAATCGATCCTCGATGATCTTGCGTAATCCAAGTTGTTCCGCCATCGCGATTTGTGGCGGCAGAAGACTCGCTGCCTCAACCTCACCGTCGAGCAAGGCCCTGAGCCGTGCACCGAAGCCGCCGGTATTGACGGTCTTGATATGTTCAAGCGGGAGATATTTCTCCAGGCGATAGGGCACATTGAAATGGCTGCCGGCGCGCATGCCGACGGAAATCGGAACGTCTTTCAGGTCTTCCGGTTTTTGGATTTTTGAATCCGGGCGCACGAAAATCGCCCACGGAGAATCTCCGTATCCTTCGGTGACCACGCGCCCCATGCCGGCGCTCGCATTGCAGATCGTGCCCCAGACACACGCTCCCTGCACCACGTCCTGTTTGTCTTCGGTGTAGGGGCGGTCCTGTGGCCGCTGAAAATAGTCCAGCCCCTTCCAGCTCGATTGCGTGCCGCGGAATGTCTTCCAGTCAAATTCGACATCAAGTCCTTCGGCTGCGAAAAAGCCTTCCTGCATGGCGACGAAGTCATTTAGACCCATCCCTTTAGGGGCGACCTTGACCCGATTTAAGCTCGTGGCCATGACAAATTCCTCCGGCAGATGTTTTGGTTGATGCGTCATTTACCACGAAACATGCCGGGCAGGGTAGCATCACAGGTTAGCATCGCAGGGTAGTATCACGTGCCGTCGAAGCATGGCCCACTGTTCGGGCACACCGGATTATCGGTCCGAGGGTTCTGCGCGTTCGATCAAATTTTATGGAAATGCGAAGCAGACTGTTGCGGAACCGACGGTAGTACGGAACCCCATGAGCATTGCGAGCGCAATAGCGGCTTCGGGAATGGGCGCGGCAACGCGGCGGCTGAATATTGCTGCCGGGAATATCGCCAATTCCTTATCGGATGGTCCGCTTCCGGATGCCGCCAATCCGGAAAACTTTCCAGCGGCCTATACGCCGTTGCGCGTGGAGCAGACCGATCTTGCCGGGGGAGGTACCCGCGCGACCGTGAGCGCGGTGACACCTGCGGCCGTTCCCAAATTCGATCCAGGCGCGCCCTACGCCGACGGCAGCGGTCTGGTAGCAGCACCAAATGTCGATCTCGCCAACGAGATCGTGCAGACGATGATCGCGCGCTACACTTTTGCCGCCAATGCACAGGTCATCCGCGCCGATGCCCAGATGAGCGCGGCGCTGCTCGACATCAAAGCCTGATAAGTTTGGCTGAGCCCACTCTAGTGCCCGCGTGTCGGGCGCGTCGGCAATCGGTGGAAATCGAGAATTTGCTGCGCTGTCGACTGCCGCAGCCGGTTAAATGACGGCATTGCCTGGTCGATGCCCGCGGTTGAACGGCGGTATCGCTTCGCCGCGAGCATCATGATGCCTCGCGTCGTCTCCCACGGTAAACCGATTGCCTTTGCCAAGACGAGCAGCAGCTGCGCATTTGTATCACGCAAATTTCCTTCAATGACTGACGTCGGTACATTCGACTTCAGCGAAAGCGAGGCAACCAGTTCCTCGAACCGGCCGTCATGCGCGAATTCTTCGATCTTGGCAAAGTCGAGACGTCCGGCTCGTTCTAATGATTCGGCGAGCACTTGCGCCGCCGCATAGCTCATCGGCTTCCTTGTCGATTCAACCTGGATCCGGTCCGTAACCTCACCGATGACCTTGGCGATTTCGGACTTGGCAAATTTGCGCTCGGCCTCAAGCCTGGTGCGTACGGTCGCAGATGCGGATTCCAGCAGCCTCTCGAACAGCTGGGGAGGCAAATCGGGACGGGCGCCGACACACGCAGCCAGTTGGTCATCGCCCTTCGAGCGGGTAACCAGTGTATTGAATCCGTTACCGGAGAACCTGGCGCCGCCATTCTTGGCCGTGCTCAAGACCACCTGTTGGTCGCCGCGCGCGACCAGAACATCGGTCAATGCCTCCGGCAGAGATTTTCGCCGTGAGATCGCCAGCAAATGCTCTTGGTTCTTGGTCCGCGCGCAATCAATGAGCGTTTCCGTATCCAGCCGGTCTGCCTGTGTCAGCACTGGAGAAGCAACTTCGATGACGTCATCGCATGCCAGCAGGCGAAGGATTTTGGGAGGAGCACTCGACACGGGACCAAGCCGTATCGCTAGGAGGGCCCGCGACGATTCCTCTATGGTCTTTACCAACCGCACAAAAACATCGTCGATGAGGTCTATTTCCTCATCGGAATACTGGTCGGACCCCACGAGGAAGAGGTCGGTGAGATGGCGCAGCATCGCCGAGCGTCGTTCGTCGGTACTGTTCGAAATCGAGCTATCGAGCTGCTGGATGAGTTCGAGCGGAGCGCCCATGGGTCCTGGGAAACCGTTCTGGTTGGCCACGGATCAGGTGATCTGCGAGTGGTTAATGTCCGTTTAGAGTGTACCCACGTTGGGTTTAGCAATTCGTAAAGAGCGATGGCCGCGGGCTGCCACGTCGCGTCGGGCAAAACGAAGGCTTAAATTCTATTGTTTCAATAGGCCGCAATAGCGCTGCGTGCCATTGTCCCAGCAGCCTGTTTTCATGCATAGCGATTGACGCGCGCCGCAATTGGTCAAACAAATCGATATGGATGTGCCGGGAGGCCTTTTTGCGCAGCTGGCAATGCAGGTCTTCTGTTCGCCGCTGCAACGCATCGGGGTGGCAAGTGCCGGCCGCGCGCAGAGCAGGGTGAGCCCGGCGATCCAAATCGCCGCCGCCGCCATTTTGCCGAGGCGCGCAAAGGGGCGAGAATCGTTCCGCTGTATCATGGTGACCTCTTAGGATCGCCTAAGGGCCATCGCAAGACCGCCTGAGACTTGATATCGCGGGAATTTCAATCGCTTGCCCCGGTCGCTCTCGATTGATACCTAGTCCGGGACACGTCATGGCCGGGCTTTCCCGGCCATCCACGTCTTTGCCGTTTGAGCGTGACCGTATGGCCCGAAGCAGGAAATCAGCGACAAAAAAGCGCAGAAAGGCCACGTCGCCGCGAAAGCAAAAACGCGGCGTCGCCAAACGGCGGCCGGTCCGAAAAACCGCGCGCAATGCAAAAACGGCCGCCTCTAAATCCACCTCGCGCCGGCCGTCAACGCGCTCGGGGGCCCGCCCGAAAACCGGCAAGCCGAGAGCAAGCAAAGCCAAAACGTCCGCGCGCGAAAAAACTCCTTATTACATCACGACCGCGATTTCTTACCCGAATGGGCCGCCGCATATCGGCCATGCCTATGAGGCGATCGCGACCGATGCCATTGCACGCTTTATGCGGCTTGACGGCTACGATGTGTATTTTCTCACCGGCACCGACGAGCATGGGCAGAAAATGCAGCAGACCGCCGCGCGTGAAGGCCTGACTGCGCGAGAATTGCGCGATCGCAACGTTCCGCGCTTTGAAGCCATGGTGGAGCGGCTTAACTGCTCCAACGACGACTTCATCCACACGACCGAGGAGCGTCATCATCGCGCGTCAATCGCAATCTGGGAAAAGATGGAAGCGGCGGGCGACATTTATCTCGACAAGTATGCCGGCTGGTACTCGGTGCGGGACGAGGCGTATTACTCCGAAGGCGAAACACATCTCAACGAACAAAAACAGCGTATTGCCACAAAGACCGGCACGCCGGTGGAATGGGTCGAAGAGGAAAGCTATTTTTTCCGTCTGTCGACCTATCAGCAGAAACTATTGAATCTTTACGAGAGTGTGCCGGATTTCGTGCTGCCGCGAGAACGATTGAACGAAGTTGCGAGTTTCGTGCGCGGCGGACTGCAGGACCTCTCCATTTCTCGCACGACATTCGACTGGGGCGTAAAAGTTCCCGGCAATGCAAAGCACATCATGTACGTGTGGGTCGATGCATTGACAAACTACATAACCGGCGTCGGCTATCCCGACGTTGCAAGCGAGCCGTTCAGGCGCTATTGGCCGGCCGCTCTGCATGTCATCGGCAAGGACATCGTGCGATTTCATGCGGTCTACTGGCCCGCTTTTCTGATGTCGGCCGGCATTGCCGTGCCAAAGCGCATTTTCTCTCATGGGTTTCTGTTCAACCGCGGTGAAAAGATGTCGAAGTCGGTCGGCAATGTGATCGACCCCTTCACCATGGCCGACGCCTACGGCGTTGATCAATTCCGTTATTTTTTCCTGCGCGAAGTGCCATTCGGCCAGGACGGCAACTATAGCCACGAGGCGATCGTCAACCGCATCAATGCGGACCTGGCCAACGATCTGGGAAACCTGGCGCAGCGGTCGCTTTCGATGGTCGGCAAAGCCTTCGGTGGCAATCTCCCGGAGCCTGGAGATTTCACCGCGTCGGACAAGGCAATCCTGGCAGCGGCTGACGCCATGGTCTCAGCCGCGCGCGAGCATATGAAAACGCAACAGCTGCACCAGGTGCTCAACTGCGTATGGGCCGTGGTGGCTGATGCCAATCGATATTTTGCGTCGGAGGCACCCTGGGCACTGGCCAAGACCGATCCGAAGCGGCAGGGGACTGTTCTATATGTGACGGCGGAGGTGCTCCGGCAGGTTGCCATTCTAGCGCAGCCCTTCGTGCCGTCGGCGGCGGCAAAATTGCTTGACCTGCTCGCCATTCGAGCCGGCGCACGTGAATTTTCCGAACTCGCGCCCGGGCGGCGCATCAAGCCCGGCATCACATTCCCGCCGCCTTCACCCGTTTTCCCGCGTTACGTGGAAGCTGAAACCAAGGCCTGACGCATGCTGGTGGATAGTCATTGCCACCTCGATTTTCCGGACTTCGCAGCCCAACTCGATGCCGTGGTGGCGCGGGCGCGGGCGGCCGGCATTGGCCGCATGGTGACAATTTCGACACGTGTTAAGAAACATGCACAAGTGCTTGCGATCGCCGAGAGATTTCCAGATGTGTTCTGCTCGGTGGGAACTCATCCTAATCATGCACATGAAGAAACGGATATCGATACCCGCGCCCTCGTGGTGATTGCTCAACATCCCAAGGTCGTGGCGATCGGCGAGGCGGGCCTCGACTATTTCCGCAACAGCAGCCCCCGTGACGCGCAGGCAGTGGGCCTCCGCCACCATATCGCGGCGGCACGAGAGACCGGGCTGCCGCTTGTTATTCATTCGCGTGATTGCGATGCCGACATGGCACGGATCCTCAAGGAAGAGAGCGGAAAGGGCGCCTTCCCGGCGGTGTTGCATTGTTTCACCGGCAGCCGCGAACTCGCCTTCGCCGCCATCGATCTAGGGCACTACGTGTCGTTCACCGGCATCCTCACATTCAGGAATTCCGGTGCATTGCGCGAAATCGCGGCCGCTCTGCCTCCTGAGCGTGTCCTGGTCGAGACCGATGCGCCGTATCTGGCGCCGCTTCCGTTTCGGGGAAAACGCAATGAACCCGCATATGTTGTCGAGACGGCTAAAGTTCTAGCTGAAGCACGCGGCGTGTCGGCGGACGAAATCGCGCAGCAGACAACCGAGAATTTTTTCCGTCTATTCAACAAAGTGCCGCGTGAGCTTGCGGACGCGGCATGAGCTTGACCTTCACGATTCTCGGCTGCGGATCGTCGATGGGCGTACCGCGCGTTGCGCTGGGCTGGGGTGCCTGCGACCCGAACAATCCCAAGAACCGGCGGCGTCGCTGCTCGCTTCTGGTTGAGCGCGCAAACGCACAAGGTCACCGGACGCGCATTCTCGTCGACTGCTCGCCGGATATGCGCCTGCAGTTGCTGGATGCCGATGTGGACTGGATCGATGGTGTCCTCATAACCCACGAACACGCCGACCATACGCATGGCATCGATGATCTCAGGCCGCTGTACGTTCACAAGCGCCGCCCCGTCGACGTGTATTTCGATGAGACTACTGCCCGCGTCATGCGCTTGCGCTTTGCCTACTGCTTTGTGACACCTCCTGGCAGCGAATATCCACCTATCGCCAAGGAAAAACGCATCGAGGCCGGCAAGTGGATTGCCATCAAGGGGCAGGGAGGCGACATCGGCACCTTGCCGGTGTTGCAGAACCACGGCGATATAACGTCATTGGGCTTCCGCTTCGGAAACGTGGCCTACTCAGCCGACGTCAAGAACTTGCCGCCCGAAAGCATCGCCGCGCTCGCCGGACTAGACATCTGGATCGTTGACGCGCTGCGCAGACATCCGCATCCGAGCCATTTCAATCTCGAGGAAGCTCTGGATTGGATTTCCACGATCAAACCCAAACGCGCGATCCTGACCAACTTGCATACGGACATGGATTACGCGGCGCTCTGCGCGGAATTACCAGCCAATGTCGAACCGGCTTACGACCGCATGCAATTCACGGGTTGAAATGCTTGGCGGACTTCAACTAGAGCCCACGAAACATTGCATGTTATCGATTGTATCACTGACGCCGGTGTTTTGTGTCGATGCCACAAGCCTCCATAGAGATATTCCATAATATGTCTTATGCGAATCAGGCCTGCATGGTCGCCGCCGCGGGGTGGCTTTGCTACTCTCGCGCCGTGCCCCTCGAAGCCCTTCCTAGCAAGCCAGCCTCATGAAGCCGTCACGCGACATTTTGCGACTTCTTGAGATCATGGCGGCGTTGCGCACGCCGGGGTCCGGGTGCCCATGGGATCTCGAGCAGAATTTTCAGACCATTGCGCCATACACGCTCGAGGAAGCGTATGAGGTGGCGGACGCGATCGCGCGCAAAGACCTCACCGGACTCGAGGACGAACTCGGCGATCTTTTGCTTCAGGTCGTCTTCCACGCGCGCATGGCCGAAGAACAAGATGCATTTGATTTCGGGGACGTTGTCGAGGGCCTTACTGCCAAATTGATCCGGCGCCATCCGCATGTGTTTGCCGACGCCGACGGCAAGACGGCGGAGGCCGTGGAGGGTCTGTGGGAGCGGATCAAGACCGCCGAAAAGGCGGCGCGCGGCGACAGGGCGTCAGGCGGCGCGCTCGTAGGGGTGCCGGTGGCCCTTCCCGCATTAACCCGCGCATTAAAGCTGCAGGCCAAAGCTGGACGCGTTGGCTTTGACTGGAACGATCCGCGTGCCGTCCTCGCTAAAATTCGCGAGGAAGCCGACGAGATTGAAGCGGAACTCGACCACGCCGACAAACGGCGAATTGCCGAGGAAGTCGGTGATCTGCTGTTCGCCGTGGTCAACCTCGCCCGTCATCTTCGCGCCGACCCCGAAAGCATCCTCCGCGACACGAACCTGAAATTCGAGCGGCGTTTCGCGGCAATCGAGCGCGCATTGGCGCTGCGCGGCAAGACGCCGGAGCAGGCAAGCCTGGCAGAAATGGACGAACTGTGGAACGAAGCGAAGGCGGCCGAGAAGGCCGCCTCCGCGCGTGAATGAACGGTGCAGCGCTACGCTGCGACCCGCCTCGCGGCGACGGGCGGCACGCGCGCCGGTTCCGATACCGTGCCTCTGATGGCGGCGGCTGATGCGGCGCTCACCAATGCGGCAAACACGACATAGCCGCAGAGATACCACGGCTGGTTGCCGTTCGCCGCGATCAGGTAGGTCGCAATTATCGGCGTGATCCCGCTCGAGAAGATGCCGGAGAATTGGTAAACGAACGAGATGCCGGTGTAGCGCACACGCGGATCAAACAAATCGCAAAACAGCGCCGCCTCCGGCCCGTAGCACATCGCATAGATGATCCCGAAGGGGATGATGATCGCGGCAAATATTGCAACGATGTTGCCCCCGCTCATCGCCCAGAATGCGGGAAAGGTCGAGATTGCGAGCAAAATGGAGCCGATCGCGTAAGTCTTGCCCCTTCCCCATTTGTCTGAAACCCGTCCGAACAACGGAATGAAGAAGATCATTACGAAAGCCGAGCTGCATACGGCCCAGAGCGCAGTTGTGCGCGACAGATGCAGCGTATTGACGATGTAGGAAATGCTGAACACCGCGAAGACATTAAAGAACACCCCATCGATATAGCGGGCGCCCATGCCCAGCAGCACATTTCGCGGATACTCGCGGATCATGTTTAAAAACGGGATAGCCACCTCCTGCCGTTGCGCCTTGAGTTTGGTGAATTCCGGCGTCTCCATGATACGCAGTCGAATATAAAGCCCCACGATCACCAGGACGATGCTGGCGACGAATCCCACTCGCCAGCCCCAGCCGAGAAACTGCTGTTCCGGCAGGCTTGAGGCGACCGCAACCACACCCGCCGACAGACACAATCCGATGGACAATCCGATCTGCGGTAGACTGGCAAACAACCCGCGTTTGTCTTCGGTGGCATACTCGTAGGTCATGAGCACCGCCCCGCCCCATTCGCCGCCAAGCCCGATACCTTGCAGCACGCGCAGCACCAGCAGAATGATGGGCGCCGCGATTCCGATCTGTTGGTAGCTGGGCAGGAGGCCAATCAACACGGTCGCGACGCCCATGATCATCAAGGTCAGGATGAGCATGCTTTTGCGGCCGATGCGGTCGCCAAAATGGCCGAATATTATGCCGCCAAGCGGGCGCGCGACGAAGCCGACGGCAAACGTCGTGTAAGCAAGCAGAATCGAAATCAGCGGATCCTGCACCGGGAAAAAAAGCTTGGTGAAGACGATACCCGCGACCGTCCCGTACAGGAAGAAATCGTACCATTCGATGGTAGCCCCGATCAGACTCGCGATGACGACGCGCCTGAGGTCCCGATCAGATATTGCCGCTATTGCCATGGTCTGCCCTGCCCCTTTATTTGCCCGGCTTTTAGTTCGGCGGTTTGCTCTCCGTCGTTTCCGGATATTTATGTTTCACTATCTCCGC
>Ga0134128_10005580_pt1 | contig 15243 bp, 11 predicted proteins | sample KB31754_FD_96462 | JGI IMG/M metagenome (GOLD analysis project Ga0134128, IMG submission 96462) | Terrestrial soil microbial communities with excess Nitrogen fertilizer from Kellogg Biological Station, Michigan, USA - KB3-175-4 | ecosystem: Environmental > Terrestrial > Soil > Unclassified ... | reverse complement strand
CGGCGATGTCGCAACGGCTGCCCGTCGCCGTCCGCTCGACGAAACCGAGGCCGGCGAAGAAACGACCTTTCCGCGGCTCGATCTCGGCAGCCTGCGCATTCCCGTGTTCGCCGACATGGAAGTGCGGGTCGAGCTGAACGAGCAGCAGCAGCCGGTCGCGGCCACCCTGCTGCATCAGGGCAGTGCGGTGCAGCTGCTGGCATTCGCGGCTCCTCGTAACGCCGGCATCTGGGACGACGTGCGTGGCGAGATCGCCGAATCGGTGCGTGGCGACGGCGGCGTCGCTGAGGAAGCCGAAGGCGTGTTCGGGCCGGAGCTGCGGGTGCGGCTGACCGCACAGGCGCAACCCGGTCAGGCCGCCGAGCAGCGGCTGCGGTTCGTCGGGTTCGACGGGCCTCGGTGGTTCGTCCGGGGAGTGTTCAGTGGGCCGGCGGCCACGAATCCGCAGCAGGCGGCCGGTCTGGAGGCGGTGCTCACCAGCGTCGTCGTCGTCCGCGGTGAAGACCCGATGGCGCCGCGCGACGCGCTGCCGCTGCGGCTCCCGACCGACGTGGCCGGCGTCCCGCAGGCACCCGGCCAGCCGGCGCCGCCGTCGTTCGATCCGATGACGCGCGGCCCGGAAATCACCGAGACGCGATGAGCGGGCGTGAGAGCGCTACCCTCGATGGCATGAGCGAGACCGAGGCCGGTCGCCAGGGCGGGGCGTTTCGGCGTGCCCTGCATCGGCTGACCAGTCCCGAGCACGTTCTCGAGGCCGAGCAGCGGCAAGAAGACGTCGTCGAGCAGGGCGGCACTCCGGTGCGCCGTTGCGCCGACCGCCAGCAGGTGTGCGTCGTCGGCATGCTGCGCACGGTGACGATCCAGCCGCGCGGCCAATCGCCGTCGCTGCAAGCGGAGCTGTGGGACGGTTCGGGCACCGTTGACGTCGTCTGGATCGGCCGGCGACGGATCGCCGGCATTGAGCCGGGCCGCATCATCAGGGCCGAGGGGCGCATCACCCAGCGCGACGGTCACCGGGTGATGTTCAACCCCCGGTACGAGCTTCGGCCCGCAGGTTCGTAGCGCGGGCGGGTAGGGCCGGTTCGCTCAGCCGGAGAGAGCTTGGCCGTGCAAGAGCAACTCGCGCAGCTGCCCTTCGACGTCCGGTGCTGCGACGAACAACAGCTCGTCGCCGCCCTCGAGCGGGTCGTCGCCGCTCGGCACGATCACCCGGCTGTCGCGCAGGATGACCACGAGTGCAGTGTCCGTCGGCCACGGCACCGATCCCACTCGCTGACCGATGAACGGCGCGTTCGGTGGCAGCGTCCACTCGACGAGGTTCGCCTCTCCGCGCCGGAACGTCATCAGCCGCACGAGGTCACCGACACTGACGGCTTCTTCGACCAGCGCTGACAGCAGCCGCGGGGTGGAAACCGCGACGTCGACGCCCCACGACTCCTCGAACAGCCACTCGTTGACCGGGTCGTTGACGCGCGCGACGACGCGTGGCACGCCGTACTCGGTCTTTGCGAGCAACGACACCACGAGGTTGACCTTGTCGTCACCGGTCGCGGCGACGGCGACCTGGCAGCGGTCGAGAGCGAGCTCGTCGAGACTCGCGATCTCGCAGGCGTCGGCGAGCACCCATTCGGCGTCGGGAATCGCGTCGACGTCGATGGCCCGGCTGTCCTTGTCGATCAGCAGGACGTCGTGGCCGTTCTCGACCAACTCGGCGGCGATGGAACGGCCGACCGCACCCGCTCCGGCGATGGCAACCCGCATCAGGCGTGCTCCTCCCGTGGCGAGCCGAGTTTTTCGGTCGCTGCGTCGAGCAACGTGTCGGCCACGATGATGTGGACGAGGTCGCCCTCCTGCAGCACGGTGTCGCTGTGTGGCAGCACCCCTTCGCCGAACCGGGTCAGGAACGCCACCCGCGCGCCGCTCACGGCCTCGATCTCCGGCACCCGCCGCCCGATCCACGACGGATCGATGTGCACCTCGGCCAGCTGGATAGTGCCGGTCGGATCACGCCAAAGCGCCTGCGCGCCGGCCTTGAGAACGCGGCGCAGCATCTGGTCGGCAGTCCATTTCACGGTCGCGACCGTGGGGATGCCGAGCCGCTGGTAGATCTCGGCCCGCCGGATGTCGTAGATGCGGGCGACGACGTTCTCGACGCCGAACGTCTCGCGGGCTACCCGCGCCGCGATGATGTTGGAGTTGTCGCCGCTGCTGACCGCGGCGAAGGCGTCGGCGTGCCGGATCCCGGCTTCCTCGAGCACCGCTCGGTGCAGGCCCATGCCGTGCACCTTGCGGCCGTGGAAATCAGGCCGCAGCCGGCGGAACGCGTGGGCGTCCATGTCGATGATCGCCACCGAATGGCCGAGCTCCTCGAGCCCTTCGGCGAGTGTCGAGCCGACTCGGCCACATCCCATGATGACGACGTGCACGGTGGTCTCTCTCGGATCCTCTGACGTTCAGTGGGCTGTGGGCAGTGATCTGCCGAACGCTACACGGTGACGCCCGGGCGCGCCGCACGGCGGGCCGCCGGGCCCCGCATGCCGATCGCCTAGCATCTTCGGCGTGTCTATCGCCAGCGGCGTGTTCAAGCGAGTGGTCGTCGGCCGGGCCTTGCGCAGTGACCGCCTTGGCGAAACCTTGCTGCCCAAGAAGCTCGCCCTGCCGGTGTTCGCGACCGACGCCGTGTCGTCGGTCGGGTACGCGACGCAGGAGATCCTGCTCGTCCTCGCGGCCGGCGGCGCGCTGTTCTACCACTGGACCTGGCTTGCGGCCGGAGCGGTCTGTCTCATCCTGCTGACCGTCGTGTTGTCCTACCGGCAGAACGTGCGGGCGTACCCGAGCGGTGGGGGCGACTACGAAGTCGCGACGACGAACCTCGGCCGCAACGCCGGCATCACGGTCGCCAGCGCCCTGCTCGTCGACTACGTGATGACCGTCGCGGTGTCGATCTCGTCGGGTGTCGACACCTTCTTGTCGACTCCCGCGCTCGCGCACCTGCGCCCGCACAAGGTCGAGATCGTGCTCGGCTGCTTGGTCTTCATGATGCTGGTGAACCTGCGTGGCGTGCGGGAGTCGGGCAAGGTCTTCGCGCTGCCGGTGTACAGCTTCATGGTCGGCATCTACGGCATGGCGCTCTACGCGCTCGTGCGGGTGATCTTCTTCAACGACACGCTGCTCGCCCCTACCGCGCACGCCACCATCGTGCCCACCGCGGCGCCGGCCGGGCTCGCGCTGCTCTTCTTGGTGCTGCGCGCCTTCGCCTCTGGCTGCACGGCACTCACCGGTATCGAGGCGATCAGCAACGGCGTGCCGGCGTTCAAGGAGCCGAAGCCGAAGAACGCCGCGGCGACCCTGCTCATCATGGGCACGATCGCGGTTGGCATGTTCGCCTCGATCACCGTGCTCTCGCTCTACACGAAGGTGCGTGTCACCGACAGCGACGCGAACCTGCGCATCAACGGCCAGCCGCCGGTGCACGGGCAGGAGACCGTCGTCGCACAGGTTGCGCAGGCGGTGTTCAGCAACTTCTCGCCAGCCATCTACTTCGTCACCGCGACGACTCTCATCATCTTGGTGCTTGCCGCCAACACGGCTTTCAACGGTTTCCCGGTGCTGGGCTCGATCCTCGCGCGCGACGGGTACCTGCCCCGGCAGCTGCACACGCGCGGTGACCGACTGGCCTTCAGCAACGGCATCGTGCTGCTGGGCGCTTTCGCCGCGGCCCTCATCATCGGCTTCGACGCCAACGTCACCAGGTTGATCCAGCTCTACATCGTGGGTGTTTTCGTGTCGTTCACGCTGAGCCAGCTCGGCATGATCCGGCACTGGAACCGGCATTTGCGGCAGCAACCCGAAGCGTCAGAGCGCAACCGGATGCAGCGCTCCCGGGTGATCAGCTTCGTCGGCTTCTCCGCCACCGCGACCGTGCTTGTCGTCGTCATCCTGACGAAGTTCACCCACGGCGCATGGCTCGCCATCACGGCCATGGCGATTTTCTTCCTGCTGATGAAAGGGATTCGCCGCCACTACGACACCGTCAAGGCTGAGCTGTTCACCGATGTCGAAGACGAGAGTGCCTTGCCGGCAAGGGTTTTCGCCCTCGTCTTGCTTTCAAAACTGCACAAGCCGGCGCTGCGTGCGCTGAACTACGCGCGGGCGACCCGGCCGTCGGTGCTCGAGGCGGTCACGGTGAACGTCGACCCCGAGGAGACGGCGGCGCTCGAGCATGATTGGGAGCAGCGCGAGCTTCCCGTGCCGCTGAAGGTGCTCGACTCGCCGTACCGCGAGGTGACGCCGGTCATCGTCGACTATATCCGCCGTATCCGGCGCACCAGCCCGCGCGACGTCGTGACGGTGTTCATCCCCGAATACGTCGTGGGTCATTGGTGGGAGCACCTGCTGCACAACCAGGCTGCGCTTCGGCTGAAGGGCCGACTGCTGTTCATGCCCGGGGTGATGGTCGTGAGCGTGCCGTGGCAGCTGCGGTCGTCGGAAGCGGTCGCCGAGCGGCTCGACGAGGACGCCGCGGCCGGCGAGGCCGAGCGTGCCTCTCGCCGGCATGCAGGCGCCGAGCTCAACGCCAAGGCCGCCCGCGAGTGAGTCTCGTCGGCAGCGTCGTCGAGCTGCGGGTCGGAGCGCCCGCGCACGGCGGATCGTGCGTCGCCCGCCACGAGGGACAGGTCGTCTTCGTGCGCCATGCGCTGCCGGGGGAGCGGGTGCGGGCGCGAATTACCGAGCAGGCGAAGCATTTTGCGCGCGGCGACGCGATCGACATCATCGAGCCCGCCGCGCAGCGGGTCACCGCCCCGTGCCCGGTCGCGCGACCCGACGGCTGCGGCGGCTGCGATTGGCAGCACGCGACCGCCGACTACCAGCGCAGCATCAAGGCAACGGTCGTCGCCGAGCAGTTGCGCCGGCTCGCCCGCATCGAGCGCGAGGTTGTCGTCGAGGCATTGCCGGGTGACGGATTCGGCTGGCGCACGCGGGTGCGTTTCGCCGTCGACGACGCAGGCCGCGCGGGTTTTCGCAAGGCACGCTCGCATGAGGTCGTCGCCGTCGACCATTGCCCGATCGCGCATCCGCTGGTCGAAGCCGCGGGCGTGGAGTCGAAGGAGTGGAACCGCGCCAGCGAGGTGGAGGTCGCCGCGTCGGCGTCGTCCGGTGAAAGCGTTTTACGTACTACCGGACGACGGGACGGCGTGGTGCGTACGCACGGCCCGGGCCAGCTCGTCGAAGAAGCGGCGGGGCGACGCTTTCGGGTGAGCGCGGGTGGCTTCTGGCAGGTGCATCCGGGCGCGGCCGATGCGCTGACAGAGGCGGTGATGACCGGCCTCGCCGTGCGCGGCGGGGAACGGGCGCTCGATTTATACGCAGGAGCAGGGCTTTTCGCCGGCTCGTTGGGCCTGGCGGTCGGGCCGAGCGGCTCGGTCGTAGCCGTCGAATCGTCAGAGATCGCAGGTGCTGACGCGGCGCACAACCTGGCCGACTTGCCCCAGGTGCATGTGGTTCGGTCTGACGTTGCCAAAGCACTGGCCGCAGTTGCGGAGCAGGTCGACGTCGTCGTCCTCGATCCGCCGCGATCGGGGGCGGGCGCGAAGGTGGTCAACGCGATCGGCGTGCTGCAGCCGCGGGCAATTGCCTATGTGGCTTGCGATCCGGCGGCCCTTGCGCGCGACCTCGCCACGTTTGCGGGTATCGGCTACGGCCTGAAATCGTTGCGGGCGTTCGACCTCTTCCCGCAGACGCATCACGTCGAGTGCGTCGCGATTCTCGAGCAGGAGGCGCGGTGAAAGCGACGCTGCTGCTGTGCGATGCGGCACAGGTCGATCCGGCGGGCAAGGTGCACATTCTCGGCGCGGGGTGGACCGTCGTCGGTGGCGGCGCGGGAATTCCGCTGCCTGCGCAGGCGGTCGTAGCTATGGTGCACGTGCCTTGGCATCAGACGACGCAACCGCACTTCCTGCGGCTGCGCCTCGAGGACGCCGACGGCAACGTGGTCCGGGTGGGCCCGCCGGATGCCGTGCACCCGATGGTGCACGAGCAGACCGTGTCGGTCAGCCGCCCACCCGGCGCGCCCGAGGGCATCACGCTCGACGTGCCAGTGGTGGTGTCGATCGGGCCGGGTATGCCGTTGCCGGCGGGCCGCTATGCCTGGCGGTTGGAGATCGACGGGGCCAGCGACGAGGACTGGATGGCGACCTTCCACGTTCGGGAAACCGCCTGACCGGGGTGGGTTCCGTAGCCCACCCCCATAGCAGTACGCTTGTACTGTTTGCAGAATCCGGGAGCGCGCGAGAGGGATGTAGCGGTGGATACCTTCGGCAGTCGCAGCACATTGCAGGTCGGGTCGACGTCCTACGAGATCTTCCGTCTTGATGCCGTCGACGGCTCGAAACGGCTGCCGTTCTCGCTGAAGGTGCTGCTCGAAAACCTGCTGCGCACCGAAGACGGCGCGAATATCACCGCCGACCACGTTCGGGCGCTGGCCGGGTGGAAGCCCGACGCCGAGCCCGACACCGAGATCCAGTTCACGCCGGCTCGGGTGCTGATGCAGGACTTCACCGGCGTTCCGTGCGTCGTCGACCTGGCCGCGATGCGCGAGGCGATGGTCGCGCTTGGCGGCGACCCGGCGCGCATCAACCCGCTCAGCCCGGCCGAGCTGGTGATCGACCACAGCGTCATCGCCGACGTGTTCGGCCGGCCCGACGCCTTCGTGCGCAACGCCGAGCTCGAGTTCGAGCGCAACGCCGAGCGCTACCAGTTCTTGCGGTGGGGCCAGCAGGCGTTCGACGACTTCAAGGTGGTGCCGCCCGACACCGGCATCTGCCACCAGGTGAACCTCGAATACCTGTCGCGGGTGGTCTTCGACCGCGACGGCGTGGCTTACCCTGACACGCTGGTCGGTACCGACTCGCACACCACGATGGTCAACGGGCTCTCGGTTCTCGGCTGGGGAGTCGGCGGCATCGAGGCCGAGGCGGCGATGCTCGGCCAGCCCATCAGCATGCTGATCCCGCGGGTGGTGGGGTTCAAGCTCAAGGGCGAGATGCCGGACGGCGCAACCGCCACCGACCTGGTGCTCACCGTCACCGAAATGCTGCGGCAGCACGGCGTCGTAGGGAAGTTCGTCGAGTTCTACGGCCCCGGCGTGACCAACGTGCCGCTGGCCAACCGGGCCACGATCGGCAACATGAGCCCCGAATACGGCTCCACCTGCGCGATTTTCCCGATCGACGACGAGACGATCCGCTACCTGCGCTTCACCGGCCGAAGCGTTGAGCGCGTCGCTTTGGTCGAGGCGTATGCGAAAGAGCAGGGACTGTGGCACGACCCGAGCGTCGAGCCCGAGTTCTCCGAGCGGCTCGAGCTCGACCTGTCGACGGTCGTGCCCTCACTCGCCGGGCCGAAGCGGCCGCAGGACCGCGTCGCGCTGTCCGACGCGAAGACCTCTTTCCGCAGCGTGCTCGGCGGCTACGTGAAGGCGGAGCCTGACGGCGGCTCGCTCGATGAGGGTTCGGCCGAGTCGTTCCCGGCCAGCGACCCGGTGGCCATCAACCATGAGCACGCCGGCGACAAGCCGGTCGCGGTCGTCGCCGGTGCCGGTGACAACCGCCGCCCGACCAACCCGGCGGTCGTCACCCTCGACGACGGCACAGAGGTCGAGATCGACCACGGTGCCGTCGTCATCGCCGCCATCACGAGCTGCACCAACACCTCGAACCCGTCGGTCATGATCGGCGCCGCGCTGCTCGCGAAGAACGCCGTCGAGAAGGGGCTCACCCGCAAGCCTTGGGTCAAGACGACGCTGGCGCCCGGGTCGAAGGTCGTCACCGACTACTACAACGCGGCCGGCCTCACGCCCTACCTGGAGAAGCTGGGCTTCAACCTGGTCGGATACGGCTGCACCACCTGCATCGGGAACTCCGGCCCGCTCGACGACGCGTTGTCGAAGGCGGTCAACGACAACGACCTCGCTGTCGTGTCGGTGCTGTCGGGCAACCGCAACTTCGAGGGCCGGATCCACCCCGACACCAAGCTCAACTACCTCGCGTCGCCGCCGCTCGTGGTCGCCTACGCGCTGGCCGGTTCGCTGGACATCGACATCACCACCGAACCGCTCGGCACCGGAGCCGACGGCCAGCCGGTCTACCTGCACGACATCTGGCCGAGCGAGAAGGAGATCGCCGACGTGGTCGGCCAGGCGATCGAGTCGCAGATGTTCGCCGCGAGCTATGGCGACGTTTTCGCCGGCGACGAGCGTTGGACCGGTCTGCAGATCCCCGAAGGCAAGATCTTCGAGTGGGACGACGCGTCGACCTACGTCCGTCGTCCGCCCTATTTCGACGGGATGGACGCCGAACCGGCACCGATCACCGACATCGAGAACGCCCGCGTGCTCCTGATGCTCGGCGACTCGGTAACCACCGACCACATCTCGCCCGCCGGCTCGATCAAGAAGGACTCACCCGCGGGTAAGTACCTCATCGAGCACGGCGTCGAGCCGCGCGACTTCAACTCCTATGGCTCGCGCCGCGGCAACCACGAGGTGATGATCAGGGGCACGTTCGCCAACATCCGGCTGCGCAACCAGCTCGCGCCCGGCACCGAGGGCGGCGTCACCCGGCAGTTGCCCGGCGGCGGGGTCACCACCGTCTACGAGGCGGCGATGAAGTACGCCGAGGAGGGCGTGCCGCTGGTGATCCTCGCCGGCAAGGAGTACGGCTCGGGCTCGTCGCGCGACTGGGCGGCGAAGGGCACCGCGCTGCTCGGCGTGCGAGCGGTGATCGCGGAGTCGTTCGAGCGCATCCACCGGTCGAACCTGATCGGTATGGGCGTGCTCCCGCTCCAGTTCAAGGACGGCGACACGCGGGAGTCGCTCGGGCTGACCGGCGAGGAGACGTTCACGATCCACGGGCTGGCCGGCGTCGATGAGCTGCCGCGCGAGGTCACCGTGAAAGCCGACGACAAGGAGTTCACGGCCCGTGTGCGCATCGACACACCGGGAGAGGCCGACTACTACCGGCACGGCGGCATCATGCAGTACGTCCTACGCTCCATTCGGCAGCGCGCAGACGTGTAAGAGCCGCTGACCTGGGCAGATGGCCCGCCAACTAGTGGTGATCGGGAAACGGTGACGCACTAGACTGCGGGTCACGGCAGCACCCTTGGGCCACCCTTGGGCCACCCTGAGGCCCTGGGCGCTGCTTGAGTCGTCGGAACCGGTGAGGTGAGAGTTCAGGTGGGTCTGCTCGAGTCGATCGATGGCCCCAATGATCTGAAGCGGCTCGACGCCGCTCACCTGCCGAAACTCGCCGAGGAGATCCGCGACTTCCTCGTCAGCGCGGTCGCCAAGACCGGCGGTCACCTGGGTCCGAACCTGGGTGCTGTCGAGCTGACCATCGCGGTGCATCGCGTCTTCGACTCGCCGTCCGAGCCTGTCGTCTTCGACACCGGGCACCAGGCCTACGTGCACAAGCTGCTCACCGGCCGGCGTGACGGCTTCACGAAGCTGCGCCAGCGCGGCGGGCTGTCGGGGTACCCCTCACGTGCCGAGTCGGAGCACGACTGGGTCGAGAACTCGCACGCCTCGACCGCGCTGAGCTACGTCGACGGCATCGCGAAGGCGTTCGCCATCCAGGGCATCAAGCGCACGGTGGTGGCGGTCGTGGGTGACGGCGCGCTCACCGGCGGCATGTGCTGGGAGGCGCTGAACAACATCGCCGCGGCCAAGGATCGCAGCGTGGTCGTCGTCGTCAACGACAACGGGCGCTCCTACTCCGAGACCATCGGCGGCCTCGCCGAGCACCTCACCACGCTGCGCACCAACCCGCGCTACGAGAAGGCGCTCGAGAAGGTCAAGGAAGTGCTCGGGCACACGCCGCTCGTCGGCGAGCCGCTGTACGACGCGCTGCACGGCATGAAGAAGGGGCTGAAGGACGTCCTGACCCCGCAGGGCCTGTTCGAGGATCTTGGCCTGAAGTACGTTGGGCCGATCAACGGGCACGACGTCGCGGCGATGGAGTCGGCGTTCACCCGGGCGCGCCGCTTCGGCGGTCCGGTGATCGTGCACTGCGTGACGACCAAGGGGTTGGGTTACGGGCCGGCCGAGAACGACCAGCTCGACCATCTGCACGGCCCCGGTGCGTTCGACCCCCTCACCGGTGTCGAGCTGCCGAAGCCGGCCGGGTGGACGGGTGTGTTCTCCGACGAGATCGTCAAGATCGGTGCCGACCGGCCCGACATCGTCGGCATCACCGCCGCGATGCTGCACCCCGTCGGGCTCGCGGCGTTCGCGAAGGCCCACCCGCAGCGCACTTTCGACGTCGGGATCGCCGAGCAGCACGCGGTCACCTCCGCCGCCGGTCTCGCGATGGGCGGCCTGCATCCGGTCGTCTGCGTCTACTCGACGTTCCTCAACCGGGCGTTCGACCAGCTTTTGATGGACGTCGCGTTGCACCGGTTGCCCGTCACGTTCGTACTCGACCGGGCCGGTGTCACCGGCGACGACGGGCCCAGCCACAACGGCATGTGGGATCTGTCGATCCTGTCGCTGGTTCCGGGCATCCGCATCGCGGTGCCGCGCGACGGCGCCCGGCTGCGCGAGCTGTTACACGAGGTGGTCGCGGTCGAAGACGGGCCGACTGCCATCCGGTTCCCGAAGGGCGCCCTGCCGCCCGACATCGAGCGGGTCGACCGGATCGGCAGCATCGACGTCTTGCGCCGTGACGCCGAGCCCGACGTGCTGCTCATCGCGTACGGCCCGATGGCTGCGATGGCGCTCGAGGTAGCTCAGCGGCTTGCCGACCACGGCGTCGCCACGACCGTCATCGATCCGCGGTGGGTGCTGCCGATCGACCCGGCGTTGCCCACGCTGGCCGCGTCACACTCGCTCATCGTCACCATCGAAGACCACGGTCGGCACGGCGGTGCCGGCGCGACTCTTGCCACCGCCTTGCGCGACCGCGGCATCGACACCCCGCTTCGCATTCAGTCGATCCCGCAGCAGTTCCTGCACCAGGGCAAGCGGGCAGAGCTGCTGGCCGACATCGGTCTCACGGCCCAGGAGATCTCGCGTCAGGTCGTCGAATCGGTCGCCGGCCGCGCCCTGCTCGACGAGCGCCCCGTCGTAGCTGACTGAGCTGACTGAGCCGACTGGGCCGAGGCTTTCTCCGCAAGCTGCCCGCAGTTGTGTCGGCGAAATCGGTCTCTTGGCCGATCAGGCCGACACAAGTCGGGAGCGCGGCCGCCGTCAGTGATAGAGGACGTCGCGTAGCCAGCGTTGTCCGTCGCTGGCCGCGTCGCGCAGCACGATCTCGGCGGGCTTGCCGCCGGGCAATGCCACCACGACCTCGTCGACGGTGAGCAGTACCGGCCGGGGAAACCCGCGCTCGTCGTCGTCTGCGAGGGCTGCTGCCGCTTGGACGAACGCGGGATCGATGCGCGACAGCTCGAGCCAGCCGCGATGCCGCACGGGCACGGCCACCGCACGCATGCCGCCGGCGTCGGCGCACAACGCGCCGCGGAAGACCGCGGATGCGAGCAGCGTGACGACGTCGCAGTCGCCCATCGGGCGAAGCGGCGCTGCCGGCGTGCGCCGCCACCGAGATGTCGCGAGCGCGCCCATGTTCTCCAGGTATTCGGTGGCGCCGCGCCACCACGGCGTCGGATCGATGCCAGTGGCGTCGAGCACGCTCTGCGGTGCAACGAGCACGCGGTCGGGCTCGCTGCGCTTCAGCCCGACGAACCCGATGCCGACGTCGAGGCAGCCGCCGAGCACCCGCTGCCGAACCCAGGACTCGCCCTCATGCAGCTCGTGCCCCACAGGCAGCCCCACCGGCCGGACGATCTCGGCCAGCTCGTCAAGCGACCGCTCCGCGATCGCCCGCCTGACGCGCAGCCAGCGGGTGAGACGCCGGCGGGCGAGATCGCTGTCGGCGGCCGCGTCGCCGACGGCGCGCCACAAGTCGACGTCCGAGACGAAGATCTCCGGCAAGCCGGGAAGGCGAACGCCGTCGTCAGCCGGTTCGATGTCGACGTCCGAGAGCACCGAGACCGCGAGCGCGCAGCGGCGCAACGCGAGCCGCTGGGACGCGGTCGGTCCCCCCACGGGCGTCGACATGCACGTGACGGTACCCGTCTGCGGGCGCCGCTGAATAGCGCGATCGGGTGATCCGCTGGTCAGCTGCGGAAGATCACCCGACCGGGTGCGCGAGTTCGTGCGTCGCGACCCGGACGAGGCCCTTCGCTAGGGGCCCGGCGACCAGGTCTATCTGCCAGGAGCGGGCGCCGTAATTGCGCAGGGCGTCGGCAACCGTATCGGCGGCGAGCGGCTGCGGCGGGTTCCAGGCGAGGCGACGGACGGCGTCCGGTTGCACGAGGTTCTCGGCCGGCAGGTTGTGCTCGTCGGCCAGCGCGGCGACCACCGACCTGGCGGTTGCGAGACGGTCGGCGGCAGGTCGGTCGCGGTCGGCCCACCGGTGAGCTGGCGGCGGACCCTCCGACGGCCGGGTGATCGTCGGCAGTTCCTGGTCGGGCAGCGCCATAGCTTCGGCGATCGCCCGCCACCACTCCTCGAGGTGCCGCCTGCTGCCGCGGCCGATGAACTCCTGCGACGCCGCGAGTGCCTTCATGCTCGCCGGCGTCGCCATCGCGGCGTACACGATCGAGGCGTCAGGCAGCAGCCGGCTGGGCGAGACATCGGCGTCGCGCGCGATCCTGTCTCGAGCCGTCCACATCGCGCGGATCACCGCGAGCTGGCGCCGGTTGCGGATCCGGTGGATGCCGGACACCCGCCGCCAGCGCTCAACCGAAACCGGGGGTGTCGGTGCGGTGCGCAGGTGCTCGAACTCCTCGTGCGCCCAGCCGAGCTTGCCCTGCTTGTCGAGTTCGGCCTCGAGCAGCTCGCGCAGTTCGAGCAGAACCTCGACGTCGAGGGCGGCGTACCGCAGCCACGGTTCGGGCAGCGGGCGCTTCGACCAGTCGGCCGCCGAGTGGCTCTTCTCCATGCGATGGCCGAGCAGGGATTCGACCATCGTGGCCAGGCCGACCCGCGGAAAGCCGGCGAGGCGCCCGGCCAGTTCGGTGTCGAAGAGGGACGACGGGCACATGCCCACCTCGGACAGGCACGGAAGGTCCTGGTTCGCTGCGTGGACGATCCATTCGGCGTCCTTGACCGCGGCACCGATGCTCGACAGGTCGGGGCAGCCGATCGGGTCGATCAGCAGGGAGCCGGCACCTTCGCGTCGCAGCTGTACGAGGTAGGCGCGATGCCCGTAGCGATAGCTCGAGGCGCGTTCGGCATCGACCGCGACCGGCCCGTCGCCGGCGGCAAGGGTTTCGGCGGCGTCGCGAAGGGCGGTGGCGTCGTCGATGATGTCGGGCACGCCGTCGCGTAGCACGAGTAAAGGCGCCAGGGCTGCTTGCGCGGCTGCCGGTTGCGCGGTCGGCGGGTCGGCTGCGTGATCGTGCTGCGCCGCCGGTTCCGCCATGGCTCTACGGTACGACGGGCCCGCGTGTCCGCCCGGATGAGGCGCACGCGACGCGCGACCCAGATTCGCGGTGATCATGCAGTTAGGGGCAACGCCGACGTGATGGCGTTGCCCCTAACTGCATGATCACGGGCGCGCAGGCGCCGGGGAGGGAGACTTGGGCCTAGCGAATGACGCCGGCGCGCATGGCGAGCGCGACCATCTCGGCGCGGTCGCCGGTGCCGAGCTTGCGGGCGATGCGGGCCAGGTGGCTCTTCACCGTCAAGGCGGACAGCCCGAGCTCGTCGCCGATCTCCTTGTTGGAGCGGCCGTCGGCAACCAGCTTCAGCACCTCGACCTCGCGGCCGGACAGTTCGCCGACGCCTTCGTTGGTCGGGCTGTTGCGCAGGCCGGCAGCCAGCAGCGATGCGACGGACGGGTCGGCGTACACGCCACCGTCGAGCACCCGGCGGACGCCGTCCGCGACGACGACCGGAGAGGCCGACTTCAGCAGGTAACCCTGCGCGCCGGCCACGAACGCCGCGCGCACCGAGTACGGGTCGTCGGCGGCCGAGAGCACGACGAGCCGCGGCCACCCTGCGGTGCGCAACTCGGCGAGCAGGTCAAGGCCTGAGCCGTCGGGGAGCCCGACGTCGACGACACAGAGGTCACGCGGACCGCTCGCCCGGGCGCGGGCCCGTGCCTCGGCCACGCTGGCCGCTTCAACGATCTCTCGCGCTCCCATGGCGGTGAGGCGACTCACCATCGACTCGCGGACCAGCGGGTGGTCGTCGACCACCATCGCGGTAAATCCCGCGGAGTTCTCCGGCTGGGGCGGCACGTGCTCGACCAACGCCGTCACCCCGGTCCTCCTCGCTTGCAGGGCCGCGGGTGTGCCGCGGCCGGACTGAGTCCTCAGTGCTTCCGGACTTGCTTGCACCAATGCATCGGACGCCGTAGGCCGCGGCTGAAGCTTTGGACCAATTCGGCTGCTGCGGGCGCCGCATCCCGCTACTCCGGGCGGCAGCGGAACCTCGGGCCTAAGGGTCGAGGCGGTCCGCGCCGAGGGCTGTCCCAGACCTGCTTGGGTCGATCTCTGCGTTGCCGCGCTACTCCAACCGGGCGGTATCCGCCGCGCCGGCAACAGATGAGTGCGCGAAATGCCGAGGTAAAGGCCGGACCCGACTGTGGACTGGGCGAGGAGATGACGGTGACCGTGGCTCGAGCGACCACCAGGTTCGTAGCGCTAGCGTCGACGCTGAGCGTGGTTGCGGGGCTGTCGCTGACCGCGACCGCGGGTACGGCATTCGCCGATTCCGGCACCGCCGCGGGGCACGACCAGGCCATCGTCACGCTCGCCGGCAGCCACGCCGTTACCGTTCCGGGCGTTCACGTGCAGGCGCTGCTCGGCGCCGTCCACAGTGAGGTTGTCAGCGGTGACGCCGCATCGCTCGCCGCGCTCGCGAACGCGCCCGGCGTCCTCGGCATGTCGCCGAACGCAGCCGCTCACCTCGAAGGCTTCGCGTATGGCAAGAAGGGCAAGGGGAACGGCAAGGGCGACGGCAACAACGACGGCAACAACGACGGCAACAAGGGCGGCGACAACAAGGGCGGCGACAACGGGAACAGCAGCGACCCGTCGACGTCCGATGGAGTTCTTGCGCCGTCCACGCTCGGTGGCGACGCCGGCAAGTCGGACTCCGGCCGCGGCGTCACCGTCGCCCTCATCGACACCGGCGTCAGCGACACCGACGCGCTGAACCGCGCTTCCGGCCGGCTG
>Ga0134128_10005577_pt1 | contig 15249 bp, 25 predicted proteins | sample KB31754_FD_96462 | JGI IMG/M metagenome (GOLD analysis project Ga0134128, IMG submission 96462) | Terrestrial soil microbial communities with excess Nitrogen fertilizer from Kellogg Biological Station, Michigan, USA - KB3-175-4 | ecosystem: Environmental > Terrestrial > Soil > Unclassified ... | reverse complement strand
GCAAGCACATTAGGTTCATCCCAATGAGAGGATTTGTAATTGCCACCATTTAAAGAATTAATATAAGATTGACTTAAATTTTCAGCTTTAGTAGCTTCTTCTGGTGTAACTTTACTTTCTAAATCATCTCTACTAACTTTATATTTGTTGGTTAATTCATTTAAATAATCTTCATGAGCATTTTTTGTAGACTTTACGTTATCAGGCAACGTCAGCAACATTTCACGATAGTTCTCACCACCGGGAAGTTGGTATCTACTGTACTTAGTAGTATCTATAGGTTTAGTTTCATGAGCTTCTTTAACACTTCCACTAATTTTTTCAGCTTGTTTTGCAGCAGCATCTGGATTTGTCCAAGTGCTGTCAACATGTCCATCAGGACGAATAACTTTCCACTGTTCTAATTTAGTATCTCTAATATCTTTAATAACCTCATTAATCTGCGGCTGACCTTCCTGAACAGCTTTCAATAAATCATCTTTAGTGATCGAGCCACTAAGCTTATCCAAACCTAAATGCTGTAATTCCTCTTGCTTCACTCCCGGCTGATTTTTCAGAAAACTCAACCATTGTTGAGCATCAGCCTTTGGCTGCTTTGCAGCCGATACAGCATTTTCAACAGCAGAGTAGAATGGTTTATTTGTTGCGTTCAAAGCACCAACACCTAACCCGGCTTCACTATCTGATTTTAGAAAAGGGTTACGAAGAAATTCTGATCTAGTGGTTAAATCTTTATTTTTACCTTTATTTCTAACAAAACCTAATGATTTGTAGAAATCTACAAGTTTAGTTTTACTTGTAGATTTATCCATAGGATCAGCATTCAACAATACTCGCTTATTACTAGTATCAGCTTCATTTAAAAACTGCTCAATAGCTGCTCTGCCAGCACCTTTACCACGTTCATTTTTATCTGTTCTAATTAAAGATAACTCAACATCATTATTTTTAGGATTAACACCATAGGTTATCTCAGTAGGTCCAATTTTAACCGAACGACTACCAGAGCTAACACCACCAGTTGAAAAATCAAATTTAGGCTTCAATGGTCCACTTCCTAACGCCATTCCAGCTTCATTTCCAACACCAGCTAAACCACCTGTACCAGCTAGCGCAGACACATCTTGAGCGGCTTTAATCATAGCTGTGCTAGTATGAGCTTCACCGCTCACAGGATCAACCTCGTATTGAGGAATTTGACCTGTCATCACGTCATGAGGAGCGCTCAGAGCGTCCCTAGCCAGCTTTTCAGGCCAAAGCTGATAACGCTCTTGACCATGTAAACCAAACAGCTTGTCAAGTATAGCTTGAACCTTACTAGGTTCTGGATCAGAACTAGACTGATCTGTACTAACCGTAGGTTGGGATTGTACTTTAGGAGCAACAGTAGTTTCAGGTTGTTTCTCAATAGCATCAGCTAAAGGCAAAGGTCTGTTGAATATAACGTTACTTCCATCGTCAGACGGAATGTCATTTGTATTAATGATAACTCTAGGTCTAGCAACAGCGTCCGATAAACTAGCCATGTTCCACCATTAAATGACCACCTTCAGGATTAGGCACGTAAAAATTACCATCGGGCGCTAATTGAGCATCTTCAGTTGGCGGTTCTTTAAGATCATCATTTAACTCTGTAGCATTGCCCACACTAAAGTCAGCAGCTTCACCAAAATTATGTCCGTTAGCCAAAGCTTCTTCAACAGCTTGTTTGATCAATGGCTGTACTTGATCTGGTGTAATAATTGGTCCAGCATTGCCAAGTGCTACAACTCTGTCTGTCAATGCTCTAAAATCTTCACGTATTTCTTTAACTGCATCTACAACAGCTTCATGACCGGCAACTTTTTCTTTAAGCTCTAATTCACGTTCTTTAATGTCAAATTCTCTACCTTTATCGGCCAATTCTTGCTGTTGTTTGGCAATGATTGCTAGCTGTTGCTCCATCTTGTCAGATGCTTGCTGCATAGCTTCTGTCAATTGCGGGTTAGGAGCATCACCTGTAATGTTAGGCGGAATGACCCTACGCCAACGTTGCGCCAGCAATTGAGCTTCAGGGAAGTCAGCAACACGCCAAAGAATATCGCCAGCGATACCCATAAATTCCTTATTTTGAGCCGCTATCTGTGTGAGAGCGTTAAATGCTTCTTGTCGTCTAGTCGCGTAATTAGGACCATTGTCAGCTTGAACAGCGTAATGACCTACGTTCGGATTAAAGATAATGTTTATGATGCTTGGATCAGATTGTGTGGGCTGTTCACCATCAGGTAATAACTTCTGGAAAGCTTGTTGTGCTTCAGGATCGACAGTCAAATTGATGATAGAACCATCTTTAGCTTCGATCTGCATTATCCGCTTACTGGTATACACCTTTGGAATTAAATCTATCAGGATTTTACCAGTGAGGCGAGTAGCAATAGATAGACCGTCAATCCAGTGATAAGTGGCACGATCACCTTGACGTTGCCTAGCATTAATAGCTACTCCAGACTTAGCATTTTCATTTTCACCCATCTGAGCCTGATACTGGCCAGACACCATCATCATTTCATTTTGAGCAATTTTCATTTGCTCAACGTAAGCTAGCCCCGGTTGTGGCGGTGACATGCGCTCAGGCCTATCAAGCTTATTACCATCTTCATCATAGTTGTTATATGGCAAGAATGAATGATTGACTGAATTGGCTGTCTTATAATATTCTTCAAAACCTTCAATAGCAGACATAGGCGCAGTAATCGGAGACTTTGACTGCAAAGCTCCATACTCAACATTTGCCGAACTGTTAATATTGTAAATACGTTGCGGGTCTAACAGCGCTCTCGTATGGCTAACTCTATCTAAGATACCATCAATAACAGTTTCACGACCAATCACGCGAACAATAGGAATATACTTTCCTAACCAAGTGCCACGATCAATAATTGTGTTTCCAGCTATCTTAAACCATTCAATATCACCGCGAACAACTTCACGTTCCATGTAAGAACGTTGGTCATAAGGAAGCTGTTTTTCAGATGCTTTTAATGCTTTAAAATAAGATTTAGCATCAGCGTCTAACTCACTCAAATAAGCTTCAATTTCCTCTTGTGTTTCAGGAAGTGTGAATTTGATGTAATGATCTTTTTTATTAATCTTCCTATAATATTCAGCAACTCGAATGTGTTCTCTGTTTATCCAAGATGATGTATAACCAGCAAAGCTGTCACTACCACCAACATCTTTAAAATCAGGGTATTCAGCATCGTATAAATCTTTTGGCTTATTAGTTACAATAAAACCAAAATTAGCATCTGAGCCATCTATCTCATTGATGTCTGGATCAAGATAAACAGAACGAGGGTCTTTAACCCTTTTGATAATGATGTCTTGATCAAAGCTGCGGTCATTAACATATTCTGTCGTTACGCGCCAATAACCAAATCCACCGTTTACCGCAAACTCCATTGCGTTATCATAGATGTTTTCTGCATTTGAAACGTATTCGATATGTCTGCAAATCTCCATATAGATTTGTGCAGCTTCATAAGACGCCGTATCTCCAACAGGAGCTATCTTTACTCCAGGCTTGTTCTGCTTACCATCATTGACAATTTGCAAATTATGTTGCATTGTCTTGTTAATAGTTAAACATGGTCTTTCATTAATCATTCGGTCGCCAACAACCCAATCATCCCATTGGAACATATTGACGCTATCGCCGTTAGCAAACTTATAATCGTATTCAAAATTTACGCGAGCTTGTGCTTCCCATTGCTCACAATATTCAAATCTCTTATGAGCTTCTACGACAATTTTATCATCTTCGGTGCCGAAAGCCTCAACAGATGATGAACTATAAGCCATTTGATTTACCTATAATAAAAATAAAGATAAATAAGCGCCAGTTAAAACACCTATTCCAAGAAACATAAGATTTAAATACATCGAGCTAAACCTTAGCTAAAATTTCATCTAAAATAAATTTCAATTTAGCCATCTTATCTTGATCGTGAGAACGCTTGATCTTTCCAAGCTCAGCAATAAGACTTTCAAGGTCCATCGCTTTATATTGCAATTTCCATTTTATCAGCATTAAAGGCCGCCCATCCAGCCTGAAGATTGTCGGCCCATGTTTAAAACTTTTCCGTACCGCTCATTGTTTTCTTTAATCAATGTAGACTTTGGTTTCTTAGCGTCTTGCTCTGATTTGAGGCTTAATGCGAACGTTTGAAAAGCATCGCAACCGTGGCTCCATGGAGTGTCATGAGCAGGTTCTCTGCTAAATGTCCCTGTGTCCTCATTTACCTTATAAGCGTAATTTAAAAGACACTGCCAACCTTCAGATGTATTTTCTTCATCAAAATTACAAAGTGGAAAAATAGTCCTAGAGGCGTTGATACCTAAAATCTTTTTAGTTGGTCTGTTGACAACTTTAACTGTGTAGCCAGCATCCCTAGTCATTCTGGCGATGGAGCGCGATGCTAACGTTTCATTATCAGCGTCATGAGGCATATATACAGTACCGTACACATAACCTAACGATTGCATGTACTCTAAGTAATGACCTAACTTTTTTAAATTATTCTGATAATAATTGATGATGTTATATTCTAAGCCTACCCGCTGAATAAACCATATTGCTGTTTTATCGCTATGACCTAAGTCCCAAAACGTATAAACTGGCTTGCTATGATCATAAGGAACTTTACCTCTACGACCTGACTTTAAGACCTCCTTCAACTCTTCAGCGTAAATAGCTCCTTCTAATATTAATTTCGTGTGACCTTCCCACACTTCAAGATATTTAGTTTCACTCTGAGCTTTCGTCACATTCATTAATGTGCGCAGATTTGGCGGAAACCACTTATTGTCCCAATAAGTTATTTTTTGTACAATCGCGTATCTAGTTCTGGTGTAATTAGCATTGTCACACGATAATGCTAATTTACCATCATTGCTTAAAAGAACATTACCATCTCTATCTGAAAAAACGTAATCAGGAAAATATTCGTTTTTCTTTACTACACTTCTCTGATATATTTCATCATCTTCTAAATCTGGATTGTAAAATATCCAAAGCTCCGGCCCGTTACCAAACGGGCCTCCTCTATCTTCATCGTAATTTGATCGCCCGCGTATCGTAGGTAATAATTTATCAAGTGTTGTTTTCGATAGTTTGTCAGCTTCATCAATCCAAACTATATCGATCCTGCCTAAAGATTTTACTTTACCTATATTATAACGCAAACCCATAAAGAAAAAACGAGCGCCAGTAATTTTATGTATTATCTCCGTCTTAGTAATTTCAAATTCATCTTGAAATCCCAAATCTTCAATATTAGCTTCAAGAGTAAATTTACTACTATCGGTGATGCTGACTTGTAACTCACGGCCACACAATATGCGTAATTTTTTAGTCCTAGCCAAAAGTATTAACGCTCTAGCTCCATTTTCCGTTTTTCCAGACCCGCGACCACCATATGCAATTTTATAAGGTGCGCTTTCAAATAGTAGAAAGCTAAGCTTTTCAGGAAATTCAAATTGATATTCGTCAGACATAAAGTTTGATGATTATGATTATAATCATTCCCCAAAGAGCAAAGTTAATTTCGAGCATAGCTTTCACAGAGAAACTCCCATCAATGATCCGAGCCATGTGTTAATCTTAGCGCGCGTGCCGGCGTCAGGGACGTAGTTCAACGCTAGGACGCCGTAGATGCGCGCTGCGAAGTAAGAGGTTGGAGAGGTAGAATACGAAGCCCCAAGACTAAAGCGATCGAGCGTCAAGGTTTGTCGCGTGTAAGTTTTACTTGCGCTTGCTGAACCATCAACATAGCCGATCACAGATGCGCCGGTGTTATCGTCGGTAACACCAACCACGCGATCATTGCCGTCGAACGCGTCGGACGCAAGCTGCGTTTGCTGGAGTACAGTCAAGCTGGCGCTGTTGCGATAAAGGATTCCGAGGTAATTTGCGGTTTGTGTGTAGATCGGGGCAAAGATGGTGCCACCTTCAGTCCCGTTACGTTGCTGAACCAAATACTTTGATGTCTGGCCAGCGACGCCGCGGACAGCCACAAAAACCGAGTAACCATTCACCGACGAATACAGGCCGAGATCGGACAGCCTTCGCAGAAACTGCGACGTGCCATCGAAGTTCACATATGGCTGACCGCCGTTCGAATACCACTGGCCCCGTGTGGTGTCGTCTGCCAGAGATGACAAGTTGAATGCGTTCGCACTCTTGTCTTGCCAGAACCCGACGTAGTCGCCATCAGTTGCAGGACGTGCGCCTGACCCTACGTTTGATTGAAAAAGATTTGACGCGGCCGCTTCTAGCCATAATACAGGTGGAACAGTAAGATCAGCAGGGGTCCAAGCAGCTTGACCACTGCTACCACCAGCACCTAATAAAGATAATGATCCAGCCTTAGCAAGAGTTATACTGCTAAGTAAACCAGCGCAAGACATTATGAGTTTACGTCTGTTTAATAACATCGCTAAAATTCATGTGTCAGAATTGAGTATAAGATATCGAGCCTGACATTTGAACAGCGGCGCTTGTAATTACACACAAAGCATTTCCAGCAGGTACAATTAAAACAGCCCCGTCCCCATCACCTTTAGCAATACCAGTTTGAGCAGTTAAAGGATAAGCACCAGTCAAAGCATTTTGACTAGTACCACAATTAGTACCAGTACCGTAAACAAATGTGATATTGCCGGTGCCACCAGCAATAACATCAAGCGATGTTACATAAATCTTTTTAGATGCTGATAAAGGTACTAACTGTGTAGTAGTGGCCGTAGATACATTGATAGGTACGCTATTAGAAGATGATAAAATAATTCCGTTACTAACAGGAAATGGAGTGCTAGTCCCGACAGGAACACAATTGCCGGGAGTACCAGTATTATAGCAAGGATTGCGTTGACTTTGTGCAAATGCTAAAGTGGGCATTAAGCAAAACAATAAAACTAAAAGTTTCTTCATTTAAATCATCCTGTAAAGAGAAAATCTCCCGGTCATTTCTAACCGGGAGACATTAGCTTTAATAACTCAACCAAACACCAGCAGACACACAAACATAAGTCTTTGTGCCTTGCGCTTGGTTTACAGTCGCTCCACCGTTAATAGTATCGGTAGAGTTATAACCATAAACACCAACAGCATCAGCGTCCTGATTGATGATAACAATCCTCAAGCCTGCGAACCCAATAGGCAGCTTAACGCTATCATTCGCCGTCGCAACCGTAGCCACAACGTTAATAGCAGCGTTAAGTTGAGTGGCAGAAGCTTGACCACCACCAACATGAGCCACAATACCAGTTTTAACGGTATTAAGCTGATCAGAGAGATTGTTAAGATCAGCGCCAGACACTAATTGTCGGCTAGTCGTATAACGATTTGGAGCTTTACTAGGAACCATGTCAGTAATCCTTTCTATGTGATGATTGGATTACTGCACTCGATACCAAACACCAGTGTTATTAGCCGCAGTCTGATACAACCAGCAATTACTACCAAGAGTAACTGTACCAGCAGTACCAAAAGCAGTCATAACAGGAAGGCTGGTAGGTGTAACACCAGTAACAGTAGGTGTATTACCATAGCTATTAGCCGCAGCAGCTACCGCCGTAAGTGTAAGAACGCCACTGCCAGCATTAGCTAAGCAAAACTTCTGGTTCTGAATAGGATTAGCTGGCAGCTTAAAAGAAGTATACGTTGCAGTACCAGCACCAGTATAGACGTAAGTACCAACACCATCAGCCGCTTGAACAGCAGCGGTAGTACCAGTGGTAGACGCAATAGTTGCGTTACCGTAACCACCAGCAAATAAGCTAGACGTAACTAAAACAGTCTGAGGATTTTGACCGTTAGCGGTGTTAGTGTCTGCCGGAATAGTCTCATTACCAGTAAGGGTGTTAGGGCCAGCAGGGCGATACTGATTACAAACACCGTTATTACCATAGCTAAGACACTGAGTATTAGCAGGGACACCAACAGTAGGATAGTTCGGAAAGGCTTGCCCGAATGCAGCACCAGCCCCAAAAAGAAAAGTAGCAATAACAAATAAAAACTTCTTCATCGTGACTTCTCCAATACGTCAACACAATGTCAACGCTTCATCAAAAATACTTAACGCGATACTCCACCAACAAGCTTAAGAGGTAGTGATGGAATTTCAACATTTTGCATTTTTGATTGAGTATTTAAATTAGTATCTTGTTTGACGATGTTTGGAGAAACTAAAACAACTTTAGTTATTTTATTAAATGTATTATTTGTTATATCACCTGAAGTCGTTTCAGCATTCTTGCCTTTAAAGCCGAGAATTTCAGCGTATAGATTTAATGCTGACAACCGCTCTTTTGCTTCAATGAGTGGTCTACCATTAACATCGCGTTCATCAGAAAACTCTAAAATCTTAGCTAAAAGTTGCTCTTTATCAAGTGGCTTTGCCACTTCTTTAACCGTTAATGAATAAGCGTCTTTGCTACCGATAACAATCGGATCACTTAACCAATTGCCACTTATCCACAACGCTTTTGCTGAATTTCCTTCTGAGACTGCGCTAGCCGCTTCAAACGGCTTCAGTCCTTTTCCTAGTTCTATGCCAAATCGCTTTTTTAAATTTTCATCGTTAGCATAGTCTGGAAGTGGTAAAGCGGCCACTTTAATGGGCATTGTCCATGCATTTACAGGCTCATTACGAACCGGCGCGCACTCAAAAATATCGTCAAATCCGAATGGAGGCATTTGCCCACACATATCAGCAGATGCCAGAAATGACAAGCCCTCGCTTTCGCCGGGCGTGGCTACTAACAAGGGCTTGCTGCAATGACTAGGTTATGAAATTAAGCTTTGGTTATATCTGTCACACAGTCATGTCAATATTTATTTTACTGAGTTACACCTAATTAATTATTGGTGCGGGCAGAGGGAATTGAACCCCCACTCCGAAGAAACGGAGCTTAAATCCGTCGCGTCTACCAGTTCCGCCATGCCCGCGTACTTTTATTCAATTATAGCAGATTGAGCGCCTTTAACTTGATCTTGATATTTACCATCATAAGGTTGAATTGTATGAACATCAAGTATATGAAACACAACTTGACAAATAGGTGTACTACTTAATATTTTGATATCATCTTTACTATGATTTGTCAATTCAATGGTTAGAAAACCTCTCCACCCCGGCTCAATCACTGTGTTTTGTACACACAGACCTAATCTAGCCCATGTGCTTTTATCATGCACAACACCTAACAAGTTCGATGGCATTGCAAAATGCTCAATGCAGCTAGCAAGAATGAAACTTCCTGCTTTAATTTCTATTGTTTCAATTATGCGCAAGTCGATACCAGCAGGACCAACACCATAAGTCATTCCATTAAACTTAGTACGTTCACACATAGGTTCGACTGGTTTAAGACGCCATAAAGTTTGGTTACTAGCTATCATTTCATATCCTTTTGGTGCTCTCACCACGACTTGAACGTGGTTATCCGGGTTACAAATCCGGTGCATCACCGTCAATGCTTTAAGAGCTAAAACGACTTAAACAAATTAAAACTTTGAATTGTGATGCGCTGAAAGGCATCTTCACCAAAATTTAATTGAGTGACAAATCCGTCCTTCCTAGCATTAGTCAAAGCGTCCATTAAAGGCTTGGCAGCTTCAACTATCGAATCTCTATGTTCTTTTGCTAGCTCGCTATCTGGTTTACTAGTAATTAACTTGACAGTTTCATTCATAATAATTTTCATTCCAATTCTTAATTCTTTTTGCTATACAATCTCTCGTCAGACTATATTCTATGGCTAATTTATTATAACTCTTACCGTTTACGTTATCTAGTCTTAAGAAATAATTCACTATATGATTATACTCTTTAATCCCTTTATATTCGTTTCTAAATCTATATCTTCTTTTGCTTTTCATCAATTTCTAACATCGAACGTTTCAGATAGTTAGCTTGGTCTAAACATTCTTCATAAGCATGTTGAAGCCAGTCACGTAAAGTCAAATCATTACGTTCTAGAGATACTCCATACTTAGCAATACCGATCTGAGAACGTCTCAGCAAGTCATAGCGAACAGCTTCAACTACTTTATCTTGTTTATTCATAGATCGTACCATCGATGGCATGTCTAACAGACTTATGAAGTAATTTGATTAACTGATCTTTAGTACATTCGTATTTATCATCATCCAATTCTTTAAAACCTAATTCTAAATCAGCTAATATTAAATAATTTTCATTATGTTTGTCAACTTCATTTTCATTCATTTCAACCCCCATTGGCATCCTTTACGCTCATAGTTTCGATACTATGACCATTGTTGACAGCCCAAAACGTTATCTTACCAAGATACTTTCTGTGGGCAGGATCAGCTAAATTCAATTCTTTTTGCTCAACTACATTATCATTATTTTTCAAATCTATCACAAAAACCATAATAGGGCAATCATGATTATCTTTAATCAGAGGAATACTTTCGATACCTTTACGATATTCTGACATTATTATTCCTTATTTAACATTTCTAGTCTTATAGCAACAGCTTCTTTTAATTCAATATCATTATTTATAATATCTTGACAATCTTCAGATTGAATAGCACTGTCTAATCTACCTTCTTTGATTTCCTTTAAAAGAAAAGGCATCATTATTTTGTCACGATAATCTTTTAAATTCATTTTTCATTATCCGTTTATTTATTAAAACTCCCGACATTCAAAAGAATGTCGGGAGATAACTTTAAACCTTAAAGTTTAACACTATGATGCATAAATTCACCTTGAACTCTCAAGGCTGCTTCTCTGTAAGCGGCTTTAGCTTCTTCTAAAGTGTCATAACTACCAACGCACAAAGTAACTTTATATTTACCTTTGTTAAGGCAAACTCCTTTAGCTCCTAATTTTCCAGTGGTCTTTTTATTTAAAGAATTTTGAGAATGAGTAGCCAGTCTCAAATTAACCCATCTGTTGTCAAGAGGATTTCCGTTTATATGATCTATCAGCTTGGACGGCCACTCACCAGTAACCCAAAACCATATAAATCTATGTTCTAAATGACATTTCTTTTTATAAGTTATACGTCTATTTCTAAAACCAGACACATCTACACAGCCAGCACGATCACCAACTTTCATCATAGCTGACGCTACTTTATAAGTAACGAAACCTGTATCAGGATCATAATGATATCTAGTTCTAATTTCATCAAAATTTAAATTAATCATTTGCAAATCAATCATTTACATTAAAATAAAATCGCTCACTTTACAACAATAAAATGAGCGATTTTATGTCAAATATCAGCTTTGACGCGATACCACAGCGCCCTTTGCAGGAGCCGTAAAATCACCATAAGTCTTACCAGCTTCAACCGGCGTAACAACAAACTTGCGAGTAAATTTCTTAACAGGAATAGTGACAGTTTCCTTCACATTCTTTCCATCAGGCCCCTTGATCGCCTTATTGTGTTCATCACGCTTGGCGCGAGTGACCGTCTTGGTTTCAGCAGTATCTTCAGAATAACGCTGATTAGCACTGCCAACAGCACTATTCATCGTCTTGTGAGCATCGCCACTGGTAACAGCACTGTCAGCAACAAAGAAAAACTGTCCGGCTTCCATCGTATCGAACGGGTACTTAGTCGGCGCACCCTTGCCAAAACCACCACCGCGCTTGACCTTCGGTCGCACGAAACCACCAGACAGAACGCTAAACTGTGAAGCTACTGGAGCAGCAGGAGCAGCATTGAGCTGAGCAAGGTACTTCGCACCATCTTCGGTGATGCGAGCCGCGCGCTTGGTCGCATCAGTCGGATCAGCGGCATTCGGATCAACCGCAATCAACGGCGGGGTATGCTGCATAAACGGCACAGCGTCAGCCTGCGACACATAAACCACTGTATTAGCAGCAGTAGCATCAGCAATAGCACGGAGCAATTCGATATTCATTGTAGTATTCCTTTTGATGATAAATTTGAATTGAGAGTTTCTAATTCAATGGTTTCTATCTAATGAGGTTAGCAATCAGTGTCAACGTCTTTTTCAAAAGTTTGTTCAAATAAATTCAGTTGGTTTTTGTCAGGCGCGATGCCCACACATTCTAGCTGCAAAGTCTGTCCTTCAGCACCACAAATTGTGCAAAACTCAACTCTGCTGTACATATCCTTGTAAAAGCTAATGACATGAGATTTCATTATCGTTATCCGATTTTCGCGGGAAATTGTAATTTCCACAACCTATCGTAAAGAACTTTCCACTAAAACAAATCAATATGCCTGTAATACCAATAGCTCTGTACTCGCGAAACATAGCCCAAATATTTACATCAGTCAGCTTCATTTAGTAATTCCTGTGCCGTCTTTGTCGGATGCCTGTCCTTAAACATATTAGCATAATTAGGATCATCACGCCAAATAGGGCTAGCTACTCCATCAACATCAGAACCATAAAAACGAGCATGAATAGCCACTGAGATTTCAGTGGCTAGTTCTTTAACATGCAAAGGTTTAAGACCGGGAAATTTCTTAACTATGGATTTACGAACAATATTCCTAATATTACTTCGGTATTCAGCAGACTTCATAATCTATCCTTAAATTTTAAAATCAATTCATCCAAAGATAATTCAGCATCAGCGCCTTCTAATTCAATTTTAAAAATTGGAGTATGCTTAGCTTTGCTGTGCCCGTCAGTCGGCAAATCATACCAAATCTGAGCTTCAGGACCATTATTGCCAGCGAGCTATACAAAATACTTGCTCATGGTGCTACAAAGCCAATGATAAAACCAGCTATAAAAGCTAAAATTAATGACACAATTATTGCAAAAATTAGCATCACGTCACCATATTATATAAAGTGAAACTGCGACTGAAATTGCTAAAATTACAATAAAGATTGACATAAGCGTCAATAAACAACCCATCTAAACTAATCCTTATTAATAACAACATCACCTAAAAACAACGCCATTCCCATACAAACATCAGCTTTAACTTGAGCCTCGCGTTTTACTAACTTTCGTTCTGCTATCAGCGAATCTCTGTGATAATTGTGAGCTTGTTCTTTTAAAAAATTAACAATCTTGTCTCTGCACTCTTCAGGCGTTTTAGCTTTGATTGTTGGTTTACCCATGGTTAATTCGCTTAAAAGGCAAAATCTCAGCGGTCTTTAAATAGGGCGCGGGATCAGGCTCAAGGCCGAACATAGCCCAAAGCTTCCCGACGAACTCCATAATCAATTCTGGCTGATTGGATTTAAAGAAAAGCAAGCGGCAAGCAAACTCCACCACGTCCTGAGAATTGCGGTAACGATCTGGTGAAAAGCTGTGAACCAGCCAATGAGCCAATTCATTCATTGGCATGGTATTGAGATATTCACAATAAGCAAATCTACTCAATTCACTGTGAATTGATGTTGGCTGTTGCTGCATTTTTCCTATTCTCCAATAGTTTTGCTTTAGCTCTAAACATTCGACTCTTTACTGTACCGATAGGCAAACCAAAATTATAAGCTAGCTCTCTATAACTCTCACCAGATAAAGCAGCCATAAATAAATAACAATGCTTATCTGGTAATGATGCAATTTCATCATCTGTAAAATCAAGTGATATTAACGTTTTATTCATTGTTAAATCCAGACTGTACAGCAAAATCACTATAAGTTCTTTCTGGATTTAGCTTAGCATACTCAATACTGGTTTTCAAATCTTCAATATATAGCTTATTGTCATCAGGTTTAGCTTCAGCTTTAATCAAATATTGCTGCAATCGTTCAAGTCTAGTTTTAACCATTTTAAACCCCAATTTTAAGATTCATAGCTATTCTGATAAGGTTTTCATTTTTATTGAAAATTACATAGCGTTCGTCTAATTTAGCAGCACGTAAATAAACATCTTCGATGTCATGCTGCCCTTTAATAGCTTGCTCTAACAAATCACACAATTCTTCTACATGTTTATCTTTGATTTCACTAATCTTAATCTCATCCATTTAAATATTTCTCCTGATGACGTTTCATTTCAATTTGACACTCATCCTTACTTATATTTCTTTCTCAAAATAATGATAACAGTCAATCAATAGATAAAACATATTGACTAACTTATCCGTTCAAATATTCCTCAATCTTTTTCACCGCTTCCTGCCATCCATAGCAAACTAATGCTTTGTACCCGACTTTATTAGCATAGTCAATAAATTCTAATTGATCTTCTGAGCAACCACCATTCTTTTGATTGCGTCGCTTTTCAACTTTCAATTCTATGTATAATCCTGAATAAAGCTTAAAGTTACCAGTACCATCTAAACAATTATTAGGAAATGGTAGGAAAATATCTGAAATGCCTGCTCTACAACCTTCAGCAACTTGCTTATGACTATTGGCGTTTGGGATAGCGTGTAACCATTTTAATTGTGGGTATTGCTTAAGATTTTGAGCTGCCCATACCATCACAGCTTTCTGTTCACCGCTCTCAAGACCGGACTTCGCCATCTGTTCTGGAGTAATCATTTTGCTTTAAACCATTTAGCGTCAGGACCACATCTATCTAATCTGCAACTAGCAGCAAATTGCAAATCATATTTGATTTCTCTATCTATATAATTTTTCTCTATGTTGTATGGAGAACGACAATTTCCTAATCTGTTAGGAGTAAACCACTTTTTATAGAACCATTTACAATCTATACATAGTTTATGTGTCATTTTACGATAGCTTTCATTTCTTCATCAGTCAACTTCAAACCTGCTGTATAGCTACGGCAAGCTCTAATCTTCTTTTGTGGAAAATCGACAATAGCCAGATTGTCAGATAAGATCACTGTCCAATAATTATCATGATTAGAACTAAAAATCAAGATAGCTCTACCTCGCCCTAGAGGTGTATCAACTTCAATAGGATCGTCAAATTCGTGATACATAATCAAATCAAATTAAGCATAATTGTAATCAACCCAAACAAAATCAATGCTGCTAAACACCCATATACGAAATCTAACCATGAAAATTCCCATTGATTTTCAATCATCTTTTAAAGCCGCATCTAACATGGCTTGATAATATTGGCATGAGCTAGGACCGATAGCTGAGCCAGCGTCTAGCATTTCTTCAGTAGGTTCGCGCATAGCTTTGACTATATTTATGACCATGCTTCTAACTTTTTGCCTTTCATCACCAGTTAAATAGCCAACATTGTCATTTTCAGTAAAGTGGATAAACGCTACTTTATAAAGTCGTTCAATCATTT
>Ga0134128_10005574_pt1 | contig 15252 bp, 13 predicted proteins | sample KB31754_FD_96462 | JGI IMG/M metagenome (GOLD analysis project Ga0134128, IMG submission 96462) | Terrestrial soil microbial communities with excess Nitrogen fertilizer from Kellogg Biological Station, Michigan, USA - KB3-175-4 | ecosystem: Environmental > Terrestrial > Soil > Unclassified ... | reverse complement strand
TCCAGCCGCAACCTTTCCGCTACGGAAGTCAGCATGACTGTGCGGGATGCTCACAATAAGCGGGTGCTGTGGCGGGCGACGGAATCAGCCAAGTACGCGGTGCGCGAGAAAGCCAGAGAAAACAATCTGGTGGAGGCAGCGGAGAAGCTTGCTTCAAAGTTTCATGACCGGCTGGAGCCACCGGGACGGCAGTAACACGGTACGCCGCAAGGCCTGTTTCCACAGGCTATCCATCCCGAGCAGGAGCCCTCGCTTCTCTAAGGCGTCTTTGTTGCAGTGGTTTTGGCGAAGGCGAGGGAACTGCTCTGCTGCTGCCACGCTAAGCGTTAGGTTTCTCTTTTCCGGAGTAATTTTGCGGGATAGATTCTTTGAGCTCGTGGCTGGAATTCGTGGTTGGCTTCCGCGACACGGCAGCGGAGCTGATCCTTCACCCGCGCGTTGAGCGATTCAAGCTCTTGTGCGGGTTCAGGATGGATGCCACGAGAGGACAAGAATTTCGAAGTACTCTGATTCTTGAACAGGAAGGCCGCAGCCGAGGGCGGCTGTGCCACAATCAAATCCACAGCAATTTGCCCCGCTCTAAATCTGTTTTTTCAGCTCGTTCAAGAGATTCAGCGCTTCAATGGGCGTGAGGTTGTTGATATCGGCTTCGCGCAGCCGGTCCACAATTTTCTGGGAGAGTGGTGTGAACATGGTTAGCTGCATCTGTGGTTCAGGCTCGTCGGCACCGGGCGAGAGATGCGCCGTGGCTTCATGTTCCGCGTTTTCGTGTTCGTGGAGCACCTCTCTCGCGCGTACCACCACTTCCGCTGGCAGTCCCGCGAGCTTCGCCACCTCAATGCCATAGCTGCGGTCGGCGGGGCCGGGTTCCACCTTGCGCAGAAAGACAATTCCGCCCGCATTCTCTTTGACAGAAACGTGAAAATTCTTGACGCCTGGAAGCCGGTCGAGTTCAGTGAGCTCGTGATAATGGGTGGCGAAGAGCGTTCGGGCGCGGCTGCTGGAATGAATGTATTCGATGACAGCCCAGGCTATGGCGAGGCCGTCATAAGTCGCCGTCCCCCGACCAATCTCGTCGAGCAGGATGAGCGAGCGCGGCGTGGCGGTGTTGAGGATCGCTGCAGTCTCGGTCATCTCAACCATGAAGGTGGAGCGACCGCGGGCCAGATTGTCCGAGGCTCCAATCCGGGTGAAAATCCTGTCCACCACTGGCAGTCGGGCCGATCGTGCCGGCACAAAGCTGCCCATCTGCGCCATCAAGACGATCAGCGCTGTCTGCCGCAGATACGTTGATTTGCCGCCCATATTCGGCCCGGTGATGAGCAGAATTGAGTGGGTGGTTGAGTTGAGGTAAAGATCGTTGGGAACAAAGCGGTCATTGCTGCCGGTGAGATCCGGCTGCTCAAGGACGGGATGGCGTCCGTCAACAATTTCAAGCTCGTCTTTATCTGCGTCTTCAGAGAATTGGGGTCGGCAGTAGCCGCGGTTTTGCGCGATGAACGCCAACGACGCGAGAACGTCCACTTCAGCCAGGGCGAGGGAGGTCTGCCGGATGCGACGGGCTTCAGCCGCGATGCCAGTGCGCAACTCGGTGAACAGCCGCCGCTCGATTTCGACGATCTTCTCCTGCGCATCCAGGACCTTGGCTTCGTATTCCTTGAGTTCGGGCGTGGTGAAGCGCTCCGCATTCACCAGTGTTTGCTTGCGTTCGTAATCGGCGGGAGCGTGATGGAGGTTGGCCTTGCTGATTTCAATGTAATAGCCGAAGACGCTGTTAAATTTCACTTTGAGCGAGCCGATGCCGGTACGCTTGCGCTCGCGCTCTTCAATTTGCGCGATATATTGCTTGCTGTTGCGGTTCAGATTCCGCAGATCATCCAGCTCCGCATCCACTCCGGGCTGGATCACGCCGCCGTCAGCAAGTGTGAGCGGCGGCTCGGGAACAATTGTCTTCTCAATGCGTTCGCGCAGGTCGGCCAGTTCATCGAGGAGCCCATGAAGCTCGTGCAGGCGTAAAGCCTTACCGTCTTTCAGCAACCGTGTAAGGGCGCTGCGGATCAACGGTGTGCGGTTCAGGCTGGCGCACAGCGCAAGAACATCGCGGGGATTGGCCGTTTCCAGGGTCACGCGGCTGAGCAGGCGTTCGATATCAAGAACGCCTTCCAGTGCTCTGCGCAGCTCTTCCCGGGCAATGAAGTCCTTTACACCGGCTTCCACTGCGTCCAGACGCTGGTTGATCTCAATGACGTTGATGGACGGGCGCAGCATCCAGGAGCGCAGCAGCCTTTTGCCCATGGGCGTGAGCGTAGCATCGAGCGCCCGAAAAAGCGTGACTTCGGCGCCCGTATTGGCAAACAGCGGCTCGACCAGTTCAAGGTTGCGCACCGTCACGGCATCAAGGACCAGGTATTCCTGGCGATCGTAGAAGCCGATGCGGTCCACGTGCTCAAGCGTGCCCTTCTGCGTGCTGCGTACGTAATGCAGGATGGCGCCTGCGGCCGTAGCTGCGGCGGCCTTGTTATGCAGGCCAAAACCTTCAAGGGAAATCACGCCGAGCTGGTTTTCAAGCAGCGGCACAGCGTAATCGGCCGAGAAGACCCAGTCTTCAAGCGGCGTCTCAGTGAAGCGCGTTCGCTCGCCGGGCTGCTGCAGCGGAAGCTGCGACTCCTGTGAAGGCGCGCGATCAAAAAGAGGAAGGGAACTCGGATACAGGACCTCCCTGGGACGCAACTGTTGCAGCTCTTCCAGAATGCGCCGCTCGGCTTCAGGGCCACGGAATTCGGTGGCGCGAAATTCGCCGGTGGAGAGATCAAGAGCCGCAAGGCCGACCGCGCCGGACGAGCGCGCCAGGGCAGCCAGAAAATTGTTGTCCTCCGCGCCCACGGAACTGTCGATGGTCGTCCCGGGGGTGAGCACGCGCGTAACTTCGCGCCGTACCAGCTTCTTGGCCAGCCGCGGGTCTTCCATCTGCTCACAGATGGCCACTTTGAACCCCTTGCGCAACAGCTTGGAGAGGTAGCCTTCAGCCGCGTGATACGGCACGCCGCACATCGGTATCGCCTGGTCTTTTTCCTTATTGCGCGAAGTGAGCGTAATCTGCAGCTCGCGCGAGGCGACCACGGCATCCTCAAAAAACAGCTCGTAGAAGTCGCCCAGGCGGAAGAAGAGCAGGGCATTGGGATGCTGCTTTTTGATCGCGGCATATTGCCGCATCAGGGGGGTTGAGGGCTCGCTCATTGAGGCAAAACTTTCCGGCTGGTGAGCGGATTATATAGTGATTAGGCCGGTGCAAAAACAAATTCCCATGACCGTGAACGCGCCGGTTGGCGATACTGAATGACATAGAATATAGGCAATGCACGTGCCGGGATGGCGGAATTGGCAGACGCAGCGGACTTAAAATCCGCAGACCCGAAAGGGTTGTGGGGGTTCGAGTCCCCCTCTCGGCACCATTGGTTTTTGTCGCTTCGCTCCAAACCGCCGACGAGTCTGGACCCAGTTGCCGTTGCGAATGCGCCTGCCGTAGCGGGCTCGGCGCGCGAGTCGGCCTCGCCATTATGGAATCGCTTCGAGTCCGCTACACTTCGCTCAGGATTTTGACTGCAGGCTCCCGCTGGGCAGAAATCGTTGACATGTGATAAACATGAAAATATGCTTATAACATGTCAAAAATGATTCAGCTTCGAAACGTGCCGGATGGTCTGCATCGCATATTGAAGGCCCGGGCTGCAATGGCCGGGATGTCCTTGTCTGACTATCTGCTGGCAGAAATCAAAGAAATGGCGGAGCGGCCAACGCTAGCGGAGTTGCGGGAGCGTCTGCACCAACGGAAGCCTGTCTCGGTAGAGGTCGATTCGGCTCGCATCGTGCGAGAAGAGCGGGAAATCCGGTGATCGTTCTCGATGCCTCTGCCGCAGTGGACTGGCTTCTTCAGACACCTGCGGGCCAGCGCATTGAACACCGCATCTATTCTCGCAACGAATCTCTGCATGCGCCTCACCTCCTTGATCTTGAAGTCACGCAGGTTCTGCGGCGCCTGGCGAGGGAAGGAACCGTTCCGCCGCGCCGCGCTGAGGATGCAGTGCTTGATCTGCAGGACCTCCGCATCACGCGATACCCCCATTTCATGCTGCTGACGGAGATCTGGCGGCGCCGTCACAATCTTTCCGCTTACGACGCAGCCTACATCGTACTTGCGGAAAAGCTGGGCGCGTCTTTGCTTACGCGTGACAGCCGGCTCGCTACTGCTTCGGGTAGTGCAGGAATGGTTGAGCTGTTTTAAGGTCGCTGCTTTTCGGGGCTGGCGGTTCATTTTCCAACTCACGCGCCAAATAGCTGCTGCTGTATCGTTTCCGTGGGCACAATTTCCCGGGCGCATTCGGGGCTGTCATTCTCCGGCCGGTTCACAAAGCCGCTTACGGGATATTTGCGCATAATCCGAGCGTCAAAGGGGCCAAGAAGCCGGCTGACCTCTGCCACTTCAGTAAAGCCGGGATCGAGCCACAGCTCATAATGCTCGGGCGGGAGAATGACCGGCATGCGATGGTGGACATCGCTCAGGAGGGCGTTAGCTTTGGTCGTGAGAATGGTGCAGGTCTCAAGCGTGGAACCTCTGGCCGGGTCTCTCCACCTCTCCCACAGCCCCGCAAAAGCGAACAGTGAACCATCCGTCAACCCAATACTGAACGGCTGCTTTTGCCTCGGCCCCTGGGCTTGCCATTCGTAAAAGCCATCGGCTGGAATGAGGCACCGTCGCTGACGCAAGGCCTCCTTGAACGCGGGCTTATCCGCCGCGGTTTCGCTGGCGGCATTGATCGTGCTGGCCGAAAATGAGGAGTTTTTCGCCCAGAACGGGATCAGTCCCCAGCGCACCTTGGAGAAGGTTCGGCCCGGCTGCTTGGGCTTTTGTCTCACGATGGCGACCTGTTGGGACGGCGCAATGTTCCACCGCGGCTCCCATTGCGGATCATCTTCCAGCCCGAAATGATCGCGGATATATCGCTCTTTGGCTGTAAGCCGGTACCGTCCGCACATTTTGCCCGCCCCACCTTCGTTGCCGAGATTTGAAGACTGTTCCCGATTCGCCAAACAGGTTACTTCCGTACTCTGCCACAGGAGCGCGCATCAGGCTAGCATCTTGTGTAAAGCCAAGGTGTTGTTGAAGTTGCAGTTGTGAAGCAGGTATTTAGGAGACTCCCCATGAATCGCATTGCAGCAGTGATGCGCAAGATTTTGGTTTGCGGTCTGCTGGTGGTGGCTGCGGGCGTTGCCATCCGGGCCGCAGATTCTCATCCAACGGACAACAAACGGCAGTTGAAAACTAAAGTCATGCCCGAATATCCGGAGCTGGCGAAGCGAGTCAACATCAAAGGCGCGGTCCGCCTTGAAGTGATCGTCAACGCGGACGGCCATGTAAAGAAAGTGAAAGTGCTTGGCGGAAATCCGGTGCTGGCACAGGCGGCAGTTGAAGCAGTCCGGAAATGGCGCTACTCCACAGCAGATACGGAGTCCACGCTGGTGGTGAAACTGGATTTTGATCCTGATTCCAAGTGACACCGCGATTTCATTACGGACGTACTCTTTGCCTGCGGCGGGCCTTCCGCTAACATCGCTCTCGAATTTGGAGCGCAGCAACGATCTCACAGTTTGCCGAGCTCATCACAAGTTGGTGGGCTCATTTTTCTTTGCAGCTTTTTTGACTGCGCATTCCATGGCTCTTCCGGGATCGATTATAGGTTGAGCACCCTCTGGGTGCAGAAGTGGCGTTGCAAGCAGCGCCCTGGAGTACACCATGAGGTTACATAGGCTTGCATATCTGGCCCTTTTCGTGACGTCGCTGTGGCTTCCAGCGTACGGCCATCACATTGCCGTGGTGGTACACCAGCAGAACCCTACAAAATCGCTCACCTCGCCTGAGCTGGGCAAAATCTTCAAGGCTGAGGCCAAAAGATGGCCAGACGGAGCGCAGATCCTGGTAGTCCTGAACAAGAACTCCGCCGTATCTTTTGAAATACTTCAGCGGATTAGCGGTGTGCCGAACGCCAGCGCGAGAACCTTCGTCGAGACACACAAAACACACTTTGCGCTCACGGATTCCGATGAAGAGGTATTGCAGCTTGTTTCCAGCATGCCCGGAGCTGTGGGGATGGTGGATGTGCGAGCGGTGGATAGCCGGGTCAAGGTCCTGAAGATTGACGGCCGGCTACCGCTGGAGAAGGCTTACCTCCCGCATTGATCCAGATTGCACTGGTTGAGCTGAAACACTAAGCTGCCAGTTCGTGGCTCGATTTTCTAATCTCGCCCGCGTTCCGGGATAGTTTGAGGGGAATGCGATAGTCTCTTGCCGATGCATGCCCCGCCTGGATCCAGCCAAAACGTGTGAGCAGAGATCCCACCAAACTAGACCACGAGGCGGCACGGCGAAGATTTCGGTTTCCTGTAATTAACGATCCCACTCGCAGCGCCAGGGGGACGGGCCCTGAAAGTATCCCGCCGGTGCGAACGATCAGGCCGCTGAGACCTTTGTGCAGCGGTTCGCTGACTTCATCGCGTCTGGTTTCCACTTCAATTCCTTCATAGACCTCAAAACCAGAAGCGGCTATGCCCAGCAAATTCAAAGCTCGGCTATCGTCATGGCCCAAAAGCTCCAGAATTGAAACCGCGGAGTTCACCCCAGAGGCGGCAAAATGGTGCGGGAGAGTTGCGACATGGCTGTTCCAGACCGGAATTGCCGTAGCCCCAATGAGCACGCCTGTGTAGGTGGAAAGCAACATCCCAGTTGCGGATGACAACAGGCCGGATAGTCCTTCGATCATGCGGACGGGCATTACATCAGCCACCCTCTCACGTGCAAGGTTGGCGAAGGCTGCGGCAGAGGAGAAGCTGGAAAAGGCGACCAGAGTCCAGGCGCCTACATTCATCGGGCTCTGCAGCTTGAAAACGCGCAGCATATTTAGAAAGCGCGAAGGCACTCCCAGGTCAGAAATCAAAAGGGCGGGAGAAAGGAATCCGCCCACTGCCGCCACCCAGCGTGCATCGCGAACCAGAGTGCGGTCGCGTGTAAGCAGGTTGGCTGCGCTGGCCACAACGGCCGCGGCTCCGGCAGCTCCGCCAACGAAGAAATAGACCGGCACTTCCTTGGTCCACTGCGGCTCTTTGAGCATGGGGATGCCGTAATAGCCGGTTTCTGCGCTGGCTTTCGGAAAGGGAGCGCCAACTGGCACCACGCCTGTTCCGCCGACTGTGCCGCGTTGCGCCGCTTCACGCCGAAGTTGGGCAAGCCGTTCTTCACTTTGCTGATCAGGGATACGATCCGGGATTTCGGGAAGGGGAACGCGGCTCATCGATTCTCTCCCAGGAACGCCAACAGAGTGGCGCCCAACATGGCGCCGGCGGCCACGGCTGCCGACTTCCATGCTTTTTTCTGATAAATAGTTGGGATTTCCGGTTGCGGCGGAAGATTGTAAGCCCTGGGATCACCGCGAAGCAGGAAGAAGGCGTGGATGCCTTTAACGCTGGTGTCTACAGGGTCATAAATTACTGCGTCATCCACGCCTCGATCTTTCAATGCCTGCATACGGTTTGTTGCTTCTGCCCGCAGTTCATTGATTTCGCCGAACTTGATGGATTCGGTCGGACAAGCTTGCGCACAAGCGGGCTTGAGGCCTGCCTTCTGCCGATCAGAGCAGAAGGTGCATTTGAAGGCGCGTCCGTCCTCCTCGTTTTTTTCCACGACGCCGAAGGGGCAACTCACTACACAATACGCGCAGCCATTGCAGACATCGGGCTGAACGAAAACGGCGCCGAACTCCATGCGCACGATGGCGCCGGTTGGGCACGCTTCCAGACATCCGGCTTCCTCGCAGTGCTTGCAAACGTCAGAGGAGAAGCCCCAGCCCGGCAACTGTCCGGGCGCATTTCCGCCTACTCCGATGGTGGTGGGGTTCTCAACGAACTTTACGTGCCGCCACGTGGAGTGGCCGACCGCCATGGTGTTGTCATACGAAAAGCTGCTCCAGTTGTAGCCGTCTTCCGACACTTGGTTCCACTCTTTGCAGGCGACCTCGCAGGCTTTGCAGCCGATGCACAGAGTGGAGTCAGTGAAAAAGGCCGTGATCCGGCCATCGTGGCCGTTGGCATGGCCATTCGGCCTGCCCGCGTCGTGGATGATAGGTGCTGTGCTCATGCCGCTTGCTCCCTTTTCGCTCTCAGCTCCTCAAGAGCCCGCTTGCCGCGGGGGCGTCGCCCTGGCCGGACATCACACAGCAGGGCCTTGGTTTCCATAATGCGCACGTTCGGCTCTTCAGAGATAGGCAACAAGTCATTGACCATGTCGCCCTTGACCAAACCATTGGTGCCGAAATGGTAAGGAAGGCCTACCTGATGAACGGTCCGGCCGGCGATGCGAACCGGCTTGATCCGGCCAGTGACCAGGACCCGTGCTTCAATAATGGAACGCATAGTCGTGATAGTGGCAAAGTCCCCATGTTGAAGCCCGAGTTCAGCCGCCATTTCCGGCGACACCTCGCAGAACAGCTCAGGTTGCAACTCCGCAAGGTGGCTGAGAGTGCGCGTCATGCCGCCTGCAGTGTGGTGTTCGGTTAACCGATAGGTCGTAAGGATGTAAGGGAACCTGGGATCGGCCAGATTGGCGTATGGATTGTCGGGACGCTCGCGACGAAGCGCAGCCGGATCGGTATCCCGGTTCGGATACAGCGGATTTGAGAATGGCGACTCCAGCGGCTCGTAGTGCGCGGGCAGAGGGCCGTCTTTCAATCCGCTGCTCACATAAATCCAGCCGACTCCGTCAGGATGCAGGATGAAAGGTTTATCGCCCGCCAGTGCTGCATCTCCTTCGGCATCGGCAGAAGGTTTGTAATCCGGCGGTTTGTCTTTGGTGAAATCTGGGTTATCGAGTCCTGTCCATTCCTTTTTGGCGGCATCCCACCAGATCAGCTTCTTGCGCTCGCTCCACGGCTTTCCGTCAGGTCGCGCTGAGGCACGGTTATAAATGATGCGACGGTCGGATGGCCATGCATAGCCCCAGCCGTGACCATACAAGTCCTGAGGCTTGCGCTCATTCGCCCTGTTCTTGTCCACAGCAGGAAAACACCCTGAATAGATCCATGCGCCACAGGCCGTTGACCCATCTGCCTTCAAGTCTCTGTAGCCTGCGACCAGCTTGTGGTCGGCTACAGTCCAGCCGTTGATTTCCATCAGCACTTCCTCGGCGCTGGGTTCAGCGTGTGGACCGTGCGTTGAATAGTTCCATGTGAGCGCGTTGAGCGGCGCACTGCGCGGGCTGGGGTCCTTTGCGGCTTTGGCTTTCAACAGGCGGCCCAGGTGATACATGAACCAGGTCTCACTGCGTGAATCGCCGGGGGGCTCGGCCCCCTGATTGTGAAATTGCAACAGCCTTTGCGTGTTGACAAAAGTGCCATTCTTTTCGGGAACTCCCGCGGCCGGCATTAAGAATACTTCCGTGGCGATGCTGTCCGGATTCAGCTCACCCCGCTTCACTTCCGGTGAGTTGTACCAAAAGGATGCAGGTTCGGTTTCCACCATCTCCCGGACCACCAGCCATTTCAGTTTGGCGAGGGCCTTGCGCTCCAGCCGTCCATTCGGCGCACCCACGGCCGGGTTCTGCCCCATGATGAATAGCCCGTCGAGTTTGCCATCCATCATGTCCAGCCAGAAACCGAAATGCGAATGATCGCCGGTTACGCGCGGAAGCCAGTCAAAGCAGTAGTCATTCTGCGCTGTGGCGGCATCGCCGTAATACGACTTGAGAAAGCTCACAATGTATTTATCGAAGTTGGCCCACCATCCTGAGCTTGCCCGGTGTTTGGTTATGTAATCTTTGAGGCTGTTGGCATCCTTGTTGAACATCGGCGTAGGCAGATAGCCCGGCAGAATGTCATAAAGAGTGGCAACATCAGTTGATCCCTGAATGGAGGCGTGACCGCGCAGCGCCAACACTCCACCGCCGGGACGGCCGACATTGCCCAGCAGCAGTTGCAGAATCGCAGCAGCGCGAATGATCTGGACGCCATTGGAATGCTGCGTCCATCCCACGGCATAGCAGATAGTTCCAGTTTTTTCCGCGCCGGAAGCTGAGCAGTACGTTTCAGCGATCCTGAAAAATACATCTTTGGAAATACCGCAGTATTGCTCCACCATTTCCGGGGTGTAGCGGCTGAAGTGCCGCTTTAGCACCTGATACACACACCTCGGGTGCTGTAGCGTGGGATCGGATTCATGTTCCTTCAGCTCCCCTGCTTCACCGCCCCGGTCTTTTCCGTGTCCGCCGCCATGTTCCTCATGACCGGCCAGGGGACCGGCAAATAACGCCCCTTTCTCGGGTGAACCTTCATAAAGCCACGAAGTTGGGTCGTATTGCTTCTTTTCCGCATCCCAACCGGAGAAATACCCGCCGAGGTCCTCCGTATCACGAAAATCTTCACGCAAAATGGTGGGAGCGTTTGTGTAAGCGACCACGTAGTCGCGGAATATCCTGTCATTGGTCAGAACATAGTTGATCAGTGCGCCCAGAAAGAGTACATCCGTCCCCGCACGCAAAGGAGCCCAGATGTCAGCCATAGCGGAGGTGCGGGTAAAACGGGGATCAACGTGAAGTATCTTTGCGCCATTCTTCTCCCGTGCTTCGATCACCCACTGGAATCCAACGGGATGATTTTCCGCCATGTTCGATCCCATGATGAGGATCGCATCAGCGTTGCTCAGGTCCTGCTGGGCGGTGGTAGCGCCCCCGCGACCGAATGAAGTGCCCAGACCGGGCACCGTAGAGCTGTGTCATATTCGGGCCTGGTTGCTGATGCAGCTCATACCCAGGCCGCCCGTGAAGAGTTTCCGGATAAGGTAGTTCTCTTCGACATCGAGCGTTGCACCGCCTAAATGAGCGATGCCGAGCGTGTGCATTACAGATGCGCCGTCCTGCTTCTCAACGAAGGTGCGTTCGCGTGTTTCCCAAACGCGATCGGCGATCATGTTCATTGCCCTATCCAGTGGAATTTCTTCCCACTCGCGGGAGAAAGGCCTGCGATACTTGACTTTTGTCAGGCGCCCCGGATGAGTGTGAAGCTGGAACGTATCTGATCCCTTGGGGCAGAGTCGCCCGCGCGAGACAGGCGACTCGGGATCGCCTTCAATGGAAACCAGCTTATTGTCTTTGTGAAAGACCAACTGTCCGCAGCCGACGCCACAATACGGACAGATGGAGCGAGCCACTTTGGTTCCATCCGTTTTGATTCTGGGTTCAAGCGTACGAGTCCGGCCAGACATCGCTTCAGGGCCGGTACCATCTCCGCCTGTTTTGATCTGTCGAACGACTGGCCAGCGCGAGAGCAGATCGCTGAGCATCTGTGCCTCCCTCAACGGAGTGTGAGTATTGACTGGATATTCAGGTTGCCTTCATGCGAAATGCTTGATTCTTTCCTTGCGCAGCTCTGCATTCGGGCGCGTGTGATAGTCCTCACAGACTCAGCCCATAATTTCGGCAACTAACTACTTTCTTAAACTCTTCCGTTAGGGAATAATGTTGCGCACCGTTTCCGGAGCATGAGCTGACTCCTTTAAGCGGAGGGCTCGCGTGGCGTTCGTCCCCAAGTTGCCGGAGCCGGACTTGGCGGCACTGAGACGCTGATCGGAAAATCCGAAAATGTGAGAAGCGTAAGCTGAATGAGGCAGCAAGAAAGCCGAAGGAGAACAGGCCTGTGATCGTTGGAGTTCCTAAAGAAACTTATCCAGGAGAGCGCCGGGTGGCCCTTACGCCTGCAGTGGTTCCTATGCTGGCGAAAGCGGGCCTCGAAGTGGTGTTGCAGGCCGGCGCTGGCGAGAGTGCAGGATATCCGGACGCGCAATATCAGGAAAAGGGCGCCAAGATCCTGCCCGACCGCGGCGCGGTGTTTGCGCAGTCGGATATCGTCGTGCAGGTGCTGTGCCACGGCGCCAATGACAAGACCGGAGCGGATGACCTTCCGCTGATGCGACGAGCGCAGGTGCTGATTGGGTTCCTGCGTCCGCTGGGCTCGCCGGATTCCGTGCAGCAGGTAGCGAAGACCGGCGTGAGCTCATATGCCGTGGAACTGATGCCACGCACCACGCGCGCGCAGAGCATGGACGCCTTATCGTCCATGGCGTCCATCGCTGGCTATAAAGCCGTGACAACGGTTGCTGATGAGTTGCCGCGAATTTTTCCCATGATGACGACGGCCGCGGGAACTATTACCCCATCGCGGGTTCTTGTGATCGGCGCCGGTGTTGCCGGACTGCAGGCCATTGCCACATCGAAGCGGCTGGGGGCAGTTGTTTCCGCTTATGACGTGCGCCCCGCAGTCAAGGAGCAGATACAAAGCCTGGGTGGAAGGTTTGTCGAACTGCCGCTTGAAACCGCAAACGCGCAAGACGCCGGGGGTTACGCGAAGGCCCAGGACGAGGCATTTTATGCCAGGCAGCGCGAGTTGCTGGGGAACGTAATCGCGGAGAGTGACGCGGTGATTACAACCGCGGCGGTTCCAGGCAAGAAGGCGCCGGTGCTCGTAACGGAAGCGATGGTCAAGCGCATGCCTCCGGGATCGGTCATCCTGGATTTGGCGGCGGAGCGCGGCGGAAACTGTGAACTGACGCAGGCGGGAGAGCGAATCCAGGCGCACGGTGTGACAATTCTGGGGCCCATCAATCTGGCCAGCGGCGCGCCGTATCATGCCAGCCAGATGTATGCCAAGAACCTGACAACGTTTCTCCAGAACCTGATCAAGGATGGGAAGGTACGTCCGCCGGAGAGCGACGACATTATTCGGGATACGCTGTTGACGCAAGGCGGGGAACTGGTAAATGCACGCGTGCGGGAAAGCCTGGGGCTGCCCGCGCTGGTAGCGCAGCAATCGAGCTAAAGGAGGAAAAGTGCCGGCGGATTTCATTTCCAATCTGTACGTTTTTATACTGGCGGGATTTGTGGGGTTTGAACTGATCAAGCGGGTCTCGCCGCTTCTGCACACGCCTCTCATGTCTCTGACCAACGCCCTCGATGCCATCGTGGTGGTGGCGGCGATCATTATTGCCGGGCGCCATGAAACGCCTTTGACTACAGCGCTGGGAGCGATCGCTGTGGCCGCGTCCTTCAGCAATATGGTTGGCGGATTCTTAATCACTGACCGCATGTTGCGCATGTTCAAGACGGGCAGGGCCAAAAAATGACCAACTCTTTTGCGCTGCAACAATACCTGGATTTTGCCTACATCGTTGCCGTTGTGCTCTTCATTTTGTCGCTGAAGTGGCTGAGTTCTCCGAGAACGGCGCGCTGGGGCGTAATCGGCGGAGAAATTGGCGCTGCCCTGGCGGTTGGCGCAACCCTCTACAACCCGGAACTGGTCCAGTACAAGTGGATTGTAATCTGCCTGATCATCGGCGCCGGCGTGGGCATCCCCCTTGGCATGGTGAAGATGACGGCGGTGCCGCAGCGAACTGCCTTGAGCCACGCCTTTGGCGCGGCATCGGCGGCCATGATCGGCATCGCCGAATATTACGTGAACACGGCGCAGTTGACCCGGTTTGAGATGGGCGAGATTGCGCTGGAAGTGATTATCGGGTCGCTGACTTTCACCGGCAGCTTGATCGCAGCCGGGAAGCTGCAGGAAATTCTTCCCCAGCGGCCGATTGTCTATCGCGGACAGAACATTGTCAGCTTGTCGATCCTGGCTGCGGCTTTGGTGCTGGCAATCGCCCTGGTGGTTAATCCTGCACAGGCGGCATTGTTCCCAGCGATGGTCGGAATCGCGCTGATCTTCGGAATCATGCTGGTGACGCCAATCGGCGGCGCGGACATGCCGACGGTGATCTCGCTGTTGAACTCATACGCCGGATTCTCCGCAGCTCTGTTGGGGTTCGTGCTGAACAGCAAGGTGCTGGTCGTAGCCGGCGCGCTCGACGGCTCTTCCGGTTTCATCCTTTCGGTCATCATGTGCAAGGCCATGAACCGCTCGTTTACCAACGTGATGTTCGGGGCCTTCGGACAGGTGCAGGCGGGTGGAGCGAAAGAGAAAGAAGATCGAGTCGTGCGCAGCGCAACCGCAGAAGAAGCGGCATCGATTTTGGAAGCGGCCAGCAGGGTGGTTGTGGTTCCCGGCTACGGCATGGCGGTGGCCCAAGCCCAGCATAAAGTACGCGAACTGTATGACACGCTCACGAAACGTGGCGTGGATGTGCAATTTGCGATCCACCCGGTCGCAGGACGCATGCCCGGGCATATGAACGTGCTCCTGGCCGAGGCGGATGTTCCTTACGACCATCTGAAAGAGATGGACGAGATCAACGGCGACTTCCCCCAGGTGGACGTAGCGCTGATTATCGGCGCGAATGACGTTACCAACCCCGCGGCAAAAACAGATAAAAGCAGTCCGATTTACGGCATGCCTGTGCTGGATGTGGAAAAATCGCACACAGTCATGGTGATCAAGCGCAGCATGAATCCGGGCTTTGCGGGAATCGACAATCCGCTCTACTACATGGACAACACGCTCATGCTGTTCGGCGACGCCAAGGCGTTCGTCAGTAACATTGTCAAGGAGCTGGGCGCCGTGAAGGAGGTAGGCGCCTCACACTGAGGAATGCCTGCTTTCGTAGGAGCCTCCGCAAGGCGTACGAAGACGGATTTAAGAAAGGGCTTTTCCCGGCGGTCACCCCGGCCGCCGGTTTTTCTCGCGCGAAGGCGGGCTGCGGCATTCCGCCATGAAAAGGTAAAATGGATTTCACGAATCCATTGTGTGGAGGAAGCCACTGTGCCAGGTATTGTTGTTCAAGAACTTGCCGCCCGCCTGCGATGTTGCGGCGAAGGAGATTTTTCCAACGTTGCACACATCCGCCAGATTCTCCGCGACAACCCAGTTGATCCCGAATCCATTGAGCGCTACTTGGTCTGGGACCGGCAGCACTACACACGAAATCTCATCGACAAGACGCCACTCTTTGAGTTGATGGCCATCTGCTGGGAGGTCGGGCAGGGAAGTTCCATTCACAATCACAAAGACCAGAACTGCTGGATGGCAGCGCCCATGGGCCGACTGCTGGTGCAGAACTACCGCGTGCTGCGGCAGGACGTTGCGGCGGGGAGCTGCGACCTCGAGCCAACCGACATCGTTGAGATGAACGCGATGAATCCGTGCGCGGTGGATCCGGCCGAGCCGGTTCACCGAGTCTACAATCCGGCCGAGTTCAAGCAGCGCGCCGTCAGCCTGC
>Ga0134128_10005569_pt1 | contig 15258 bp, 20 predicted proteins | sample KB31754_FD_96462 | JGI IMG/M metagenome (GOLD analysis project Ga0134128, IMG submission 96462) | Terrestrial soil microbial communities with excess Nitrogen fertilizer from Kellogg Biological Station, Michigan, USA - KB3-175-4 | ecosystem: Environmental > Terrestrial > Soil > Unclassified ... | reverse complement strand
GAGAATTCTCAATCATTCTGGAAAATGACCATGTTACTGTATTTATTATCTCGTTTACTCTTTCCTTTTGACGATAATTTTTAATGAGAATTTCTCTAATTCTATTACCGTCTTTATTCACTAGACATGATATTGCTGTGTTTTGTGAAATCTTGCCATTCTGCACATCTGTTTTATCTTGATTTTCCATTCCTCCAATTATTCTACCCAAGAAAAATGACTTGAATGGATGCATTTCAATATCTAACATGACATCCTCTGATGGAATGATCACTAGCTCATCAGAAGTAACATGTGCATTTGCTAAAATTTTATTGTCTGGTGTCTTGATGGGAATGACAGAAGAAGATGAAGATGTTTGTTGGCTTTGTTGTACATTCTGTTTATTGGATACCAGAGAAGATGCTTTACTAAAACTTGATTGCTTTACAAGAGAATCAAGAATGCTGAGATTCTGCTTAAATTTGTCTATCTCTTTTTCTCTTTTTTCAATCTCTTCAGAGATCCACTCTCTCAGTTCTAAAATGTCACGCAGATTCTCCTCTGAATAACTCATGTTTTTTCTATTGCCAAATGGATAATAAATATTAAAACAAGTTGAAAGTTGGTATAAGCAGCTTTACTGAGATTACCTGTCAAATCTAATATATCAGGCATATCTGATAAGCATCAGTTTGAAAGACAATACTACTATTCGAATTGGAAAGGACACTCATACAGATCTATTGAAGATAATGGGTCAGATACAGGCTAGAACTGGAAAGATTCCTACACTTGATGACGCTTTGAAGGAATTACTGGAGAATTACAAGAAGAAATCTAAGAATTAGTTCGAATTTGTAGTTCGAATTGTAAACATTTTGAAGCTTCTGGAAATTTAATGGGAAGTTTGGGACTCTGAAACTCTCATGTACACAATTTCTGGATTTGTTAACAAAAATTTATTTTTCATATGTCAATCTTTTAAACTAACTTCATATCTGATATTTCTTATGGGTGGGAAAAAAGATGATGATATTTGGGGACTTTTAGCAGGTCTGTTTATTGGTGCAGTGGGAGTAGCAATATTATCATCAATAGCAAATCCAAAATGTCCTAATTGTAAGAATCCAATTAAGAAAGGAGAACCATTTTGTCCTGTCTGTGGTACACTGCTGGAGTGGAAATAATCTGGCAGTCGATCCTGTTTCATTTGTCTCAAAAATATTGTCTGAAATAAGTGGAAAAAATTCTCGTAAAGGACTATCAATTCAAGCGATAGTTGTAGGAATAATATTATTGGTTTTGCATATTGTTCAGATAACCGCAGATCCTAATTCGTCTATCTCAAAAACCATTGAACCATATCTTAATGGTATAATGTGGTATGCAGTCATAGTTTTGATGGCTATGGCATATCTTGTAATCCAACGACCATTTCTAACACCAGAAGTTAAAACTGCAATATGTCCAGTTTGTAAAATACCTATGAGTAGTATTAGATTGCACTGTGAGAAATGCAAAGGCGATTTCAACATGAAAAAGCCTTAATTTTATCACTTCTCCACGGTTAAAAGTTAAAACTTGTCAGTTAGGGTTTAAAGACCGTGGTTTGTTTTCCACGTAGACCATAAATCGTAGGCTCCTTCTATGTCTCTTCTAGTAAAATTTTCTTTTATGGTATGTACTTTGTCTATCAGTGCATCTTTATCTATGCCAGGTGTGTTATGACTAACAAAATCTAAAGTTGCAGCAAGTTCAAGATCATCTTTTTCCCAACCTGATAATTCTTGGAATAAACTACGTGTATTTTCGATTCTATGTTCATCACACATTGTATCTACAAAATAATCTAGAAATGCAGTACCATCCCCTGTCAATTCGTATTGATAAGGACCAAATTCTGGAACTGTTTCATCCACTAATTCTTCTGTAGCTGCAAGGAGTGATTCTGTTACATTTTGTGAATACGGCCCATAGTAATGCAGTTTGTAATCTCCTACATCCCAGCCTAGATACCTGTCTGCAAAGTAAATCATTTTTTGTAATTTAGTCCTTCCAACTTGATTTCCATCTCCTTCTTGAATCGCTAGACATAACAAACCCATACTCTCAAATAATGAATCCAATGAACTCCCTACCTCACATATTCCCTCTTCTAATGCTATTTATCTTAACTGTTGACAATTTTTTTAACCTCTTGTGAAACTTCAATAGGGAAGAAAATGCGGATACTTTTAACTTCATCATCACTAAGTGTATGAATTACTTTGGAATGGCTGGATATCTCATGAAGATTACCATTTTCATCAGGAGTCATAATATGACCTATGGGAGTAAACCCTTCATCTTCTGATTTTACAGGGCTATATACATCATAAGCCGATTTTTCATAGTTATCCTCAATATAGTAATAATCTTTAGGAAAGTTTGCTTTTACAACTATCTCTGGTAATTGTCCTAACTTTACTGCACCTAATTTTGTATATTTCTTACGAAAAATTGTTTCTGATGCTAATTTATCCCGTTGTAAAATTCTTCTAGATAGATCTTTCAAAATAGGATCTTTTGATTCTGTCCATTCATGAAATAAACTAATGCAATTATTGTCATCCATTTTGTATAGCATTTCAGGAGTTGTTTTTACCTTAACATCTATTACTCTACTTAGATGAGTATCAGAATCTGGTAATTCTGCAGCTCTTTTGAAAACATTTGCTAAAAGAAATTCCATACACCTAGATAATTTATGAAAATATACTCCTTGATACATCAAGTATCTACCTAGAATGTAGTCCTCAATCGCACCTATTCCTTTAGAGCTTATGATGGCTGTATCATTAAACGGATCTTTATCTTTTCCATGCCAAATTTGTAATGTATTGGCAATCCTATGAATATCGATTTTTCCATAATTTACTCCTGTGAAATATGAATCACGAACAAGATAGTCTAATCTATCTGCATCAAGCTGACTGCTTATTAACTGAGAAATTAAACGCCAATCGCGTGAAACCTGATGCTGAAGTAGATCGCATACTGATTGTGGTTCTATGCTATGTTTTTTTAGAATATCCGCTACTTCTGTTTTAGAAATTATTTCTGCAGTCATTTTTTCATGTTCGAATTTTCCAAATTTTTTATCAAGAATGCCCTCCGAGGCATGTGAAAATGGTCCGTGTCCTAAATCATGTAGTAACGCTGCAACTGCACCTATCATTCGTTTTTCTTTCTTATCCGTAATTTCACCTTCCTCTCTTCTTGTTATGGAATCAAAAAGTATCAAGAATACTTGCATTACGCCCAAACAATGAGCGAATCTAGTATGGGTAGCATTAGGATATACTGCTGACGTCATTCCCAGTTGAGCTAATCTTCTTAACCGTTGAAAGTACTTTGATTCGACTAACTCTTCTATCACAGGATATTCTGAGATGTTTATGAATCCGTGAATAGGATCCATTACCAAAGTCTCTTTTTTGGTCAACTGTGTAGTACCTTATTTGTACTGGACTTTAACCTTTAACCTGTTTGGGGAATACATGTAAGGGTAATATGTCAATGTTATACATTGTTTACAAAACAAACCAACAGATCTATTAACCAGCTTGGATCTTCGTTAAGGATCCTTGCAAAACGAGAATCTACAAGCAAGAGTAATAGATTGGAATGAGGAAGGTAATCACATTAAAAAACTTCTATTGGATTACGATTGGGAATACAGGAAAAAAATCTGTACAGGATGTTCCTTAGAAACTAGACAAAAATTAAGATGTCTCAGTGTTGACAATTTCAAAAATGGAATCCAAGAGACACATTGCAAAAAAATGGATAGAGCTAGAACTCAAAAATATAGGAAAACTATATTAAATTTTATTAATTTTAATCCTCTAAGGAATAGTCTGTAAGGTTTCTAATAATCCGTTTTTAGTTGAAACATATTCTGAGAAAAATGTCTTTTTGATTATATGTTTTCTAGCAATTTTCAACTCATTTACTAGCTCATTGATAGAAGTCGATCTACTTTCAGCTTCTGTCAAGTTTTTTACTTTATCAAAATGATATGTAGTTTTATTGAAACTATATTTAGATAGTTTAGTACTTTTCTTATTTCTTATTATTGGATATCCTAACGATGCACTATGTACCCCATATAGCAAAGTTGCTGACAATAATGAAATTGTATTTGTGTTACTAAGATAACGCTGTGGTATGCCTACAACATTACACCAGATATTTTTTCCGAAAATTTTATGCGAAAGCTCAATCCAGTTAGATTGATACGTGGTAATGGATCTATATACAACATTAAATCTTTGAAATTCATGTTCTATTAATTTATCAATTTTTTTGGCAAACAATCCTATTGTTCTTGTGCTCATATCTAATGTTGGAGATGATACATGTTTTGGATTGTTGTTTCTAAGCTCAAGTATCTGAGACTCGAATTCGTGTAAAGTTTGTTCTGGACTTGTTTCATAATCAGAAAGGATCGTTGCACCTGCATTACGCTGAATATCTACAATAGCTTCTCTTTCCTTATCATTAGGTGGGTAATCTGGATAGTATTGATAATAAAAGTCGGTAACTAGTTGAGGATGATCATTAATTAATTTTTTATAACTTTCTGTAACTGTATCTTTTGTTGATTTTTCATTTATCTTATTTCCTTTTTTAGGAAGATACACATATTGAACTAGTGGACTTTTGAGAGAAATGCCTGATTCTTCGGATTTTGATAATTCGCTTTGATGAGGCGAAATCATGGGGAATTCTAAATTGTAAAGGGGAAATGCTGCATCTATGGCATTAACACCAATCAAATTATGTTGTGATTCATAGAAGTCAAAACCCACATTTGCGATCTTTATTGGCATTATGTGGAATTACTCCTCTTGCATAATGAATATGATCATCTATTTTGTATTAACAAAAAGCTTGATCATTTATCATCATACAACTCTGCCGATCAAAGAACCAAGAGTCAAATTAAATTATTTGTTCTTAAAACCGATCTATAGATTATTTTCAATTTTAATGGATGAAGAATTTCTATTTGTTAAATGATATTTCCTGAGTATTTCATTTGTAAGTTCTCTCGTCTCAAATAACTCGTTGATAAACTCTAGTGACATTTTTGCACCTTTTTTTGGTGGCGGATGACGCTTATCCTCATTTTCCCATAATAAAAGAAGGATTTTTGCAATCTCTATCATAGAAATAGGGAGATCATTATACTTGATAATTATGTCATCAGGATGCCTCTTTCCTTTACTTGTTGAAATGGACATGGTTATTCTCTAATACCGTCGTATGTAATTAACTAGCATAAATCTATGATCATATGCCATCATACAAATTTCGTTTTAATGTTGTGGGTGGAAAATTCGTAGAAATAGAATTAACTAAAAGCAGTTTTGAATTGCTTTCAAAATTTTGTGATAAACACTTATCAGATAACAAGTGGAAATTGAAAACAATACATGAGATCTCCCGACCCTGATCTAGAACGTCAGATCATAGATGACATACTCATATTGGGACATGCAGTACCTGTTGAAATTAAAGGTGCAAGAAAAAGCATTTGCACAGTAGGATATTCACCTACAAAAGGATTAGTCAGATTGTATCCAGTTCCAATCAACGTACGACCAAGACGATGGGAAGTGATTAAAGTACCAGTGGAAAGAAATAAACAGGATATTAGATCAGAAAGTTGGAAGATTCAGGGTTCTCAAAGTGAATGGGATGTATTATTCAAAAAAGTTCATCATATTCACGAAGTAAAAGGAAGACAAAGACAACTAAATTTGTTACACCACTTATTGAACAAATATGAAAAAGATTGCATCCATTCATTAAATGATGAAAAAGAAAGTATTGGTTTCATAAAGCCCATTGATATACATCCATATTTTGAAAAACGAGAAAATTATGATCCTACAATACAGATTACATTAGATTCAGATGTTAAATACAAAACAAGCTCCAATTTTGAACTAATTCCAAAAATAAAATATCGTTGCTCTAGATGTAAGGCAAAAAACCCTCATGATCAGCAATTATTAGATCGAGGCGCATATGAGTGGATACGAAAAAATCCTAATAACGCAGAACAAATTTGGAAGAACTTTAGATTGGGCGATCCTGATTATGAACATTATTTTATTGTAGGAAATCAGGCCAGGCGATTAACATCGTTTATGATAATTACAATAATGTGGTTTAAAAAAACACCACTTCAAACATGAACGTGGTTTGTTATTAGATCATGAACAAGATATCTATGACAATTATGTCCACTTTTTTCATAACATAAAAGAGTGATATTATTTTTTTTTGCACGATTTGCTAATGTTTGAATCATTGTTTCACTATCTCGACTTGTCATCTGATTAAGAAATTGCTTCTCAAATTCATCCCATTCTATCTTCTTATCTTTGTACTCTTTTAGTAATTCTTTACTAGGTGCCAATGTTCTTACCCATTCATCAAAATGTCCCTTTTTTACCCCTCTTGGATAATATCTTGTAATTAAAACTCTGATTCCATCATCATCAGACTTAGGTTCAAAAACAGATTTTGTTTTAATCATTTTCATGTTTTGCTTCATAAAATAATCTTTAACGCTCCAAGATAAATCGATTATACCAAGGGATCTAAACTTTTCTACAAAATGAAGGCAATTTAGTTTAATCAGTATTAAACAAGAAGACCATCCACTGGATTGTAATAGTAAATACGCACTAATACTTAATTTTGATATTTTACTAAAGGATGTATTGACTGTTGAAGACAAAATAACTGAATCTGAATACTTTCTAAAACAGATGGAGGATGCGGTTAATGATGGGGTTAAGATTCAGCATAATCTCAGTGCTTTTTTGAGTTCTTGTAGGAGCATTCCTGAACACATGTTAGAAGAATATAATCAAAAGTATTCTTTAGGAATATCCAAGAAAAATGAATTAAATTCGAAAACTTTCAGAGCAAAAAGCTTTGGCAACAAAAATGCTCAATCCTTTATAGATTATTTTGATGCAAGAATCGAAGAAATCAAGAAAGACAAGATAGGTAATTTTATGTGGGAGAAGAGGAACTTGAATATTCATCGCTCTACTGTCAGTCCAGATATTGTAAACATACATGCAGAGATGGACTCTATATTGGATGTATCCTCTGTAGGCGTTTTTGATCCTGATACACCTGAGGAAGTTATGAATAAACAATTGCAGGAAGAAAACGAAAGAAAATTAAAAGAATTATCAGAAAAAAGATCCAAAACAGGTTTTAAGGTAACTTTTCATTTTAACGAATTTCCTGAAATTGATGTTAAAAATGGCTGTAAAGGGTTCTTAGACTTGATGAAGAAATTTGCGCAAGACATACGCAACAAATACCAGTACTAATAGATAAAAAAGGCTGTAATTTTGCTTATTCTATTTGTGATAAATCACAGTCTTGGATTTGTCATATTTGGTTTGCTCCTTCTCAGCTTTTTTTCTAGTGTCAAAGTGGCCGATCAAGTATAATTTCTCTCCTGGCATCTCATAACTATCAATTCCAACCAGGTTAAATCCTATTTCTGGAGTAAACTCGTTCATCTCATCAAGAATTACTTGTACGTCGTAACCCGTTTTGTCACAATTTTGATTTTTTCTATTCCGAGACATTTAGACTTCACACACTTACATAATACACGCCTTCCAATTTAAAATAATATCATGGCATTATGGCAAGAATGCGTAGAAGTCAATCTCAGTGTTAAAATTTAATAATTACTTGTCGTAGGGGGGGTGGGTAATGCCCAATTTTTATGAGGATTTTGCAGATTTTTACGAACAAAACTCGGGATATGCTAAATTCTAATTTAGGGTTTAGTGTATTAAAAATTATAATCTATCGGATACTATTCTTCTAAATAACGATGGAAGGATTGTTATAATTTGGAAATTACTCTCTTAGTCAGACCTTTCAAAGTGATTTCTGATATATTTCACTCTAGTTTTCAGTTTCCAATGCTATGGAAAGTGGATCCTTAGGAAGGCGTGTTTTGATAACCCATTGACTAACTTCCTCATACATCCTTCTAAATTCTCTAAATTTCTTTAACGCATAATCATAGCCACATCCAGCATAATAAGAGGCCCTTAACGTAGTACAATTATTAAAATCAAAGAGCATTTTCAATCTCATATCCTGTCTTGCTTTTTCACGCTTCGTCTTTCTACCAGTTTTTACTTTATATTTAGAAGGTTTTGGTAGTGTCAAGATGTTCTAATTTAATTTGGAACATCCTCTTGCTCTATTGCATTCCAAGTTTTTGTTTCTTTTTCATATCGTAAACTGTGTGAAAAAAGTTCCTCAAGGTATGGTTTTAGTTTTTCATAATATGAATTGCTTATGCCAGAGGTCATAACTAACCGTACTTTGCTAATTCGTTTTTCTCTTAGTATGATTTCTTTCAATCTGTTAATCTTGGACATTTCTCTCTGAGTGGTCATTTTTTCTCACCATAGCGTAGCATATCATATAATTGTGATAAATAATACAAAGAAAAGATTTGAAATACAATAAAATCTATTTTAAAATTTTTTTTATTATAGAAGTGTATATGATATACTATGCTATTTTTATTCATAGCATTTTATCTCCTCTTCTTTTATTACGAATTTCTTATCTTCCTTCGTGTAACAAGACTGACATAATTCTATGATGTAATGACCAGATGATCCTCCATCCAGTAGGAGTCTATGTTTTTTTGGTTTATTACATCGACAGAGATATGTTGATAAACTCATTTTTCTTCATTCCATTTTTTCAATAGTTCTTTGATAATATCTTCAAAATTCGAATCTTTTGTGCCTAAAGATGCGAGTTGATCTCGAGTTTCTTTTGTAATTGCTATACTTGTTTTGTTATTCATAATCACTATAATGAAACATCAGGTATTAAGCAGTAAGAAATATAGCTGAAAGCTATTGATCGATCTTCAAAGATGGCCAGACAATAACACTTGTTTTAATTATTGTTAAACAATAGGATTTTCTAATTTTCTTCATATTTCATTATGTTTGTTGATTATCCATTTTGCATTTGTTTTCTAATAAATGCATTAAGCATTGAGAACGAGCAAGCATTTTTAGATCATCAATATTATCAAAATATGCAAGATTACAATTATGATCTCTTAAATTCCCAATTTCAAGGGTTTGAAGGTCAAGTTCCTTTTCAATAAGAAAACTTGAACAAGGAATTCGATCTGGGAATGACGTTAAGAAATGAACAATTTCCACCATGACACTTCCATATGGTATACCATTAAAAAGAACAAAGAGATTTACATCGCTCATACGAATCCAATGTTTGCTTTTTTTTGTTGCATAGAGCTCATAGCTCATAGAAGTTTCAGATATGCCTGGTGGGTCAGGAAGGTCTTTTACAAGTGAAGCCTTTCTGTAACCATATTCTTGCAATTTTGTTCGCAGGTTTTCTAGATGTTTACGGCCTGTATTTTCATAGGAACCAAATATGACTACCTTCAGACCAGCCTTCTCTGATTCATAGTCTCCACTGTAATCAAACATACTGGAAGTGAATAATACATCCAGGTATTTATATATTGGGACGAGACTTATTGTTCTATAATGGGTAAACTCTCTGCATTCGTCTTTCCAGAGGAAATCAAGGATCTCTTTACTATTTTAAAAGATGAAAAACAATGGAAGATTCTTGAAATATTATCAAATAATAATAATCGACTTTCATATACTGCAATAAAGGAACAATTAGGACTCTCGGATACTGAAAAGGGCACTCTAAACTATCATTTGAAGGAATTACAGAAAGTTGGTATGATAAAGAACTGGAATGAGATAGGCACTGATATTTCTGACAGAAAGAAATCATATTACAGCATAAGCAAATTTGGTATGAAGATTATTGAAGGTTTAATGAAATCAGTCGACTTGTCATCATACACTTCAGATTCCAGTCCGAAAGAAAAAAAACCCAAATATTTTTTTTCACTTGACCTTTCTGATCTTGACACTATCAAAACACCCGAAAAAGGTAGCGTATTATCTACTTCTGGACAAATTTCGATTTTAGATGACAAAAGTGATTCTCCTATTAAAAAAAATGAAATTCTGGAACAATTAAAACTTGAACTTAGTATGTATGGATTAACATCAAACCAAGCTAAAGTCTACATGTTTCTTGATAAATTTGGTTCAAAAACTGCGCCAGAAGTTTGCAAGGCCCTCAAAATGCCAAGGACTGAAACATACCATTTGCTCACTAATTTACAAAATAAAGGATTAGTAAATGCTGAATTTAAACATCCAATAAAATTTTCTGCTGAGCCATTTAATAATGCATTGTATAATTTACTCAGTGCAGAAAAAGAACGATTAAGAACTCTGATTAATAAAAGTACAGAACTTATAACAATATGGGATTCGATCCCAAAGTTTTCTGGTGAGCAGTCAACAGAAGATATGGAAAAACTTCAGATTTTGAGTGGTATTTCTGAAATTCAAAGTAAAATGAGAGAAATGATACAACAAGCAACTAATCAAATTCTTTTACTCTGTCCAGAACAATATCTAGTAAGATTTTATCATGGAGGTATATTTGATGAATTAAATGAATCCACGGCTACAGTTAAAGTATTAGCTGCTGCTCCAGAACGTATTTTAGATTTTTTCAAAGATTTAAAAAAGATGAAAATACAAGTCATTCCTCAATCAGGAATTCATAGTAGCTATATGATTAAGGATGAGAAGGAAATAATTATCTTTTCTGGCACACCAAAGGATCCTACTGCAATTATAACAAATTCTAAATCTATCATGTCTAGCCACAAAATATTGTTCGAAAAGCTTTGGCCTACAACTGCCTGAAAAATTAGATTAGTTAAATTAACAAATAATAATTATTAATTTGTTGTTTTAATGAAAGTTATACTAATGAGACTATTGAACGTGTTATAATTGAAATTAAGCTAGTCTTTATCTAAATCAATTATACACTTCCAATATGAAAACTAGATATCTCATTATTCTTCTATTACTGTCAGGTCTTGCAGCTTTATTTCCTCATAATGCATCAGCTCAACAACAGCAACAACAGGTTTACTATGTTTATGTAGAACCACTTCCTGACTATGCTACAAGTTATGCATCAAACGTGATTTACGATGCAACAAAAGCTTGGGCAGATGTAAACCCCAATATGAAATTCTACAAGGCAGACACTGAAAGCCAAGCTGATGTAGTAATACAATGGGTAAGAGATTACGGTGATGTCAATGGTCGTGCTGGTGAGACAATCTATGGGAAAGTAATACAGATTGGGCTAGGAGACAGTAATTGTTTGAAGAGATGGGAGCCCTACTCTGGAAATACCGTGACTCACATAGCAGAACATGAACTTGGACACTTTTTGGGGTTTCAACACAGTTCAGATCCTAATAACATAATGTATCCAACAACTAAAATTCAGTATGGTGAAATAGAGATCGACAATAACGTTTCAACAAACTATGGATGGTTTGTTCCAGCATGTACGCAAAATAATGTAACTTCGTTTAGCTATGGAGTCACTACAAGTGATCCTACATATGGTTTTGATGTATACTTTGTTCCATCAAAAGATTCACTAGATAGTTGGAGTAAAGGTCAGGGATTCCAGTATTATTCTCTTGATGGATGTTATGGGAAAAATTACCTAAGCTTTGGTGGTACCTGTACGGGTGTTGCAGCTGGAAGTGGTTTATTTGTCATTACACATGATAAATCAACAAATCCGTTGACAACAATTACTGTGAAGTTACAAGAAACAGCAGCTGTAGAAACATCATCTGGAACTAGTCAATTCTCATCTCCACCTCCACCTAGTTCACAAGGACCTGTTCCAACACCTAGTCAAATAACTGGATATGTCAAAACAGATCAAGATCAATACCAGGTATCAGTAGAACAATCGACTCAAGTTAAGATATCTGGTAATGTAGATCAGGCTCAAAGCGGTACAGTTGTTTTAACTATATCAAAACCAGATGGAACTTCCGACGTTGTTCAAGCCTATGTGACAAGTACAGGCGATTTTTCAGTTCCCATAATTTTAGATAATAATGCATCAGTTGGACAGTATCAGATTTATGCAAGTTATCAGAGCACATCTTTCAGTTCTGCCTCTTTTGTTGTCTCAAGTGGATCTTCAAATAACTCAACACCAAATACTTCAAGTCAACAGCCAAACCCAATTTCCAACCCTACATCACAAGTAAACCCAACACCCTCTGAAAATATTCTACAAGTAGAGGGAACTCATTTTTCAGTACCATATAGTATTACAGGTGGAAATGTATTAGGAATAACTGCAGATACAGAATCTAAATCACTTATTGTTCCAGTACAAACAACTAGTTCTGGCACATTTACAATAACCATGCCACGTGTACTAATTGATGCTAAAAATGGAGAACAGGATGATCAGTTCTATGTTCTATTGGATGGAAAAGAGTCTGTATTTAATGAAGCAAAAACATCTGTGGAAAGAACCTTGACTATACAATTTCCAAGTGGAACAGAACAAATTGAGATTATCGGTACCAAAGTAGTTCCTGAGTTTGGACAACTTAGTGGAATAGTAATGTTAGTGGCAGTTATAGGAACTGTGATCATTTCAAGAAAAATCGTCTTAAGATCTAATTATTCATTAATCTAAAGAATCATCTATGTGATAGTAAAAAATAAGAAAAAACATTAATGGATATATCGCGATATTAGTATACTCTAGGTATTATCTAGAAAACTATAACTTCTCATTTTGTACTAATTGAGTATGAATTCTACATGTCCAACACCTGGCTGTAAGGAAACATTACACGATCTTAATTCAAAACCCTGCAAGTTATGTAAACAAAGAGTCTGCATTGATCATTTGCAATTACACATCAATGAGTATTGCCCTAAAACCATGTATGTCAAATATATCAAAAAAGAATGGCTGAGAAAATATGGTGAATATGTTTCTGGAGGCTTGTACAGCATAACTTGTGAAACATGCGGTTACATTTCTGAATCCCCTCAATTGATAGAATATGCTGGAAAAGATCTAGAATCTCATATGAATAACAATCTAGAATGTAAAGCTCAAAAGAGAACTTTTCTGAAGGGATTTGATCATTAATCATGGTGTTTTGCTGGGGGAAGCATAAATGGCAAATTACTCATTCAAATGCTGAATATCCATTCTGGTGTGTAAAATGTGGAAAACGATCAAAGGGTGTAAAAACATACCGAAGAAAGAATAAGAAGTCTGTTGGTATTATCATAGGAGTTCTTTTTGTGGTTGCGATTGGTTATTTCCTAATTCAACCATCTAGCATACCCAATCTAACCTCAGTTCCAACTCCAAATTTTACAAAAATACAACTCCCAAAAATATCAGAATTGCCAAAAATCCAGATTCCAGTATCTGTACCAATTCGCATTCCTAATGTTACGACAATCACTAACGAGCCCAGAGAATTACTGCAACAAATTACCAGTCCACAACAAACAAGCCAATCTGATTCTATTCAAGCAATAGATTACATCAACACAATACGAGTTAAAAATGGAGAACCGCCCATAAAATTTGACCAACGTGCATTTAATCTGGGTCTTGCACGTGCAAAAGACATGTATGATTATGGTTATCTAGATCATGTAAATCCACAAACCCAAACTTGCTCTTACTCAATTAAATCACAATTTGGATTTGCTCAGGATGAATATCTAGCTGAAAATGCAGTTGGTTATGAAACTAAACAAGAAATTACTAATTCCAATGGCGACTATCGCCAAAATATTGATTCATGGATGGGTGATGTTGGGCATAAGATGGATCTTCTTTATTACAATCATTATGGTGGTGCATACACCTGTTATGGTAGTCAATGCGTCTTTGAAGGAGTAAATCATGATCAATATGTTCTTGGTTGCCATACTGCAGCGGAGGGAGAAGCATCCTGGAGCAAGATGGCAAGTTGTACAGATGATCAACTAAAACAATATCAAGCATTACAACAACAACTTGATACCATGAAACCAAAGTTAGACGGTATGCCAAGTACCGTTACATCACAGGCACAATATGACTATTACAATGGACTTGTCAGTCAATACAACAGTCTAGTCGAACAAATCAATAATTTCAAATGTTGATTGATTTTTCATATTTCTCTGTCATCTCTATTCGTTGTTTTTGTTTTTCAAGTTCTATTTTCATAGCTGCCAATTCAGATTTCAGATCCTCCATACTGTTATCAAATTTACTATAATCTGAAACTGTTAATGCAGATTCAACTTCAAGATATGTCTTCAATCTATCCTTGTCATTTTGCCTGTAATACATGAGCTTGATGCTTTTATGCCCCATCAAAGCTTCGGCAAAATCTGATTGATGTGCATTAGTAACTTGGGTCTTAAACCAAGCTCTGAAGGCATGAAAATGTATACTGTTTCTTCCATTCTCATTCTTTTGGTATAGTTCAGGAATGGATCTTACTATCAATAACAGAGATTGCTGAAGAGCAGTGCATCCACTTCTTACAGCCTTGTTGTATTCTACTGGATTGGAGTAATTTCGGTTATTTGCCATGAAAATATAGCCCTCAGTATTGTTATTTTCTGACCATCCATGTGTCCTTCTAAGGTAATCCTTGAGTGATTTTGTTGCTTCTGCTGAGATGTGAGTAAGGCGAGTTTCCCTTGTTTTTGTGGTTTCAGCCCTAAGATGTATTGTTGTTGGGTTTGTACTAAAGTCAATATCGCTTATCTTGAGCTGTACAAGCTCGCCTAAACGCATGGCTGAGGAAATACACATGAGTATTGCAGCCTGGAGTTTTGGAGAAGAGTTGTGCAGTGTTCTAACAATCTTTTCCTTAGTCAGTCCTTCTTCAAATATGGTCTTCTTCCTTGGCAAACGAAATTTATGCTTTAGATCTTCATTGTAAATATGCAAGTTTTGTGAGTTTAGAAATTCTTTGACCGTTGTAATGTATAGTGATATGGCACTATTTCCATGACCTATCCTACCATTTCTTAATCTATAATTTGATAGAAAAGTAAAGAACTCATCAAGTAATTCCAAAGGATCAAGAACATTAGTCTGAAGAAGTATCAGTATTTGATCTAATCCCTGATTGTGTTTTGCTAAAAGAAATTCCTGAAACTTGTCAATAGCAGCTTTGTAGGTTCTTTTCGTAGCAAAGCTCTTTGAATATCT
>Ga0134128_10005567_pt1 | contig 15259 bp, 11 predicted proteins | sample KB31754_FD_96462 | JGI IMG/M metagenome (GOLD analysis project Ga0134128, IMG submission 96462) | Terrestrial soil microbial communities with excess Nitrogen fertilizer from Kellogg Biological Station, Michigan, USA - KB3-175-4 | ecosystem: Environmental > Terrestrial > Soil > Unclassified ... | reverse complement strand
TCACCGGGCCATTTTCGACTACTCCTATGACGGTACGATGCGCTCGGTGGAGCAGTCGCTGCTGCGGCTGGGAACCGACCGGATCGATTTGCTCCTGATCCATGACGTCGATGTCTGGACCCATGGCAAGGACGCGATCGAGCAGCGCTTCCGCGAAGCCATGACTGGCGCCTATGTCGCGCTCGACAGGTTGCGCGGCGAGGGCGTGGTCAAGGGCATTGGGATCGGCGTGAACGAGGCCGACATGTGCGTGCGCTTTGCCAAGGCCGGATCGTTCGACACCATGCTGCTCGCGGGGCGCTACTCGCTGCTGGAGCAGCCGGCACTGGCCGAATTTCTGCCGCTGGCGCAGCAGCAAGGGATCGGCGTCATGCTCGGCGGCGTATTCAATTCGGGGATCCTCGCCACCGGCGCCGTCAGCGGCGCCAAGTACAATTATCGCGACGCACCGCCGGGGGTTTTGAAGAAGGTCGCAGAGATCGAACGGGTCTGCGCCGCGCACAAGGTGGCCTTGCCCACCGCGGCGTTGCATTTCGCCTTGGCGCATCCGGCTGTTGCCAGCCTGGTGCTGGGCGGACAGGCCCCGCAGGAGGTCGAACGCAATGTGGCGGCGCTTTCTACAAGGGTGCCCGAAGCGCTCTGGGCCGACCTGAAGACCGCGCATCTGCTCGATGCTGACGCGCCCGTACCGGTGCCGGCGTGATGCGGATCGATGCGCATCATCATGTCTGGACGCTTGGGCGCGGCGACTACGGTTGGCTGACGCCTGAGCTTGCGCCGATCTATCGCGATTTCTCGATTTCGGACCTCTCGCCGCATCTTGCGAGAAACCAGATCGAGGGCACGATCCTCGTACAGGCTGCGCCGACCGAGGCGGAGACGATGTTCATGCGTGGCATCGCGGAAGCCATCGAGTTGGTGCGCGGCGTGATCGGCTGGATCGATTTTGATGCAGCCGACGCCACAGCACGGATCGACGCATTGCTTGGGCAAAAGCTTTTGGTCGGGCTGCGGCCAATGGTGCAGGACATTGTCGATGACGACTGGCTGCTTCGTCCTGACCTGGCGCCGCTGCTCACGGCCATGACCCGTCATGGTCTCGTCTTCGATGCGCTCGTGCTGCCACGCCATTTGCCACGATTGTTGCAGGTGATCGACCGCCATAGCGATTTGCAATTCGTGCTGGATCATTGCGCCAAGCCGCATCTTGCGACAGGCGACATCGCGGAATGGAAACAGCACATCGCTGAGATCGCCAAACGCCCGAATATGGTCTGCAAGCTTTCGGGTCTCGTCACGGAGGCCAAAGCCGACTGGCAGATTGCTGACCTGCGTACGGCGGTGGATCATGTCCGTGACTGCTTCGGGCCGCAGCGTTTGCTATGGGGTAGCGACTGGCCGGTGGTCAATCTCGCCGGCGGCTATGAAAAATGGTTCGCAGCGGCGGAAACCTTGCTCGGCGACCTGTCATCGGCCGAGAAGGCAGATGTGTTTGGTGGCAACGCCGGGCGCATCTATCTCGCAAAACGCGGACGAAGGAAATCGTGACCTACTTGCCCGCTCCCGTGGTCAGGCCGCTCACGATGTAGCGCTCGAGGAAAATCCCGACGATCACCAGCGGCGCAATGGCGGCCGTCGATAGCGCCGCCATCGACCACCAGTTGATGCCTTGTGAGCCGGTTTGGCTCGCCACCATGACAGGCAGGGTCTTGGCATCCGTGCTGGTCAATAGCGCGGCGAAGAAATATTCATTCCAGCACAGCACCAGCGAGAGGATGAAGGCGGCGGCCATGCCGGGAATGGCGAGCGGCAGGATGATGCGGATGAAGGCGCCCCAGACCGACAGGCCATCGACAAAGGCCGCCTCATCGAGCTCGATCGGGATCGAGTTGAACTGGTCGCGCATGATCCAGATCACGATCGGCAGCACGGTGAGTGTGTAAAGCAGGATCAGCCCGAAAGTCGTGTCGAGCAGCACCAGCGCCTTGTAAAGAACGAGGAACGGCAGCGCCAGCACGACCGGCGGCAGGATCAGCTGCGACATGAAGAAAAACAGGATGTCGTCGTTGCGCATCCAGGCGAACTTGTAGCGGAAGCGGCTCAGCCCGTAGGCCGCAAGCGACCCCAGTACCAGCGCCAGCAGCGCGGCGCCGACCGACGTGAGGACGCTGTTGACGAAGCGGCTTATGAACTCGGCGCGGGCGGTCGACGTCCCCAGAATGGTATCGGGCGACAGCCCGAGCGAGCGCCAGCCTTTCCAGTCCGGCAGAAAATCCAGCCAGGGGATCAGATGGCCTTGCGTGACGTCGACAGCCGACTTGAACGAGGTCGTGACCGTCCAATAGATCGGAAACAGGCAGATGAACGTCCAGAAGATCAGCGCGGCGTAGATCAGCACGCGGCTTGCGAGTCTTCTCGCGCGGAGTGCTCCGCGGCGCTTCCGGACCGGCACTGGCGTTACCATGGTCAAGCGGGCAGCTCCATTTTAGGTCACTCTCTGCGTCCAGCGATGGGAGATGCGCAGCAGCACCGTGAGGAACACGATGATGAGCAGCAGATAGAAGATCGCGAGCCCCGTGCCGTATCCGACATTCGAGCGGTCGCGATAGACGCGATAGATGAAGCTGGAGACCGTATCGGTGGCGCCGCCCGGCCCTCCCGCCGTCACATTGATGACGATGTCGGCGAGCTTCAGCTTGAAGATGATGCGGATAATGAGCACCGTGATGCTGACCGGCAGCATGATCGGGAAGGTGACATACCAGAACGATTGCCAGCCGTTCGCGCCGTCGACCTTGGCGGCTTCAAGCACCTGCTTCGGCATCGCCTGCAGCCCGGCAAGCAGAATGATCATGATGAAGGGGATCGAGACCCAGGCATCCATCGCCGCGATGCTGAACCGTGCAATCCAGGGGTGGGCGAAGAACGCCGGATTGTCCCAGCCGAGATCGCGCGCCAGCGTCGCCGCAGGGCCGAAGCGGTATTCCATCAGCGACTTGCCGATCATCCAGCTCACGGCGACCGGGCTCAGCATCATCGGCAGCAGGAAGGCGACGCGAAAGAATTTCCGTCCGCGGATCTCGGCGTTCAGCAGCAGCGCCAACCCGAAAGCAATCGCATACTCGCCAAGCACGGACACGGTATAGAAGACCATGTTGCCCAGAGCATTCCAGTAGTAGTCGTCGTGGAACAGGGCGAACAGATTGTTGAGACCGTTGAAGTGCGGGCCTTCAAGCGAGGACAGGTTCCAGTCCAGTGAGGCGATGTAGAATCCGAACAGCGTCGGAAAGATCACCACCGCCACGGTGAACAGCACGGCCGGCAAGAGGAACAGAGCGCGCAGGCCGCGCTCGCCGCGGGCCATCACCTGTTCGGCACCGAGCGCGACGGACCACAGGAAGTAGGCATAAAGCACCGGCCGCCAGTCCGAAAACCCGGCCGAGATCGTCCCACTCACGTGCAGGATCTGCACGGCCAGCACGGCCAGCAGCACAAGCGAGGCGAGGATGACGAATCCCTGCCCCAGGCTCTTTCGGGTGGCGGCGATACGCTGCGAAGCGACCTTGTCGTGCCGGACTGCCGCCACCGATGATGTATCCTGCATCAAGATCGCGCTCTGTCGCTTTCTTTTTCCGGTCGCGTTCGAAAGTTTCGGCTGGTGCCGAAGGCGGCACCAGCTTTGGTGAAGTAAAGGGCTACACGCCGAGCGAAGCCTTGTAGAGCCCGATCTGCTTCTCGCGGCCGAGTTGGTCGGTCAATTTCTCCCAGGCCGCGGCGATGTTATTGGCGCCGGTCTGAGCATCTACCTTGCCAGCGAAGATCTTGGTCAGTTCGTCCTCGGCGATGCTGTAGTACTGGAAGATGCCGGGAATGCGCGGTTCGACCGCCCGGTTGGGATGGTTGTAGGAGTTGAATTGCGAGTTCAGATAGGAGGTGATGTATTTCCTGTCGTAACCCGCGGCCACCCACTCGTCGATGTTCGAATGACTCGTCCGGTGGACCTGGAAGCCGGACGGATACATCACCGTCCACAGCGACAGGTCCTTGCCCCCGAGATGCGCGGCAGCGCTCCAGGCCGCCTTGTGCTTCTTCTCGTCGCCGTTGACGCGCGCCATCACGTAAATTCCCCACCCGAGATAGGCGCAGTTCGGCGCGTGGTTTGGACCGCTGGTGAGCTTGTCCCATTTTCCGGTCTTCGAATTGTAGACATCGTCCGATCCAAGCAGGATGTCGAAGCTGACGACATCGCCGATCACGGAAGTGTCACTCGCCTTGGCCACCTGGCCGATATCGCCCCACCAGGGGATCATCGAGCCGATGCCGGCCAGGAATTGCTGGAAGCCGGTGGTGTTCGGATCGGCATTGAGCTGGTCGGCGGGTTCGGACGGCAAGGCGTCGATGACGTCCTGAATGGCGCGAACCCAGGCCGGATTGTTGATGCGCGGCTTCATGCTGTCGACATCGAACAGCCAGGCCTTGTCGTCCGGATGCTTGGCGTAGGCGGTGGCGCGGCTGCCGAGGAAATAGAAGCCGAAACCGCCCCAGGGCTTCGGCGCGTCGAGATAGCCATAGACATTCTGGCCCTTGAACTTCTTGCCTTTGAGGAATTTCGTGACGGCCTGCACCTGCTGCCACGTTTTCGGCGCGCCCCATTCGCTGGTGTTGCCGGCGTCCTTCCAGGCCTTGGCCAGTGTCGCGTCGGAGAAGACATCGGTCCGGTAGTTGAAATTGTGGCAGTCGCCATCGATGGTGACGCGATAGGTTTTTCCGTTCCAGGTCCCGACCGGCGGCTTCAGATAGTCGACGTAATCGTCGATATCGATCTGCTTCTTGACCCAGTCCGGCATCTCCGAGGCCAGCCCCTTGCCGCACACATCGCCCTCGAAGGGCGCACCCATTTCGAGTACGTCGAAGTCAACGGTGCCGGTCGCGATCGCCTGCTGCAGGCGCGGGTTGTAATCGGCTTGTGCGAGATCGATCCAGGAGATTTTTGCACCCGAATAGGCTTCCCATGGCTTCAGGAAACCGCGGAACAGGAGATTGTGCAGGTTCTGATTGTTCAGTCCCATGAAGGAAAGTTCGACGCCCTTGAACTCGCCTTCCTTCACGCTTGCCTTGGTTGGACCGAGGCAAAGCTCCCCGACCTTCTGCCAGTCTGAATCGGTTGGCGCGCCTTTGCCGACGCCCGGAATCTGCAGGATTTTTGCGCGCAGATTGTCCTGCGCCAGCGCGAGATCGGGAAACGCGCCGAGGGCGCCGGTCGCGCCTAGCGCCGCGGCACTTGCCGCGCCCTTGAGGACGGTGCGACGGTCAGGTCGCATCAGGGAATGCTGATCGTGCTCTTGCTGTTTCATCACGAAACCTCCCTTTGTTGATGTTTTTTGCTCGAAGTCTGAAGCGTCCCGGCATCGTGATCTTGAGCACGTGTCGTTCATAGACGCATCTATTCCTCCACTCTCGGTGGCAGGATCGGTAGCAGACGCGTTTTCGAGTATGCGCTCGCGTTGATCAATGTCAACGAATCCAAGGTATGGAACCATCAGCAGAGATCGGCGCACAAGTGCCGCGCTGCGAGATCAACCGACTGCGAATATGATTGCCGCCGCGTCAGGTCTCGGGCCCGATGACACCCTTCTTGAAAATAAAGCAGCCATAGAAGCGACGCTCACCCGTTTGGATGACGCAATAGGCCTTCTTCGCGAGATCATAGAAAGCAAATCGCTCGATACCGCCCATGGGAGAGGGACGGCCTTGAGCCGCATCGATCTCGGTCTGAACCTCGCTCTGAACCGGAGGAATTTCGTTGGGCTGGCCCACGATTTCCATCCGCAAGGCCGGCGTGTCGACAAAAGAGTCGAGCGGCAGTACCGAAAGGATGGCGCGGGCGGCGCGCGCGGCGGTGACGTTGTCGATGCGAAGCAATCGCCCGAGCACGGTCTGGCGAGCGACGGAGTCGGCCGGGAAGTTGGTGTCGCAGAGGATGAGATCGTCGCCGTGCCCCATGGACCGTAACGCATAGAGCACGTCGGCGTTCAGGAAGGGATCGATCGATTTCAGCACGTTGGACCTCCCCATGGCTTTCTCAAATATATTAAATGTCTCGAGCGGCCGCCGGACCTGCCAGCACCACCGTCTTGGCATTCAATGATAGATCATGGATCCGGCGGCGATCTAGGCAAGACATGCTGCCAGCGTCCAAGCGTTGAGCAGTTGCTCTCCAAATGAGCATATGATCTTTTCGGAAGAGGGCTATCCATTTTTCGGATCAGGCTCCAGCGGGGCGGTGTTCATGCGGCAGGCCTATATCGGCGTTGATGTCGGGACCTCGAGCGCGCGGGCCGGCGTATTCGACGAGACCGGAAAGCTCCTCGGGCTTGCCCGGTATCCGATTGCGATCTGGCATGAGGCCGGCGACATCGTCGAACAATCGTCCTCCGATATCTGGAATGCCTGCGCCGTTTCCGTGCGCGGCGCTATGGCAGAAGCCGCCGTGCCCGGGGACGCCGTCAAGGGCATCGGCTTTGATGCGACCTGTTCGCTGGTCGTGCTTGCCCCGGACGGTACGCCGATCACGGTAAGCGGCTCGGGCGATCCGCGGCGCAACGTCATTGTCTGGATGGATCATCGCGCAACCGGCGAAGCGCGGAAGATCAATGATACGAAGGATGCAGTGCTGCGTTATGTCGGCGGCTCCATCTCGCCCGAGATGGAGGTGCCAAAGCTGCTTTGGCTGAAGCGGCATATGCGGCGAAGCTTTGACGCTGCCGGATACTTCTTCGATCTTGCGGATTTTCTTTCCTGGCGCGCGACGGGTTCGCTGGCGCGCTCGATGTGCACGGTGACCTGCAAGTGGAATTACCTGGCCCACGAGAAGCGCTGGAGCGCGCCGTACTTTCAGCGCGTCGGCCTCGAAGAATTTGTCGCCGAGAACTATGCCAGGATCGGAACCGACATCATCGCGCCCGGCTCGCCGATCGGGACGGGGTTAAGCCAGCAAGCCGCGAGCGAGCTGGGCTTGCGCCCGGGAACGCCGGTCGGTGCGTCCCTGATCGACGCGCACGCAGGCGGCATCGGCGCCGTCGGCGGGCGGACCGAACCGGACAGCCCGGTCAATCTCTGTGACCGGCTGGCGTACATCATGGGCACGTCGGCCTGCATCATGGCAACGACGGTCGATCCCTGCTTCGTGCCTGGCGTATGGGGACCGTATTATTCCGGCATGGTGCCCGGCTTCTGGCTGAATGAGGGCGGGCAGTCGGCTGCCGGCGCCGCGATCGATCACCTGCTTCGCTCGCATCCGGCGCACGCCGAGGTGAGCGCGGCCGCGCATCGCGACAGTGTCGATATCATCGCGTTTTTGGAGCGGCGGATCATTGCGCGGGCGGGAAGCCTCGGCGCCGCGGCGAAGCTGGCCCGTGATGTCCATGTGCTGCCTGAGTTTCTCGGCAATCGTTCTCCCTATGCCGACCCCGATTGCCGCGCCGTGATCGCAGGGCTGGACCTTGACGCCGACGTCGGCGCGATGGAACGGCTGTTTGTCGCGGGGCTCTGCGGGCTCGCCTATGGTCTTGCCGAGGTCCTCGACGCCTTTGCCGCTCACGACGTCGGAAGCAACGTCATTGTGATGGGCGGCGGGGCCAGCCACAGTCCGCTCGTCCGGCAGATCATCGCAGATGCGACAGGCCGCACGGTGGCGTTGCCCCATACACAGGAGCCCGTGTTGCTCGGCGCCGCGATGTTGGGCGCAGTAGCGGGCGGCAGCTTCGGATCGCTCGGGGAAACCATGGCTTCCATGTCGGCGCTGGGCCGGTTAAGCGAGCCGACCCCGTCAGGCATGGCGGAATTTCATCGCACCAAGCGAACCGTCTACAACATGCTGCGCACCTTGGACCGCGAGACCCGCGACCTCATGCTCCGCTCGGGCGAAGGCAGTCGACGATGATCTTGTGCTGCGGAGATGCGCTGATCGATTTTGTACCGGTGAAGGGCGCCGACGGGCGCGACGCCGTTAGGCCCGCCGTTGGCGGCTCGTGTCTTAATGTCGCTGTGGGGATTGCCCGGTTGGGCGCTTCCGCGGGTTTCGCCGGCGGCATCTCGACCGACCTGTTCGGCCGGATGATCGCGGATCACGCCTCTGTCTCGAAAGTCGACCTTCGCCATGCGACCCGAAGCGAACATCAGACCACGCTCGCCTTTGTGCGGATCGTGGCGGGCGAGTCGCAATATGCGTTCTATGACGTGGATACCGCTTCCGCCAACTGGGTCCACCCGCGCGGCGCGATTCCCTTCGATGCGATCGACGCCGTCCATGTCGGCTCGACGACACTGGTTCATGAAAAAGGCGCCGCCGAGACGATCGGCTTGATCGAGGACGCAAGGGAGACGGCAACGATCTCGTTCGATCCGAATTGCCGGCCCAATCTCGTGCGGGATCAAAGCTGCTATCGAGCGCGCATGAGCTTATTTGCGAACAATGCAGACATCGTCCGCATGTCTGACATGGATTTCCACTTTATCTACGGCGGGGAGGATTTTGCGGCCCAAGCCAAATCCCTATTGGCGCGGGAGTCTAGCCTGATCGTCATCACCCGTGGCGGCAACGGTGCGGTGGCATGGCATGCCAGTGCCGGAGCGGTCGAAGTCGAGGCTCCTGCGGTCGATGTCATCGATACGATCGGCGCCGGAGACAGTTTTCAGGCTGCGCTCTTGGTTGCGCTCCAGCGGCTGGGTCGGATCGGCCGTAAGGATCTGAAAGCCATCGGCGCGGACGAGTTGCGCCGCGCGCTGTCCTTTGCATGCAATTGCGCCGCTTTGACCTGCTCCCGGGCCGGGGCCGATCCACCCTGGCGCGATGAAGTGATTGGATTTTGGAAGAGGCTCGTTTGACGCCAGCCACCTTCCGGCTGATCGTTCGAGCCGCGACACGAAATGAATACCGGAGTTTCACAGTTTTGGTTGCATCCCATTTCCGCTACTGAATCGTCCTTGACGCGCCCAAGGCGGCCAACTTTTGCAAAGAGGTGATAGGGTCCAGGTCAGCGGGCTCTCAGTTGCAAAGGCGATACTCCTCCGTGCCGATAGGTGATCGAATGAGGCGACGTGAATTTCTTCAACTTGGAGGATTTGCAGCAGCAGCGGCGGCTATGCCGCTGGTCGCGGAGGCGGAGCAGGCAAGCCACCGACGGCGCATCGGTGTGCTCATGAGCACGGCCGAGACCGATCCGCTTGAGATCAAGAGCGTTAATGCATTCAAAGCAGAGTTGCAGAGACTTGGCTGGATCGCCGGACAAAACGTTGAGGTCGATGTGCGATGGGGGGCAGCCAATGCCGATCGCATGACGGCCAACGCGCGCGAACTCGTGGCACTCGCTCCTGATGTGCTTTTGGCGAAGGGAGCCGCCAATCCTGCGGCCCGACAGGCGACGAGCACCATACCAATCGTGTTCGTCGTCATTCCCGAAGCAGCGGCGTCGTCTTACGTCGGCGATTTCGCAAAGCCGGTCGGCAACAGCACGGGGTTTACGACGTTCGAACGTGGACTCGTTGGAAAGAGGGTCAGCCTGCTGCGCGACCTTGCGCCCAGGACCGAACGCATCATCTATCTTCGTAGTCGCAAAACCGGAGTGGATACGAAAGCTCTATACGACAGGCTGGTAGCGGAAGCGGGTTCGGTGGGCCTTTCCGCAACCGACGCTCCGGCAGAAAATGCATCACAAATCGAAGACGCGTTGCGAACTTTTGCAAGCAATCCAAATGGCGGAATCATCGTAGCGTTTGATGCCTTCACGCTGCTGAATCGCACGAAAATCGTCCAACTCGCAAAAGAACTTCGGCTGCCCGCGATTTATCCTGCACGCAATTTTGGGAGTGGCGGCGGCCTGTGTTGCTATGGGTTTGAACAGGACGAACAATTTCGGCAAGGGGCCTCTTATGTAGGTCGGATACTCGCCGGGGCTCACCCCGCCGAGCTCCCAGTGCAAACACCGACCAAGTTCGAGCTGATACTCAATCTGAAAGCCGCAAAAGAGCTCGATCTCAGCGTCCCGCCGGGGATTATTGCTGCCGCTGATGAAGTGATCGAGTAATCGCTCGGGCGCGTTCGCGCCGCTGGACGCGGCCGGTTTGACATCCAAAGATGTGCTTCGCGACACCGACCCTTCGCCGGGACGGAGAGGGGGCGGATTTCGGTGGCGGCACCCCACTTTCCGGCTGGCCGTGCGGGCCGTCAGGTTCATTCTGTTTCAGAACCCGGCAAAGGCGCGGGGCAGAATGGAACCGCTGGCCGGCATCGCGGGTTGGTTGTACCTAGCGGGAGGATCAGATGCGACCGGTCGCAAACGAGCCGCTGGCGCGCCATGCGCTTGCCTTCGTTCTCGCGGGCGGGCGCGGCAGCCGGCTTCTGGAATTGACCGATAAGCGCGCCAAGCCGGCGGTCTATTTCGGAGGCAAGTCGCGCATCATCGATTTCGCGCTCTCCAACGCCCTCAATTCAGGGATCCGCCGGATCGCGGTCGCCACCCAGTACAAGGCGCACAGCCTCATTCGTCACTTGCAGATGGGCTGGAATTTCTTCCGCCCCGAGCGCAACGAGAGCTTCGACATTCTCCCCGCCAGCCAGCGCGTCTCCGAGACGATGTGGTATGTGGGGACCGCGGATGCGGTCTACCAGAACATCGACATCATTGAGAGCTACGATACCAAATACGTCGTGCTTCTGGCCGGCGACCACGTCTACAAGATGGATTACGAGCCGATGCTGAAGCAGCATGTCGAGCAAAAGGCGGACGTGACGGTCGGCTGCCTCGAAATGCCGCGGGCGGAATCGAGCGCCTTCGGCATCATCCATGTCGATGAAAACGATATCATCCAGTCATTTCTGGAAAAGCCAGCCGACCCGCCGCCGATGCCCGGCAAGCCGGACACATCGCTCGCAAGCATGGGCATCTATGTGTTCGATACCAATTTTCTGCTGGACCAGTTGCGGCGCGATGCGAGCGACCCGAATTCGAATCGCGATTTCGGCAAGGATATCATCCCCTATATCGTAAAGAACGGCCGCGCCGTTGCGCATCAGTTCAGCCGGTCCTGTGTGCGCGCAGCCAGCGATCAACCAAGCTACTGGCGCGACGTAGGGACGGTCGACGCCTATTGGTCGGCCAATATCGATCTCACCGACACCCTTCCGGAGCTCGATCTCTACGATCGGTCGTGGCCGATCTGGTCTCACGCGGAAATCACCCCTCCCGCCAAATTCGTCCACGATGAGGAGGGCCGTCGTGGCGAGGCCGTCACCTCGCTGGTCTCGGGTGGCTGCATTGTCTCGGGCGCATCGCTGCGGCGCTCGCTGCTCTTCACCGGCGTGCACCTGCATTCGCATGCAAGGGTGGAAAATGCAGTCATTTTGCCCTATGTCGATGTCGGCCGGCATGCCCGGCTGTGCAATGTCGTGATCGACCGTGGCGTGAAGATTCCGGAAGGCCTTGTCATCGGCGAAGACCCTGATCTTGACGCAAAGCGGTTTAGAACGAGCCCGAACGGAATTTGTCTGATCACGCAGGCGATGATCGACGGACTGAATGCATGAAGTCGATCCGCGTCCTTTCGGTCGCTTCGGAAATCTATCCCATCATCAAGACCGGCGGTCTTGCCGATGTCGCAGGCGCGCTGCCGATTGCCCTTGCGGCAGAAGGCATCGAGGTCCACACGCTGGTGCCGGGATATCCCGCCGTGATGGCGGCTTTGGGCTCGGCGGAACAGATGCTGGAGTGGCCGCTGTTCTTCGGCGGCAGGACGCGCTTGCTGAAGGGCTCGTCCGGCGAGCTCGATCTCTTCGTGCTGGACGCGCCGCACTTGTTCGGACGTCCGGGAAATCCCTATCTGACGCCGGACGGCGTGGATTGGCCCGACAATGGCCTGCGCTTTGCGGCGCTGGCGCGCATGGCGCAGAATGTCGCGCTGGGAGCCGTACCGTCCTTCATCCCTGACGTCGTGCATGCGCATGACTGGCAGGCAGGTCTCACGCCGGCATATCTGCAGTACAGCGGCCGCGCGGGACCGCCTACCGTGATGACCGTGCATAACCTTGCCTATCAGGGCCGTTTCCCGCCGGCGTTGCTCGGACAGATCGGCCTGCCAGCGGACTCCTTTGCGATGGATGGGGTCGAATATTACGGCTCGATCGGCTTCCTGAAGGCCGGCCTCTTGTTCGCCGATCGCATCACGACGGTGTCGCCGACCTACGCGAAGGAAATCCAGTCGGACGAGGGCGGCATGGGCCTCGGTGGGCTCCTGCGTGGCCGCGCCGGCGACCTCAGCGGTATCCTGAACGGCATCGACATTTCAGTGTGGAATCCGGCGACGGATCCGCTTCTCGCCGCCTCCTATCATGCGGACAGCCCGGCCGGCCGCGCGGCAAACAAGGCAGCGCTGCAGCGGCGGATGGGTCTTGCGGACTCGTCGGATACATTTCTCGTCGGCGTCATCAGCCGCCTGTCCTGGCAGAAGGGGCTTGATCTCCTGCTCGAGAATCTCGCGGTTTTACCTGGCGAAGGAATGCAACTCGCGCTGCTCGGCAGCGGGGACGCCGAGCTGCAGGATGACTACCGCGAGGCCGCGGCCGCCAATCCCGGACGGATCGGCGTCGTGATCGGATACGACGAGGCGCTCGCCCACCTGATCCAGGCCGGCAGCGATGCGCTTGTCGTTCCCTCGCGCTTCGAGCCTTGCGGCCTCACGCAGCTCTGTGCGCTCAGATATGGTTCGGTCCCCATCGTGTCGCGCGTCGGTGGTCTCGAAGATACCGTGGTCGATGCCGATGAACCGGCGATTGCGAGCGGCGCCGCGACCGGCTTCAAGTTCGCACCCGTCACGTCGGACAATCTCGGTGATGCCCTGCGCCGGGCCCATGCCACTTTCCGCGACAAGCCGGCGTGGCGGGAAATTCAGCATGCTGGTATGACGACCGACGTATCCTGGCGCAGCCGGGCGAGCCGCTACGCCGAACTCTATCGCGAACTCGTCGGGACGCGACCCAGGTGAGAGATTCTGAACTGAAGGAATTGACGTGACCGCTCCAAATCCCGCCGCCGGCAAGCTGATTGCTGGCAACGCGCTGACGAACATCCCGAAACTCGTCACTGCCTATTTTGCGTTCAAACCCGATCCGGCCGATCCCGCGCAACGCGTCGCCTTCGGCACGTCGGGGCACCGTGGCTCGTCGCTCAGAAATTCCTTCAACGAGGATCACATCCTGGCAACGACTCAGGCCATCTGCGATTACCGCAAGGAAGCCGGACTCTCCGGGCCGCTTTTTGTCGGCATCGACACTCATGCGCTGGCGGAACCGGCGCTCGCAAGCGCAGTCGAGGTGTTCGCCGCAAATGGCGTCGACATCATGATCGACGAGCACGGTGGCTACACGCCGACCCCCGCGATCTCGCACGCGATCCTGAGCTACAACAAGGGCAGGAAGGGTGGCCTCGCCGACGGCGTCGTGATCACGCCGTCGCACAATCCGCCGGAAGATGGCGGCTACAAATACAATCCGCCGCATGGCGGCCCGGCCGACACCGACGTCACCGGCAAGGTGGAGAGGCAGGCGAACCGCTACATGGAGCAGGGCCTGAAGGGCGTCACGCGCGTGATTTACGCGCGTGCGCGCAAATCGCCCAATGTGCACGCCCACGATTACATCACGCCTTATGTCGCCGATCTCGGCAATGTCGTGGACATGGGCCTGATCAAGTCGGCCGGCGTCAGAATCGGCATCGATCCCATGGGCGGAGCCGCGGTGCAATACTGGCTACCGGTGATCGAGCGTTACGGGATCAACGCCGCGATCGTGAACGATCTGGTCGATCCGACCTTCCGCTTCATGACCGCGGATTGGGACGGCAAGATCCGCATGGACTGTTCATCGCCCTATGCGATGGCGAGCCTGATCCAGATGCGCGACAAATTCGATGTCGCCTTTGCCAACGACACCGATGCCGATCGCCATGGCATCGTGACGCGCTCGAAGGGATTGATGAATCCCAACCATTTCCTGGCGACCGCGATCGCCTATCTGTTCGGGCATCGTCCGCAATGGAGCAGGGATGCGGCGATCGGCAAGACCGTTGTGTCCTCTTCCATCATCGATCGCGTCGCGCGCAAGCTGAACCGCAAGTTGGTGGAGACGCCGGTCGGCTTCAAATGGTTCGTCGAAGGCCTCGGCAACGGCTCCTTCGGCTTTGCCGGTGAGGAGAGCGCGGGCGCCTCCTTCGTGAAACGGGATGGCACGGTCTGGACCACCGACAAGGACGGCATCATTCTCGGCCTTGTTGCGGCCGAGATCATGGCGAAGACCGGACGCGATCCGAGCCAGTATTTCGCCGATCTCACCGGCGAGCTTGGCGTGCCCTTCTATGAGCGGATCGATGTGCCGGCGACCGCGCCGCTGAAGAGCGCGCTGAAGTCGGTGACCGCCGAACGGCTCAACATGAAGGAATTGGCCGGCGATCGCGTCACAGCGATGCGCACCACCGCGCCGGGCAACAACCAGTCCTTTGGCGGCATCAAGGTCGAGACCGAGATGGGCTGGTTTGCGGCAAGGCCGTCGGGCACCGAGGACGTCTGCAAGATCTACGCGGAAAGCTTTCGTGATGCCGCGCACCTGAAGATGATCCAGAGCGACGCGCAGGCGGCCATGGCGCGGCTGGTGTGATGGACGGCAGCAGCCAACATCCGCCGCAGTTCGACGCCGCCTTCAAGGCGCGCTTCGCCGACCTCGTGCGCTGGCGGCGCGACGTCCGGCGCTTCCGCGGCGATCCGATCGATCCGCGTCTGGTTGAAAAGTTGCTGGCGCTGGCCTCGCACGCGCCGTCGGTCGGCCTGAGCCAGCCTTGGCGTTTTGTACTGGTCGAGACGGCGGAACGGCGTGCCTCGATCCGCGACAATTTCGCCAAGGCCAATGAAGCGGCGCTGAATGGCTATGCAGGTGAGCGGCAAGCCTGTTATGCGCGGTTGAAGCTCGAAGGATTATCGCAGGCGCCGGTGCATCTCGCGGTTTGCGCGGACGAGACGACTGCGCAAGGACACGGCCTCGGTCGCCAAACCATGCCGGAGACCATTCGCTATTCCGTCGTCGCCGCGATCCAGACGCTATGGCTTGCCGCGCGCGCCGAAGGCCTTGGTGTCGGCTGGGTTTCGATCCTCGATTCCGACGCCGCACGCGCAACACTCGATCTTCCGCCAGACTGGACCTTTGTCGCCTATCTCT
>Ga0134128_10005566_pt1 | contig 15259 bp, 12 predicted proteins | sample KB31754_FD_96462 | JGI IMG/M metagenome (GOLD analysis project Ga0134128, IMG submission 96462) | Terrestrial soil microbial communities with excess Nitrogen fertilizer from Kellogg Biological Station, Michigan, USA - KB3-175-4 | ecosystem: Environmental > Terrestrial > Soil > Unclassified ... | reverse complement strand
GACGAGCACGATCAGCATGATGAGGTAGATCACGGCTTCGCTCGCCGCCGGATAGTACGTCGTCGTGATGCCGGCCGCGACGCCGATCAGCAGGCCGCCCAGAATGCTTCCGATCAGGCTGCCGACGCCGCCGACGATGATGGCGACGAAGCTCGGCATGACGAGGCTGCTGCCCATCGGCGGCGTCAGACCGAGGATTCCCGCGGCGAGGACGCCGGCGAGCCCGGCCAGCAGGCAGCCGAGGCCGAAGTTAAGCGCGCGCAGCAGGTAGATGTTGACGCCGAGCGCCGAGACCGTCTCGAGATCGAGCGTGCCGGCGCGGATACGGATGCCGAGGCGCGTGTGACGCAGCAGCAGATAGAGCGCGAGCATCGCGACGATCGTGATCGCGACGACGAGCAGCCGATAGCCGGTGATGAAGAAAAGCACGGTGCTGATCGGCGAATTCAGCGCCGCCGGCACCTGAAACGGCAGTCCCTGCGCGCCCCAGATCGTTCGCGTCAAATCCTCGATCACGAGCGCGAGCCCGAACGTCAAGAGCAGCGTGTAGAGCGGATCGGGCCGCTTGTAAAGCGGGCGGATCAGCACGCGCTCGACGAGGAGGCCGAGGATCGCCGCACCGATCGGTCCGACGATCAGCGCGCCCCAGAAGCCCAAATACGGCGAGAGCGTAAACGCAAGATAGGCGCCGATGACGAGAAAGCCGCCGTGCGCCATGTTGATCACGGAGTTGAGCGACAGGATCAGCGCGAGGCCGAGCGCCATCAGCGCATAGAAAACGCCCTGGATCAGTCCGTTGAATGCGTTGAACAGCAGAAGCTGCATGCGCTTCCCCTTTGCGCTGTCTTGCGTCGGAATGGCGGCCGCACGTGCGCGTGCGATCGAACCGTCCCGTTCTCACCGGACGCCGCGCGGCATGGAAGTGCCGCGCGGGCCCGACGAGATCACCTTCGACCGCGATCGTGCCGCTTGCGTGCGGCGTCTGTCAGTGCGGGTAGTCGAGCTTGCAGCCGGTCTCGGACGCCGGCAGCGCCGCCTTGTCGCCGGGGACGATGCTCGCGACCTTGAAGAGATCCGGGTACTTGCCGTTGGTGTTGATCTCGCCCGGAAATTCGCTCGACATGAGCTGATGATCCTCCGGCCGGAAGTAGACCTTGTTCGGTTGCAGCTTGACCTCCGGCGGCAGTTCCAGACCTTCGAGCCCCTTCGCGAGCTTGGTCGGATCGATGCTCTTCGCGCGCGCGGCGCCGAGCGCAAGCGCGTGCAGGCCCGCGTAGCCGAACCACGTCCGCGCGCTGGGATAGCTGCCGTCGGTGTAGGTTTTCCGGTACTTGTCCACCCACTCCTTCACGTGCGGCGTGTTCGGCTGGTTCCAGTACCACTCGAGCGTCCACCATCCGATCCGCGCTTCCGGCGGCAGCGCGTTCAGCACCTCGAGCTCCGACAATCCGCCGCCGATCGCCATCTTCTTCTGCAGGCCGAACTGCACCGCCTGCTTCATGCAGTTGACGAGGTCCTGGCCGTCCGTCAGCAGCACCAGCACCTGCGGATTCGTCGACTGCGCCTTGATCAGGTACGACGAGTAGTCGGTGGTGCCGAGCGGCGCGAGCGAGTTGCCGAGCACTTCGCCGCCCATGCCCTTCAGGATCTTCGCGTACGCCTCCTGCAGCGTATGTCCGTAAGCGTAGTCCGGCGTGATGAAGTACCACTTGCCGCCGAACTTGCTGTGCAGCGTCCCGGCGAGGCCGTTCGCCAGCATGTACGTCGTCGTGCAGATCCGGAACGTCGTCCAGTGGCACTCCTTGCCGGTGACCGGATCGGTGTGGCCGCCGGTGACCATGTACGGCACCCCCTTCTGCGCCGCGACCTGGTTCACGGAGAGCGCGGTTGCCGACGAGACGGCGCCCATGATGAGCTGGCAGCCGTCCTTCTCGATCAGCTTGTGCGCCTTTTGCGCGGCGAGCCCGGCGTTGGCGTTGTCGTCCTCGACGACGAGCTCGACCTTGCGGCCCAGGATGCCGTTCTTGGCGTTGATTTCAGCGAGCGCCATCTTCGCGCCCCGCACCTCGCTCTCGCCTTCGGCGGCATAAGTGCCGGTCAGCGGATCGTGCATGCCGATCTTGATCGGCGATTCGCCCTGACCGTACGTCAGGATCGGATGGGCGACGAGCGGCGCGGCGCCGAGCGCAAGCCCGGTCTTCAGCGCCTTGCGGCGGGTGAAACTTTCCATGGATTGTCCTCCTCGCGATTGTGGGTGACGCAGACCACCCTGTCGGCTCGGTCAATACCGGTCCTGACGGAGCTCCTTGGCGGCCGATTATATCGTATTACGAGATATTTCGCCCGCGCGCCGGCGGCTCGGGATCGGCGGCCGGCGCGCATGCCGTCGCCTCTTGGGCGTCGTTCGTCGCCCGTACGCGCGTTCGGTCGCACATCGATTGCGAGGACGCGCAAAATGACGATGCTGTCGTACCGAGGGCCGCCTTGCCGCGGGTCGCAGCCGTCGCGCAAGCGCCTTCTCGTCCGGGCGAATCCCGGTTCACCGATGGAGAGTTGCGATGGTTACGAATTTCAGGCGTTCGCTGCTGCTCGCCGGCGCGATGACCGCGCTCGCCGGCGTCATGTCCGTCCCGGCTGCCGCCGCGGACACGAAGGGCACTGCCGCACCCTACGAGGCGTCGGCGCCCCTCGTGGTCGCGCAGGCTTCCACGCCCGGCATGGCCGGCGATCGCGTCGTCGTGCCCGCTCGCGCCTATCCCGAGTATCAGCGCGGCGTGCGCGAAGCGGCGAGCCAGGGACCCGAGGCGCTGCGCCGCTACATCTGGCGCACGCGGATGATCTACAACTACTACTTCCCGGATTTCGTCCTGGACTGAAGGCGACGCGAGCGGCGCTTCAGATCAGCGTCTGGCCCGGACGCACCCGCGTGAACGCGACGGGGACCGACTCGACGCGAAGCCCTCCGCGGCCGTCGTCGCGCACCCGGGTGTAGGTCGACGTCGCGAGATCGCCGGCCTGCGGAAAATCGGCGCGGTAATGCGCGCCGCGCGAGTTCTCGCGCGCCTGCGCGGCGCGCACGATCGCGCGCGACACGCGCACCAGACTGTCCAGGTTGAGCCAGTCGTGCCACGTGAGGTTGAAGCTTATGGCGCGGGCGGTCGGCGCCAAGCGATAGCGCGCGAGCGCGTCGTCGAGCTCGTCGAGCGTCGCGTCGGCGCGGACAAGGCCCGCCGCGTCGCGAACGATGCCGGCATCGTCCCACATCGTCGTGTAGAGCCGCTCGCGGATGCTGCTCAAGTCCAATGCGCGAGCACCCGCGTCCCGAAACGGCACGAGTGCCCGATCGAGACTCGCTCGCAGCGCGTCGGCGTCCGGCTCGCGCCACCCGGAAATCCGCTCGACCGCCGGTGCCATCGTGTCGCCGGCGATGCCGCCGAACACCGTCGAATTCGCGACGCCGTTGCCGCCGAGCCGGTTCGCGCCGTGCACGCCGCCGGAATCCTCGCCGGCGACGAACAAGCCCTCGCGCTCGGTCGTGCAATCGGTCGCGAATTCGACGCCGCCCATCATGTAATGCGCGGTGGGCACGACCTCGACCTTGCCGGCGGCGAGATCGAAGCCGCAGTCGGCGCAGCGCTCCACCATGCCCTTGAACTGGCGGCGGACGTTGTCGGGACCGAGGTGCGACATGCTGATGTAGACGCCGCCGTTGGGCGTCGTGCGGCCGGCAAGCATCTCGGCGAAGATCGCGCGCGAGACGATGTCGCGCGTCGCGCGCTCCTCGCGCGGATCGTATTGGCGCATGAACCGGTCGCCTTCGCCGTTCAGCAGCTGTCCGCCCGCGCCGCGCAGACCCTCCTCGAGCACGGTGCCGGTCATCCGCGTGTCGGCGCCGGCGAGAAGGCCGGTCGGGTGGAACTGGACCATCTCCATGTCGCGCAGCGGGAGTCCTGCTCGCAGCGCCATCGCGAGCCCGTCGCAGCTCTTGTCGCCGGACGGCGTGTGGTAGCGGTACATCGTCGGGCCGCCGCCGGTTGCGAGCAGCACTGCCTTCGCCTGCACGAAGAGCGGCTCGCCGCTGCGGATGTCGAGCATGAGCACGCCGGCGAGGCCGGCATCGTGCGACGCGATGAAATCCAGGGCGCGATGCTCCTCGAGCCGCCGAATGCCGCGCGCCCAGACCTGTTCCGCGAGGCGCGACACGATCTCGATGCCGGTCAGGTCGCCCTTGTGCACCGTGCGGTCGAACGTCTGGCCCGCGAACGCCTTCTGGTGAATCGTGCCGTCGGGATTGCGGTCGAAAAAGCAGCCGAGCTCGTTCTCGAGCTCGTGGATGCGCGTGACGGCGCCGTTGACGAGCGTCCACGCGAGATCCTGGTTCGGCAGCCACTTGCCGCCTTCGATCGTGTCCATGAAATGGCGCTCGACCGAGTCGCCCGCCGCGAGCGCGACGTTGTAGCCGCCCTGCACCATCCGCGTGCAGCCGCATTTGCCGAGCAGACCCTTGACCGCGATCGTGATGTCGAGCGACGGGTCGGACTGATGCGCGTGCAGCGCGGCGAACAAGCCGGCTCCGCCGGCGCCGAGAATCAGGACGTCGGTGCGCAACCGCCGGATGTCCATCGATACGGGGTTCAGCCCTTGACGTTCAGTGCCGCGAGCGCCGCCGCGCGCCGTTCGCGCGCCGCGTGATCGACGCTGTCGTACAGACTGCCGCCGTGGCTGTCCATCGCGACGAGGAGCGGCCCGAAATCGCGGATACGGAACTGCCAGAGGCTTTCGGGGTTGAGATCGTCGAGGTCGACGTCCTCGATCGCCTCGATCCACGTCGTTTCGAGCGCCGCCGTGCCGCCGATGATCGCGAGGTAGACGCCACCGATCTCGCGAAACGCGGCGAGCGATGCGGGACCAAGGCCGCCCTTGCCGACGACGATGCGCACGCCGAGCCTTCGCATCAGCGGCTCCGTGAACCGCTCCATCCGCATCGACGTCGTCGTGCCGATGCAAACGGGTGCGTAGCCGGCCGGAAATTGCGGTGAAGGCGGCACCTTCTTCACGTTCGGCGCCGTGTGAATCACCGCATGGCCACGGAGGTCGAGGCGCGTGTCGCGCCCGCGGTCGAAAAGCGCGATCTGCGTTGCGTCACGGATGCCGAACAGCCGATCCTGCAGCGTGACCGTGTCGTTGATGCGCAGCCGCCGCACGTCGCCTTCCGACACCGGCATGTTCAGTTCGTAGTGCGCCATGGTCTGGTCAGAAGCCGTAATCGATGCCGGCTTCGGTGAATAGCGCGCTCGCGCGCCGCGCCGAATGGCATTGCATGTTCACGGCGACAGGATTCATCGTGATGTGCGTCGCCGCGAGCTCGACGTGCACGGCGAATGCGGTCGCGTTGCCGCCGAGCCCCTGCGGACCCACGCCAAGCAGGTTGACCGCCTCGGTGAGCTCGTCCTCGAGCACGGCGCCCTGGGGATCGGCGCAGTGCGTGCCGAGCGGCCGCGTCGCGGCACGCTTCGCGAGATGCACGCACAGGTCGGCGGTGCCGCCGACGCCGACGCCGACGATCGTCGGCGGGCACGTCTTGCCGCCGGCGTCGAGCACGCAATCGACGACGAAGCGCTTGATCGCGTCGATGCCCTCCGCGGGAATCGCCATCCGCAGCCACGAGTTGTTCTCGGAGCCCGATCCCTTCGGGATCATCTCGATGCGCAGGCCCTCGAAGCCGTCGTCGAAATCGATGTGGATCAGCGGAATGCCGGGGCCGCACGACGTGTGCTCGTTCCTGCGCGTGATCGGATGCACGACCGACGAGCGCAACGGATGCTCGCGGGTCGCGCGCTCGCAGCCGCGGCGGATCGCGGCCTTCAGCGCCACGCCGTCGACCACGACGTTGCGGCCGATCGTCACGTTGTAGATCGGAATGCCGGTGTCCTGACAGAGCAGGTTGTCCGTGGCTTCCGCCACGGCGATGTTCTTCACCATCACGCCGAGCACCGCTTGCGCGGTCTTGTCGGTCTCGTTGGCGACGAGCCTGTCGAAGCCGCGCTTGATGTCCGGCGGCAACTGCTTGAGCGCGCGAATGTAGAGCTCCTTCGCCGCCTGCTCGATTCGACCGGGGTCGATTCGCAGCGTCATTTTCAACTCCTCATGCGGAAAGGCCGAACAGCAGCGCGCACGCGACGGCGACGCCCGCCGCGATCGCAAGCGCCGTCTTCTGCCACTCGGCGCGCCAGCCGACGAACTCGACGAACAGCAATCGTACGCCGCCCGCGAGGTGCGCAGCGAGCGCGAGCACGAGCAGCGTCTCCGCGAATTTGACAGCAGGCTCGCGCGTCCATTCCAGGAACCCGTCGAGCGCGGCCGGCGCCGAGAGCGCCCGCGAAAGCACGAAGAAATGCGCGGGCAGGAACAGCGCGAGCACGATGCCCGACACGCGATGCACGACGAACGCAACGTAGCCGGCGTGGCCGCGCGCCCGTACGTCGTTGCGGCGGATGGGAAGTGCGCGCGCCCGCACGACGTTTTGTCCTACGCGGTCAGTGACGCGACCGCATACAGCCCGCCGCCGAGCAGCACGAGTGCTGCGCACGCGAGCAAGACGTCGACGACCGGTCCGCGCAGACCCAGCCACTCGTCGACGATCGTGCGCAGGCCGAGCGGCGCGTGAATCGCGACGGCGACGACGAACAGCGTGTAGAAAGCGGGCCAGGCGACGCTCGCTTGCATGCGCGCGACGATCGCCCCGGCCGTCAGCGCGTGGCGCACCGCGTAGATCATCGTCGCGAGATGCACGACGACGCAGAGCGCGAGCACGGCAGCCGAACCGCGCTGCAGCACGAAGCGCCACACGGCGTAGCGCACGGCGCGTAGCGACTCGTCGCGAACCGCCAGCGTCGCATCGATCACAGCGTCCCCTTCATCGCCGCGTGCGCGACGAGCCGCTTCAGGCCGGCGATCGATGCGGTCGGCGACAGATGCTTCGGGCAGCTTCGCGTGCACGACTGCTGCGTGTGGCAGCACTGGCAACCGCCGTCGGTCGCGATTGCGCGGAGTCGCGTGACGCCGGCGCCGTCACGAACGTCGTTGACGAGCGTCCAGGCGCGGTTCAGCGCCGCGGGCCCGAGATAATCGGGCTTCCAGCCGACGACGTCGCACGACGCGTAGCAGACGCCGCAGCCGATGCACTCGATCGTCGCGTCGATCGCCCGGCGCGCAGGCGACGCGGGCGCGACCTTCGCAAAAGGGTCCCGACGCGTCGCCGTCGGCGTGAACTGACCTTTCGCCGCCGCCCACTTGTCGAAGAACGGCGCCATGTCGACGACGAGATCGCGCACGATCGGCAGGTGCGAAAGCGGCGCGATCTCGAGCATGCCGCCGGCGACGACGGCGTCGACGTGCGTGCGGCAGGTCCAGCGCGCCTTGCCGTTCACCGTCATCGCGCACGACCCGCACATGCCGACGCGGCACGCGTAGCGATAGGCGAGCGACGGGTCGACGTGGCGCTGCACGTGGACGACGACGTCGAGCACGGTCTGCGACGCGCGGCGCGGCACGTCGAACTGCTGGAACGCGCCGTCGGCGCCGCCGCGCCAGATGCGCACCGGCAGCGTGCCGCGCGCGCCGGCACGTTCGCGTTCGGTCACAGCGGGCGCTCGTCGGCGGGATGGGACATGCGCAAATGCGAGCCGGCGTCGGAAAAGCTGCCGACGCGACCTCGAAGTCTTCTAGATGATATAGATGACTTGCCTAAATTGCAATCAGCTCGACCAGCTTCAGACGCTGCACCTTGCCCGACGCGCCCTTCGGCAGCTCCGCGACGATGCGCAGGTACCGCGGCGACTTGTAGCGGCCGAGCGTCGCTGCGCAGTGCGCGCGGAGCTCGTCCTCCGTACACGACACGCCCGGCTTCACGACGACGCAGGCGAGGATGTCCTGCCCGTACGCCGGGTCGGGCACACCGACGGCGGCGGCCTCGAGCACCGCCGGATGCGCAAGCAGCGCCTCGTCGATCTCGCGCGGCGCAATGTTCTCGCCGCCCTTGATGATCAGCTCCTTCAGTCGTCCGGTGATGAAATAGAAGCCGTCGGCGTCGCGGTAACCGAGGTCGCCGGTCGCGAGCCAGCCGCCTTCCCGCAACGCAGCGGCGGTCGCCTCGGGCGACTTGAAATAGCCGAGCATCACGTTGGGGCCGCGCAATTCGATCTCGCCGCGAACGTTGTCGGCAATCGGTGCGCCCTTCCCGTCGACGACGCGCGCCTCGACGCCGATCGGAGTGCCCGGCGATCCGTACTTGCGCTTCGACTTGTCGAGCGGATTGCTGAACGCGACCGACGCGCACTCGGTGAGCCCCATCGCTTCGATGACCGAGAATCCGAAGCGCTGCTCGAACGCGCGATGCTGCTCGGGCGGCAGGGGCGCCGACGCCGAGCGGCCGAAGCGAATCCCGCGACACGCGTCGGCCTGCGAAGCGGTCAGCGCGGGCCCGTTCAGCAGGTACGCGATGATCGTCGGCACCATGTTGAGCCACGTGGGCCGGTGGCGCTCGACGAGCGTCCACCATTGCGAGACGCTGAAGCGATGCGGCATGACGATGCTGCCGCCGCAGACGAGCGGCGCGACCGTCGCGATGCACTGGCCGTTGACGTGATAGAGCGGCAGCGACGACAGCACGCGGTCGGCGGGCGTCAGCGCGAGCGACTGCGCGAGGGCACGCGCACCCGTGAGCATGTTCGCGTGCGACAGCAGCGCACCCTTCGGCTTGCCGGTCGTGCCCGACGTGTACATCAGCATCGCCGGCGAAAATGGGGTCGGAGACGACTTTTCGCCGACGGGGAAAGTCGGCTCCGGCCCGAGCGGCAACCCGTCGACGTCGACGACGGCGATCGCGAACGTACCGCCGATCCTTGTCCGCGCCCATTCGAGGCGTTCGCGGTGCGTCTCGCTCACGAACACGACGCGCGTTTCCGAATGCGCGAGCGTGTAGTCGAGCTGCGCGTCCTGCGCGTGCAGGTTGACCGGCGACACGACGTGGCCGCCATACATCGCACCGAGAAACACGGTCGCGGCGCTGACGCCGTTCTCGAGCATGTACGACACGGTTGCGCCGGGCGGGATGCCGCGCGTCGCGAGCGACGACGCGAAGGCCCGGCAGTTCTGCCGCAGCGTCTCGTAGTCGATCGTCAGCGCCGGCTCGGGCGCGATCAGGAACGGCGCGCGCGGCCGCTCTTTGGCGTGCGCATCGACGACGTCGCGGAACCTGGCGGGCAGCGCTCGCGAATCAGACGCCATGCCGCGCCCGGTAGGCGCCGAACAGCTCGTCGTCGGTCGGCTCGTGCACCTTCTCGGGCGCGAGCGGCCGCACGACGCGGGTGATGTTCAGGAAGTGCCGGTAGTTGAGGTTGTCGCCGATGCTGTTGCCGCCCCACGTGCCGCAGCCCATCGACAGCGAGAACGGCAGCGCGTTGTCGAAGCTGCCGCCGGTCGCGAAGCAGTGCGCCTGGTTCACGATGACGCGGCAGACCGGAAGCGCAAGACCGAGCGCGAGCGCGCGGTCGTCGCGTCGCGTGTGCAGGCCGACCGAATGGCCGGCGCCCTGGAAGCGCAGCAACTCGTTCGCGCGCCGCGCGGCGGCGTCGAAATCCGGCGCGCGGTAGAACGCGAGCACCGGCGACAGCTTTTCGCCCGAAAACGGGTGCGCGCGACCGACGCCGCTCTCCTCGACGATCAGGAAGCGCGCGCGCTCCGTCTCGGGACGCACCAGGCCAGCGAGCTTCGCGATCGTGGCCGCATCCTGCGCGATGACCTCGGATGAAAGCTTGCCCTCGTCGAACATCTCGTGCGCGAGCGCCGTCTTCTCCTCGGCGTCGAGCAGCACGCCACCCTCCGCGGCGAGCGCCGCAAGGAGCCGGTCGGCGATCGCGTCGACGGCGATCACGCTGTTCTCCGACGAGCAGCTCGTCGCGTTGTCGAACGTCTTCGACCGCGCGATCTTCGCCGCGGCATCCGCGGCGTCGGCCGTCTCGTCGACGATCACCGCGACGTTGCCGACGCCGACGCCGATCGCCGGCGTGCCGCTTTCGTAAGCGCCGCGAACATTGCGCGCCGAGCCGGTGGCAACGACGAGATCGGCCTCGCGCATCAGCTCGAACGTCTGGTCGCGCGTGACCGGCGCCGGCAACTGCTGCACGAGGTCGCGCGGCGCGCCGATCCGGTCGAGCTCCGCGTGCACGTACCGAAGCAGCAGCGTCATCGTCGACTGGCCTTTCGGCGACGGCGCGAGCACGATCGCGTTACGACCCTTCAATGCATTGATGATGTTGTTGGCAGGCGTTGCGGAAGGGTTCGTCGACGGCGTGACGGCAGCGACGACGCCGACGGGGCGCGCGATCTCGATCAATCCGCGCGCGGGATCGTCGAGGATCACGCCGACCGAGCGCGCGCCCTGGAGGTCACGCAACAGGCCGATCGTCTTGCGCCGGTTCTTCGCGATCTTGTCGGCGACGTTGCCGATGCCCGTGTCGCGCACGGCCAGCTCGGCGAGCGCGCGATTGCGCGCAGGCTCGACGATCGCCCAGCCGGCCGCGGTCGCCGCTTCGTCGGCCTGTTCCTGCGACCAGCCGTCGGCGATCGCCTGCGCGGCGCGGGCGCGGGCGATCAGCCGGGTCAGAGACGACTTTCCAGTCACAAAGTGGGGTCAGAGACGACTTTCCGACCCTCAGTTTAATCGACCGGGCGCGCGGCGAAGGTCGTCTCGGACCTCACTTTGTTTTACCTTGCCGCCGTCGCCTTGTACTTGGCGAGATGGCGCACCGGCAGCGCCAGCGCGTCGCGGCGGAACGGGTCGCCGAGCTCGCGCGTCACCATCATCTCGAGCACCGTCGTCTTGCCTTCGCGCTGCGCGGCCGCGGCGGCGCGAAGCGCCGGGCCGACGTCTGCAACCTTCTCGACGCGCACGCCGTCGGCACCCATCGCCTTGGCGACGGCCGCCCACGACGGCTGCTTGTCGAGGTTCACGCCGATGAAGCGGTTCGCGTAGAAGTCGACGTGGTTCTTCTTCTCGGCGCCCCACTGGCCGTTGTTGAAGACGACGGCCGTCACCGGGATGTTCTCGCGCACGCACGTCTGCAATTCGCCGAAGCTCATGCCCCAGGCCCCGTCGCCGACGTACGCGATCGCCGGCCGGTCGGGCGCCGCGACCTTCGCGCCGATGATCGTCGGGAACGCATAGCCGCAGTTGCCGAAGCTCATCGCCGCGAACATCGAGCGCGTGCGGTCGAAGCGCAGGTAGCTGTTCGACACCGAGCAGATGTTGCCGATGTCGGTCGACACCATCGCGTGATCGGGGATCGCGCGCTCGAGCTCGCGCAGCATCTGGCGCGGATGCATCGCCGGCGACTGCGCGCTCACTTCGAGCGACCACTTGTCCTTCTCGTGCGTCCAGTCGTCGAGCTCACGCTCCCATGCGGTCTTCTCGTCGCGCAGCGTCGCGAGCCGGTGATCGCGGTTCGCACTCGACGCGAGCGCTTTGTCCTGCAAGCGCGCCACGAGCGCACGCGCCGCCGCGCCTGCATCGGCGCAGATGCCGACCGAGATCGGCTTCACGAGGCCGAGCATCTTCGGGTCGGCGTCGATCTGGATGATCCGCGCGTTCTTCGGCCAGTAGTCGAGGCCGTGCTGGGGCAGCGTACCGAAGGGTCCGAGACGCGTGCCGAGCGCGAGCACGACGTCGGCCTTCGCGATCAGCTTCATTGCCGCCTTCGAGCCCTGGTAGCCGAGCGGGCCGCACCACAGCGGATGGCGCGCCGGAAACGCGTCGTTGTGCAGGTAGCTCGTGCAAACCGGCGCCTGCAGCAGTTCGGCGAGCTTCACCGCGTCGGCTTCGGCGTCGCCCATCACGATGCCGCCCCCCGCGAGAATCACCGGGAACTTCGCCTGCGCGAGCAGTGCGGCCGCCTCGTCGAGGCTCTTCTCGCCGCCGGCGCCGCGCTCGATCGCCAGCGGCAACGGAATCTCGCAGTCGATGTCGCCGTAGAAGAAGTCGCGCGGGATGTTGACCTGCGTCGGTCCCATCTCGAGGATCGCGCGGTCGAACGCGCGGCTCGTCAACTCGGCCATCCGCGCCTTGTTGTTGACGTGCGCCTGGTACTTGGTGATCTTCGAGAAGATCGGGAGCTGGTCGGTTTCCTGGAAGCCGCCGAGGCCCATCGTCATCGAGCCGGTCTCCGGCGTGATCATCACGACCGGCGAATGCGCCCAATACGCGGCGGCGATCGACGTGACGAAGTTCGTGATGCCGGGGCCGTTCTGCGCGATGCAGACGCCGTGGCGTCCCGACACGCGCGAGTAACCGTCGGCCATGTGGCCGCCGCCCTGCTCGTGCGCGACCGAGATGAAGCGGATGCCGGCCGCCGGAAAGAGGTCGAGCGCGTCCATGTACGCGGAGCCGACGATGCCGAAGACGTTCTTGACGCCCTGCGCAACGAGCGTTTCGACGAACGCCTCGGACGGCGTCATTTGCTGGCGGCCCTGGACCGCGAGATTCCGGGATTCGGTCATCGTGTTCATCTGTACGCTTCCGTGGAGTCGAACCTGATATTTTGCGGCAGGCTTCGTGCCGGCCTTAGGGCCAGCTTCGCAGCCGATGTGAGGCCAGTACCGAACGCCGCCGTTCCACTCAAGCGACCAACGGCGCGGGATCCGTCCACGCGTAGCCCTGCACCTCGGCGACCGGCGCGCACGTCACCTTGCCGAACGCGACGTTCAATCCCTGCAGCAAGTGGTGATCGTCCGCGAGCGCGCGCTTCCACCCCTTGTCGGCAATCGCGACGACGAACGGAAGCGTCGCGTTGTTGAGCGCGAACGTCGACGTGCGCGGCACGCCGCCCGGCATGTTCGCGACGCAATAGTGAACGACGCCGTCGACGATGTACGTGGGCTCGGCGTGCGTCGTCGGGCGCGACGTCTCGAAGCAGCCGCCCTGGTCGATCGCCACATCGACGACGACGGAGCCCGGCTGCATCTTCGCGATCATCGCGCGCGAGACGAGCTTGGGCGCCGAAGCGCCTGGGATCAGCACGCCGCCGATCACCAGGTCCGCATTGATCACGTGGCGCTCGACCGCGTCGTGCGTCGAGAACACGGTGTTGAGCGGGCGGCCGAATTGCGTCCACAACCGCCGCAGCGCATCGACGCTGCGATCGAGCACCCAGACGTCGGCGCCCATGCCGAGCGCGATATGGATCGCGTGCGTGCCCACCACGCCGCCGCCGAGAATGACGACCTTGGCCGGATCGACGCCCGGGACGCCGCCGAGCAGAATGCCCTTCCCGCCGTTCGCCTCCTCGAGAAAATGCGCGCCGGCCTGCACCGACATGCGCCCGGCGACCTCGGACATCGGCGCAAGCAGCGGCAAGCCTCCGCCCGGCGACGTCACGGTCTCGTAGGCGATGCAGACGGCGTTGCTCGCGACGAGGTCACGCGTCTGGTCGGGATCCGGCGCGAGGTGCAGGTACGTGAACAGGATCTGCCCCGGCCGCAGCATCGCGCGCTCGACCGCCTGCGGCTCCTTGACCTTCACGATCATGTCGGTCGCCGCGAAGATGTCGGCGGCGCTTGCGGCGATCGTCGCGCCTTCGCGCGTGTAGTCGGCGTCGTGCATGCCGATGCCGACGCCCGCGTCGTGCTCGACGACGACCGCATGCCCGTGGTGCACGAGCTCGCGGACCGACCCCGGCGTCAGGCCGACGCGGTTTTCGAGGACCTTGATCTCCTTCGGCACGCCGATGCGCATGGCTTCTCCCGGGAAATTGAAATGCGCGCGAGATTACGCGCGCCGCCCCGCCGCCGCTAGAGCCAGCGGCGGATGCCCGGTGGTGTCAGGCCACGGCCAGCTCGGCACAGGCCGAGGCGAGCGCAGCGATGCCGGCGTCGATCCGCGACGCGTCGATCGACGCGAAGCCCAGCCTGGCATGGTTCGCCAGCACCGGCGCGCCCTTTTCGGCAACGAAGAAGACGTCGCCCGGCTCGATCAACACGCCCCTCCGGGCAGCGCCTTCGGCGAGCAGGCGCGTGTCGACTTGGGCCGGAAAGCGCACCCAGAACGACGATGCGCCCGCCACCGTCGCGAACCGAGCGCCGGGCAGATGCGCCGCGAGCGCCGCGGCGGCGATCCGCGAGCGTTCTGCATACGACTGGCGAAGCCGCCGCAGCAGCGCGTCGTGATGGCCCATCGCGAGGAAGAGCGCGACCGACCGCTCGTTGTTCGCCGCCGGGTGGCGCAGCATGAGGCGGCGCAGCGCCCGCAGCTCGCGGATCAGCTCTCGGCTCGCCACGATGAAGCCGCTGCGAATGCCGGGCGCGAGCGTCTTCGACAGGCTGCTCACGTAGACGACGCGGCCGCTGCGGTCGAGGCTCGTCAGCGCCGGCTGCGCCTGCCCTTCGAGCCCGAGCTCGATCTCGTAGTCGTCCTCGATCAGGATGCGGTCGTTCGCGCGCGCCCACCCGAGCAGCGCCTCGCGGCGCGCGAGCGGCATCGTCACGTTGGTCGGGCATTGGTGCGACGGCGTCAGGTAGACGTAGTCGCAGCTCGCGAGCGCCGGGCCGAGCGCGAGCCCCGACTCGTCGAGCGGCAGCGGCACGACGCGCGCGGTGCGCGACGCGAAGATGTTGCGCGCGTCGGGATAGCCCGGATTCTCGATGCCGACCGTCGTATCTTGATCGACGAGCAGCGTCGCGAGCAGGAACAGCGCGTGCTGCGCGCCGACGGTCACCAGGATCTCGTCGGGCGCCGCGAACACACCGCGGCGGACGAGAAGCCGCGTCTGGATCTGCTCGATCATCAGCGGGTCGTCGGCATCGATCAGATCGCCCGCCCAGCCCCGCACCTCCGACACCGAGCTTGCCTGCAGGCTGCATTCCCGCCAGCCGGGGATCGGCAGCAGCGCAGGATCGAACTGCCCGTAGATGAACGGATACGGGAAGCGCTGCCAGTCGCGCGGCTTCACGATGTTGCGCTGCGTCGAGACGGCGCCGCGCAAGCGCGGCGACCAGTCGACCTGCGTTTGCGCGGCGGACGGCGGCCGCGGCAACGCGACGCGACCGGCGACGATTTCGGGATTGACGTAGTGGCCGCTGCGGTTCTTCGTGAGCAGATAGCCTTCGTTGACGAGCAGTTCGTAGGCGAGCGCGACGGTGTTCCGCGCGACGCCGAGCTGCGCCGCGAGCACGCGCGTCGACGGTAACGCAACGCCGACGGGAAGGT
>Ga0134128_10005565_pt1 | contig 15259 bp, 11 predicted proteins | sample KB31754_FD_96462 | JGI IMG/M metagenome (GOLD analysis project Ga0134128, IMG submission 96462) | Terrestrial soil microbial communities with excess Nitrogen fertilizer from Kellogg Biological Station, Michigan, USA - KB3-175-4 | ecosystem: Environmental > Terrestrial > Soil > Unclassified ... | reverse complement strand
CGTGATAGTACCGGTGATGCGGGCGGTCGTAATAGCCTTCGCGCGGACCGTGGTCGGGGACGACTACGCAGCCTGCCAGAATAGCGAGCAGGCTGATCAGGCAGCTGCCGCGGGCGATTAATCCGATGACTGACATGAGACACCTGCCACGATGGTGGTTTGCTGTCGGGTTCCGCAAGGGTCATGCCCGGCGGCTGAATCTCCGCTGAATCACGCCGTCCTGGGCAGCGTGGAGCGCAGTTGGATGCCATCATGGTCGGCGATCAGCGCTGCGAGCCAGTCGACGAACAAACGTACGCGGCGCGAGAGATGCCGGCTATGCGGATACACCACGTGCAGCGGTGATGGCTCGGGCAGCCAATCGGCGAGGACCAGATCGAGCGTGCCGCGCTCCATCGCCTCCTTGACGACGAACGCCGGCATTTGCGCGAGACCCAACCCGGCCTCCGCGGCGGTCACGTAGCTGTTCTCGTCTTCCAGCGCCAGGTGTGCGGGGAACACGGCGCGTACCCGCTCCCGGTCCTTCGAGAATACCCATTCCAGCGTTTCTCCCGTGCGGGGGGAGAAGCGATTGATGCAGCGATGTTGGGAGAGCTCGCGGGGATGGGTCGGCAATCCGTGTGCCGCAATGTAAGAGGGCGCGGCGCAGGTGGCGAAGTACAGAAACCCGACTCGACGCGCGACCAGGTTCGGATCATCCACCTCTCCGATCCACAATGCGCAATCGATCCCTTCCGCAATCAGATCGAAGTGCCTCTCGTTGCAGGCGAGAGCCAGCTCGATGTCAGGATAGCGTGTGAAGAATCCTGATAGTGCCGGCACGATCACGGAGCGGGCAACGAGTGTTGGCGCATCGACACGCACCCGTCCGCGCGGCGCCGCGGAGTGCTGCGTCAGCGCCTCCTCGGCCTCCCGCACTTCCGCGAGGATGGCTGCCGCGCGCGCGTAGTAGGCAGCTCCGTCCGTCGTGACGCTGACCCGGCGGGTCGTGCGATTCAGCAGCTTCACGCCGAGGGACGCCTCCAGCTTCTGAATCAATGTCGTGGCCGTGGCTTTGGGAATTCCGAGGCTCGCGGCGCCCCTGCCGATCCCGCCGGTCTCGACCACCCGGACGAAGAGTGCCATGGCCTCGAGCTTATCCACGTGCGACTATTCCGAAATGAGAATAATGAATTCAGTATAGCGGCATTTATCCCGAATCGACGGAACAATACCTTAGGGTCATCGCTAACCCCGGAGAACTCAGCCGATGAGCCAAGCCACCAAGATCGTGACCGACCAGACCTTCCAGGAGGACGTCCTGGCTTCCTCCAAGCCCGTGCTCGTGGACTATTGGGCCGAATGGTGCGGTCCCTGCCGCATGATCGGCCCCCTGGTCGAGGAGTCCGCAGGTGAATATGCCGATCGCCTGAGCGTTGCCAAGCTGAATGTGGACCAGAATCCGGCCACACCGACCCGCTACAGCGTGCGCGGGATTCCAACTCTGATGATCTTCAAGGACGGCCATCCTGTAGCGACGCGCGTCGGCAGTCTCAGCAGGTCGCAGCTGCACGCGTTCATCGAAGCGAATACGTAACGGGAATTCGCGCCAAAGCGACTGCTTCCGGTCGACTGAGGGGGGTCCCGCCCGCTTTTCGGTGCATTTCCGAATCCGGTATCGTGGACGGTAAAAGCGCGGGAGGAGTGTCCGATGGGCTTCAGAGCGTCCACGAAGTGGTGCGTCGCAGTTTTCTTGTTGGCGCTCGTCTGCCTGCCGCTCGCCGCCGGGGCGCGGGACGTCACCAAAAAGGATCTCGAATCGATGAAGTTTCGCTTCGTCGGGCCGGACCGCGGCAACCGCGGGAGCGCCGTTGTCGGTGTCCCCGGAGACCCGAACGTCTACTACATCGGTGCTGCCTCCGGCGGCGTGTGGAAGTCCGATGACGGCGGCTACAAGTTCAAGCCCGTTTTCGACAAGCAACCGGTGCAGTCGATCGGGGCGATGGCGGTGGATCCCGGCAACCACGCGGTGGTGTGGGTGGGCACGGGCGAGTCGTGGGTGATCCGCAATGGCATCACGCCGGGTAATGGCGTCTACAAGTCCACCGACGCGGGTCGCAACTGGTCCCATATGGGCTTGGACGACACGGGGCTGATCGCCCGCATCGTGGTCAATCCCCATGACTCGCAGAACGTCTTCGTCTGCGCGATGGGAACAGGAACGCAATCCGAGAAATCCCGAGGCGTCTGGCGTACCGATGACGGCGGCAAGTCCTGGAAGCACGTTCTGTTCGTCAACGGTGACGCCGGCTGCTCCGGCCTCGCCATGGACCCTCAGGATCCGCACATCCTCTTCGCCGGCATATGGGAATGGAAGCTCCGGCCGTGGGCAATGACCAGCGGCGGGCCGTCGAGCGGCCTCTACGTTTCGCACGATGGCGGCGATACGTGGAAGGAAATCAAAGGTCACGGCCTGCCTCATCCTCCGGTGGGCAAGATCGATGTGGCCATCGCACCATCCGCTCCCGAGCGGGTATACGCCCTCATCGCGACCGCGCAGGACGGAGCGCTATGGCGTTCCGATGACGGCGGCAAGCAATGGCATGTTGAGACCTACAGCAGGCTCCTGACGGAGCGCGCCGGTTACACCATCCGCCTCGCGGTCTCGCCGACCGATGCGGACAAGATATACGTCGCGGGCAATGCCTTTTACCTCTCTGGCGATGGCGGCAAGTCGTTCCGGGAGGTGGATTGGGGAGGCGACAACCACGACATCTGGATCGATCCGACCAACTCGAAGCGGATCATGATCAGCGACGACGGTGGCGCAGAGATCAGCAGGACGGGCGGCGATGACTGGCAGCACGTGATGCTCCCCATCGGCCAGATGTATCACGTCTCCGTGGACGATCGCGTTCCCTATTGGGTGTATGCCAACATGCAGGACGACGATGCGGAGCGCGGTCCGGCCTACCCGCAGGCCACGCCGCTGCTCGGTGGTGTTGGCGAGCCCAATGCGGGCTGGCAGGAGCCACTCGGCGGTTGTGAGTCCGGCTTCATCTATCCGGACCCGACCAATCCCGACATCATCTGGAGCAGCTGCTACGGCGACGAGATCACCCGCCTCGACACCAAGGTGGGTTATCCGCGGGCGGTGAGCCCGTGGCCCATGCATCCGCTCGATTCGCCCCCGGAGGACCTGAAGTATCGCTGCCACTGGACGCCGCCCCTGGCGATCGATCCATTCGACCCCAACACCGTTTACTATGGCTGTCAGGTGATCTTCAAGACGACGAATGGCGGACAGACGTGGAAAGAGATCAGTCCCGACCTGTCGACGCACGATCCACAGTATCTCGTGCCATCAGGCGGGATTCCGGTCAAAGGGATGATGCGCCGGCAGGACAATCTTGGTCAGTTCTATGGCGAAGTGGTGTTCGCCATCGCGCCCTCACCCGCCCAGCAGGGTCTCATCTGGGCGGGCACGAACGATGGCCAGGTCTGGCTGACCCGGGATGGCGGTGGTAACTGGAGCAATGTCACGAAGAACCTGCACGGTCTGCCGCCGTTGGGTACCATCACCCGCATAGAGCCTTCGCATTTCGACGCGGGGACGGCGTATGTCACCGTGGACCTGGGTCTCGGCGGCGATACCAAGCCCTACATCTTCAAGACCACGAACTTCGGGCACACCTGGCAACTCATCGTCCACGGCATCGATGTCAGCCCGACGAGCAATGTGAGCTCGGTCGCCGAAGATCCCTACAGCAGGAATCTCCTTTTCGCCGGTACCGGCAGTGCGCTTTATGTCTCGTTCGACGCCGGTGAGAAGTGGATGCCGTTGCAGGCCGGGTTGCCGCATGCGCCGGTATCCTGGGAAACGGTGCAGAAGAAGTTCCACGACCTGGTCGTTTCGACGTACGGGCGCGGCATCTACGTCTTGGAGGACATCACTCCGCTGGAACAGTTGGCCAACGGCGGCGGCGACGATCCGGTCCGGGTTTTCGAGTCGCGGCCGGAGTATCGGTTCTTCCGAGGCTCCGAGGCCTTCGTCGACTTCTGGCTGCAGTCGGTGCCGAAGGTAAAGGTGACCCCCAAGAGCGAGGACGAGCAGGAGGATGAGCAGGAAGCCGCGCAGGAGGATGAGCAGGGCGATGAGGAGGACGACCAGGGAGGGCAGGAGGCGGAGCTGGAAGACGGAAAAATGAGCGCGAAGAAGCTGGAGGCGACGGCCGGAATCAAGGTCGCCATCCTCGACTCCCAGGGGAACGTGGTGCGCAATCTGCAGCTCGTTACGCACAAGAAGCCTGGGCTCAACCCCTCATACAAGGATGCGTACAAGGATGGACACTGGGCGCGCGACCCCGATGCCAAAGTGCATGCCGGGATCAATCGCGTCTATTGGGACCTGCGCTATGCTCCGCCGAAGCTGATCAAGCTGCGGACGACGCCGTCGAGCAACCCGCACGTCTGGAATGATCTGCGCTTCCTCGGCAAGGACTCGCGACCGATCACCCACTGGGGCATCAAGGAAGCGGAGGTCGGCCCGTTGGTTCCGCCAGGTACGTACACCGCGCGTGTCACGACGCCCGATGGCAAGACCTACAGTCGATCATTCGCGGTAGTGGCCAGTCCCAGCTCGCCGGAAACGCCTGCGCAGACTGCAGCCCGAGTCAAGACGCTGCTCCACGTACGTGATGACATTTCAAGTGTGTCCGCGATGGTCAATCAGATCGAATGGCTCCGGAAGCAACTTCAAACGGTCGAGTCGACGCTCAAAGCGGACAAGAAGCCGGACCACGGCAAAACGCTGCAGTCGATCAAGGACATGGACAGGAAGATCCAGGATCTGGAAAACCAGCTGCTGTCCCCGGAGCTGGCCAACAGCGATGAGAAATCCTACCTCGCCCCCTACGGCCTCTATCTCTACCTGATCTGGTTCAACGGCGAGCTGGGCACCGGTGCGGGGGACGTCTACGGCGATCCAGGCTACCCGCCGACCGATGCTTCAATGCAGGTCCTGCAGCAGCTCGACCAGAAACTGAGCGCCGCTCAGGCGCAGTACCACAGCCTGATGCAACAGGACCTGCCACAATTCGACCAGATGCTGATCCGGGAAAACATCTTCCCGCTGGTGGCCCAGGTTCGGGCGAGTCATTGACCATGAATGCCGATGAGCTGCGCGCCCTTCAGGGCCCGCTCAAGCAGAGATATCGCACCGAGCCCGGCTCGGCGCTCGTCACCGCACGGGCTGAGGCAGTGCTCGATCCGCAACGGCTGACTGCAACCCTGTCAGGCCATCAGGCGAGAGCCGCAGGCCTGCATCCGGCCACAGGGGGCAATGGCCAGGAGGCCTGCTCGGCGGACCTCCTCCTCGAATCGTTGGCGGCGTGTGCAGGCGTGACCGTCCTGGCAGTGGCCACGTCCATGCGCGCAGGCCTGAGCGGCGGGAGGGTCATCGCCGAGGGGACCTGGGACGCGCGCGGTACGCTCGGCGTCGACAAGAGCGTACCCGTCGGTATCCGCAGCATTGTGGTGACCTTCGATCTCGAAGGCTCCTTCGATGAGCCGACGCGCCAGCGACTCATCGAGACGGCGGAGCGATATTGCGTGATTCTCGCGACGCTTCGGGATGCACCTAACGTTGAGATCCGCGTAAAGCGTTAACCCACGTTGCGCAGCGCGCGGTCCAGATCCCCCCACAGGTCTTCGGCGGCCTCGATACCCACGCTCAGCCGCAAGAGCGTCGCGGGCAGGTGCTCCTGACCGGGGATGCCGGCGCGCCGCTCGATGGTGGACTCGACCCCGCCCAGGCTGGTGGCGTGTTGGATGAGCTGTACCCCGCTGCACACCGCATCGGCGGCTCGAGCATCTCCGCGCACATCGAAGGAGATGATCGTGCCGAAGCCTTTGAGCTGACGCCGTGCGGCCTGGTGAGTCGGATGGCTCGGCAGACCGGGGTAACGCGTCATGGCGACATTCGGGTGCTGTGCCAGACGCTCAGCCAGGATCATGGCGTTCTGTTGCGCCCGCTCCAGCCGCAGGGCCAGTGTCCTTACGCCGCGAACCGCCAGATACGTTTCGAGCGTGCCGGGTGTTGCGCCCGCGAGCTCGCGAGCCTCGCGCAGCGCCGCCAGCAACCTGGCGTCACGCACGCTGATGACGCCCCCAAGCAGGTCCGAGTGGCCGCCGATGAACTTGGTCACCGATTGCACTGCCACGTCAGCACCAAGCGACAGGCACTGCTGGTTGAGCGGCGTGGCAAATGTGTTGTCCACGCCCAGGATCGCGCCACGCTTGCGGGGGGCGCTGCAGATGAGATCGAGGTCAGCTACCGCGAGCAGCGGATTCGAGGGCGACTCGAGCCAAATCAGGTCGGCAACTCCGCACATCTCGATCCAGCGATGGGTGTCGGTCACTCCAATGCGATGCACGGTCCATCGCCCGCGGCTCTGGCCCGCTTTCGCCAGTCCGACGACGCCCTGGTAGCAGTCGTTCGGCAACGCTATGGTCGATCCCGCAGGGAGTTGGTCGAAAATCGCCGCGATCCCGGCCATGCCGGAGGCGAAGGAGAGCGAAGAGCCGCCTTCGAGCCCGCCGACGATCTCTTCCAGCGCTTCCCAGCCTGGCGTGCCGTCGTCGCGGGAATAGGCGCGCTCCGCGCCCCGGACGAAGTTCGAGGCCGGCCACGGCGGCACGTTCAACGGCGAGCCCGGGCGCCGGTCACGTCCCGCCGAGACGAGCCATGATTCCACGGAATCTGAATCGCGCGACTTGTGCACTGTCGTATCCCCCGATCACATCGGCTGCATTCTAGCGGATGGGGTCGCGTCCCCGCCGTAGAGGCCCGAGTCGGTCTCATCTAGAATCGGTCCGTGCTGGGGCGAGCCTCGATGACGTGAAAAAACCAGTATGGGCCGGCCTGCTGCCATTCGTTTCGCTGGCTTTCACCCTCGCGTTCGACCTCCGCGCTGCGCAGCTACCGCTCGATGCCACGGTCGCCTCGCAGCGGAATACGAACGGTTACGCGGCGCCCACGCTCACAGGCATCAGCAATCAGGGGCGAACCGAGCACCAGCCCTATGTGACCGCCGGCGACCGCGCGTATCTGATCGGGACCCAGGATGGGAACTTCCCGGATATGGGGCAGCATGTACCAGGCGAAATGGGCGGATTATGGCTGCCCCCGATCAAGCTCATCGATGGCTTCCAGGCGCGGATTGCGGACCTGCAGACCGGTCATGAGACTCTGCTTTCCGCAAGCCGGGAGATGGTCGCTTACCCGTACGGCAACCTGTTCCGATACGGGCGGGTGCTGCAGGATCTGGATGTCGAGCGCTTCCAGTTCAGCCCGGACCATCGGCGGGGTCTGATCGTCCAGTATCGATTCCGGAACGTATCGAGCCGTACGCGACGAGTACGTTTGCAATGGTCGGTCAAGACCGATCTGCGTCCCGGATGGGACCCGGATCGCCCCGCCGTCCGGGACGGTCACGACGTCGTTGTCTGGCGGCCTGACAAGGGTGTCTTCATCGCAAAAGACACGTATAACACTTGGTTTTGTGTCTGGGGTGCGCCGCCCTCCCTCGAGGCGCGACGCGTTACGCATCCGGACCCCATCCTCACCAAAGGCCGCGGCGTCACGGTTGCATCCAGTTACACGGTCACAGTTCACCCGCATGCTACCTCGGTCCTGACACTGGTTGTCGCCGGCTCCGACATCAGCGAAGCCGACGCTGTCGTAGCGTACGATCGTCTGACGCGGGAGCACGCAAGTCTGCTGGCTGAGAAGGTGGCCCGGTATCGGTCGATCATCCGTCGGGCCAGGATAAGAATCCCAGATCGACGTCTGGAGGAGGTCTATGCCTGGAGCAGGATCAATGTCGAGTGGCTGGTCAGGGACGTCCCGGGCATCGGCAGGGGCGTGAGCGGCGGGTTCATGGAATATCCATGGTGGTTCGGCACCGAGACTTACACCCTGCAGGCGCTCACGGCGAGCGGTGATTTCGAGCTGGTGAAGCAGACGCTCCGGCTCCTGCGCGACCAGTCTTACAAGGCAAACGGCAACGGCCGGATCGCGCATGAAATCACGACCGACGGACAGGTGACCAATCGAGGGAATACGCAGGAAACCGCGCAATTCGTCATGACGGTCGGCAAGGTATTCCAATGGACAGGTGATCGGGATTTTGCCAGGGAGATGTATCCCGCGGTGAAGCGAAGCATGGATTGGCTCCTCGGCACGATGGATCAGAACAAGGATCTGTTCCCGGAAGGTTACGGGATCATGGAAGTTCGCGGTTTGAACTCGGAAGTGATCGACGTCGCGGTCTATACGCAGCAGGCTCTCGAAGCTGCCGCGCGAGTTGCCGAAGGATTGCACGATGAGCGCGGAGAAGAGCGGTACAGGAAGCTCGCCGCCGATTTGAAGCTGAAGATCAATCAGAGGTTCTGGATCGAAAAGCGCGGGACGTACGCCGATATCTACGGCAGCCGGTCACAGGCAGTGAGTGCGGTGCAGGGGGCAATCGAGCAGATAAAGCTCAAGGGGCCTGATAGGCTGACCCGGAGAGACCGGGAGCTGATTGCGCATTACGAAGAGGTAGAAGCGCGATACACCGCAATGCCCGAGGGAGAAAGAGGGTGGATCATCAACAAGAACTGGGTCATTGCAACGCCAATGGAGGCAGGGATCGCACCGCGGGCACGCGCACTCTCGCTTCTGGACGAGATCCGCCGTGAAGACAGCGGGGAGTACGGACCTTACCTCTCTGCTGTCGAAAAGCAGGCAATGATGACGATCTCGACCGGGGTGCAGGCCGTTGCGGAAGGCAACTATGGCCGCATCGACGAAGCGCTGTGGTACATGGACAGGATCGCCCAGACCTTCAACCGCGTCTCACCCGGCTCGATATCCGAAATGATGCCCGACCAGGGCTGCTTCGCAATCGCTTGGACCAGCTACGGCATCGTGGTGCCCTTGATCGAGCAGGTCTTCGGCGTCCGACCGGACGCTGCCGGGAAAACGATCGTATTCCAGCCTCATCTTCCTGTCGGCTGGCAGGACCTCAGCATCGAGGATCTGCCCATCGGCAGCAACCTGATTTCCTTCTCGCGAGCCAGAGCCGGCAAACGAGTCACGTACGACATCGACGCCAAAGAGAGCGGATGGACCTTCATCCTGAGGACGGGGGACTCACCCAACGCCAGATATTTCCTCAACGGCACTCGGGTCAGACCTTCGCCTGCCGGCATTCGGATGCAGGGCACTCAGAACCGGGTACTGGTCATTGACGCTCCGTAGCGGCACCGGCGGGCCTGTTGCCACGGCCTGGGCATGGCATGTGCTGGTAACCGCTCAGTGGTTCAATGACTGCAGCGGCCGCTTGACGCGCAGAAACCCCGGAGGCCGACCATGGCTGATGAGAAGTCGAAAGACCTTCAGGAATCAGGGCATACGCTGACGGACGATCAGATTACGACCGAACGCACGCGGCGCCGGCGCTCTTTCCTCACAGCCGCAGGCGCGCTCGTAGCCGGAGGCGCCGTGTCGATTGCCCTAGGCGGCAGAGCTGACGCCATCGCTCAGATGGGTGATCCGGATAAGGTGAAGGATCCGGACAAGGTGAAAGATCCGGACAAGGTACGTGATCCGGACAAAGTGCAGGATCCGGACAAGGTGAGAGACCCGGACAAAGTGCGCGATCCGGACAAAATGAAGCCTGGCGACCCCGATCGGAGGAAATACCCGCCCGGCGATCCGAGGCGCCCACCCGACCCGCCCAAATAGGAGTAGGGACGCTTACCGAGGGGAGGCGGCGCACGGCGCTCGATCGCGTTCGTGAGCCGTCGGTGACTGGCGCTTCGTACGAAGTGAGTGCGCGTGCAGCCGCTTGAATGGCTGATCCAGCCCATCACTGCCGCTCGGTTCTTTGATGAGTACTGGGAGCGGCGTCCGTTGACGCTGCGTCGCAATAGCCCCGGCTATTACGACGCACTGCTGTCGCTCGATGAGATCGATCGCGTCCTGACGACGCTCGATCTGCGGTATCCCAATGTCATTCTGAAGAATGCGTCGCGGGACGTTGCTCCGGAAGAGTACACGACCTCCGGCGGGACTCTGGACGTCGCGCGCCTGTATCAGCTTTTCATGGAAGGATCGACGGTGAATCTGGCGTACATGGACACAGTGATTCCGGCTCTGACGGAGCTTTGTCGCGGGCTGGAATCGGCGTTCAGCCATCCTTTCCAGGCGAACATCTATCTCACGCCACCGGGTAATCAGGGCGCCAAAGTTCACTACGATACGCACGACGTGTTCGTGCTGCAGATTGCCGGCAGCAAGCAATGGAAAACCTACGGCGCTCCCGTCGAGCTGCCGCTCAGGAATCAGCATTTTGATCCGGCGATTCATCGCAATGGGGAACCGGAGCTGCAATTCGAGTTGACGGCCGGCGATGCCGTCTACATCCCTCGCGGTCATCTCCATGAGGCCATCGCGACAAGCGCGGTCTCGCTGCATATCACAGTGGGGATCCTGGCCTACACTTGGACGGACTTTCTTCTCGAGTCCGTCGCGGACGCGTGTTTGAGCGATGCGTCATTCCGCAAGGCGCTGCCGCCCGGGTTCGCTCGCGACGGAGCGTCCGAGCAGCAGGCACGCAAGCTGTTCGATCGGCTGCTGCGACACCTGGCGGAACGAACGCCTGCGGAAGGGGTACTCGACCGATTCGTGGACGAGTTCCTGGCGTCGTGCCCTCCATTGCTGCGCGGCCAGATGGGGCAACTCGCTGCCTTGGAGCATTTCGATATCGATACGATCCTCGAGACCAGGCCGCATCTGATTGCGCGGGTGCAGGTGGATTCGCACTCGGTATCGGTCCGTCACTTCGGCCGCCGGATCACGTTTCCCCTTCATGTCGCACCGGCCATACGCTTCGCCCTCAGTCAGCAACGCTTTGCCGTCCGCGATCTGCCGGGGGATCTGGATGACTCCGGCAAGCTCACGCTCGCTCGGAGGCTCATCCGCGAGGGACTGTTGATGCGTCCGACGTAGCCCCGACCCGGCCGCGAGGTCGGCCGCCCGCGGGCCGCTAATTGACGCGCTGTCGTCCCGATGATATATGCCGCGGGGGGTAACGCGGCGCAGCGCATGCGACGCGGGCTCAGGGGGCGGGCCGAAGCACTGTTCGGCCGCATTCTCTGGCAGCACGGATTGCCCAATACAACATAAAAGAAAGGCGTCCAGCATGGCCGCTTCAGTCGCGCACACTAATGACCGGGGCCACGTCATGAAAAAGTCGATTTCGGGCTGCCTGCTGCTTCTGCTGCTGACGTTTCCGCCGATCGGGAGCGCAGCAACTCCCAGCCGGTATCTCTTCGTCTGGGCGATGGAGGCGAAACGTCCTCAAGCCTCGACGCAGACGCTGATGTCGCCCGATCTGGCCGCGTGGCGCAGTAACCGAGGATTGGGCAAGGATTTTCTCGCAGTCTTTGATGTCCGTCCTGGCGCGTCGTTTGGCAAACTGCTCGCGATGCTGCCTGTCGGAACCGCGGCGATGGCTCACCATACGAACTACGCGGAGCCTCCCAACGACCTGCTCTATGCGAACGACTGGATCGCGAACAGCACCTACGTGTTCGACCTGCATGATCCCGAGCATCCGCGGCTCGCGCGGAAATTCGGCAGCGTGGGCGCTTACAGCTATCCACACTCGTTCGTCTCTCTTTCCAACGGCAATACGCTGGCGACGTTCCAATATTCCGGCGGGTTCAATCGCGCCGCGGGGGGACTTGTCGAGTTCGATCCGCGGGGCCATGTCGTGAGAGCGGTCTCGGCCGCAGTTCCCGGACATCCCAATATTCGTCCATACAGTCTGACAGTCGCCGAGAAGCTCGATCGAGTCGTCACCGGCAGCGCGGATATGATGGGGGCACAGGTCAGTCACGTCTCACAGGTCTGGCGGCTCTCGGATCTGAAACTGGTCGCGACCATGCAGCTGCCGCCGCAGCCTGACTGGTTTTACGACACGGCAGCTGATTCGTCCGAGCCGCGCATGCTGGCAAACGGCGAGACGGCTGTGGTTCCCACGTTCAACTGCGGTCTCTTCCGGGTTCGGGATCTGGCGAGCGACCATCCGACGCTGCAGCATATCTACGACTTCGGCTACCGTACGTGCGAAGTGCCGGTGGTCGTCGGTGACTACATGGTCGAGACGATGCAGAGCGGGCATGCCATCGCCGGCCTCGACCTGCGCGATGCGGAACATCCGCATGAAGTCAGCCGCATCGTCTTGCCGCCGGATGAATATCCCCATTGGCTGGCGCTCGAGCCGGGCGGTGATCGCCTGGTGATCACCGGTTATGGAGCGCTCTCGACCCGCGTCCGGTTTGCGACCATCAATCGCGGTACCGGCAAGCTGACACTCGAGCCGGCGATGATCGATTTCACGCGCACCTGGCCTGACGGCTGGCACGGGAGCGCCATACCGCATGGCGCCGTTTTCAGTAATCCCTAGCGACGATCGCCCCCGATACCGGCGTCAGTAGGACTTTCCCCGCGCGGACACGGGCCACACCACCTCGACGTTGCCGTTGCGCACGCCCACATACCAGTCGTGGAGATTGCAGGTCGGATCGCAATGCCCCGGAACGAGCTTCAACTTTTCATTGATGCGGAGAACTCCGCGGCTGTCCTCGATTACGCCGTGCTCGTCCGAGGCGCGGATGTATTGCACGTCGTTGCGGCCATAGATGACGGGAAGGCCGCTGTCGAGCGCCAGTGTCTTGAGTCCTGCGTCGCAGACCGCTTGGTCGGACTTGGTATGGCTCATTACCGAGGTCAGGACGAAGAGGGCGTTCTCCCACTCGCCCCGGTCGAATCGGTTTCCGTCCTTGGACTTGATGCGTCCGTAGGCTGCGTCCATGAAGGCGTAGCTGCCGCATTGCAGCTCATTGTAGATACCCGAATTGGACTCGAAATCATAGGAGCCCGTGCCGCCGCCCGTGACCAGCTCCGGTTTGAGTCCCGCCGCCTGCAGAGCCTCGATGATCGCCTTCACGACGACGATGGCGTCATCGAATCTGGACTTGCGGTCCTCATAGCTCTCCAGGTGCTGCATGGCTCCCTGATAGGCCTGGACACCGCTGAAACTCAGCCCTGGCGCGCTGTCGATGGCCTTCGCAATCTCAACTGCGGCGTTGGCGCACCTGACGCCGCAGCGGCCCGCGCCGCAGTCGATTTCGACCAGGCACTCCAGTGTCGTGCCGTGCCGCTGGGTGGCGGATGAAAGCTCTGCCACGTTGGCCAGTTCATCGACGCAAACGGTGATTTCTGCGCCATATTTCGGCAGACGCGCGAGCCGATCCACCTTGGCCGGGTCGCGCACCTCGTTGGACACGAGGATGTCCGTGATGCCGCCGCGGGCGAAGACCTCGGCCTCGGAAACCTTCTGACAGCAAACGCCAACCGCACCCCCCAGGGTCTGCTGCAATTTCTGCACATCGACCGACTTGTGCATCTTCCCGTGACTGCGGTGGCGCATCCCGTGCGCCTTCGCGTAATCGCCCAGCTTCCTGACGTTGCGCTCGAGCGCGCCGAGGTCGAGGATCAGGCAGGGTGTCTGGATATCAGCCTCGTCCATGCCGGGCAGAGCGGGGACGTCATAGCCGACCGCGTAGCCTGCGAATTGCGAGGGCTCGCTCACCGCTGCAGAAACAACTGCCCGATTGCGAGCGCCAGGGGATAAGGCTGGAATTCGTTGCGATTGCTGAGGATGATCACGGCGAGGTGCTGATTCGGCCAGCGGATGATCACATTGCGGAATCCGATACTCTCGCCGGAATGCCAGACAGTATTGCCGGCGATACGCCAGCCGAATCCGTAGCTGACGTCGGGGTCATCGGTCGGTTCGTGCGCGCTGAAGGCCATGCGCCGCGATTCTGCGTCGAGGAGTTTGTCCGTGTACAGCGCCGCATCCCACTTGGCCAGATCGTCAACGGAGGAGTAGATGCCGCCGTCGCCTCGAGTGGCGCTCGTCGTGTCCTGGTCTGTCCGGACCCACTTGCCATTGACCTCACTGTAGCCATAGGCGCGGTTCGACACCTGTGGCCCGCGGTCGTGCTCGTACATCAGGGTGTGTTTCATACCGAGCGGCTCGAAGATGCGCTTTTTCATGAAATCCGCGAGATCCATGCCCGAGGCACGCTCGACGACCAGGCCGAGCAGGACATAGCCGCCGTTGCTGTAGCGGTGGGCGCTGCCAGGCTCGAAGTAAAGCCGATGCTGTGAAGCGATCATGCTGAGCACGTCAGCATCGTTCAACTGGGTCGTCCGGCCTGGCGGAATCAGGTCTTCGTAATCGATCAGCCCGCCGGTGTGAGTCAGCAGGTGGTAGAGGGTGATCTTGTCGTCGCTGGCTGGAAGTTGTGGCAGCCATTTGCGTACGCGGTCTTCCAGTCGCAATTTGCCGTCCTGTTTCAGCAGCAGGATGCACGCGGCCGTGAATTGCTTGGTGACCGATGCCAGGCGATAGTTGGTCTCAGGACTGGCTTTTACGTGCTCTTCCAGATTGGCGTAACCGTAGCCGCGCCTCACGATGGCTTTGCCATCCCGGGTGACCAGCAGCGACGCACCCGCTCCGTCACCTGCGTAGCGGCTCATCAGGGCGTCGACCTGCGCGGCCCTCGTCTGCTCAGCGGATTGCGCGTGGACGCAGACCGTCGTCATCAGCACTGCCAGCGCCGAGAGAGCCAGTCGTTTGCGCGTCATGATCTTATCTCCGCATCGAAAGTCACTACAGAATCGCAAGGTGAGGCGGTCCGGACCCTGTGAGGGCGCGCGTGCGCCACATTATCATTCACAACCGCGCTCTCGTTTGAAGGCGAGGTCTTCGTAGTCGTCGCTGAAGTCCGCATCGGGGTCGACCTTGGCCATGTGCAGCGCATCATCGGCCTGCCTGGGAAAGAGCAGCCATGCCTCGGAGTTGCCACTTCCCCAATGCACCAGATAATGCTCTCCGACCCGCATGACCTGTCCGGCCAGGCTCGGCGATTTCTGCGAGGCGAAGAACACCTCATCCCCGTGCGCACAAATGCGCGCCTCGCCGAACCACGGATCGCGCCATACGCCGAGTTGATCCTCGAGATCCGTGGGCGTCGCGGGCTTGCGTGAGGACGTATCGGGAACGTGCAGGATACTTTGCTGCCGGTCCGCGCGATCCAGCTCGTCCGCGTAGCTGGCCACACTGCGAGTCTTCTGCGGGGCGGTGAAATGCTTGGT